>Ga0114993_10000372_pt1 | contig 52185 bp, 45 predicted proteins | sample ArcticOcean_MG_C_FD_87042 | JGI IMG/M metagenome (GOLD analysis project Ga0114993, IMG submission 87042) | Marine microbial communities from western Arctic Ocean - ArcticOcean_MG_CB2_150 | ecosystem: Environmental > Aquatic > Marine > Oceanic | place: Arctic Ocean: Canada Basin | collected... | reverse complement strand
GTCAGGTATAGTTTTCCAATGTGTTACGTCTTGAAAGAAGTGATTGCTATTTCCTTCTCCAGACCAAAAATGAACTCCATACTTCTCCTTTTTATCAGCATTTTCTGCATAGAAATTTTCTCGAAAATGTAGAACGACAACTTCTCTAATTTCAAAATCCAATTGCATACCTGGAAGGAAGACTTTGTTTTTAGGGATAAAAGCAAGTACCCTCTGATTGTTTTCAGGTAATCTATCGTTTATTTTAACCCAAACACTCATTTACCCTGGAAGTTGGGAGTTCGTTTTTCTAAAAATGATGCTACACCTTCTGCATAATCATCTGATTCTGCAGCACGAAATTGGTAGTCTAATTCTCTGGCTAGTTGTTCTTCTAAATTGCTAGACATTCCTTCGTGAAATGCAGCTTTTGTGAGCCCTAAAGCATATGTAGGCATTTTAGATAGCCGTCTGGCAGTTTCAGAAACTACATTTTCAAAATCCTCGTCCCTTACAGCTTTATAAATGAGCCCCATGTTTTCAGCATCTTTCGCGGATAACTTGTCTCCGAAAAAAGCAAGTGCTTTAGCTCTTTGCATGCCCACAAGTCTTGGTAACCACCAAGTTCCACCACTGTCAGGTATAAGTCCTATTTTAGAAAAAGCCTGAATAAACGATGCGCTTTCTTTTGCAATTGTTAAATCACAAGCGAGAGCGATGTTAGCACCAGCACCTGCCGCAACTCCATTAACTGCTGCAACAATAGGCTTTCTCATAGAGCACATTTTTCTAATGCTTGTGTTGTATGTCTCTTCTACAATAACTTTAAAGTTAGGTGCGTCGGGAGCTGTAATTTCTTTTAGGTCTTGCCCAGCACTGAATGCCATTCCGTTGCCAGTGATCACGATGCAACGTACACTTTCATCCGATGCTGCAACGTCAAGTTCCTTTTGAAATGCTCTGCCCATTTCCATATCAAAACTATTAAAAGCTTTAGGGCGATTTAGAGTTATTATTCTAACAGCTCCGTCATTTTCTACTAGGATTGATTGAGTCATCGACTGGGTATTAGATTATATTATTTTTGTATTAATATTTTAGTAATTGCAAACCCTTCATCGGAAGAGATAGACACAAAGTAGGTTCCAGAATTTAAATGATTGAGGTCTAAAGCTTCACCTAATGAAGAAGTGTTATTGAGTGAGAAAACAATTCTTCCTTGCATATCTATAACATTTATATCAGCTTGGTGTATTGCCTTAGAAAATGAAATATTCACTAACCCGTTTGAAGGGTTAGGGTACAATCCAAATGTAAGAGGTGTAGGGCTTCCCACACCCTCTAATCCGTCAAATATCACCGATACCACTAGTGAATAAGTACAGCCCATGAGGTCTGTTACAGTTATCATGAAGTCACCAGCCTCAGATGTTGTGAATGTGAGTTCTTGAGAGAAAGGAAGTATAGTGCTGTCAGCTAATGACATCCATTCGATGATGTTTATTTGGCTCGAACCTTCTGCTACAACTATCACTGTCGCAATTCCAAGAGTATCGAAAGAAATAGAGTCGATTGAAAGTGTAAGATCACAACCTGATTGACACGATGCTAACATTATTGGATTTAACTCAATAGGTAAGCCGGTCACGAAATCCATGCCGTCAAATGCGGGGTAGTCAGCTGGATAGCGACTAGCTCTAAATGTGAGGTTTTGCATCTGGGTAAGTACTGTTCCCTGACTTTGTGGAGACGCCATTCCCGCCTGGTTTAAAAATGGAGTTTTGTAATGCCAAATAAGCTCCCCTCCCTGAGTATACTCTCTCGAATCCCCTGTTCTCCCAGAACAAATAAGACTATTCCCATTCTCTAATCGTTGGAATGAAGAAACTATGTTAGAGTATATCGTATTGGGATCGGGTGATTCAAATGTCCAATCGAAATCAGTTGGCAGATAAGTTCCTGTTTCGAGATCAACCATGTATTCATTTTCATATTCGTCGTATATAGGGAGAAGAGTGTGAACAGAGCTGTATTCACTCGTATCTCCTTGAACTCGATTATTAAAAACTCCAACTTTTCCGTAATCACCACTGTTAGTGCTTAAAGCAAGATCGAGCCAGTGAGTGTGATGTTGGAAGCCTAGCTTAATATCTGTACTGTCACCTCTGTCGTATGCCATAGGATTTCCCCAGCGCCATTTTAACTCCCCAGGAGTTGTGTTGCCATAATCGACCACCCAAATTTCATTGAATGTAGGCACGCTCAACATAATGTGTTGGCTATACTCATCGAAATCAATAGCATTAATGTGTAACCAGTCAGCAGCTGCATTTAGTTCAGAACCGAAATTGATGTCGATTTTATTGATGTTCTCTGCAATGATTCCATAGTTAGACTTTGTGGAGTCTAAATCCTGAACCAAATGATCCCAAACAGCCCATTCCCAAACAATTTCTCCCAATCCATCATCACCTGGCGCTATTACCCAAACAACTTCTGACCACATACCTGCACCTGTTAAGTTTTCAGGATTACGTCCAGCTTCTATGCACTCTAGTGAATCTCGCTGTTCCCAAGCTGTGACAAGAACGTTGCCATCTGCCATTGGCTGAATATCGTGATGCAAGCGGTACTCGGCATCATTGCGAGTAAATGACCAGATAGCCTCGTTGTCCCACGTTCTGCGTTCAATTGTAGCACCACCACCACCTGCCCAAATAGCATCTTCACTAAAATCCGCAGGGCGGTATGTTGTTATCACATCACTGTTTTCAAGAATATAAATCACATTTGCGGGTCTTAGAGAATCGGCATTCTCCCATTTATGAACTACATTTCCACACATATCTAATAGGAATGCATCAGGTTGATTGTGTGGATAAATCAAGTTGAATCCACCATCAGTTGCTTCCTCGTTATAAATAATAGTTCCAATTGTATTATCCTGTGCAAATGCAGTTGTTGCCAGCATTGATAATATGAATCCAGTGAGGTATTGTAGTTTCATTTTTTCAAATCTTAATTAGGGTTTTAATCACAGTATTGTTTCCATTTTCAAACCGCAAGATATAGCAGCCTTCATTTAAATCAGCTCCAAGTTCAAGCATATCTCCTTTCTCTGATGAGCCTTTTTCTATGAGTTTCCCTTCAAGGGTGTGAATAAACCAATCACCGTTATCTTCAAATCTCACTCGCACTACATCTGTGAAAGGATTAGGGTAGGCCGCGATTTCTGTTAATTCGACAACACTGATATCACTGGTGCAATTGTCTATCCAGCTATCTAGTTCAATCACATCCCCCGGGGTCATATCCCTCCCGATAAAACCTGGGAAGTCCATAGAGTATCTCGGGATGCGGAATACTGCGTTGTTACCAGCATCGCTCCCTTGTGTTGTTGCCCCAAAGGCTGTAACGGGATTAATGTATTCCCAAACTATCTCCTCATCTGGTGTAACCTCAAACCCGTAGCCGGCCGGGCCGTTGCAAATCAGAGTGTTTCCGTTAGGAAGGCGTGAAGCACCCGAAATTTGCTGGGCGTAAAAAAGTTCATCAAGCTCGGCAGCTTCGGGGTATCTCCACGAATATGTTTCTGGTAAGAAGGGAGAGGTGATATCTTCAAGAGGGTACGTTCCGTTTTGTAGGAAGGGAGTCTCTATCTCATCTACAGAACTTAGATTTCCCTCGGGTCTATTTCTCCCATTATTAAACACGAGAATTCTGCTAGACTGACCACTGCCACCTTCGGTATCGTCAATCCAATGACAATCGTGTTGAAAGAACAGTTTTCTGTCCTCGATCGTTCCTCTTCCATAAGTTTGGGGGTTGCCATAACGCCAAAGTAAATCGCCAGAAGTGGTAGCCGTTTCTTGTGTAGATAAATGGTGAGGAATAATGAAGATCTCGTTGAACTTGGCAGAACTAATTAAGATTTGGTCTAAAGAAGAATTGTAATCAATAGCATTGCAATGCATCCAGTCTTCGTTAAGAGCGTTTTGCCCCTGAGTTGTATAGTTGATGTTGAATTTTCGAGGTGCATCTGAAATCGAGGCTGAGAAATTAGGTAGCAAACTGTCTGTGTTTTGCACGAGATGATCCCATGCGCTCCATTGCCAAATAACTTCTCCTCCATTTTCACCATAAGGTATTATTTCAGTTACTTGGGTACACCAAACTGAATTCCCTTCTGTGTTCGGTGTTTTACCTAAGGATAGAGCCTCCTCGTAAGAGTGGCTTTCCCAGGCAAGAATCAGAATGTTACCGTTGGGCATCATTTCAATATCGTGATGCTGGTGTTGGGATGTGTCAGCCCAAACAAATGACCATGTTAAATCCCCTTCCCAATTAAATATTTCTATTCTTCCTCCTGTCCCCCCTCCAGAAAATGAGGGGGTAGCATTGGAGCCAAGTTGAGCGGTTCTAAGTAAGCTGCCGTCATCGAGTATGTAAGCTGAAAGCCCTATTCTATAATCACTTCCCCACTCGTTAACGACTCTTCCACAGTTGTCTATAAGGTAGGTGTTAAACGAAGATTGTGGGGCTATCAAGTTGTAACCCTCAAATGCTTGAGAAGAGTTTGTGAAGTTTCCAACAGTCTGGGTTTGGGCTCGTGTTTCAGAGAAAGTAGTAAGCGATAAAACCACGCTAACTAGAAATATTTTTTTCATTTTACTTTATTTATTAGACCAAACCTTCATCTTTTTAGCTTCTGGTATGTATGATGCTTCAGCCGCCCAAGTGTTACACTGGTTCATTTGATCGAAAGACATCCCTAAAATATTATGCGCGATGTGATACTCATCCATCAGGTCGATTCCCATCGCTCCTGGATCATCACTATTTATAGTAGTCCTGACCCCCATCTCCATGAGTTTTTTTAAAGGATGAGCCGCTAAATTAGGTACAGCCTGAGTCAGCCAGTTGCTTGTAGGGCAAAGCTCAAGAGGGATCTTTTCATCTACAAGCCGTTTGATTACTTTTTCGTAGTGTATAGCTTGTACTCCGTGACCTATCCTGTCAGCATGAAGAAGGTCTATGCAGGTAATAATGTTCTGCGCCGATTGCGGCAAATTTGGTTCCCCGGCATGAATTGTAACTCCGAGACCTGCCGCCTTCGCCTTGTCGAAAATAGGTGCAAATGGCTCCGGAGGATATCCTACTTCATCGTCTGCAAGATCGAGAGCTAAAAACTCACCTTTGTGCTCTATTGCAAAATCGCACCAATACATGTTCTCCTTATGTGTCTTAATCCTTTGCAGTAAACAAATAAGTCCCACAGCCATAGGATACATCATCTCCGCCCTTTCGCAACCCCTCATTATAGCCTCGTGCAACCCTTCGGCTCCAAGCTCTGGGAAAACCTCTAGTGTGAAGCTCGGGGCATACCTAAGCTCGAGCAGCCTCACATTGCTCTTCAGATACATATCCTCACACGCTTCAAATGCCAGCCTCTCTATCCTTACAAGTGAAGACAATCTATCACGGGTCTGAAGAAATTTATTCAGCACCGAAGGAAGATCATCCATAGGTTCTAATATTAAAAACTCTCTCTCGAAATCCTCGTCGGATTCTACCTCAATACCGTCTTCAATAGCCCACTCTCTCATAGTTGAAGGTCTAAATGCAAGTTCTAAATGACAATGCAGTTCGACCTTTGGAATATCTAATAATCTTTTATTAATCTCCTCTAAATCCATCGTCGCAAGGTCGAACATTTTTCATAGCACACAAAACTTTATCCTCACTACCTTCGCATCGTGGCTCTAGAGATTAAAAATAAAAAAGCTTCCTTTACTTACTTCCTAGAAGATGAGTTTACTGCGGGTATACAATTAAATGGGAGCGAGATAAAGTCAATTCGAGCCTCTAAAGCTTCGATAGGAGAGTCGTATTGTCGATTCGATAATGGTGAGCTATACGTTTTCAATATGTATATCTCAGAATATCCTAATGCCGGATATGTGATTCAATCTCCACGTCGACCTAGAAAACTACTCCTTCAAAAGAAGGAGATTAAAAAGCTGGATAAGAAGCTGAAAAATGTGGGGATAACACTAGTTCCAACACTCCTTTTTATCTCAAAATCAGGTTATGCAAAACTTAAATTTAGGATTGCAAAGGGTAAGAAAATGCATGATAAACGTGCGACTTTAAAAGAAAAAGATATCGCTCGAGATTTAGATCGTTTAAGCTAAGATCTCTTCTTGATTTGAATCTTTAACATCGTCTTGAGTAATTACAACTTTGTAATTGTCGCAAATCACTTCATCCCAATCCCAATAAAAAGTAGTTACAACATCTCTTAATCCCGCCATAACAATCGGGTTTGGAACGTTCATATCTCTAAAGTATTCATCTTGGGATTCAATTAAGTGATATTTATAAAATACCGCCTTAGTCATTGCTGTAACAGAATTTGTTGAAGGATGATTAACTTTCTTCATAAAAGCCTTAAACTCCTTTACTTTCTTAGCGAAATCTTCTTTAGGCACACCTAGAACTCTGCCGAACTTAGCGCAACATCTTTTGATTATAGCTCTATCCACTCCTGGTTCAAAGTGTTTAGGCACTAAACTTAAATTTGCAGAGACAATGATCATCAAAAATCTCCCGTAATCCTTAGGGTCAAGTTCGGGGGGTTTTTCAAACTCAGGTGAGGCGTTCAGAAGCTCTACTATTTTAGGCCAACCTTCTTCAACTATCTCTAAAGATGTATTCACGAAGATGTTTGCCACCTTTTCGTCGGTGAGTTTTCGCTTAGATAGCCAGTTGAGTAGTCCGAGGTTCTTCATCCTTGGGACTCAAAGTTAAACCAGACTAACAAGCCATGTTAGAACTTTTTTATGTGCGCTATTAACAGGGTTATCCACAATTTACCGTAAACCTTCTTCTTCTTCTTACCTTCGCATCATGTATAAAAACATCCTGAAACCCTTGTTATTCATGCTAACTCCGGAGAAGGCTCACTATTTTTCAATGGCTATGTTGAGTTTTGCAATTTGCATTCCTGGTGTTGCATGGGTCTTAAAGCAATGCTTTAAGTCAGACGATTCTTGCAAGCGTGTGAATATTTGTGGAATTGAGTTTCCAAACGTTGTAGGTCTTGCTGCTGGGTTTGATAAAGACGCACTTTGGCTCAAGGAATTACAAGTGTTGGGATTTGGACATGTAGAGATAGGAACTCTAACACCCTTGCCACAATCGGGTAATCCTACGCCTCGTCTATTTCGCCTTCCTAAAGATTCAGCTCTATTAAATCGAATGGGCTTTAATAACGTAGGAGTAAAGGATGCTGTATCAAGACTTAAGCGCCGTCCATCTAATCTCATAGTTGGAGGTAACATAGGCCGTAATAAAATCACATCAAACGAAAATGCCACCTCCGACTATCTCAAGTGTTTTGAGTCTCTTCATCTTTATGTAGACTACTTCACAATCAATGTCAGTTCTCCTAACACCCCTGGTCTACGCGAACTTCAAAATCGCAAACCTCTTGCCGCATTAATACGTGCTGTCGTTAAACTCAACTTAACTAAAGCATCGCCCCGCCCTGTCTTCCTCAAAATAGCTCCAGATTTGACAGACAGTCAACTGGATGACGTTGTATCAATAATAATTGAGGAAGGTGTAGATGGTCTTATCGCTACTAATACTACTGTTAGTCGTGAAAGTCTTTTTACAAATTTAGCTTCAGTTGATGCTCTTGGTTCTGGTGGAATATCAGGTGCACCAGCACGTCACAGATCAACTGAAGTAATTAGATACGTCCACGAAAAATCTGGCGGAGCCTTCCCCATTATTGGAGTCGGTGGAATAGACTCGGTCGAGTCTGCTCAAGAAAAACTCGATGCAGGCGCCTCCTTAGTCCAAATATATTCCGGAATGATTTACGAAGGGCCTACTCTCGTTAAGAAAATAGCGAACGGTGTAAAATAATCATCTGCTAAAAACCTCACCCAACTTCATCACTTTGTCAAGTCTGGGTCCTTTCTCAGTCTGAAGTAAAGTACAAACCTCGTTCGCTGCATCGTGTTCTAAGAAGAGATGATATCCATTGTCAGCGGCCTCTTTGTATATTCGCCCTCGCTCCTCTAAAGTTAGTAGCGGTCTAGTGTCGTACCCCATTACATACGGAAGTGGAATGTGCCCGACAGAGGGGAGGAGATCAGCCATAAATACGAGGGTCTTGTCGCCCATGGTGATGATGGGGCACATCTGAGCGTCTGTGTGACCGTTCACAACGAAAGCTTCGAAGCCTAATCCAGTTGAGATGCGAAGGTCATCCTCTGCAGCGTCTACAAATTGTAGTTGCCCAGATTCATGAAGAGGCATAATGTTTTCGTTCAGGAAGCTAGCTCTCTCACGTGGGTTAGGCTCGGTGGCCCATTTCCAATGGCGAGAGTTACTCCAATATATTGCGTTCTTAAACGAGGGCCTGTATCCGCTTCGAGAGTCGTTCCACTCTACAGCTCCACCAACATGGTCGAAATGTAGGTGAGTAAGAAAGACATCGGTAATATCGTCACGAGAGAATCCAGTTTTAGCTAGAGATTTTTCTAAAGAATCGTCACCGTGAGGGTGATAATGTCCGAAAAACTTCTCACTCTGTTTGTCGCCTAACCCGCAGTCGATAAGCACCAAGCGGTCACCATCTTCTATTAGTAAAGATCGCATTGCCCACGGGCATAAATTATTTGAGTCTGGCGGATTTGTTCTGGACCAAAGCTTTTTAGGCACTACACCGAACATCGCTCCGCCGTCTAACTTGAAATTCCCGTTGTGAATTGTATGAAGTTGCATACGTCTAAGGTATGTAAATCGTATCTTTGGTCTTTGAATTCTAGAACAAAAATTCTATCTCACATGCAGCTTTCTCAATTGAATGCTATTTCCCCACTTGACGGTCGTTACAGAAGACACACTTCAGCACTTGCGCCGCTGTTGTCTGAATTTGGATTAATACTTCACAGAGTTGAGGTGGAGGTAAAATACTTTATAGAATTGGTAGAGCTCCCACTTCCGCAACTGGCCGCTTTTCCAAAAGATAAATTAAGCGCAATGCACGGTCTTTATGAGAATTTCTCTGAGGACAAAGCACAGAGGATAAAAGATCTTGAAGCTACGACTAACCACGATGTTAAGGCGGTAGAGTATTGGATTAAGGAGGAGATTGAGAAGTTGGGATTGAGCGAGTGGAGCGAATTCGTACACTTCGGTTTGACATCTCAAGACATAAATAACACAGCAATTCCGCTTTCGCTGAAAAGGGCGACTGAGGATGTTTACTTACCACTAATAGATGAAGTGCTGTCGATATTACATGGTCTAGCAATCGAGTGGAAGTCTATTCCTATGCTTGCGAGGACACACGGACAATCTGCGTCTCCGGTTACACTAGGAAAGGAAATCCGCGTATTTGAAGATAGACTCAGGATTCAGAGAGAACAAATTGCTGGAGCTACCTATGCTGCGAAATTCGGTGGGGCAACTGGCGGATTTAATGCCCACAAGGTTGCGTATCCGGGCATCGATTGGCCCTCTTTCGGGACCAAGTTTGTAGAGGGAAATTTAGGGCTCCATAGGAGCAAGGTAACGACGCAGATTGAACATTACGATCATTTAGCTGCTTGGTGTGATTCGCTCAGAAGGGCACACACGGTTATGATGGATTTGGATAAGGATGTTTGGACTTACGTGTCTATGGATTACTTCAAGCAGAAAATTGTAAAGGGAGAAGTCGGCTCGTCTGCTATGCCACACAAGGTTAATCCCATCGATTTCGAAAACTCGGAAGGCAACTTCGGTATGGCTAATGCTATGTTAGGACACTTTTCTGAGAAGTTGCCTATTTCTAGAATGCAACGTGATCTGACGGATTCGACAGTGCTACGGAATATTGGTGTGCCTCTCAGTCACGGAATTATTGCGATGAAGTCACTGTTGAAAGGGCTGTCTAAATTGGTTTTGAATAAGCCAGCATTGGAAGCAGATCTTGAAAATAATTGGGCTGTTGTTTCAGAAGGAGTCCAAACAATCCTACGCCGCGAAGGCTACCCTAAGCCATACGAAGCACTGAAGGCTCTCACAAGGACTGGTGAAAAAATCGATGCTGCATCAATGAGAATTTTCATCGATGCTTTAAATGTATCTGATTCCATTAAGCAGGAGTTAAGGCAGATTACACCATCTACTTACTTAGGGTATTCAGAGGATTTAGTTGATTAGATGAATAGACTGGTCACACTTTTACCGTTCTTTAGAGCTTATAGATGGAATCTAGTATCTAACGGTGTGCTGAACGCTTTCGGCGCTGTGTTATCGCTATTTTCCTTCTTAAGTGTGGTTCCGTTTTTAAGAATATTATTTGCAGGTAAGGCGACGGAAGTTGAGACGGAATTTGTCCCAGCTGCTGATGATTGGCCAGGTATAATTGGTGCTTGGTTTGACAATTTCGTTCTTGAAGTTGGAACTGGTCAAGCTTTGTTTATAGTATGTATCACAGTTATTATACTAGCAATTTTAAAGAATGCCGTGTCGTATTTAGCGATGTATAGCTTGGCGACAATTAGAACAGGAGTGAGTAGAGATTTGAGGAATAAAACTTACACTAGAGTTTTAGGAATGAGCATGGGTTGGTTTACGGACTCTCGAAAGGGGGACGTGTTGAGTAGGTTGACTGTAGATTTAAACGAGGTTGAAATTAGTATTGTGGGTTCTATAGAGGTGTTATTTAAGTCTCCTTTAATCGTACTCATCTCTATAGGAGCGCTATTCGCCTTGAGTTGGGAATTAACGATTTTCGCTTTGATTTTCCTTCCAGTAAGCGGGGTGTTAATCAGCCGTATCGCTAAGAAATTAAAGCACTCAGCTCTTAAGGGAAAGGAAGAGCTTGGCTCGTTGGTGAATATTTTAGAAGAGACTTTGAGTGGAGTGAGGATCATAAAAGCTTTCGGTGTTGAAAGACTATTCTCAAAAAGGTTTAGCGATAGGAATGAGCGACACTTTAGGGCTATGCGTAAAATGTATAGAAGGGAGTATCTAAGCTCTCCATTAAGTGAAGTTATTTCAATTAGCGTTATGGCTATCCTTTTAGGTTATGGAGGTAGAATAGTCCTTGAGGGAAGTACTGGATTGACCGGGGATTGGTTTATAGGTTATTTAGTGATATTTTCTCAAATAATCCCACCAGCGAGAGCGTTTAGTGATGGTTGGTTTAGGATACATAAAGGTGTAGCTTCATTAGATCGTCTCGAAGAAATGTTAGAAGTGGCTAACCCCGTTCCTGATGCGCCTGAAGGTTCTGCGCAGATGTTAGATTTGGAGAAGGGGATTTGGTTTAATAATGTTAGCTTTTCTTATGGAGAAATGCCCATACTTTCTGACTTAAGCCTCGAGATTAATAAAGGGGAAGTTGTGGCTCTTGTGGGTGCTTCGGGGTCAGGTAAGACAACGCTTTCTAATCTGTTAATTAGATTTGACGATCCTTCTGAGGGTAATATTTTTATCGACGGTAGAGACTTGAGAGATATACCTGTTGGATCTTGGCGAGAAAAGTTAGGCGTTGTTACCCAGGAGTCAATTTTATTTCACGGTTCTATTGCGTCTAATATCGCATTAGGAGATGAAAATATTGATAAGGAGCGACTTATTAGAGCCTCCGAAATTGCTCAGGTTTCAGAATTTGCAGATAAATTTCCTCAAGGTCTTGATACTCCAGTGGGTGATAGCGGGTGTAAGCTAAGTGGTGGTCAGCGTCAGAGAGTTGCTCTTGCTAGAGCACTTTATCGCGACCCTTCTATTTTGGTTTTAGATGAGGCAACTTCTTCATTAGATGCAGCTTCGGAGCACGAAGTCCAAAAGGCGTTAGATGCCGCCATGGAAAATCGTACCGTTTTAGTCATCGCTCACAGACTTTCTACCGTTTCTAGAGCGGATAAGATTATTCTTCTTGACAATGGTAAAGTTTCAGAGCAGGGAAGTCACGAAGAGTTGATCGCTAAAAATGGTGCCTATGCTGAGCTTGTGAGATTACAATCATTTTCGAGATGATGAATTTCGAAAAACGCCCCGTTTTAATATCGGGACCCTGTAGTGCAGAATCTAGAGATCAGGTTATGTCTACCGCTAGAGCTTTACAATCCACAGCGAACTATTTCCGTGCAGGACTATGGAAGCCAAGAACTCGTCCGAATGAATTTGAGGGAGTGGGAGAGAAGGGACTCCCGTGGTTAAAAGATGTGCAGGAAAGTTATGGATTGCCTGTTATGACAGAGGTCGCAAATGCTGAACATGTGGATTTGGTATTAAAAAATGGAATTGATGCAGTTTGGATAGGTGCTAGGACTACAGTAAGTCCGTTTGCAGTACAATCAATTGCCGATGCGTTAAAGGGAACGAATCTCCCTGTTTTTGTGAAAAACCCTATTCACGCTGATTTAAAGCTTTGGATAGGAGCGGTTGAGAGGATTGATAGTGCAACTAAAGGAGATGTAATTGCTTTGCATAGAGGTTTCTCAAGTTATGGGTTGAAAAAATTCCGCAATGCCCCTATGTGGGAGATCCCTATAGGCCTCAGGTCTGAGATGCCTGATATAAAGATGTTTTGTGACCCGAGTCATATTTCTGGTAAACGGGATTTGATACAGTCTATAGCTCAGAAAGCTATGGATTTAGGAATGGATGGATTGATGATTGAATCTCACATTAATCCTCAAGTGGCTCTAAGCGATGCTAAGCAGCAGCTTTCTCCTAAAGATTTGATTTCTCTAATTAGTTCATTAAAAATAAGGGACTTGACTTTAGATAAAGCCCAAACATTAGATCTTAGGGATCTCCGTATCGAGCTGGACTCCATAGATGAGCGCCTTGTTGAGCTTCTTAGCGGAAGGATGAATATTGCTAGGGCGATAGGTAAATACAAGAAGGAAAACGGACTTACAGTACTTCAGCTATCTCGATGGAAGGAGATAATGAGCTCGCGTAAGGTTTGGTCTGAAGAAATGGGGATAGAACAAGATTTCCTACGCTCGGTACTCGAACAAGTTCACAAGGAAAGTATCAGAATACAAACCGAGATATTAAACTCGGGACTCGGTGAAGGAAGCTAGCTCATTACTTCAACGTACTAGGACAAACATTTTCAGTAATGGGAATCTCCGTTTTAGCGATAGCTCCATATCCCCCAAGCACATCAATTCCGTTATGAATTCCGTGGGCTTTTAAAATAGAGTGAGCAATCACAGATCTATATCCACCAGCACAGTGGATGTAAAACTCCCCCTCGGTTGGGTATTCATCTAAGTGATCGTTTAAGGAATCTAATGCTGTATGCTTTGCTTCTTTGATATGTTCAGCTGTGAATTCCTCTGACTTTCTTACGTCGAAAACAGCCAAGGCAGAATCCGCATTCATTTCTTTCTCTAACCCTTCAGCATTTATGGTTTTAATTGTGTCTATCTCTTTTCCCGACTCAGACCAACCTTTCATTCCTCCATCTAAAATTCCGATTACGTTGTCAAAACCTACTCTGGAGAGCCGGATCACAGCTTCTTCTTCCTGTCCTTCATCGACAATAAGTAAAATAGGCGTTTTTACATCCACAAGTAGCGTTCCAACCCATGGTGCAAATCCTCCTTTTAATCCTATAAATATAGATCTTGGGACGAATCCTTGAACGAAATCGGTTTGGTGTCTAACGTCAAGCAATACAGCTTGCGTAGCGTGAGCCGCTTTCTCAAATTCATCAGGCTTCAGCATGTTACACCCGTTTTTTATCACTTCCTCGATTGAAGTATAGCCTGTTTTATTCATCTGCACATTAAACCCGAAATATTCTAATGGGGGCATCAAACCGTCTAAAACTTCACTTACAAATTCCTCACGAGTCATATCGGCTCTTAAAGCGTAGTTGGTTGCTTTTTCGTGCTCTATGCTACCCACAGTTTCCTTACTCATGTTCTTTCCGCAAGCAGAGCCGGCTCCGTGACCTGGGTAGATAATCACATTGTCATTCAGAGGCATAATCTTCTCTCTAATACTGTCAAATAGCATTCCGGCAAGGTGTTCTTGAGTCATATCTACTGCCTTTTGGGCTAAATCTGGACGTCCCACATCGCCTAAGAACACAGTGTCTCCAGAAAATAATGAGTGCTGATTTCCTCGCTTATCATAAAGTAAAAAACAAGAGCTTTCCATAGTATGTCCAGGAGTGTGTAGCACCTCAATTTCTAATTTACCCACTTTAAACTTTTGCCCGTCTTCAGCTATAATTGAATCGAACCCTGTTTTTGCTGTAGGACCGTATATGATCTCAGCTCCAGTTTTCTCAGCCAGCGTGACGTGCCCAGAAACAAAGTCAGCGTGGAAATGCGTCTCGAAAACATACTTAATCTTTACCCCATCCTTCTCAGCCATATCTATGTACTGCTGCACCTCCCTCAGCGGATCCACAATCGCGGCTTCACCATTGCATTTAATGTAGTAAGATCCTTGCGCTAGGCAACCTGTATATATCTGCTTAATTTCCATATTTTGTCTTCTATTACTCTTTACTTTCCTGAGTAGCTATATTTCTTAGCCCTTCACCTAAAGACCCTGGGTTGTCAACATCTTCAATAGCTGTTGCTATATTGGTAAAGCACCTTGTTTTTCCTATTTTATTCATTAATTCAGAAGTCCCGATTATATCTCTAACGGGACCAATAGCGGCTGAAAGTCGGAAGCTTATCCCCCTTTTTTCAAGGTCGTCTATCAAGTTTTCTAATCCGGCTAACCCCGAAGCGTCAATATATCCAATTGACTCAGCGCATAGAATTATTGTTTCTACTTTTCCTTTTCTTGAATCAATCAGGTTTTTTATAGAAGAATTTAAAAATCTATGGTTGGCGAAATTTACAGAAGCGTCGAACCTTACAATCAGTAAATCCTCCCTTACTAAAGCATTTTCAAATCTTTTTACGTTTCTAAAGACTCCCTCAATTTCACCCAATTCAGCAAAATGCGGTCTCATCTGCTTGAATACGAGTACCACTATAGATAATCCCACTCCAACTCCTATTCCCTGAGTCATCCCCACTGTTGCGGTTACAAAGAAAGTCACAAACAAAAGACCTGCTTCCACTTTGTGATTTTTCCAAAGTGTAATAGGCAGTTTAATATCCACAAGTCCCGAAACAGCAACTATTACGATGGCAGCTAAGACGGCTTTTGGTAAATGGTAAAATAAAGGAGTTAAAAATAGAAGAGTCATAGCTATTAAAGCCGCAGAAATTAATGACGCCATGGGTGTTACAGCTCCCGCCTTCTCATTTACGGCAGTCCTGGAAAAGCCTCCTGTTGTAGGATATGATTTAAATAATGCCCCGAAAATATTCGCAAGCCCCAAAGCTCTTAGTTCTTGATCTGCATCGATTTTATAGTCGTGCCTCTCTTCAATTGTTTTTGCTATAGAATACGCTTCCATAAATGCGATAAGAGCTAATGTTACCGCAATAGGAAGTAGTTGAGTAAAATCAGCAGAGTTTATTGATGGAGATAAGAAGGAAGGAAGACCTTCAGGAATTACACCCACTATAGCCACCCCCCCCTCATTCAATCCAAGTAGTTTAACCACCACAATCCCCACCACTACCACAACTAAAGTTGCCGGCACTTTTATCTTGCCTTTGTATTTAGAAAGTGCCATGAGAAGCACCATTGAACCTATACCTATTAATAACGTTGGCAGATGCAGTCCTCCTAAAGTGTCTGATATAGAGTATATTAATTTGTGGAATTGATTGTTTTGTGGAATCTCGATGCCTAAAAGATTCGTGATTTGATTTGCTCCTATAATGAGCGCGGCAGCAGAAGTAAACCCACTAACAATAGGCTTTGAAAGGAAATTCACAAGAAACCCTGCCCTCATAATGCCTAGCAGAAGTTGAATTGATCCCATCATAAGTGCAAGCGCAATAGCAAGTTCGATATATCTGTCCGATCCTACCACAGCAATAGAAGTCAGTCCAGCTGCCACTAACAAAGAGTCCATTGCAACTGGTCCCACGGCGAGATGCCTTGAAGTCCCCATGAGAGCGTATATCACTTGCGGAACCAGTGAGGCGTATAGCCCGTAAACCATAGGTAGGCCAGCAATTAATGCATAAGCCATCCCCTGAGGAATAAGCATGATTCCAACTGTAATTCCTGCAGGAAGATCCTTAAAAAAATCTGATTTAGAATAACTTGGAAGCCAATCTAGTATGGGAAGTATTTTTTTAATCACGAACAACAAAATTAAGCAAAAAAAAACGAGCCGCTTTCTGCAACTCGTCTAGTGCCCAGAGCGGGACTCGAACCCGCACGCCCTAACGGACACATGGCCCTCAACCATGCCTGTCTACCAATTTCAGCACCTGGGCGGTGCGTTTCGGCGTTGCTTAACTCGCGTCGTCTTAAAGATTGTGTGACCTGGCTGGGACTCGAACCCAGGACCCTCTCATTAAAAGTGAGATGCTCTAACCAGCTGAGCTACCAAGTCAATTCCCCCTAAGGGGGTGCAAAGATAGTTAGAATCCCTATTTTCCAAAGAAGTTTTGAATATTATTTTTTTACTTTTCATTCGCTATCATTCATTGATTATCTTGCAACATCATTACCTGCATTATGAAACAAACTTTTCTCATTTTTTCGTCAGTTTTACTGATCACTCTGTATTCAGATAATCTTACAGCCCAAACAAATACCGACCTGCCCGGTTCAGACGTTATAACCTCTATCTATCCTGAACTATCTCTTAATTCAGTTGAAGGTATGCGACTTTGCTGTTTTGCAGCTTATGGATGGTATTCTCCTCCTAAATTTAAGTTTGAGACAAATGCTCAACCCCTTCCAGGAGAAGGTGATGATATAGCAAAAAGACTTTTAAATGCAGGTATTGTTTCGGAATTTGAGGAACAGTTCTTTATTATGGAAAACGATATCTATGTAGTGGTTTCTAAACGAGACATATTTGAAAAACTTCTAACCAGGTATATTATTAATGCAAATGCTAAGACAAAGTAATCATGAAAAAATTATTTCTACTTCTTTGTGTTTTTGTTTTAACAGCTAGCTTTAGTGCCCAAGAGATTAGTATATCGTCTACAGATTCTTATACTTCATGTGAAGGAGCGGTCGTTGATTCAGGTCTTAGTGCAGCTGATTATGGTGCTAATGAAGATGAAACAATTACTTGGTGTCCTGAAGCACCAGAAACTGTTTTAAACTTGTATTGGGTAGTTTTCGATTTAGACGCTGCTTCAACAATAACATTATATGATGGGGATGATAATACTGCTCCATTAATTGGGACATATTCAGGAGATGAACTTCAAGGTCAAGATATTTTCTCTAGCGTGGACAATGTCACTGGATGCATCACAGTAGAATTTACTTCAGGGGCTGGCAGTTCTGGCAACTTCGCAGCCTATGCTTCGTGCGGATATCCTTGTGACCGTCCTTTTGCAATTGTAAACCCAACGGAATTACAACCTCATTATGCTTGTTTAAATGAGCCTGTTTATCTTGAAGCACTTTCTTCAACGGTTGCTGATGGCCAGGAACTTGTAAGTTGGGTATGGGATCTTGGAGATGGAAACATTGATGATACATCAGGGCCTATACTTGAGCATATGTATACTTCTCCTGGACTGTATACTATGAACCTTACACTTACGGATGATAATGATTGTCAGAACAATAATATACTAGACTATGATATCTTAGTCTCAACTAATGCGGATTTCTCGGGTACATCGTCTGACTTAACAATGTGTGTGGGTGATGAGGTTGATATCACTGGAATGATTCAAGGTGTACTTTATTCTGCTGAACCTTCTGTTGATTTCGGAGATGGATTATTTATTCCAGATGACCAAACTCAGTGTTTTTCAAGTCAATTAACTTTTACTAGTTTTAATGCTGGGGCTGTAGTTAATGATGCTAATACAGACATCATGAATATCTTCATGAACTTTGAGCATAGCTACATGGGGGATATAACTATAACATTTATTTGTCCATCTGGTCAAAGTATCTTAGTTCATCAACAAGGCGGCAACGGTACTTATCTTGGCGTTCCTGTTGACAATGAAGCATTGCCAAATGACCCAGGTATAGGATGGGATTACTGGTGGGAGCCAGGAGCTACAAATGGTACTTGGGCTGATAATGCTGGAGGAACCCTTCCATCGGGTGTTTACGAATCAGTTCAGCCGTTTACAAACCTTAATGGTTGTCCTTTGAATGGCACCTGGGAGGTTGAAGTTTGCGATTTATGGGGTATAGATAACGGCTTTATTTTCGATTGGTCTATAGAATTTGCTCCGGAACTCTACCCTGAGGCAGTGTCATTTACTCCGACGTTCGGACCTGAATGCGATTCTACATGGTGGGATGGACCTTCAATCATCGATGATGGAGGAGATTGTAATATTGTAACTATTTCGCCTCAATTTATTGGAGAGGAGTCTTACATATATAGAGGTCAGAATGACTTCGGATGTTATTATGACAGGACTATCGATGTGACTGTTGTAGGTACTATCCCTACAGTTACTGCAAACCAAACCCAGTATTGCGGCTCTCCTGTAATTATGACTGCAAACGTAGGAGATGTAGATCCAGATGATTGCGATTTCACTTGGACTCCTACTGACTATCTTAGCGATACGGATGTACAATCTCCTACTATAGATGGATTGGAAACCACAACGGAGTATACAGTTTCTGTAAGCTATTCTACAAATGGTCTTACTTGTGTGAGCGAGGCGTCTATCGATATAGAAACTTGCGAGATTACCATTCCTGATGTTTTTACCCCGGACAACTTAAATGTTGGAGGAAATAACACTTGGCGCGTAGAAGGTCTGGGAGGATTTGATGGAGTTCAGTGTTACATATACAACCGCTGGGGTACGATGGTATTCGAGCACATAGATTTCGGGCATTCCGCTGGATGGGATCCGGGTGTTGATGGAGCTCCAGAAGGGGTTTATTATTACGTACTTGAAATCCCTTGTAATGAAGGAGACCAAATCGTAACAGAGCAAGGAGACGAAATCACTGAATTCGACTGCGATGGTATGGTACCATTCACAGGTACGATACACCTATTCCGCTAGGACGGGCTCCGTCACAGGTGTCCATTCCTCAAGAGGGAATACCTCTGCAATCTTTTGATATACTACTGAAGGGATGATGTATCCTACTTTAACGGCGTTCATATGTCCTGAAGCTTTGTCATACGCATCTCGAACATCGGCTGCTGAAACGAGGATATATTGATTGGCCTCTTTTTCAACACCCTTGCTTTCGTCAACTGTAGTTAGCGATATCTTCACTCTAAACCACTTGTCGCACTCAGCAAAGCGGATAACTTCGATAATAGTGGTCTTCGTGATTTGGGTTATTTCAAAAGGTCTAATGCCTTCACACTCAAGTATCTCAACCATTCGAGTCTCTGCCTCTGTATATGTGTAAGCATCTAAAACAAACTGCTCTGTTTTCTTCGTTTCATTGCCCTCTGAATCGGGCTTCATATAACTAACCTTACAATTAAACCAATGCTTTTTCATAAAGTAAAATTAGGTGGCTTATTCACAAATTGATTTTTGAGAATTCCCACAATCTTTCCACAATTTTACCAAATCACTTCACTATCTTTCTACTTGTGAAACGTGAAGATAATTATAGGCACAAAGGCCTCCGCAAACAGCTCGTGAAAGAGCTCCGCTCGCAAAAGATTTGTAGTGAGAAAATCCTTGATGCCATTGAGAAAGTGCCTCGCCACTTCTTCTTAGATTCCACTTTCGAACAATTTGCATATACGAATAAGGCGTTTCCTATCCCTGCAGGCCAAACAATCTCTCAACCTCAAACCGTAGCTCAACAATCCGAACTCCTTAATTGCTCACCCGGAGATAAAGTCCTCGAAATCGGTACCGGTTCCGGATATCAATGTGCAGTTCTGTGTGAGCTTGGTATGAAAGTGTATTCTATTGAACGTCAAAAGGAACTCCACAACCTAGCTGGACCACTCCTCGCAGAAATGGGCTACGAACCCACACTCTATTACGGTGATGGGTATAAAGGAAAAGAAGTGTTCGCTCCTTACAAAGGGATTATCGTTACATGCGGCGCCCCAGAAGCCCCGAGCTCCCTTCTAAGCCAACTGACAATAGGTGGACGACTTGTCATCCCCGTTGGAGATTCCGGCGACGTGAAGCAGCAGCGAATGCTTACCTACGATCGTGTCTCGGAAACTGAATTCACGAAACAAGATCACGGAGCCGCTGCATTCGTCCCCATGCTCGTGTCTAAGTCACGAGGATAATACACGAATAGATTTGAGCTCAGGCCCGATTTAAAGTATGCTTTCAATATTGCCTCTTCCTTCTCTTATCACCTCTGGAATACCACTTGTGCAATCTATTACCGTCGAGGCATAGAGCTCACCGAATCCACCTTGGATAACAGCATCTACATGATGTCCGTGTTTCTCCTCGATTAGTTCAGGGTCGGTAGTGTATTCTAAAATTTGGTCTTCATCATGAACAGAAGAAACCACGAGAGGCATCCCTATTTCTTCTAGAATAGCTTGAGCCACTTTGTTATCGGGAATACGAATACCTATAGTCTTCTTCGAACTACGAAACATCTTAGGAATATTTCCGCTAGCTGGAAGAATAAATGTGAAAGGACCTGGTAGAGCTCGCTTCATAAGTTTAAATACTTCGTTAGCGACTGGGCTAGTGTAATGACTTAAATCGCTGAGGTCTTTACAAAGGAGGGAGAAATGCGCTTTATTAGATCGAATGCCACGAATTCGAGCTATACGGTCAAATCCTTTGCGATTACCAAGCATACTCGCGAAACTGTAAACGGTATCTGTAGGCATAACAATCACTCCACCATTTTGAAGGATTTTGACAGCTTCCCTAACTTTTCGGGGGTCAGGGTTGTCGGGATGAATTGATAAGAGCAAGTTGTTTTAGCTATTTGTTTTTGCGTGGTCCGCAAGAAATTGAGCTAGGCCAGCATCAGTTAGTGGGTGCTTGAGCAATCCTAGAATGACGCTTAAAGGCCCGGTCATAACGTCAGCTCCAATTTGGGCACAGTTAACAATGTGCATAGTGTGACGAACGCTTGCTGCTAAAATTTGTGTAGAAAACTCGTAGTTGTCGTAGATCTCACGGATTGATTCGATTAAATCCAAACCATCTGTAGAAATATCATCTAAGCGGCCTATGAATGGACTCACGTATGTAGCTCCAGCTTTAGCTGCAAGAAGAGCTTGTCCAGCAGAGAAAACGAGCGTACAGTTCGTGCTAATGCCCTTTGAAGTGAAGTAAGAAATAGCACGAATACCATCCTTAATCATAGGGATTTTAACAACGATATTATCGTGGAGTGCAGCGAGCACTTCTCCCTCTTTAATCATTCCTTCGTAATCGGTAGCGATAACTTCCGCGGAAACATCACCGTCAACAATTTCACAAATTGCTTTGTAATGTGCGATTACATTGTCGTGACCACTGATACCTTCTTTCGCCATGAGTGAAGGGTTGGTGGTAACTCCATCAAGGATTCCGAAGTTTTGAGCTTCACGAATTTGGTCTAAGTTAGCTGTGTCGATGAAAAATTTCATTAAATGAAAAATTGAATTGTTAGAAGGATTGATTTAGGTGCAAAATTAGCCATCTTGTGGTCATGTTAAGCGAGAAAGATAAGATAGATATTCGTGAGCGAATTGAATTGAAGATGGCGGAAGTCTCTGAGCGCATACTTGAGTATAAGGAATTAACAAAGCCTACACCTCCATCTGTAGCTATAGGTAGAGTTAGCAGGATGGATGCGATTAATAACAGGAGTATAAACGAGGCGGCATTAAGGCAGTTGGAAGTGAAGTTGAAAGGGTTAGAGTCAGCAATTTATAGGTTGAATGATGATAAGTTTGGTCGATGTCTAGGTTGTGGCGAGATGATTCCAATCGGCAGGATAATTCTTGTTCCTGGAGCTACGAAATGCGTGAGTTGCAGTTAACTTTGCCATGTGAAAATTAATAGTGTTTATTTGTTTGGTGTTTTATTATTAGGTCTATTCTCTGTTTTAATTACAGGTTGTGGCCTTTGGGATGATAAAATGGTTGAACCCCATACGATTATAGTACCGTCCTTTAATTTCTCAACAGATGAAGATGAAGGGACAGACTCAAATAATATTGCTGAGGTTTGGGTTTATTCTGAGACTGATGTTTTAGGTGTTTTCCCTCTTCCTGCAACAATCCCTGTCTTACAAGAAAATGGAGAAGATGTGGTTCATATAACACTTCTTCCAGGAGTGAGAGTAAATGGCATTTCTTCTACTCGGAAGCCTTACCCATTTTATGAAGTTTTAGAATTGGATTTTAATTATGTGCCGGGAGGAGTTGATACGGTTGAATTTCATTCTAATTATGCCCCAGGAGTTGAGATTATTTTATCTGAAAACTTTGAGTCTGCGAATAGATTTCAGGCCAGTTCGACAAGTACTGCTGAAGTTGTTAGAACTTTTGATCCAGCTTGGGTTTTCGAAGGAGCAGTCAGTGGTCTAATAATGTTATCTGAGGACGCGTCACATGTTACCTCGACTACTCAAGAGCAGCTTTATGATTTAACAGGCGATGTTGCCACGTTCTTAGAGTTTAATTACAGATGTGATAACTCATTTGCTGTGGGTATGGAAGCAATTGGAGGGATTAATCCTGAGCGAACGCCTATTATTGTGCTTAACCCTACTGGGGAAGAATGGAATAAAATGTATTTAGATTTAGGGCCTTTTTTACGTTCTACGCCTACTGCTTATGGATATGAGGTGACCCTTGATGCAATTTTAGATATGGGGGAAGAAAGTGGGTATGTTGTTGTTGATAATTTTAAAATAGTCCATTATTAATGAAGCAGAGGCAAAGGGTTGATAAGTGGCTGCCATGTATCTACATAGCATCTGATATTGTTGCTGCGGGAATTGCATGGACGGGTCTGTTTATTCATAGAAAGGTTGATATTGAACGGGTTTGGTCTATGAATTCAGACACCTGGAAATTTGACGACAATTACTACTTAGGTATTTTATTTGTGCCCATTTTCTGGATGTGTTTATATGCTGTTTTAGGGATGTATGCTGACCCTATAAGAAGGCATAAAGCATTAGAAATTGCCCAAATTTCAAGAGCTACTGCTGTAGGCTCGATAGCACTTTTTTTCGTTTTGTTGTTAGACGATGTAGTGGTTGATTACAATCATTATTACTCGTCTTTAGGGGTTCTTGTAGCGTTGCACTTCAGCTTGACGTCTGTAGGACGTTGGTTAATCGTTTCAAGAACTTTAAAACTCATAAGAAATGGTTCTTGGGCATTTAGAACTTTATTAGTGGGTGGAGCAGAAACGGCAGTTCAGTTAGCTGCAGATTTGAAAGACGAAGCTTTGAGTTCAGGATTTAATCTACTTGGATTTATTCAGGTAAATGATGAGGAGCCCGCGATGGCCGTTACACTTAATAGGCTTGGAGGAATAGACGATATTGATGATGTCTTAAAGAAGTACGATATCGAAGAGGTTATCGTGGCTGTAGAACCTGCTGACAGAGAAAGAACTGTTAAACTTATTGTTAATTTTGAGGGCAGGGGGGTGTCGATTAAAGTAGTACCTGGACTTTATGATTTGTTAAGTGGAAATGTGAAAACGGGAGCAGTTTATGGGACGCCGTTAATTCATGTTGATAGATTAGTTATGCCGCATTGGCAAATCGTTATTAAAAGGGCAATTGACATATTTGCTTCGATTTGTGCGTTAATACTGTTATCCCCTTTAATGGTTTTTCTTGCGATTTCAGTAAAGCGATCATCTAAGGGTGGAGTGTTTTATACCCAACAGAGAATAGGAAGGTTTGGGCTGCCTTTTAAAATTATTAAGTTCAGGACTATGGTTACTGATGCTGAGAGTGGCGGGACTCCTCAGCTTAGTTCAGGTTCAGATCCGCGTGTTACTTCATCAGGTATTTGGATGCGTAAGATGAGGTTTGATGAACTTCCGCAGTTTTATAATGTTTTAGTAGGAGAAATGTCATTGGTAGGACCTCGACCCGAACGACAATACTATATCGATAAAATTAAAGAAAAAGCCCCTCATTTTTCTCACCTTCAAAAGGTAAGGCCAGGGATAACATCTTGGGGTCAGGTGAAATATGGCTATGCAGAGAACCTTTCTGAAATGCTGCAAAGACTACGTTTTGACGTAATGTACATAGAGAATATGTCTTTGGCTTTAGATTTTAAAATCTTAGCTTATACAGTGATAACTGTTTTGAAAGGAAAGGGCAAGTAATAGATATCGTGAAACGATTTTATTTATCATTCGTTTTTTTACATAATTTTCCCGTTCTTCGTTTCATCACTACAAACATTAAAAACTGGACTTATAATTCTGGTCATAGCATTCTCTTTTCTATGCTGTGGCTGTTTATGGTGTTGTTACTTTCTATTGATACTCTTCAAGCTCAAACCGATAATTCTCGATTAGTTGGGTCAAGAGAGGGTAAGTTGATCGTGAACTATTGGAGTTCTGCAACTGATCCAGAGGTTGAGCAGTTAAAAAGTCTTATGGTTGATGCTATTGAGACATACTTGAATGGAGCTGTTGATGTCGTTGATGGTGATGTGACATGGAAAGCTAGCCTAAGAGTCATAAAAAAGGACATAAATAAAATCGTTCGTGATATGATGGTTTTGGGCAAGTTTAAAGAAAAAGTCCCTTTTGATGGGTTTTCTGATGAAGTAGATGTATTGCTGTCCGATGTCCAGGAATTAGACTCGAGAGATGTAACTCGCTACATGAACTCCTCAGATATTCCCTTCGAAAAGCGTTTTTACTTTTTAGTCCAATCTCGGATTCAGGAAGTAATACTTCAAGCAGGGATTGAGTTGGGGAGCTATGTAAACCATGGACTCCTTGCATTAGTGGGTGTGACTGAAGAAGCAATTAGCACAAATGAAATAGAAGATTGGCAGAATTTTGACCCCAATTCACCATTAAAACCTATTGAAATAGATTTTTCATTAGAAACAATGAGTCTAGTTAATTCATCTGACAACAGTGTGCTGCCTTCTATTGGTATTACCACAGAATCTTCACTTGAATCAAGCTTATTAGAAAGGGTGATAATGCTTCTTGAAGAAAATTCACGAAGGATACAAAACCTTGAGGATAGACATGGGGATAATCTATCAAATGGTTTGTCAGAAAACATTAATCTTCCAGCAATAAATAATATCCCTGATAAGTTCGATATTAGATTTTATAATGACAGCTACGATTTATCAATAAACGCTCAGCTATACCTAAATGAGGTAGTCGGGTTGTTGTTTAGATATCCTCAAGTCAGGGCGTTGTGTACTGGACATTCGGGTGTTTTAGAAGAAAGTGTGGATAATTTGGACTTGTCTAAAGCAAGAGCGAAAGCAGTACGTGACTTCATCTTAGAGAGTGGAATAACACCTGAAAGAGTTATTATGAATTTCTTTGGAGAAGAACAAGCCGAAAATAATGGTTCGATTGATAGAAGAGTAATTATCACTTTCTTTGCAGACTGATAAGTGAACACATGAAGATTATTTGTATTGGCAGGAATTATTCAGATCACGCTCGTGAATTAAAAAATGATGTGCCTTCTGACCCCCTATTTTTTCTAAAGCCAGAGAGTTCAGTCCTTCATAAGCGTCACGCATTTTATATTCCCGAATGGACTTCAGATGTTCATTATGAAGTCGAGCTGGTGGTGAAGATATTAAAGAGGGGAAAGGCAGTTTTAGAAAAATTTGCTTCAAGATATTATTGTGAAGTTGGATTGGGAATAGACTTTACTGCAAGAGATGTACAAACAGAATTAAAGCAAGCTGGCCACCCTTGGGAAAAGGCAAAAGCTTTTGACGGGTCAGCAGTAATTTCCGAGAAATTTATTCCATTAAATGAGCTTGGTAAAGATATTCAGGACTTGAGTTTCTCACTACTTATTAACAACAGTGAAGTGCAGCTGGGGCACACTGCAGATATGATTTTTTCAGTTGACGAACTTATAGTGTATCTGTCTAATTATATGACTCTTAAGACAGGTGACTTAATATTTACCGGTACACCTGCCGGAGTGGGAAGTGTCGCTACAGGAGATAAAATTACAGGATTTTTAGAGGGTATTCAGATGCTATCCGTTAATGTTAAATAAGGCATAATATTTTAATTTACAATTTTATGCTGTACACTTGCTTATGCATTTGATATTAATTGGATTTATGGGGAGCGGGAAGTCTACATTAGCTAGGCGTATTTCTGATCATACGGGCAGACCATTGATAGATATGGATTCTCGTTTAGAGGAGATATTTGGGTGCTCAATAAGTGATTATATAACAGATTTTGGAATGGAATCATTTCGATTTGAAGAAGCAGACTTGTTGCGTTCAGTGATGCAAGAGCCAGAATCTGTTATTGCGACAGGGGGAGGTACACCGTGCGCAGATGGCGCTATGAAGTTGATGAGAAGCCATGGTGTTGTAATTCATCTGTCAGTTCCTGTGCCTGAATTAGCTAACCGCTTAAAAGAGAACTTATCTACAAGACCTATTCTTGCAGATGTGGCGCCTGAGGATCTTGAAAGAGTAATAGGAAGACAATTACTTGTACGATCTGCCTGTTATTCTGGAGCTCATGCAAAGTGGGATAACATTCAGTGGGATGATAATCAGTTAACCAGTAAGTTGAACTCAATCGGTTGGCGCTTGAGAGAAGCGCTTTAAATAATTATCGAAATACTAATCAAGCGTCTAAGTAAACAGCGTCTTTAATTGATTTACCCGATTTACTAAGATTAACGGTAATATTCTCCTTAAGATGTGTTGATAGTGTAAGACCGTAATAATCAGCGCGAATAGGAAAAGATCTATGAATCCTGTCAACTAAGACAGTTGTGTAGACTCCTTTAGGTTCGGATTCTAAAATATGTTTAACAGCATAAATCAATGTCTTCCCTGAGTATAGAACGTCATCAATTACGATGACCACTTTGTCTTTCAACTCAGCTTTTGAGAAACTGCAAATAATTTCGGATTTTAATGGCGCTGCTTTATTTAGCTTAATTTTTTCAAAGCGAACTCTAAGTTTACTTATAGATTTTACTATATCGTGTAATCTAGATGCCATCTCTAGACCTTGACCTTCAATACCAATTAAAATCAACTCTTTTTCACTGTGATGAGCCTCGATAAATTCACGAGCTATTCTCTGTAATTTCCTTTGAATTTGGGCTGAATCCAGAATTTTATTCTTTTTCATGAACGTTGTTTTATTGAATCAGTGGATAAAGTAATCACTGATTCCTCATATTAATAATAGGCACAGACCCAGGAATGCGCTCAAATAAAGCAATTGACTCTACATGTGCTGTATGCGGGAATTGATCTACTAATTTAATAGAAATAAGTTGATATCCATTCTCTTCAAGGGTAGCCATATCCCTCGCTTGTGTGGCTGGATTACAAGAAACGTATACAATTCTATCGGCAAGTAGTCTGATTACTTTGCGTAATGATTTAGGTGAAATACCCGCTCGAGGTGGATCCATTACAAGAGTCCGAATTCTGCCCTTATACTCAGGGTATTCTAATAAAAACTTTCCTACATCAGCGGCATGGAAGGTGATATTATCTGCTCCATTATTCGCAGCGCTAATACGAGCGTCTTCGATAGCAGATTCAACTATATCCACACCTATTATTTCTCCTTTGTGATGTTTTGCAAGAAGTTGAGAAATAGTTCCTGTTCCACAAAACAGGTCTAAGACGATATCATCCTTATCCCCCAGATCCTTTTTAATGGCAAGGTTTATAACCTCGGAATATAACCTCTCAGCACATTGAGGGTTTGTTTGGAAAAAACTACTAAGACTTATGTCGAATTTAAGCCCGTGAAGCACTTCTGTTATTCTATCCACGCCGTAAATAAGCTTACTCAATCCCTCTCTCGCTTCAACTCTTTCACCGATATTATCATTAACGGTATGAAGAATTCCGGCAACTCGACTTCCCCATAGACTTAAGATAAAGTCAACAAATTCAGATTCTATAAAGGCTTCATCACCTCCTGAGGTTGTAACCATGTTTATGAGAAGTGTATCATTTGCAATACTTCTTCTTATGACAAGGAACCTGAAAAACCCTTTTCTTTTAGGCGGATGCCAAGCTGGTAGTCCAGTCTTTTCACACCATAGGCGGACCTTATAAATATCGTCCTCAACTTGTTTATCGAATAGCCCTGAATCACGATCTAGGTTCTCAACAGCCCACCACGTGCCTCTATGTTTAAACCCTAGCCCGAAATCATCTATTTTTTCATCTGTCTCCAGATCGTGCCTAATTTCAGAAAAGCTGTACTCCATCTTATTTCTGTAGTGTTGGCATGTAGGAGACCCCACAATTCCAGAGTACTTATCCCTTACGTCTTTTACACCACCTATACGTTCAAATAAATCGAGGGCAGTCTCTTCCTTGTATTTATGCTGAATATCAATTGGAAACGTTGAATATGGAGCTCCCGGAATATTTTGGTATTCAGTTTCCACCTCATCTGGAGATGGCTCTATCACATGACGTAATCTACACTCGGCATATCGGTTTTTACATTTAACGACTTGAGCACTAACCTTCTGACCGGGGTAAGTGTTTTGCACGAAAATCGTAAAATCTCCTTTTTCTGTAGGAATCCTTGCGACACCTTTCCCTCCGAACGCCGCTGACAAGATTACCACCTCTAAAATCTCACCGAGCTTAAACATTTTTTGCTTTGCCATATCAACAAAGGTAATAGCAGGTACATTTGTAAGATGCACACTTTTGCCTCCTCTTTCCGAGATATTTTCACAACTATTCTCCTGTGTTTTTTTTCGTCACTCCTTTTATCACAATCAGAAGGAGAGTTCTCAGTATCAACTTTCAACATTAGATACGATAATCCCACCGACCCTTTATTGTGGATTGATAGGGGAGAGGACATCGCTAAAGCGATAGCCTATTTTGACATAGTGGGATTACAAGAGGTTTTACCTAACCAGCTTCATGATATAATGGATGTCTTACCATGGATGTCTAACTACTCAGTAAATAGAGATGGTAGTGGCAAAGGAGAAGCGTGTCCGATACTCTGGCAAACCAAATCTTTTGACTTACTTCATTCAGAAACAAGATGGTTGTCAGAATCTTGGAGTGACACAGCTTCTGTTGGATGGGATGCTGTAATGCCAAGAATAGCTTCAATAGTTTCTCTTCACCATATAACATCGGGTAAGGTAATAAGAGTAATTAATTCTCATTGGTCTCATATAGGTGATGAAGCACGAATGGCTTCCGCAGTACTTATTCGAGGTTGGGCATTGGGAAATGGAGCTGATATAGTAATTGTTTTAGGAGACTTTAATGCAGAGCCTGATTCCGAAGAAATAAAATATTTACTCAACTCTGGATTAGATGATACATATGTAGTTGCTGAGACAAGATGTAAAAAGAAGTTTGGCACCTTTACCGGATTTGACCCCGCGGGCTATGCAGGTCCTCGAATAGATTATATCTTAGTTGATGGAGCAGACGTGAATTGGGTGTGTGCAGATGAGCATATTAAAAATGGTTTTTACATTTCTGATCACCTGCCAGTTCACTCGTTTATTTCCCTAACGACGCCTTAACTTCGTTTTAGATGAAAGTAGTAGAGCAATTTAAAACTATGGGCACCTGGCCTGTCTTTCTGACGGCTATTTCTACAATATTAGGGGCTATTTTATTTTTGAGATTCGGTTATTCAATTGCCCATATCGGATTATTCCAAACCTTACTCATAATTCTACTAGGCCATTTAGTTACAGTCCCAGCAGCTCTTGCAGTTGCTGAAATTGCAACAAACCAAAAGGTAGAGGGAGGTGGAGCCTATTTTATGATTTCAAGATCATTTGGGTTGAATATTGGTGGTGCAATAGGGATAACGCTATTCCTGAGTCAGTCTATTGCTGTCGCATTTTATATAATTGCTTTTACGATTTCAAGTAGATCGATTATTTCATGGGTTGATCTCAATTATGGTATCTTAATTGAACCTCTTTGGATCAACCTAACGATGATGGGGCTACTTACCATTTTGATGCTCACTAAGGGGGCTAATGTGGGAGTAAAGGCATTGTATTTTGTAGTAGCAGCTCTTTTTACAGCTTTATTATTTTTCTTCTTAGGTACAGGTGATGGAAATCTCGTATTAGATCCTACTGCTACCATTCCTGAATTCCTGGTGCATCCTGAAACAGGTGAAGTAATTAAAAGATTTACATTCTTCGAAGTTTTCACCTTCATATTCCCTGCATTCACAGGGATCGCAGCTGGATTAGGTCTTAGCGGTGATTTGAAAGATCCTAGAAGAAGTATTCCTCGAGGAACTATTTACGCAACGATAGTGGGTATTGTCGTTTATGTAGCTGTTGCTATAAAACTCTGGTACTCGGCTCCTTTAGAAAGCTTGGCTACGAATGAATTGTTTATGGAAGAGATAAGTATTTGGCCTCCAATGATTGCCATAGGACTTGCTGCTGCTGCTATAAGTTCTGCTTTAGGTTCTGTAATGATTGCGCCAAGGACACTACAGGCTTTAGCTGTAGACGGTGTATTTCCTGGAAAAATATCTAAGTGGTTAAGCGTTGGGAAAGGAGAAAGGCAAGAGCCCGTTAGAGCTTCTATTGCAACCTGTATTATAGGATTTGCCTTTGTTGCCATTGGAGATATTAATGCTGTAGCTGAGATTATTTCTATGTTCTTTATGGTTACCTATGGTGCTATTTGTCTCGTTTCCTTTTTAGAACAAATGGCTGCTGATCCTAGTTATAGACCAACTTTTAAATCGCATTGGTCTATTAGTTTAGTAGGGGCAGTACTATGTTTTGTTCTGATGTTTGGTATGAATGCGCCTTATGCAATAGTAAGTATTGTTGTTATGATCATAATCCATGCTTGGATTTCAAGAAAAGGTGGAGGAACTGAAGGGGGGATGGTTAGATTATTTAAGGGGATAATATTCCAAATCACCCGTTCTCTCCAGCTTGCTTTACAGATGAATGACGAGGATGATTTAAAATCTACAACAGAGTGGAGGCCTTTTGTTTTATCTATAAGTCCTGATAGTTTTAAAAGGAGAGAGGGTTTTGATATGACAAGGTGGATTGCACATAAATATGGGTTTGGAACCTATATGCATTATATCCAGGGATTTTTAAATGAAGAAACAAGTAAGGAAGCTCAAATTTCTCATAAAGAGCTGGTTGAGTGGTCGAGAGGTGGGAGAAGTAGGGTTCAATTAGATACAATTATTTCGCCATCATACACTTCAGCAATTGCTCAATGTGTACAACTACCTGGTTTAAGCGGTAAGGGAAATAATTTATTTTTGATGGAATATGATCCTGGAAATTTCGAGAATAGAGACCAACTTTTGAATAACTTAAATATTCTCAAAGCGGTAGACTTAGACCTCTTACTTCTTAGAAGCAGTGGGAGATCATTCGGAAACATGCATGATATACACCTTTGGATCACACCTGACGATAAATCAAATGCAAGTTTAATGATTCTCTTGTCTTATATACTTCAAGGTCACCCAGATTGGAGCAAGTCAAGTATTTCTGTTTTCTTTATTTGTGATGGTGCAGATGATCAGCATGCCACACATCTGCAAGCTCAAATTGTTGAGGGACGAATTCCTATATCCGAGCAGAATATCGAAATAGTCGAGGTTAATAGTCAAAATGAAAAAGTAAGCCACATCCTCAATCGTTCTGGAGGCGCTGATCTTGTAGTTCTGGGTTTTGACTTTGACTCGAGTAAGGCTGAAGATTTTGAGATTTATAATGGATTAGGTGATACGATGTTTGTTTATGCTTCTCAACCTAAGCTGATTCAATAATTAATGACTTATTTTTCACATGTCTAAGCTGAATATTTTAATATTAAACGGACCTAACCTAAATATGCTTGGAGTTAGGGAGCCTGGCATCTATGGAGATAACAGTTTGTTGAATCTAATAACATCTTTAAAGACTAAATTTTCTGACGTTGTAATTTCTGATCATCAATCTAATGATGAAGGAGAACTAATATCTCTTATTCAAGATTTCGGAATGCGATACGACGGGATAGTATTTAATCCTGGAGGGTTTTCACATACTTCTGTGGCTATTCGCGATGCGGTCTCTTCAGTTTCAGCTAGAGTTATTGAAGTTCACATTTCGAATATTCACGCAAGAGAGGAGTTCAGGCGTATTACTATTGTTGGTGGAGCTTGTGAGGCCGTGATTTCCGGATTTGGAGTGAGAGGCTATGAGATTGCGGTAGAGCATTTAATCAAGCTTTAGGTATTTATAGATCTGCCCGTCATTTCTACTTTTGAAATAAACGCCCGATTTATTTTTCTCTATAGTAATCTCTCTCCCCAGCAGGTCAAATCCTGAATTTTCTAGATAAACTTTTTTCCCATCATTACTTGTCGTTGTGCTATCGTCATTACATGAGATTACAATCTCATCACTTAGATTAATTGCGGTTATTATTGATGTGCTTAAACAGTTTGGGTTGCAATTAAAGATGTTAAAACCTGACTGTGTGGCATTGAAATTATTCCCCTCTAAATTAAAGATGTTATTACAAATAATTTTCAGAGTTCCACTAAAACAGAACGTGCCATATGTCCCAAATTTGTTTTTCCCTTGGTGTATTGAAGGTGGTTGAGAGCAGTCAAAATTCAAGTGTAATCCATTGTCTTCAAAAACATTATATCCACCACCTGTTTCCGGGCTCATATAAGTCGTGTTTTTCCCACGCAATGTTAATGCTACGTCGAATCCTGAAAATCTGTTACACTTCAAAGTAGATTTTGAGTTGTCTAGGATTAGACCTAGTTCACCTTCGGAAAAAATATTTTCTTGAATATTTACAGAAGTTCCAGAAATAAATTCGACGGCAGCACCCATCATGCCATATTCACTTTCAATAATATTTCCAGAAAAATGATTAGCACCAGTATGTTCTATCGACTTGAATATAGAGTAATAAACATTACAATTTGACACATTAAATGTCGTGTTATTAAGATTAATTATTGCTCTAGATATATTATTTTCATAAAGAAACAGCCTTGAGTTTGTGCTATTCATTCTCACTCTATTCCAATTGCATTTGATTATTCTTAATATATTTTCCGATATCCAATTTCCGAAATTTGATCCATTTATTGAGGAGTTAATTATTTGAATATAACTCGTTTGATATAAAATAGATTCAGGATCGAAGTGCACAGTTCCTTCTGTAATATTGAATTTTCCAGCTCCGATTATTGAACATTTACTGTCTTCGTTAAACATCATTTGATTGTTTCCCAATAGAGTTAGTTTACTATTAGTCTTATTGTCAATCGTAGCATCAATTCCCTCAATTTCAATATTTGCTATAGTTGAGGTGTCACCTCCGTGGAAAATCTTAGAGATTGAATTTTCATCATTAATTATTGTTCCTTGTAAGGTCAATTCGCATCCATCACCTTCAAAAACAAGGTTAGCATTATTTCTAAAGCGAAGAATCCCCCCTTTTTTTATTACCAAGTTGCTTCCACTCATCATGATTAGAGTGGTACCATCAATGACCAACTCAGCACCATCTTCAACGATTATCGTACTCCCTGGATGAATGTTTAATGACCCCTCGTTGTTGGTGTATAAATAACTCCCCTCAGTAAGTTTTAATGTGGCAGTCGCCATACCTAATTCCCCTCCGATATTCATAGTCCCTCCACTGTTTATTTCTATCGTCGTCCCACACATTAATGTCTGTATTTCTATTGATTCTATGATAGTTAGATCCATATCGTCACCCAATTGCAATAACCCACCTTCCTCTATGGTAGTATTTCCTAACCAGGTTTTTGAAGGGTTAAGATGGTTGTAGGTGTATTCACTTTCTGTCGCCATATCACTTAATAAATATGGAGCCATCTTATCACCCTGAATAATTTTATCCAGTATTAAGTTTCGATGATCAATAGTTAATGCAACATGTTCTTCGGGTGAATTCCACTCAGTAGCGTATGACATGAAATCGAAACTTGATGGTTCACCTTCAGATACGTTACAGTTTAGAGCGCTCGATGTAGGTATGAATCCTACATCTCCTTGAAAGTCAGATTCAGAAATCTCCATCATACCCGATGCGTTTATCGCTTCTACTAAAAGCCTCATGTGATGGCCTACCGATGATGGGGTGATGTCTAAATCATATGTGGGGTAGTATCCGTATATTTCATCTTCATACCAAAGAGCTGTTCCGTTAAATGGTATAAAATCTATTGGGAGTGCACAGGAGGCAGATATCGAAATCCCTGCATTTAGTGCTGGATGTCTATTTGCTGTTAAATGTGCTGTACCTAGCCACCACCACGATTCTGACCAATCAAGCAGTGGATCGTCAGCCAATTCTATCTCGACCTCTGGATGACTATTTGCTATTGCAACATTAATTGACTTTTTAGGTAGTCCCATCTCTTCGAGCATTTGCATAGCTGCTTGATGTTCCATTAACCCAGTTGGAGTAGAAATCAGCAGTTGTTTTGCTGCCATAGAATTTAAGCTCTCATAGAACATGGCGGCCTCAGCGGAAGGGATTGAAAGCAGTGTAACGAGTCCATTGAGACCTAGTGAGATGTTTGCGCCCCTATGCGGAGAGTCTATGCTTACAAACAACCTGGTACAGTGATCTATTTGTTGTTGCTCCATCAGGCAAAGAGTATGTCTTCCGACAATCCCTCCCATGCTGGCACCGATAACTATTAAAGGGTTATCCCCCTGCTTATATGTGTTGCATAATTCGATCGCTTTTTGGGCAAACTTAGATTTTATTTCTATGCTTTTTGTCCCATGTGCAAAATCAACAAAAACGATGTCGTACCCCAAATTACCTAGACTATCAATTAGTATGGGGTATGCTTCAGTTCCTGGAAAGGCATCTAAATCACAACCGTAAAGAGAATGCCAGCCAAAACTACCATGTCTGTAACTGCTGAAATCGCCTCCTACTCCAAAATCAAACCCTTCTAGTACAATGATGGGTTTGTTAAACACTCCATCATTTCCTAATTTCGTGTAAATACTGCCATTAGAAGGGCCTAACTCTGTGTCTAATTGGAGATACCACGGAGAAAACTCTTCAGAGCATTCATCTATCCATGGCGGCAAATCAGGCTCGGGTCCACAATCACTAATTTGTTGAGTAGGAGAGTAAATAAAGGCAACAGAATCGCCTGGACAATTCCCTTTCCAAGTTCCATTATTTTCTACCCAATCAGTGGGTTCCCATGGGTGCCTTGGTGACAAAGGTGGTGAGAGAAGCCCTGTTACACCTTTGTTTTGAATAAGCATTGCCGGACTTCCATCAGTGGGACAGAAAGCAGAAAATTCTCTTTTCCAATGAAGTGAGTCTAATAGCTCTACTATTGATGTAGATAGGTTAGGGTTTTCAATCCATTTCTCGTGATAAGCTTGACGAGCGATTGCCGAAATTTCTGTTTGAGCTAAAACCTGAAAACAGTTAGCATAAAGGGCAATAAAAATTATGATGGTATTTATTCGCAACATGACATAGTGTGATTTGTGTGAAACTCGAACTCTTCAACGTTCTCATTAAGAGCTAATGCGTAGAATCCATTAGGCAACCATTCCCCATTATATAAACGAAATAAGTGTGCGTATAAGGTGCTGAATTCGTCAAACTCGGTTTGGGCTAATAATGAAGTGATATTACCTTCAGAAAAGGAGATGTCATTGAATATAGATCTTGCATTACTAGTATCATCAAACGGCACCATAACATCTTTTAGTGGACTGATTAACATGCCCCAAGCATGTGAAGGGCCTTGATTTTGATGGAAACTTCGAATAGTTATTTTTACTGATCTAGATTGAATGAAAGAAAGCTCAATTTCAGGAGTCCCAGAATCAAGGGAATACCACTCATGACGCAATGCATCGTTCGTTAGATCCTCAGGCGAAAAGCATCCAATTGTGAGAGAATGCTTAGGGCATTCGTTTAAATCTGTCCACAATATTTCATCATCTTCCCATCTTAACGTATCGCTTATGGGTACGCGTAAACTAGCAAACCCTGTTGTCGAGTCTAAGTGTTTTTCATAAATGAGAGCATAGCCAGATTCAGGAGTAGTCCCATCTGGTTGTGTGAGCTTGAATGAATATAGAGTAGGTTCTGCCCCATAGCCACGATTGCAACTTTGTAAGCATACAAGAAAGACTCCGCAAAGACCGGTTAATAGAAGTAATTGTTTTTTCATGGGGCAATATTGCCCCTTGTATTGAGTTAAATCCCAAGCACTTTGTGCGCGGGTGTCTACGCTTTGTCTTCGTACTTCTTAAGGGCTTTATTTACCACATTTGCAAGTTGCGATGAGTCGTGATTTTCTAATTGTTTACCGAAAACGTGAGTTTTGCCATTGTAAGAAAAGAGCAATGTATCACCACCTAAAATCCAGTAGCTGTTATCTAATTGTTGTAAAAATGAAAATGTATCACGTTTCTCAAATTTTACTTCACCCATTTTAGAAATTATAAAAGCTCTCTCTCGTCCTTTCTTGCCAAAGGCATTCTTCATCATTACTCGCCCTTGGCTTATGACGATGACTTCTTTACCTATTCTCCTCCATGCTACGACTTTAGCGATTCGTATCCAGAAAAAGCCCCAGAAAATTAGACTACCTAAATAAAATAGTCTTTCATCTCCGGCAAAAGTAAACGCCCCATATCCCAGTAAACATCCTAGGCCTGTCCATCCGCCTAACCACATTTCAAGTGAAATCTGTTGTGCTTTTGTGATGGTTGATTTGATAACTACAGTTGTGGCGTCTTTATGCTCAGCGATTGAAATCCTCTTACCTATCGATTTAATTCCCCCCATTTAGTACTTTATTATATAATGCCAAATATTTAGGTAAAACCAATTCAGATCGAAAAGTTTCCGAGTGTTTTTTAGCACCCTTTTTGAAACTATTTAGACTTTCTGAGCTTTCTAAAATCTTAATCGCATCTTTTGCCATTCCTTTTACATCACCCACATTTCGTAGAAACCCAGAAACACCACTTTTGTTTAATTCCGGTATTCCTCCGGCATTTGAAGATATCACAGGCACACCTGAAGCCATAGCTTCGAGAGCTGCTAGCCCAAAACTTTCAGCATTCGAGGGTAGTAAAAATAAATCGCTAACCTTGAGTGTCTCTATGGGATTTATCACCTTGCCTAAGAAGGTAACTTTAGATTCTATACCGAGTTCTCTGCATCGCAGCTCTGCTGCGCCCCTTTCAGGTCCATCACCCACAAGCAAAAGTCTTGCATCGATTTCCTTCAATACTAAAGCGTAAATATCGACGACATCAATTATCCTTTTAACTGGTCTGAAATTCGAAATATGTGTAATAATAGGCTGTCCTTTTGGAGCAATCTGCTTCCTGAACACTTCATTAGGAGATACATCGTAATTCGAAGGACAAATAAAATTCGGGATCACATCCATTTCCCTATTTACTCCGAAAAGTTTGTAGGTCTCTTTTTTCAAATCTTCTGAAACTGCAGTTACAGCATCGCTTTTATTTATGCAAAAGGATATCACGGGCTCAAATGCAGGTGATTTCCCTAAGAGTGTAATGTCAGTTCCGTGAAGCGTTGTAATTAAGGGTAATGCAGCACCTTCTTCAGCAAGGATTTTCTTTGCCATAAGTCCAGCACTGGCGTGTGGAATCGCGTAATGCACATGGAGTATGTCCAGTTTGTGATCCCTTGCCACCTCGACTATTTTGCTTGTTAAAACGAGTTCGTATGGTGGGTAGTCAAAAAGCGGGTAGTCGGAGATGATAACTTCGTGATAGAAAACGTTTGGCCTAAAACTACCAAGACGGACTGGGGTATTGTAGGTTATAAAGTGGACTTCATGTCCCATTTCAGCAAGCCATTTGCCTAATTCTGTTGCTACTACGCCGCTTCCTCCTAAAGTAGGATAGCAAACCATTCCTATTTTCATCTCAAAGTTGTATTTAGCTGTTCCATAATAACCCTTTGAATTTCAGTCCTAACATCCATAGTTATGAGTTTTATATTCTCAGAGTCTGGATATGTTCTGTTGCTGAGGAAAACATAAACCACATCGTATTGAGGATCAACCCACAATAATGTCCCTGTAAAACCTGAATGACCGAAGCTCGATTTACTCGCTAAGTTACACGTTGGGCCAGTATCGTATTCTAATGCTGGCTTATCAAACCCTATACCTCTACGGTTATCACCTTCTGGGAATGCTCTTTGTGTCCAGTTTTTAATAGTATTTTCTTTCAAATCGAAAAAATTTATGCCTAAAGAAGAGCCCCCATTTAAGAGCATTTGGCCTAACCTCGCTAAATCATGAGCATCGCTAAATACCCCAGCATGACCACAAACTCCACCAAACAAAGCCGCCCCAGGATCATGAACATACCCTTGAATAGTACCCTTTCTAAAAATTGTATCTAATTCAGTTGGAGCAATATCTTTAATGTTAATTCCAGGAATATTTAATGGATTAAACCCCATACTGAATAATCCCATAGGATTGTAAAACTTAGCCGCTGCGAGTGAGTCAATTGCATTGTCTGTTCCATAGGTGCTATTAAGCATTTTATGGATTAGGTAATAGCCGAGGTCGCTATATCTATATTCGCCAGAGGGCCTTAATTCAGATGTAATTATTCTTTTGTAGATCGTGTCTATAAACTCTTCACATATAAAAAGTTCAGGGTTTATACAAATATTTTTATCACATAAAGGAATGTCACTAAGTAGGTTGAACGAGTCGCTGAGTGTTTCTAAATAAAATGGAATCCATGGGTATAGTCCCGCTTGATGCGAAAGAATTTCCCTGTAGGTCCTCGTGCCTATCTCTGTTGTGTCGAGATTAGTTAGTTTTTTTAAAATCGGCTCGTCGACATCAAACATATCAGCTTCTTCTTCTGCCATTAAGCACAGAGTAGTAGCAGCAATTTTTGTTATTGAAGCCAAGTCGTATATAGTGGCTTCATCTACTTTTACGGTCCCATCAATAGTACCGTAGACCCCATCGTGCATAACTAGTCCCTTATGAGCTACTACAACTCTACATCCAGGAAAAGCACCAGCTTCGAGGGCCTCGTTAACGATAGAATCAATTTGTAGACGAGCTCCCCAGCTTCCACTGCAAGCTCCATTATCCCAACCTAATCGCTCTCCGACCTTAATTTCTAAGCCCAATCCGTCCCCTTCTTGAAAATCCAATCCACTGGGAGTTACAGGTAGCTTTCCATTTGCTGAGCCCACACCTGTAATAGTATTGACTGCTGCTTCTTGGGTTCTGTAATCATCTTGATAGGCTAAGAGTAATACGTCAGTCAGACCCTTTATCTCCCCCCAATTGTCATTTAGTGCATATGGATTGGCAAATATATTTACTACCCATTTGGTTAAGTTGAGCGAGTCAGATTTAGATTTAGATATTCTAGAGTGGCACTCTTTTACAGCCGAGTCTAATATTCCGTATTTACGCGATGGTAGATTGCTTGTCTCAAGGAAGTTTACTATAACAAGATCTGCTTCATCACAAGAGTGCCCAATTTCATTTGTAGCCCAACTAGCCCCGTCTTTTCCGACCATAAACGAATCAATTTCATATGACCGTCCCAATGTCTTTTTCAGGTGTTCAACGAATGGTGTTCCCGATGATGACTTGTTCGCAACATTGATCACCGTAATGTGTCCTTGGGGTAAAAGCCAAGGAAGAACCGCGCCCTTGTTTTCCAGTAAGGTCATAGATGATTCCAAGATTTTTCTATGAACTCCTTCTGCATTTGTAGGCTCCCAGTTTTCTCCGTAGTGAGGTATTTCCTCTTCAGCTTTAGACCAAACCTTAACTTGCAAAACTCTTCGGCATTTCGCAGTAATCAAAGTCGAATCAATCTCCCCATTTTCGACAGCACTCTTTATTTCTTCAATCACCTTTACAGGGTCTCCAGGGAAGAGTAGTATGTCGTTGCCTGCAATAAGAGCATCACGAGCTCGAGGGCGATCTCCCGAAAAGTCTACAAAACCCTTCATTGAAAGAGCATCGGTAAACGCCAGTCCCTCAAACCCTAGTTCTTGACGAAGTAGGGTGTCGACAATTGCGGGGGAGAGGGTAGAGGGTTGCGAGTCTGTGCTATCTAAGGCAGGAACATCTAAGTGAGCTATCATCATGGCGCCTACACCTCCATTTATCAATTTGTGAAATGGAGCTAATTCTACAGAATCTAATCTTGAACGGTCGCCTGAAATTCTAGGTAGTGTTTTATGTGAATCCGAATCCGAATCCCCGTGTCCAGGAAAATGTTTTGCTGTAGCGAGAACATATTCATCTTGTAAGCCCAGAGCATATGCCAAACCCAATTCACCCACTAACTCCACATTTTCACTAAAGCTACGACTTCCAATTACGGGATTTAGTGGGTTAGAATTCACATCTACTACAGGTGCGAAATTCACTTGAATCCCTGTGCTCCTGAGAGATTCGCCTACAATGCGCCCGAATTGCCTTACAAGTTCTGCATCTCTCGTCGCACCCAGAGTGAGTGCTCTGGGAAAGCTCCTCGTAGAATCTAATCTCATGCCCAACCCCCATTCAGCATCTGATGCTACCATTAATGGAATTTCAGAAAGTTCTTGCAGTCGTCTAATTCTAATTCTTTGGTTTTCAGGCCCTCCTTGCATGCATATAACACCCCCTAATCCTAAATTCTGCACCCAATTCTCTGCTTCATCCCAATCAGCTCTATCCGCATAAGAGTAGATGGGGATCATTAAAAGTTGAGCTATTTGCTCCTCTATTGATAGAGTCGATAATATGCTGTCAATATATTCAAGCTCAACATTTAAAAATGCCGGCTTAACAATCTTCTCAGAAACGTATTCAATAGCGATTGATTGCTGAGCACAGCTAACATAGATAAATGAACACGCAATGACTGTGAGAAAATATCGGAATAGTTTAATAGGCGTCATACCTCTTCCATTCTCTTTTTTGCGACGTTTAACATAAAGACGTATTGTTCTTCCATGGTAAGATTACTATTGTCAATAACCACTGCGTCTTCAGCTTGTTTTAGAGGCGCCACAGCTCTTTCGGAATCTATACGGTCTCTGCTGAGGACATTCTCTAACACCTCATCATAGGTCACTTTTTTGCCAAGATCTTTAAGCTCTCTCAATCTCCTCCAAGCTCTAACTTCCGGGTCGGCTGTCATGAAAAATTTTAATTCAGCTTTTGGAAGAACGACAGTTCCAATATCTCTACCGTCCATGACAACTCCAGATCCTTCAGCTAATCTTCTCTGAATAGCTACAAGTTTAGTTCTTACGGCAGGAATCTTTGCTACTAAACTAACATTGTTAGCGACTTCCATCGATCGTATTTCTTTTTCGATATTTACACCACTTAAATGCATTTCTGAACATTCAGTACTTGGGTTATAACGAAAACTTAGATACATCCTTTCTAAGGCTTGCTCAAATTCGTAAACATCAATAACTTTGCTTTTTATAAGCCTTTCCTTCATTGCAAAGAGGGTCGCTCCTCTATACATAGCTCCTGTGTCAATGTAAACATAGTTTAATTCCTTAGCTATAGCTTTCGCCATTGTGCTCTTCCCTGCAGAAGAGTGTCCGTCAATTGCTATGGTAATACGGTGTTTTGCCATGGTTCGAAGATAATCACCCAACTTTAATCATTGACCTAAATTAGCCAGGAAGTGCAATTGCTATTGAAAGATGTGTAGATGATCCAGCAAAATGGTATGTGTTTCTTGCTAAACCTATATCCGTTTCTCTAATTCTTAGATGTACTCCCATAGAAAATCCATTTGTCCCCTTCCTTCCCATAGATGCCATTTCTATACGCCTTCTATGGTCGTAACCAATCTGAGCAGCTAACCCACTTCCGAGATTAATTTCAACCCCAGCACTTATATGTCTCATAAATTGATCACCAAATTCCCAAGTGGTGTTTTGTATAATCTCACCTGTTAGAGGGTCAATACCATCATCATAAACTCCCTCTGGTGCAAGTTCCCAAGTCTCTATATTTTGAGCTTTTAGATATAATTGAAATGGTGCATTTTCGAAACCTTTTGTAAAGCCTATCTGAAAATTTATAGGCATAGCTCCTACGGGTTGACTGCCCGTTCCTGCGAATTGTCTTCCAAACCCTGAAAGTAAGACACCAGCAGCAAAATTCCTATTGGGCCAACGTCCTATGACAGCTGCGTCAATTCCTAAAATTCCAGCATTTTCTAAAGCTAAGTTCCTAAATCCTCCCCACCCCGTTATTCCTATAGACCAAACAGAATCTAATTTCCATTTAATTCCAGATTGCAACACATAATCTCCACCGGAAAAATCACCTGTAGGCAAACCAGAAGCATCATAGCCTGAGAATCGGCCAAACGACGCAAATCTTGCCCCCACATGAATTGTGTGTTTTTCTCCAGTTTTAATGACGGCATCTATAGCACCAATTTGTATTGCTGCATAATAGTTTAAATAAGAGGTGTGGATTATACCTAAAGCAGTACTATCAACTGAAATAGGATTGTATGAAGATGCATGACCATCAGGCTTTAAATCTGCAACCACTTTACCACCTAAAGCAGCACTTCTCGCATCAATCGCTAAGTCTAATGGCATAGAGCCAGAAACTGATATTTGGCCATTTGAAACGAATAGAATTCCGGTGAATACTAATGTTAAAGCAAGCTTGATTAGAGATGAAAACGATAGGGTAGTGGGCATAAATTTGCAGCTATGAATTTGTTTGTTTAATACCTAAGTCTAAAGGTGAATCAACTTTAGTTGATAGCAAAGCACGTCTAACTACTTCGTTCATTTTGTTTGCGTAGGTGAACTTCATCCCCCTGACATAACGATCGTCTATTTCCTCTATGTCTTGACGATTTCTTTCGCAAAGAATAATTTCTTTAATACCAGCACGTTTTGCTGCTAATATTTTCTCCTTAACTCCACCAACGGGTAGTACTTGTCCTCTAAGTGTAATCTCACCGCTCATAGCAAGGTACTTCCTCACCTTTCTTTGAGAAAATGCAGAAGCAAGTGCAGTAAGCATAGTGATCCCGGCACTAGGCCCATCTTTTTTAATAGCGCCTTGTGGAACGTGTACATGGACATTCCACTTCTCAAATATCTTAGGGTCTAAACCTAAATCTAAAGCATGGGCTTTGAGATATTCATGTGAGATTATGGCACTCTCTTTCATTACTTCTCCTAAGTTTCCCGTGAGAGTAAGTTTCCCTTTACCAGGTGTGAGAGAAGTTTCAATAAATAAGATATCTCCTCCTGTAGGAGTCCAAGCTAATCCTGTAACTACTCCTGCGACATCATTGTTTGTATATTTATCTCGCTCTCTAGGTCTACCCAAGATGCCAGATAAATCATCTGATTTTACCTCTGGAGTATAAGGCTCCTCCATGGCTATCTCCTTAGCTCTGTTTCTAACGATTTTAGCAACTCTCTTATCAAGTCCTCTAACTCCCGATTCATTAGTGTAAAGCTCTACAACTTTTTCAAGGGTGGCTATAGGCACCGAGATCTCAGATTTCTTTAAACCAGTGTCACTTACTATTTTCGGTAATAGGTGCCTTTTAGCAATTTGCACTTTTTCTTGAATGGTGTAGCCAGAGACTTCAATTATTTCCATTCTATCACGAAGCGCAGGATGAATAGTGGATAGGTCATTACATGTAGCAATAAACATAACTCTACTTAGGTCGTAATCTATATCTAGGTAATTGTCGTGGAAAGTACTGTTTTGTTCTGGGTCAAGTACTTCGAGTAGCGCAGATGAAGGGTCACCATGGTTGTCTCGAGTAAGCTTATCAATTTCATCTAAGATAAACAATGGGTTTGAAGTTCCGGCTTTCTTAAGGTTTTGTAGAATCCTTCCAGGCATGGCGCCTATATATGTCTTTCTATGACCTCTGATTTCAGCTTCATCTCTCATTCCACCAAGACTCATCCTGACATATTTACGCCCCAACGCTTCCGCTATACTTCTTCCAAGTGAAGTTTTACCTACTCCAGGTGGGCCGTATAAACAAAGTATTGGAGCTTTAAGATCTCCCTTTATTTTCAGAACGGCTAAGTGTTCCACTATTCGTTCTTTAACTTTATTGAGCCCATAGTGGTCGCTATCTAAAACTTTAATGGCATTTTTTAAATTAAAGTTGTCTTTAGAAACTTCGTCCCATGGAAGTTCAAGAAGTAAATCTATGTAATTTGACTGCATACTGTATTCAGCAGCTTGTGGATTCATCCGTTCTAGCTTTTGAATCTCTTTCTCAAAAAGAGTTTCAGCTTCTTCGGGCCATTTTTTCTTAAGAGATTTAGCTTTCCTTTCCTCTATCTCTTCCTTTAAGGGGTTCGCTCCTAACTCTTCCTGTATTTTCTTGATTTGTTGATTTAGAAAATATTCTTTTTGTTGTTGATTAAGGTCACTTTGGACTTTATTCTGAATATCATTTTTAAGCTCTAAAAGCTGCTTCTCTTTGAGAAGCATTTCTAGTAACTTATTTGCTCGTTGTTCAAGACCTTCAACCTCCAAAAGCTCTTGCTTAGACTGTACTGTAGCATTCATGTTTGAGCCGATGAAGTTTACAAGGAAGCTAAGTCGTTCTATGTTTTTTATTGCACCTGCAGCTTCTGAGGGGATGGTGGGGCTCATCTTGATAATCTCAATTGCTAGATCTTTTAAACTCTCAATGAGAGCTTCCCTTGATTTTGTGTCTGCCAAATCTTCAGCTTGCCCGAAAGCTTTTACACTTGCTTTAAGGTATGGCTCTTCTTGAACGATAATGTCCCAAGTAAACCGTCTTTGGCCTTGTATGATGACAGTCTTAGTCCCATCAGGCATTCTCAGCATTTTAATAATGCGAGCAATCGTACCAACTTTATTTAAATCAGATCCAGCTGGAATCTCGACTTCAGGATCAATTTGGCTTACAACACCGATGCTTAAAGACCTTTTATTTGCTTCTTTAATTACCTTTAGTGAGCTGTCGCGCCCGACGGTGATAGGAATCACTACGCCAGGGAAAAGCACCGTGTTCCTAAGAGATAATAGCGGAAGAGAGTCTGGCACATCTTCTTCGTGCATCGCTTTTTCATCCTCTTCAGAAATTAATGGAATAAACTCGCTGTCTTGAGACTCAGTAAGTAAATTAAAGGGATCTTTTAGATTAATCATTTAGTTTGTATAGACTTTATGCTTTGCAATGGGCGTGCCATTATGTATTTGTGACACGGTGTCATACTCTGTCTGCGGATGTGTCATTAAAAAGCTTTTCAATTGCTGCCTCCTCTTTAAAAGTCAATTCGACATTTCGCCTAGCCATTACTTTTTTAGCTGTACTTATTGCTTGCTCTATTCGGTGTTCTTTCACTCCTTCAGAACCACCCCATGTAAATGATGGTATATGTTTTTCGGGAGCTCCTTTACCGAAAACATTGCAAAATGCTCCTACAACAGTTGCTGTATTGAAAGCTGTGTGTATAGCCGTTTTACTGTGGTCCCCCATTAATAACCCACAGAAAATGCGGCCTCCATTAATAAGTTTACGTTCTTTAGCGCTATAGAGTTTAACCTCTCCGTAGGTGTTTTTTAAATTACTTGAAGTTGTCTCTGCTCCTAAGTTACACCAGGATCCGATTACACTATTTCCTACAAATCCACCGTGACCTTTGTTTGAATAATCATGCATTACTATGTTACTTACTTCACCTCCAACTTTACAGTGTTTTCCTATAGAAGTTGGGCCGTAAATCTGACTCCCCATTTTCACAGTACTATTTTCTCCAAGGGCAAATGGCCCTCTAATACAAGATCCTTCCATAATCTCTGAATGGGGCCCTATAATAACATCACCACTTTCTGTATTTATCGTACAACTCCTTATTTTTACCCCTGGTGATAAATGAACTTGTTCTAAATCACCATGAAAAAACACACCATTCATAGCCCAAGATTCTCGCTCAGATTCATTTAAAGTTCTTGCTCCCCAAACGAGCTTTAGTCGGTTAATATCAGCTCTAATTCCCTCGCCACATAACTCGAAATAATCTGCAGCAGACGTTGTTAATATTGCAGATACATCGCCACCAACTTCTTTGCTTACATCCCCTTCAATTTCTGCAAGAGTTTCACCATTTACAACCCATTTTTCACCCGAAATCATTTGACAAACAAATTCTACAGAAGCTATTGTAGGCATAAGCCTTGAATTGAGTCTAATGCAAGAGGTGTTTTTAATTTTATTTTCAGCAATAGCCTCAGCCCATTGAGTTGACACAGATCTCACCCCAAAATGCAGTGTTGATGCACATTTCCCGAGGTTAATAGGATATAAATTAATACTTTCAGAGTCTGAGAAAAATATGATGTTTGTCATGTAGCAAACTTAGGGATATAATTTGTTTGAGAAAAAGCTTATCTTTATTCAAATTACTCTGATGAATCTAACGCCTTTTTTATCGATTTCGCGTGTAGTTTATGCATTAAGTTTCCTATTGACTTTTTCGCCTACATATTTCATAGCCCAGATGAATATCTCTCAAGCTATGACTCCGGCGCAATACGTTAATAATGTGCTTCTTGGAGAAGGTGTAACGGCTACAAATGTCACATTTTCTGGTTCTTTAGAACAAATAGGATATATGACTAATGGAGGTGATTTCGGAATTGAAAGTGGAGTGATTTTGAGTACTGATCAAGCCTCCAATCCTGCTGGCCCATGTAATTCAGGGTTTTGTAATTCTTGTCCAAATACAGTGAATGATAACGACTTATTGACAGTAGCAAATTCAGTTCCTCCTTTAATCGGTCAAACTTTTTCTGTTAATTCTGTAAACGACGTTTGTATTCTTGAATTTGATTTTCAACCTTCTGGAGATTTTGTATCGTTTAATTATATTTTCGGATCTGATGAGTACCTAACTTGGGTGAATACTCAATACAACGATATTTTCGCTTTTTTCCTATCTGGCCCTGGAATTACAGGTCCTTTTGCTTCTCCCGCTGGATTCCCAGATGGAGCAGTTAACATAGCTCAAGTTCCAGATACTGATCCGCCTTTACCCATAACAATTAGCTCTATAAATGATATTTTAAATCAAGAGTATTACATAGATAACCCCAATGCTGTTGATGCTCCATGTATTAATGGCTATACCGTTCCTTTCACAGCCTCTCATCCTGTAAGTTGCGGACTTACGTATCACATTAAACTTGCCATTGCGGATGGTTCTGATACTGCTCTAGAATCAATTGTAGTTCTTGAGGAAGGTAGTTTTGGTTCCCCTATACCTACAGCGTACGAAGCTACAGCAGCACCAGAATGTGACCCCGACCCTCTTGACGATATTGTTATTTACTGTGCTTGGGAAGATTGCGGCATTTCGACAATTACGATTAGCCGTCCATGTCTTGTTCCTTCTGTGTATCCGTTCGCCTTTGATATAAACGTAGACCCTCTATCAGAAGCTTCCTTTAATGAGGACATTATAGGTTTGCCCGAAAGTGCAGTTATTCCCATTGGTGAGTATGATATAGCTTTATCCTTCACCGTCCCACAAGATTATATTGATGAGGTAACTGAGGAGTTAATATTAAATATTGTCAGCGGTACGACTGAAAGTTCTATAAGCGTGTTTATATATGATACACCGCCGCTAGAAGCAGTAACCCCTGATATAGTAACTGTCTTATGCGATGAGTTTGAAACGGTGTGTGTCGAATTAATTCAAGACCCGCTTTTAGAATATCCACCGGTAACATACAATTGGACCATAAACGGAATTGATTTTGGCACAGAAGAATGTATAGAACATACATCTTTAACCACGCATCTTATGGAAATTTATATCCGTGATGGTTGTGACAGAGAGGTGTATCTACAAACACTTTTTGAAGTACCATATGATCCATTAGAAATTTCAATGCCAAATGACACGCTTTTATGCAATGGTGCGAGTGCACTTCTTGAATTAGATATAGCTGGTGGCCAGCCTCCATACCAAATACTTTGGGAAAACTTCTTAGATGATGATCTCGCTCATACGATTTCACCACCTGTTGGAACGACCTACGAGGTTACCGTTATAGATAACTGTGATTACATGATTACCGGTTCAACACGTGTTGATGTTGAAACAGTTGAAGCCACTATAATTCGCTATGATCAGGGAGATGACACATATGAATTTGATGTCCTAACTTTTCCAGAAGAGCCCTTTCTTGGAGCATTTAATTTCTTATGGAATTTCGGAGATGGAGAATTTGGGTACGAAAGAGAAGTAACACATGCATACGATGGATTGGATGAATATGATGCTGCGGTTACTGTTACAACTAATAATGGCTGTTTTGATGTTGCAACTGTTCACCTGTATGGATCAGTTATCCTATATATTCCAACAGCTTTTACACCTAACAACGACGGTCTTAATGATGCTTTTGAAATTGTAGGAAGACAGATAGAATCTTTTGAATTAGTAATCTATAATAGATGGGGAGATATTGTTTATACTTCGACATCACTTGAAGATTCTTGGATGGGGAATACATATGACAGTGAGTATTTCGCTCCAGACGGTATGTACCAATGGGTTATTAGGGTTCAGGGGTATGACGTCGATGCTGAAGAGTTAAGAGGTGTTGTTAACCTTCTTAGATAGGTAATTACCAATTAATTATAATATATTAATAATATTATTAAAAAAATTGTTCAACTTCACCCCAAGTTGCGTTCATTAGCAGAATCCAATAAAGCGGTTTAATAATAGACGAAACTAATGGCACGTAAAAAGAGAGCAAAAGAGCTACAACCTAATATTAAAGTTCGATTAGATAGAAGAACTATTATCACGGTTAGAGATCGTAGTAAACTTGATTTTTGGAGAGAAAAATATCCTGCACTTGAGATTTTAGAAGAATCTTATGACAGGCCAGCGGAGGAAGAGAAGAAGCCAGTAGTTGCTAAGAAACCAGCTGTGAAGTCAGCTAGGAAACCAGCTGTGAAGTCTGCTGTGAAGTCAGCTAGGAAACCAGCTGTGAAGTCAGCTGTGAAGCCAGCTGTTAAGCCAGCTAGGAAACCAGCTGTGAAGTCAGCTGTGAAGCCAGCTGTGAAGCCAGCTGTGAAGCCAGCTAAGAAGTCCACTAAGAAGTAAGGGTAAACAAAATATTTATGTATATAAAAAAAGGTGTAACCTACTTGGTTGCACCTTTTTTATGAAGTTTATTATAAAAGTTAGCTATGCTAACTCACCATCTTTACTCCAAGGAGCAAATGAGCGTTGTTCTCTGCCTTTCTTAGTTAGTGTGTATCCATCTTTATTCTGAATAAGTCCATCTAAGTAAAGATTAGTTATTCTTTCCCCTATGCGTGCTTGCCCCACATGTAAGTTAGTATCTGCTTCAATACATTTCCAAAAGTTTCTCTCTAAAACGCTAAGTCTTATGTGGCTTTGGTTTTCAATTTTATGAGTTTGGATGATATCTAAGATCATGAAGTCATACTTATCCATTTGCATAGCAGGAAGAATTAAGGGGTAAGATACAGCTAGCAATTTAGCCTATAAATAACCACTTTTATGAATTAGCATAACCAGATATTAACGCTTTGTTAACGAAACTGCTCCAATTGTTAATAACATGTTAACTCCGTAAAATCACAGCATGAGAAACATAATTCAGATCTGCTTAAAGTACTTAAAGAACCTATTGATATACCTGATATCTCTATCTGGATAATGTGATGGTCTAAATTGAGAATGAAATTTTATCACCTTTCTATTTTTGTCCCAAGCGCAGGCTGAAATACGCACTTTATGATTCCTTGCGCTGGTTAGCAATTCAGTCAATAAGTTCTCAGTTTTATTTTCACTCCAACGGATTAGTACTGTGTACTTTTTTAGTAAAAGTTGTTTAACCTTTGCTTTGTTGCCTAACTCAACCCATTCTGATGGTGTTGCAGTTAAATATTGCATCCACTTCATTTGCATCTTTAAGAGTGTTCCTTCAGCGGGGCTGATAAATACAATGTGTCGCCACTTTCTCGGATAATCTTGTCCTCTGAAGCGCCAACCCTTGAATTTTAGAAATTCCTTAATTACACGTCTTCTAAGAATAAAGTACGAAGCAATCTGAAATTTCATTTAACTAAGATACTGATTCTGTCCAAGTTCCTAAAATTGTTTTGCCAGAACTGAGATATTTATCTAAAATATTTTGAAATTCTGATCGTGATATAGGTATTGCCCCGAGTGATTCAAGGTGTGGATTCATCATTTGGCAATCAATAGGCCCAAAACCCCATTTTTTTAATTTTTCTACTAAATTGAATAATCCGATTTTAGAAGCGTTCGTAGCCTTACTGAACATACTTTCCCCAAAGAACATCCGCCCAATAGAGACGCCATATAAACCGCCGACGAGTTCAGCCCCTTTCCATACCTCAACGGAATGAGCAACACCTAGCTTATGTAATTCTAAATATGAATTGATCATATTATCGCCTATCCAAGTTTCAGGTTGTGTCTTCTCACCCCTAAAGCTGTTAGAGCATTGTTTAATCACATCTTTGAAACAAGTGTCATAAGTGACAGTGTATCTCATTTTATTAATTTCATTCCTCATGCTCTTGTGCACCTTAAGACCATCAAGGGGTATTATCCCCCTTTCCTCAGGTGACCACCACATAATCATTTCTCCAGGATTAAACCACGGGAAGATACCGTTTTCATACGCGGATAAAAGCCTTGCGGCACTTAAATCACCACCAACTGCAACAATCCCACTTTTGTCTGCTGAAGAAACAGGTGGGAACTCATTGCTATCATCAAGTAGTGTCACTTTCATTGAGTAAAGGTAGAACTGACCGACCTTGCGGTCGTGAATCTAAGTATAGAAAATTTAAAAATGTTTAAGTTAGCCGAAATCCTTGAAGCCGGAGAGGTAGCAGGTTTAAAATCTCAGCTGAAAGCTGCTCCGCCTTATCGTGAAAGTTGTTTCACAAAAGAAAATTTGGCAAACTGCAGGAATGCGTCTGTATTAATTCTTTTATTTCCTTCTAAAGACGATGTAAACGAAATTGATGGTGTCTTGATAGAAAGGTCAGAATATGATGGGGTGCATTCAAAACAAATTGGTTTTCCGGGTGGTGAAAGGGATTCTAATGATGTCGGTGATATTGAAACAGCTATTAGAGAATGTAAAGAGGAGTTAGGAGTTAAAGTTGAGTTAGAAAATGTTTTAGGTCCGCTAACCCCCCTATATATTCCTCCGAGTAATTTCCTAGTTAAACCATATGTTGCTTGGCTTAGTTCACGACCCCTGTTTTCAATAGACCCTAAGGAAGTCAATTCATTGTTATTATTTCAAGTTTCAGATTTAGCTGAGGAGAGTAACTGGCGTGATTACACAGTTAATGGAGTGCTGGTTCCTGGGATAAAGATTGGAAAACACCTAGTTTGGGGTGCAACAGCTATGATGTTGAGAGAATTCATTGATACATTTGCAAAATGAAAAATCTAGACTCTAAGGACAATAAAAAAGTATCTGAGGCTCTTGATAGGGCAGAGAAAAACGGCACTATTAAATGGGTTGAGCCATTGTTAGAAGCCTTTAGTTCTCGTGAGGAAGATGCTCTGAAAGCTAGAATGCGCACTATTTTATCATCTATTAAACTTAGTGCAGCGGAAGATGTTTTCCTTGAGTTTTTACAAAAGGACAGCAAAGAGCATGTGTATGCAGATGTTCTGTCATTTCTTTGGAGCTCAGGCTTTATTCCCACCAACTCAATTGATTTAATTGTAAGATGCTCTACTTCAGGTGATTTTAGAGCAGCAATGGAAGGTCTCACAATTGTTGAGCAGTGTGATACTATTGAAAATGAGCAGGCTTTGTTAGACTCAATTTTCAGTTTAAGATC
>Ga0114993_10000369_pt1 | contig 52223 bp, 39 predicted proteins | sample ArcticOcean_MG_C_FD_87042 | JGI IMG/M metagenome (GOLD analysis project Ga0114993, IMG submission 87042) | Marine microbial communities from western Arctic Ocean - ArcticOcean_MG_CB2_150 | ecosystem: Environmental > Aquatic > Marine > Oceanic | place: Arctic Ocean: Canada Basin | collected... | reverse complement strand
CACTCCCGATTATGCAGCCCATTTCCCGGGCCCTTCTCACCATGTCCAGGGTCACTGGCCCTGGTGGGTCACCTGTTTCCAATGTGCCGTCTATATCAAAACTTAGAAGGATCTTCAAGTACGGCCTTCCCCTTTCGAGTCACGAAGAATCACGTTAGAACCCATACTATGACCATGCGTCCGAGACTGTGTTCAAACACATGAACACACTAAATGGCATGTTACGAAAGAGGGTTCTTTTTGTCAAGCAAGAGCCAGATTTGAGATGGGAGTCAACCAGGCAACTAATGCAATCCTAATCGCAAAATACAATGTGGCGTCAAACCGCAATAACGACAGTGAGCCTACTCCAACAAAATGGAGTAGGCTCACTGAAATGCTCGAGAGTCTTATCGTCTATGGCTTGACGCTGGAAAGGCACATGTACGCAGCACTCCTCGCCGGTGCGAAGGCGCAAATGGCTGTCTCAGCCTTAATGTTGACCTGCCGCTTGCCAGCAGTGCCACGCAGCTGTTGTATACTGTCGATGTACATGGCGGTGCGGGTACGTCCGACACCAAGGTTTCCGCCGCCGGAGGTGAAGGGATGAGGCCCCTCAACCGAGATATCGCCGTTGAAGAAGTCCTTGGAATCTCCCTTACCAACTCCGTGCCAGCCGAAGCCTTCCAGGGTCAACGGCATGAAGAAGGAGTAGCCGTCGTATGGGTTGAAGATATCGACTTCATTAGCATGGAGACCGGAGCCTTCATACGCCATGCGAGCCACCTGGGCCCTGGCAGCCTCTGATTCGTCCAGTGTCTCCTGGCTGCTGCGAACTGATCCGCCCTGTCCACCATTGTGGTTGAGGACGTAGACTGGCTTCTGCTTCATGTCCGCGGCTCGGTCCGTGGTGGTAAAGAGGAATGCGCCAACGGCATTGACTGGACGATCACAGTCCCATATGCGGCAAGGCCAGAGGACAGGCCGGGCATTCACATAGTCTTCAAACGTGAGTCCGGAAGCGCCGTGCAGGGAGTAGAATCCCCAATCATGCATGAGACCGTTCCGGTGCTCGTTTATGATGACTGGAGCCATTAGCTCGTCCCACTGCACACCGTACCTTTCACAGTACTGCTGTATTGTGATTGCACCTGTGAGCTGTAGTCCGTCTCCTGAGCTCCAAGGAGCGTTCCACTGCCTGGGTCCTGGGGCGAAGTCCGAAGCGTTGTCTCCTCCGTGGCGATAACGGCCTTCGAAGTTGTTCATCCCGTACACCAGCAATGCTGTCTTGCACTTACCATCCGCAACGGCCTGAGAGACCATTCCCATCTGTTCACCAATGGCAGGTACGTTGTCGGGAGCGAACTGAACGTTGGTAAACCCGGGCATGTTGTCGATGATCCATTTTGCATTAAGCCGGCTTAGTCCCCACTCAGAGTCGTAGGGTGGCTCGAAGTAAGGCCGTGACGGTCCCCAGTCCGCAGAGGCGCCGCCGGTGGCTCCTGCTCCGGTCTCCGGGCAGACAAACATTCCATCGACATCCTCAGGCTTCACACCAGCGTCATCCAAAGCCTGCTGAATTGCTTTCATCCCGTAGGCACCATAGGTCTTGTCCATTGAAACGCCGTCCCAACGTCGGTCGACATCTGACTGACCCCATCCCACAATCGCGACCTTGCCCTGGCCGTCCCAGATCCCCAATCCTTCTTTATCCCGTCTCCATCCAGTGTATTCCGTAGTCATAGATAACTCCTTCGTTTCTAAACTGTTAGGATATTTCTCTCCTACTGAGCGGTCAGGATACTATACCAATTTCCAATCGTGGATAAGCTGGCCTGGAGCAACCTCCTCAAAGATCACCTCCACCGCTGCTCCCACGGGAATCTCTTTCGCCGGAATATTGTCACTTCCCAAGTTGGCATAGAAATTGATTCCTGGGTCTTCGTCCAAAGATACAATGGCCACGTTGTAAGGCTGGTCTGGTATACGGCGCTGGTACCTGCCATCATACGTAACGAAGAACGACAAGATGTGCCCCTTGCCACTGGTGTCCTTCCACTCGAATTTATCGGCGCCACAGTGCTGACAAGCCGGTCTTGGCGGGTACTGTAGTGTGTTGCAACTGATACAGTTCTGAACCACGAGTCGCTTCTCGTTGATGGCGTCCCAGAAAGGCTTGCTGAAATCATCGGGTACCGGTATGAGCTTCGACATATTTCACCTCATTCTAACTAATATTGTCCGCCACATATCCCATGGTAGGTGCCATTATAATCCATAACAACGGCGCAGGATAGTCACCCCGCCGCATCAAGGGAACTCAATTGTTGACTGCACCTTCCATTATCCATGTCTCAATGAGAGCAATATCCTCTGTCGACATGGATGGCCTGTTCAGTGGCATTCGCGGCTGTATTTCCCCCTTGATACGCTGTAGAAGCGTGCTCGATACCGTGTCGCCAGGAATGATTACCTTGCCCCAAGAGCTGCCGGCCAGCAGAGTATGGTAGGAGTCTAGGTAGAGGCCTATCTGCCCCCCGTGGCATGAGGTGCAGCTCTTTCCGAGAATGGGAGCTATGTCCTCACGGTAACTAACGGTGGCCTGGCCTCCAGGTGTGACGGTAGGCGATGGAGTGATTTCAGGGCGTGGCTCAACGCGGTCGATGTGGCCGAGCATGTCGCAGGCTGACACGGCAATGGCCATTAGCAACAGAAGCGTTGACAGATACCAACGGGCATTTCCACGAAAAGTTCCCATCTGCCCAATCATACGGCAGCCCTGAAGAATTGCCTATCTCTAGCATGACCAGACGGAGAAACAGCACTGTCCACATCTACTCTCGCCGGTATCAGATATTATCCAGGTGGTATCGGCAAATGGCACCTTCGATGTCGACTCGTTCTTCGACATCGAATACAGAATAGCATCGTTTGACACCGAGATGGATTCCCGCGCACGCCACATCTTTAACGATCCAGATTTCGACTCACTAGTACTGTGTGCTGTGAAAAGCGTGGCCAGTAAAGCTGGCGGCTCCGTGTATTATGGACACGTCACAGTACTTAAATAACGACGAAAACGGCCAATTTAATGGGCAACTGAGTTAATAGCTAGGGCGATTGGCTGCCCTAGCTATTAACTGCTTGGTCGTTATAGACTTTCAGCTGAATAGATTCCAGCAACACGAAAGAGGGGTTACAGATGGTAAGACCCACGTGGTACGCAAAACATCCTCCTGCATGTACCTGTGCCAGTTGTGAAGAGAAGCGGTTCATACTACGGCAAAACGGGAAGGTCGGGCGAAACGAAAAATGCCCGTGTGGAAGCGGCAAGAAGTATAAGAAGTGTCATGGCGAGTGAAACCGTTGAAGCTACCTATTTCTCCAGTTTCGTGATATACTTGCCCGAGTGACCTTACAGTGCTAGATGTCGAAAAGGGTGTGTAACTTCTTTACCTGCCCATTCCCCCATGTATTCCTCTGTCGGAGCCACGAATTTAAGAAGAAGGTACATACTCATAGCTACGTCATCCGTTACACCAAATCGGGATTCCAATAACAACTTCAACAGACCGCGATTCAGCGGAGTACCCCATCGGAGCGAAACAGCAAGGCCCCCCGCTTCAGCGTCTGAGCCACTTCCCAGGGACCAGAAATTCGGAGACCTTGATATCTCTGCGCCCATTGCCATCGCTTTGAAGGAAATGGGTTATGAGCAGCCGACTCCCATACAGACTAGGGTCATCCCTACCCTCCTTGGAGGCAAGGACGTCGTCGGTCAGGCCCAAACTGGGACCGGCAAAACGGCCGCTTTCGGCATTCCTCTGACTGAGTCCATTAACACCCTGCAATCAGAAGTGCAAGGAATGGTGCTTACTCCCACCAGAGAACTGGCGGTACAGGTCACTGCAGAACTGGCCCGTATCGGAAGGAATAGAGGCATCCGCGTTGTTGCAATCTACGGAGGCCAGAACATCGAACGCCAGATACGAGACCTAAGACGCGGGGCCCACATTGTTGTTGGGACTCCCGGAAGAATGCTCGATCATCTCGGACGACGCACGCTTAATTTGAGCACTACGAAAATCGCTGTCCTAGACGAAGCCGACGAGATGCTGGACATTGGCTTTGCCGACGCCATAGAGGAAATACTGCGTCAGGTTCCAGACTCAAGGCAGACAGCCCTGTTTTCGGCCACCATGCCAACGCCCATAAGGAGGATGGTCAGCAAACATCTGAGGTCTCCCGAATGGATCAGAGTTGGCGAAGAGTCCCAGACCGTATCCGGAGTAGAACAGGTCTATTATGAAGTGGCGATGCGGGACCGCAACGCCGGCCTGAAAGAACTCCTGTCAAAAGCGCAGGAGGGTCAGACAATCATATTCTGCAGGACTCAGCGTGCCGTGGAGAGAGTGGCAGAATTTTTGGGACGCTCAGGATATCGAGTGGCTGGGATTCATGGTCGCATGAGCCAGTCGCAGCGAGATAGATCCATGCAGGGCTTCCGATCCGGAAACACAAGTCTGCTGGTCGCCACCAATCTTGCAGCCCGCGGGTTGGACATTCCGGCCGTATCTAGAGTTATCAATTACGACCAGCCGCAGAACGTGGAAGAGTACGTACACCGCATAGGCAGGACAGGCAGAATGGGACGCGGCGGTGAGGCGATTACTTTTGTGGGTGAATGGGACTACGATGCTTTCGAGCAGATCAAGCGCCACGTTGGTGATGCACTTAAGCGTAAGAACCTCGCTATCTACAGCCGATACTAAAACAGACCAACTTCAGCTCAATTCCCGCATAACACCGTGAGACGAGGCTATGGAGCCTCGTTCGGGATCTATCTGCTTGTCTCAGCTTCAAGACTCAGAAACCTCAGGCGGTATGCAAGCACCACGCCATGCAACCTACCCAGGATGTATGTCATGTGGTTCTTCACCGTCTGATCGCTGACGTGAATCTGCACCGCGATCTCTTTGTTGGACATTCCCTCGGCCACCCTTGGCAGGATGTCCATCTGGCGACAGCTAAGGCCATTGGTTTCTTCTGCTTTTGCAGCGCCAAGTACGCATGTTCATGGACTGTAAGTTGTGGCTGCTTCATCTTCAAGGTCTCCAGGATATGTGTAAGCTGATCTAACATCTACCAGATGACCAAGCACAGCGCACTATTGAGCGCAACGAATCGTCTACATGGCACCAGTTGCACAAAGCCCTAAGGGAACTTGAGGTTCGACAGTCATCTCGCGAGAACGCTAGGAAATTTATTCCCGTAATAGAGATGATGATAATGTCAATCTGGACTGATTTAGACGTAAGCCACTGCTGGAGACACCAAGCATCTGCGACTAAACCTCGGCGAGATTGAGAATCCTTCCATTGGTGTGATGGCTTTCGTCTTACCTAAGTAAATGTTCCCATATCCGAATTAGTGACTGGAATTCAAACAAGAGTACAACTCGGCTACCTGGCATCGTCTCCGGATCCCTGCTCCCCTATCGCCATGGAATACCACGGCCGATACTCAGGCGTGATCTCAGCAATTCGGGCCTTAATCTGCTGCGAATCTAGAGAGGGAAGCTCCTCTAGAAACGCCTCTACGCCTGCAATCACACCAAGTTGAATCTCGCGTTGCAGCACCATCAGCTTCTCGTATTCCGGGAATCTGGAGACTTCTTCAATGTCATACAGCTCTTCCGTAAGCTTCTCACCGGGCCGAAGCCCAGTGAAAGTAATGTCGATGTCCTCATATGGCTTAAAGCCAGACATAGTAATCATGGTTTCCGCCAGTTTAACAATACGAACAGGCTCACCCATATCCATAATAAAGATCTCACCTCCAGTGCCCACTGCACCCGACTGCATTATTAGACTAGCAGCCTCAGATATACTCATGAAGTAGCGTTGCACATCTGGATGAGTGACGGTGACAGGACCACCTTGGGCAATTTGCTGTGTGAAGATTGGCACGACGCTGGCATTGCTTCCAAGGACGTTCCCAAAGCGCACTGACACAAATCGAGTTGACCCGAGATCGTTCATCTCTTGCACTATTAGCTCAGTTACGCGTTTTGTGGCTCCCATAACGCTTATGGGCTTGACCGCCTTATCCGTGGATACCATCACGAAGGTTTCAACGCCAGCTGCGCTGGCGCATGAGGCTACTGCCAGCGTGCCTCCAATGTTGTTCTTAACCGCTTCCGCCGGGCTCTGCTCCATCAATGGCACGTGCTTATGTGCCGCGGCATGGAAAACTACTTGGGGACGGTATTCCTCCATAAGCTTCGTGATAGATAATTGGTCGGTGATGTCCGCTACTAACGCCGCCATCTGTACATCTGGGAAGGTGTTTCTGATGTCCGACTCAAGGAAGAAGAGCGAGTTCTCCGCGTGATCTATCAGAACCAGTATTTCCGGCTCAAGTGCGGCTATCTGGTGCGTGAGTTCGGACCCCACCGAACCTGCCGCACCTGTCACCAAGATTCGCTTCCCACAGATGGAATCCCGAATTGCCACTCTATCCAGATGTGCTGGTGGGTGGCCCAAGAGATCTACTGGGTCCACGTCTCGAATGCGATTGATATTCACGATGCCATCTAAGATGTCAGATGTTGAGGGCAAGACCTTGAACGGAATTCCAGTCCTATTGCATTGCTCTACTAAGATGTTCATTTGAAACGCACTGGCCGAAGGGATAGCAATGACCACACTCTCTACTCTGTACTCCCCTACCACCCTAACTATGTCCTTTACCAGCCCAGCAACCGGTAGGCCCTGGATGGAGCTCCCGATCTTCATCCGATCGTCGTCGATAAATGCCACAGGTCTATATCGAAGGATGGGGCTCGTAAAGGCCTGTTTGCAGAGAGCTGCACCGGCATCGCCAGCACCTACAATTAATAAACGCTTTAACATTCTGTCATCCATTACCATGGGGTGGAAACGCTCGCGCATCACCCTAACCCCGAGACGAACGCCTCCAAGGAGTAGGATGTTCCCCACCCAGTCCAAGAGGAAAATGCTGCGAGGAATTCCATCGAAGCCGAATATAAGAGCCTCCAAGATAACAAAGAGCACAGAACCAATTGTGGTCGCCCTGATTATCTTCATTAAATCTACAACGCTGACGTAGCGCCACATGCCTTGAAATAGTCCAGACAGACCTAGCACAGTCATGCGCACGATAATGAGAATCGGCAGTGCCTTCATTACTACGTCGGTTGGCACATTGCCCAAGTTTAAGTCCAAGCGCAGTACAAAGCTGCCGACAAAGGACACAAGTACCAACCCCAGCTGAATGAAAGCGACAAGCAGTTTACGGTATAGGATAAAGTCCTCCACTGACGATGCAATATTTAAGGTGAGCCGATCCAAAATCCGCCGCTTCTATTGTCATCATAGCTAGGTTTCACATAGGTGCACAAACAAGTCTCACGGTTGGTAGTCGAAGTAAGAACATAACCTGTCCATGACCGACATCCCCACCTTATCCTACAGACCCACCATTAATGGCGCAGTTCACCATTCGACGTCTACACCATGCTTGTTAAGCAACGAGAACAAATCTCCGACATTCGCCATAGCAGCCATGTCTTGGGTTGAGAACTGTATATTAAATCGCTCTTCCAGGGTAAGAACCAAATTCAGGTGGTTAAAGCTATCCCAGGCTTCAACATCTTGAGCTGTCATTTCCGGGAATATCTCAAGATCCTCTATCTCAAACACCTCTCGAAAGACTTGTTGTACATGGTCCTTAGTTGCATTCATAATGTCTACTCTTTTCTCAACGCACTATATAGGCAGCGATTTGGGGTACAGGCTCATTGTGTTTAGGCACGTATGCAGCAGCACAAACAAATTGTTCTAACTCAAAGCCAGCTTCTCTGAGTTGAACAAGAACCTCTTCTGCATTGCGGTATAGGTAAATGTGATCAGCGTTAGGTGCCGTGATGGCAGCCGTAATAAACGCTTTACCACCGGGTTGAAGCATTCTCCGCAGAGCTTTTAGAAAAGGTAGCGGCTCTTCAAGGTGTTCCAATACCTCTACCGAAATCAAAAAAGGTGCTGAGCCTGTAATCGGCTCGGTGACAACGTTTTGCTTCAGAATCTGATAGCGTGACTGGCAATTGTATGCTTCGACCTGCTTCTGGGCATATTGTATAGAATGGTCACTTATGTCAAACCCGACACCTCGCGCGCCTGGAACCGATTCGAGCAGGTATCTCGAGTAGAAACCAGTGCCAACGCCCACGTCATAGAAAAAAGGTTCCTGACTATTACGAAGATCGTGTAGAAAGCAAGACTTAAGGAACTGAATTTGTCGATAGTGATGAGGCCACAGGTAATTGCTAAGAAGAATCCCGGGCAGGTAGAGATTAACCATGTATTCCTCGTTGTGGTAGACCTCCGTGGATGCTTGAGCATACGTCTTGGCAACGTAGATATGCTCTTTTTCAAATCGCTTCATCAGTCGCATGCCATCGATGGCAAACTCACCGTAGCCTCTAACAGCCTGAACTAGACTGATATCGTCTGGGAACATATTGGCGAGCAGTGTATCAAACTCCTTGGCCCATTCATCACCGAACTGGCCCAGATTCCTGTCCACCTGATCCACAAAGAATGGGAATGTCTTTCCCATTTCAAGTCGGATCCTGTCAACCATTGGATAGCTCATTGCTGCCTCCTAATTTTCCGCCTCCGTAATCTTGGCAAAGGGGTTGTCAAACGGTTGGTCAAGATGCGCCAAGTACAACAAGCGGTCTTCTGTGGTGTACTCTCTTGAGAACCCAAGGCCGGGCAATATGTCTGCAACCGGCTTGTTCTTCTTGGTCGGAATATACTCGCCGCGGAGTTGCTTATGCCCCCTGGCAACCAACCACTGACGCACATGCTCAAACATGGCATTCTCCACTGTCCGCCCCATGACGCGACAGCTCATCAGCAACGTATCGATACGGTACGTCTGGCTGCCGTCTGGAGAAGCTATCATCACGCCAGTGAGGCCGGCATCCCCAAGGCGGTCCGAGACGTCGTAACAATAAGCATAAACATCTTGATCGTTAGCCAGGTGAGAAAGTTCTTCTCTAGTATAACGCGGAGTCGTCAAATTAAACTGGTTTGTCTTTGACACCAATTGGGTCACCCTGGCAAGGTTGTTCTCATCGATCGGCTTGGCTCGGACTTCCAACTGCAGACCGCTCAAGAAATCGTCCAGCGAGACCCCCGACTTCAATTCCGATTGACGCTGTACTTCCTGGCGATAGAGCTCGGTCCGCTTGGTATCCTCTTCGGTAACTATGGGACGCTCCAAAATCCCGAGGCCACTGATAAAAGTGGCATAGTCGTCAGCACTTTCCGGCAAGTCTGCAACCAGAATCTCCGGGAATGCGGCCTGCACCTCTCCCCGTTCAAAGGGGGAATCATCAATGAAAAGAAAACTATCTATCCCCAAACCAAGCTCATTGGCTGCCTCCAGCAGATTCTGCGATTTGGGTTGCCAGTTGACCTTTAGCAAGCTGAAGTCGTCCATGCTCAGAATCATCTCTGTACGCTGCTCAAAGACGTCAACTACGTTTTCCATATCGTTCTTTGAGACCGCCACCAAGAGCAGGCCCTTGCGCGCCGCTTCCTTAAGCAAACGTTGGAACCTCAAGTGCCCGGCCCCTTGGTCGAAAGGCGACAATGCGAGGCCAGCTACGCCATCCTCGCCGACAACCCCACCCCAGAGAGTGTCGTCACAATCTACGGCAATAACCTTGACACTGGGATAGGTCATGTTCTCAATCATTTGAGAGAGGCGGCGTCCAAGGGCAATACAGGCATTTGGAGGGAGAGGCAGCTTGGCATTGTCCCACATGCGGGACGAGGACCACTCATCCTTGAGCGTTAGCAATGTTGGAACGGGGTCCAAGATCACAGCGCGGTCTCCCAGAGCATTTTTCGCGGCCCAGATAATCTCCTGGGAGGCCGTCCGGTACCATATGTCTCCGTCTGAGTCACCTCCCGTACCATCCGGCAAGGGCTCTGGCAGGACAATGACGAAGGGAGTTTGGTGTCGAGAAGCAAAGCTCCGCAATGCGTCCGTTATCTGTTCGACTGGGGGCTGGTCAAGACGCGTTCCACCACGAGTCAAACCAAACGCAGACAGATACAGAACAACTATGTCCGGATTAAACTGCACCAAATCCGAGTCCGGAGCGATCAGGTCAACTGCCCATAGGTCAAATGTGCCTTCAAAAGTCTGGCAACTTATCCTAGGTGAGAGACCTATTGATACAGCTTGGCTCAGATACGTCAAGGTACAATTACCAATGAATGCCACCTTGAGATCCGCCATCGCGCGTTTATCCCGAACTTCCTTGGGAATTTTTTTCATAAATTGCACACTGGATAGGAAATCCGTGAAGCCAGACAACCTGTCCTTAGATTTTATGAAAATATCAAAGGCCTCAGTCGGGTTCGCCTGAAGTAATTTTCTTGCTTGATACAGATAATTTTCGGACGTTGGGGCATTTATTTGGTCATGATGCATTGGCCAACTCCTTTGATACAGACTCCACTGTCTCCCGTCACCTCAAGCTCCAAGAGAACGAGTCTAGTAGCCTCACTCAGACGCGATACTGTTACGATGTACTCCAGTTCACTGCCAATTGTGACCGGGTTTCTGTAGTCAAATTTGATGCTGTGAATTACTGAATAAGGCCCTGGTATGAACATACCAAGAAGCCGTGAAAACTCCATGGTGGTGAGGAGCCCGTGCACAATGCGCCCCGAGTACCCCATCTCCCTAGCGTGTACCTCATCGAAGTGAACAGGAGCACGGTCTCCAGACAGTGCAGCAAACGCCGACACACTTTCCTCTGAAATACGAATCCTCTCAATACAACAATCTCTGACAGCCAAGTCAGCGAAAATATGTAGCATAGGCTCCGTATTTGCATCCACACTTAGCCTTCTTGGCATAGGATGCTAGACCCCATATTATTACACTGCCTGATTTCGGGCAAGGCTCTGCACCTGATTATGAGGCATCCACATTTATTTAAATTTCCGACGCTACTCACTTTATAGGTGGATAGGGCCATCGCCATCCCCTCTGTTCACATGTATATCAACCACAGTGGCTTCAAATGGATTGAGCAGGTCAGCTAGCTTCTTCGATGCAGCAAAGATGAAATTTGAGGGCCCGCGTATGAAACCCAAATTCCCAAGAGCTGAACACCAAGAACTGTGAGACTGGTTTGAAATCAATAAATCGACACCTCTAACTTCCAAGAATCTTGTGGCGGCCTGAATTACACTCTCCGCGTTTTCCGGTAGTGCCAGACAGTCTGCTATGGAACCCATGCGCATGTTACCAAAGTAGTTGTGATTTCGCATCTGAGTATCCAAGACGACCGCCCATCCGATTAGTTCGGTTCCTTGTGATACCTTTAGGCGAATGAACCTGTCGCTTTTTACTGGGTACAAGATGTTGAGAGTTGCACTATCTCGTACTGCCATCATGGAATAATTGAGATTGCACACATCCCACAACTCATCAGCCCATTGCGAGAAATCACTAACTTCCTCTGCAACAACGGAGCGCTTTAAGTTCCAGTGGTATTTGGATGCGACCCGCAGCAGTTTCACCCCAATCCATCCCAAACCTGTTAGAGCCAAAGTATCCAGCGCCAGTCTTCTCAATTTGGTCTTCCTCAAGTATGCAATATTTCTGAGGAACCGCAACGGTTTGTTAACCTTGAAATAGAATGGAATTGCATATATGCTCCAGCCCATAGCTATGAGCATTTTTGTGACAACTGCATCGGTACTACCAATCCCTACCGTGAACATCAACGGCTGACGCGCCAGTGCGTCACGGAATACTACTGGACCGACACCAACGTAGGTCTTGTTTACTATGCCCTCTGAAATCGGCAGCCCGAAGCACGGCATGGATTTTATGTTGCCCCTAAATGAGAATTGCTGGTGCATAAATGTATAGCCGCCCGCTACTAAACGACCATCAACTGCAAGAAAATACTCCTGAAAGATTTTCCTATCGTCTATTCTCGGAAGCCGCTCTGATATATGTTCCTTGGGCAACGATTGGAATACGCCACCGGCTCTCAGGCGGGCATTGAACGCCCCAACAGCATCTTCCATGACCTCTGTATATGGTACGATTTCAATCTGCAAGCCTCGTTCCCCTCACTAAGACTCATGTTTGTCCAGCTCTTATCTTGTGGAATAGCCACTTTCTACCAAGCCTGTTTCTCGTGCTATCTGTGAGCATATGGTCGTCAGTTGACTGCAAGAGATAGTCCAGCAAGTCAGACACAGGAACAAACCAGCCGTTTTTCCTACTCAGTCTCTGCATCAAGTAATCAAACCTGGCGTTGATGCTTCCGTTCTCGTAAAACCCGAATGCAAAGTGCGTATACATGATGCAAGCACCACCCTCGGCTTCAAGGAGATCCTGATTTTCTTCTGAAATGCACTTATTAAAAGAGCTGACATTCGCGCCTTCTGAGGACTGGAACCAGTAATTGACATATGGTCTTTTCGGATCGTGGTACGGCATCATTGGGCTGACTTTCAAGGTATTAATATCTGGATATGTGAAGTCCCTCATGTATTTCACTTTCTCCTTGCAGAGGTCACCCCAGAAATACGTGTCTCCTTCAATGTGTCCACGAGATAAACCTTTGCTTCTGTTCCTGGTAAGAAGTTTGTAAGCCAACGCGTTGAGACCCGATAGCCTATCATTCCCCCAGTACAAGCTCTCTCCCTCCCGGTATGTATGTTGTGCCATGGATCTTGGGTAATGACCAAATAACTGGTAGAATCTCTCTAGGGCATATTTCACTTGGCTTCGCTCGGACTCATGGAATGTGGCGCTGTGATATCCGATTTCGAATCCGTATTCCTGCAACACCTTTAACCAGCTAACGTAATCCTCATCCTCGCACGTTGACCCCCGACTCCCACCCTTCTCCATTGCCTGCCCAGGCCATACTGACTTGGTGGTAAGAAACCCTCGGTCATTAAGGAACTCGTATACCTTGCTCACGTTTTCCACTGTTGCTCGATCAGTATCGTCAAAGACGGTGAAAGCAAAGTCCTTTCCGTCAGGCCAAGTAATCTTGTCGCTCACTCTATTTATGCGCCTCCAACAAACGTGTTGCACATGCTACTTCAAACTTACGCGGTAATTCAAGAGTGTGCGCCAGTCCAGTCGGGGGGCATCAACAAAATGATATGTAGATGGAATCACAGCCGCATGACGAGCATGATCTGACGCAAATGTATAAGGTTTCAACGGTTCTGGGCGCTTTTAGCTTTCGAATAGACCCAAGGTGCTCTGGAGGCGTCAGAATTTTCTTCGGTGAGGTCAATTAGCACTGGTTACAAGAAGCTGAAATCAGAGTACACGGAAGACTACCGTCTAAGATTTTATGTGCTCACCAACCGAGGATTCTCATTCCACTAGCTAGCCGCGGATTACCTGGCGCAAATTGTCACAGACATATTCAACCTGATCTTCAGTCATGGCGCTAAAGAATGGAATGGCAAGAGTAGAGGAGGCGATCATCTCGGTAACAGGAAAATCTCCTGGACGATAACCTAAGTCATCTTGATAGAATCTTTGTAAATGGATGGGAGAGAAGTATGGGCGAGTGGGAATCCCCCTAGAGTCCAGATCCAACATAATCCGGTTTCGATCTTGATCTGGGTTCAATCTAATTACATAGACGAACCAGCTCATGCGGGTTGTCAGAGGAGATATGTTGGGCAATCGAATCCCATCTATCGATGCCAAGCGTTCGTTGTACCAGGACGCTACAACCTCGCGAGTTGTAAGCAGATCCTCAATTCTCTCCAGTTGGGCTATCCCCAAAGCGGCACTCAATTCGTCCAACCTATAATTATAACCCAGACGTATGTGATTCAGCCAGGTATTACTTGTATCTCTCCCCTGGTTTCTGATACTGCGGCACAACTCCGCGTATTGTTGGTCGTTAGTCACTATGACGCCGCCCTCGCCGACGGTTATCTGCTTGTTGGGATAAAATGAGAATACTGCGGCTGACCCGAATGTGCCTACCCTCTGACCCTGGTATTCGGCACCAATGGCTTCGCAGGCATCTTCAATCACCGTCAGATTATGCCGACTGGCCAGGTCTACAATTGGATCCATATCACAAGGCTGTCCGAAGATATGAACTGGCAGGATGGCTTTCGAATGATTTCCATTCCTTTCGAGTTCTCTGAGTTTATCGTCAATCTTCTGCGTATCTATGTTCAGAGTATTCGGGTCGATGTCCACGAAAACAGGAATGGCACGCTCGTACAGAATACAATTCGACGAAGCGATAAAACTGAACGGGGTAGTAATGACCCTATCCCCTGCCTCAATACCAGATGCAATGATACATGTATGCAATCCGCTTGTGCCACTGTTGACCGCTATGGCGTACTTACACCCGATATACTCTGCCAGGCTGCTCTCGAATTGCTCCACCATCGGACCCATGCTCAGAACAGGGGTGTTCAGCACCTTGTTGACATATGCTATCTCTAGGTCGGTGATATCTGGGCGGGCCAGGGGAAGTTGCAAGTCCGCTCCTTTGCTTAACTCATCCGGAAATCCTAAGATTATCGCCAGCGGATGTAGAGCCGAGTTCTGGTGCATCGCTTTGCCAGGCGGTTCTAAAGTCTCCTTCAACAAACACGGGTATCTCGTCCGTACTTATGACTCCCATTGCGATCTTCTTCTGCATGATCAGTGAAAGGTTTCCACGGTACTTGTCCAGCAGTCTCTGTCTCTCCCGACTCAGCTCCTCAGGGGAAAGTGCGCACAGTGTAACGCTTCCAGAATACTCATCTATCTTGTCCCATTCCAGATGTCCATGAGTATCTTCATCGTAGTATTCAGTACCTGGATACGGGGCCAGGATAGAAAAACTCACTGTATCCGGTCTCACTTCGTCGATAAGTACCTCGGTCTCTTTGATGGTCTCAAAGGTTTCCAGCGGGGTCCCCATAAGTACATACGAACGACGCATGATACCAGCATCTTTTGCCGCCTTGAATGCTTTTCTGATGGTTTGAACGCTAGTGCCCTTCCCAATGCTCTTCAACACTCGCTGAGAACCACTCTCAAGACCAAACCAGCCTTCTCGGCAGCCTGCCTGGTATAGAATCTCCGCATCTCTCTCATCGAAGGGGTTGACCAAGAAGTTCCCGCCCCAAGGAATGCTCCAGTGCCGCTTGATAAGCTCCTCTGCGAGTTCCTTGATACGTCCTGGGCGGGTATTCACCTCAGGGTCGGCAAACTTAAAGAATTCGATGTTGTGCGCCTCGGCTACCCGCTCCATCTCGTCCACGATATTTGCCGGGGAGCGCTCTCTCAGCTTTGCTCCATAGATGGTCGGAATTTGAAGGTTCCTGCTGGGCACGCCATCGAGGCAGAACTTGCAACGCCGTAGACATCCACGGTTTCCCAGGATACTGGTGACCCTGCGACCTTCTTCCCTTGCCGCTATCTGTATGCACCGCTCCACCTGGATGAAATCCCGATCCGGAAATGGAATGGAGTCAAGATCCATTATTGGCGGGGTATATACCATTGGCTGACGGAGTCCCTGAATGACCTGCATCCAACTGGTCTCTCCGTCGCCGGTTACCACGCAATCTATGGGCCAGTGCCCTATCCACTTGTTGGGTTCGGCGGACGGGCCGTAGCCTCCCATGACTATCCAGACGTTAGGGTTTTCACCTTTGATGGCTCTGGCTATGGACAAGTTCCAATGCATCTGGCTTGTGGTTCCTGTGAACCCCACGACATCTGCATCGACACAAGCGGCGATAATCTCTTCATCACTATCAAAATAGCCGTCAAAAAACAAATACTCATCCACCAATTCCTTGGTGAATGAGTAGAGATACCCTGAAGCAAGGTTCTCCCATACGGAGTGCCAACGTCCTCTTATGAGAACTGCTTTCATGATATCTCCTGTCTACCAGATTTCCAAATTTGATCTGAATACTCCCTAAATGGAGCACGAGATACAGAAGTATATGATTTTAACTTATGACATGCAACTAACTGCACACGATCCATGCAAGCATACATGTCTTATTCCTTGTTTCTAACTAAGCCTAGCAACGTCGAGAGTAGGATGCGAATATCGTACCAAAAACTTCGATTGGCAATGTACTCCAGATTCAAGCGAAGTTTTTCTGGCAGTATATTCCTTATGTAAATGTCTTCGAAGTTCGCCTCGTCTCCCAGAAGATCTGCCTCGCCAACGAAACGTAGAGTGCCCAAGTCAGTGATACCGGGTCGGACCGAGAGCACTTGCATCTGTTCAGGTGTGTAGTGGCTAACGTAGACCTGGCGCTCTGGTCGAGGCCCAACGAGACTCATCTCCCCCTTAAGTACGTTCATGAATGTCGGGATCTCGTCAAGCTTCGTTCGGCGCAACCACTGTCCCGCGCCGGTGATCCTGGAGTCCACCTTAGTCGTTAAGTGTCTTTGACTGTCTGCACCATGCTCCATAGTCCTGAATTTCAGAATCGTGAAGGGTTTACCGTTGAGACCCACGCGGGATTGGCAATAGAAAATGGGACCTGGTGAGTCTAGCCTGATGGCGGCTGCAATAAATGGATACAGTGGAAGTGTAATAACAAGGCCTGCCAAGGAGCCTAGAATGTCGAAAAGCCGCTTACCCATGTTGCCGTAGATGAATAACCTATCAATGCATACCCACCAGATGGTATATTTACTGGCAGGCAGAGATGGTCAGGCTAGTTCGCCGTGTGCTAATAACACCGCCAATAGCTAACACACGTCCCAATCCCAAGGCACTGATTTCTTACCCAACTAACCCCCTTTGCAGCGTTATGACCGTGCATTGTTTCTGTCAGCAGCCGATGCCGATGTAACTCATACCGAGCCCGGTGATGTCCTCTTTCTTAAGGACATTCCTGCCGTCCAGTACAACCTTACAACCGAAGATTCCGAAATCAAGCCCTCTATATTGGCTGTGATAACTCTGTAAAATGACTGCATCCAAGGGTGGCAACACATCGAATGCGGCACTCTTCAGGCCATAACTCTCAATCTCAGTTGCCGAGAATAGCGGATCGTGAACAAAGATTTCGGCATTCTCAATCTCTAGGGCTTCGATCAAGAGCCAAGTAGATGAGAAAGCCACTTCTTTAACATCCTCTCTGTAAGACAGGCCAAGGATCATGATACTCTTACCGCTCAGATCTCTCATCTCTTTCTTCAGAAGATCTACGGCATATTGGGCCATGCCATCGTTGGTTGCTCTGGCTATGCTGATGACTGAAGGCTCATCAGATGTGTTGGGGAGAAAATACGGATACACAGGTATGCAATGGCCACCCACTCCCACTCCCGGAGTGTGTATGTGGGAGAAAGGCTGACTATTGGCCGCTACAATCGCTTGCATGATGTCTAGCTTGTATTCGGCGGCATATTTGGCAAACTGGTTGGCTAGGGCTATATTGACGTCACGATAGCTGGTCTCGATAAGTTTGACGAGCTCGGAGGCCTCGATACTATCCATGACAGTGACTTCGGCATCCAGGACTTGCTGGTAAAAGCTCACAGCCATATTCGTGCTTTCTTGATCAGCAGCACCGACCACCTTGGGATATTTGGCAAGATCTGTGAATATGCGCCCAGAATATACCCTTTCAGGGCTGAAGGCGAGACCGAAGTCTGTTCCCAGTTCTAGGCCGGATTCCCTTTCCAGAATCTTTCCCAGCCGGTCTCTGGTGGTGCCCACAGGCACAGTGCTTTCGTTAATAACCAGGGTGTTCTGACGTAGCCCTCGCCCAATGTCCCCGGCGGCGGCATCCAGCCACCGGAAATCAGGCACCTTCTGAGTATTTATTATTAAAGGGACAATTATGATTACCACATCGCTATCGGAAACGGCCGAAGCGGTGTCTTGAGTGGCACTAAGAGTCCCTTCCTTGACCAGGCTGGCCACTCTCTCCGCCAGTCCCTTCTCCTCCTTGACAGGGCTAATCCCATTATTTACGGCTTCCACCACCTCTTGATTGATGTCACAGCCTATGACGGTGAACCCCTTGGAAGCGTACTGCGCGGCCAGAGACATACCGATCTTACCCAAGCCAACCACGCAGATATTCAAGACTTCTCTAGTGCCGCAACGTCTATAACTTCACCTCTTCGGCTGAACTCCACGAGAGTTTGCGCGAGTCTTATAATGTTCAGGGCATCTTCACCATCCACTGGTGGCTTTCGTCCATTGTCTACAAAATCGATAAAGGCTTCCAGCTCCATCTTTAGAGGCTCGCATGGAATTATGGCCAGAGACTCCTTGACTGCTCCTTGATCGCCATTGTGGGTGGAGTAGAAATCCAGGGTCTGCGCCTGATAGTCTACCTTGAACATTCCCGCCTCACCTGTGACCGAAAGCCAGCGCTGCTTGAGAGGAGTTAGCCAGTTGACATCCAAGGTACCCAATATTCCATTGTCAAATCTGAGCAAGGCTGTAAACAGGTCATCATGGTCGGTACGAATACCCTCCAAAGTTTCGGCATAGGCCCTAGTCACACGCGAGCCTACCAGACTCAACATGATGTCTAAGTCATGGGTAGCCAAATCCATAGCCACGCCCACATCCCTTATGCGCTCGGCAAAGGGACCCACCCGAGTTGTATGAATATTGTAAATAGTGCCCAGTTTCTCCTGATGAAGCTGTCTGCTTAATTCGATTATGGCAGGGTTAAATCGCTCTATATGACCCACCATAAGCTTGGTATTCTTCTTTCGAGCCAGGGCCATTATCTCCTCCCCAGCCTGTACATGGGATGCGAGGGGCTTTTCAATGATGAGACTCAGTCCCCTTTCGATAGCGACGGCGGCGACATCCCAATGCTGCCTGGTGGGCACCACAATTGACACGGCGTCCAGATCCTCCTCCTGCAACATCTTCCTGTAATCAGAATAAGCTCTTGCGCCGTACGTATTGGCTACCTCGGCAGCTAGCTCCCCGTTAACGTCTGCCACCGATACCAAATTAGACCCTTCCATCTCGTGGTAAACTCTGGCATGGTTCTTGCCCATGCTGCCAACGCCGATAACTGCGACTCTCAAGATAAAGAGTCCTCCACTGCTTTGACTATCGTCACCAGGTCTTCCTGACTCAGTCCTGGATGGATTGGCAAGGCTACGACTTGACTGCTCATCTTTTCTGCGATGGGCAAACGGATATCAAAGCCCATCTCTCGATACACGGGTTGCTTGTGGATCGGCACAGGATAGTACACCCCTGCGTCTATCCCGCGTTCCCTTAATCTATGGACGAAGTCATCTCGATCTCTATGGACACGAATAACAAAGTGGTGGAAAACTGCTCGGCACCCCTGTTGTAACTGTGGCAAGATTACTCCTGGTAGGTTATCCATTAGAAATCTAGCATTGGCAATACGCTTGCGTGTGAAATCCTCCAGCCTGCTAACCTGAACTACTCCCAGAGCCGCGTGAATATCGCTCATGCGGAAATTGTATCCCAAGGTTGCATGGAGGTACTGTTGGCTACTCCCGTGGTTTCTGATGAGGCGTGTCCGTTCTGCCACGGCCTCGTCGTCTGTAATTATCATACCTCCTTCCCCACAAGTAATGTTTTTGGTGGCGTAGAACGAGAAGCATCCTGTGCCAAATGTCCCCACCTTCTTGTCATCAATAGTGGCACCATGAGCCTGACAAGCGTCTTCTATCACTGAAAGCTTGTGATTCGTTGCAATGGACATAATCGCGTCCATGTTACACGGGTTGCCGAAAAGGTGGACTGGCATGATGGCTTTTGTCTTTGATGTGATGTTAATCTCTATGAGGTGTGGGTCAATGTTGAGGGAATTCTCTTCGATGTCCACGAACACGGGCTTTGCTCCAGTGGAAACTATGGAGTTTGCCGTTGCTATGAAGGTAAACGGCGTGGTTATGACCTCGTCGCCGGGACCGATGCCGTGTGCCAATAACGCGGCCTGTAAGGCCGTCGTACCGGATGAAGTGGCAACGGCGTACGCAACACCGCAGTAGGAAGCAAAAGCGGCCTCGAACTTAGTCACGGCTCGCCCCTGAGCCAAATGACCAGACTTCAGTACCTCCGCCACCGCCAGCAACTCCTCGTTTCCTATGTATGGTTTGGCTATGGGGATCATGTTATGCAACTATCCGGTTATCTGGTCGAAGTCCCTGTGTGGAATATAGTAGTTTTCCACACAGATCTGGCACACCATGGTAACATATTCGTCGCTCGTAGAGCCTGAATATCCCACAGACCTTTCACTTTGGACCAACTCGAGCCTCCGTGCGCACTTGCACGTGAACCCTTTGAGACGTGCCGGGTTGCCGAGCACTATCCCGTGATCGGGCACATCGGCAGTTACCACAGCACCTGCGCCTAACAGAGCAAATGTACCGATGGTGACATCAGGCAAGACAATAGCGCCCGCCCCCACCGAGGCTCCATATTTAACCAGTATGTAGCCCACCTCCCAGTCGTCTATCCCTTTCAACAACCCCTGGGGAGTGATCGCCCTGGGGTATTTATCGTTGGTCAAACAGGCGTGTGGACCTATGAATACGCCGTCCTCCAAAGACGCTCCGTAGTATAAGGATGCTCGGTTCTGGAGCTTGATGTTGTTCCCGATGCTAACATCGTGGTCAATATATACACCTTTACCAATTACGCAGTTCTTCCCTATGGTAGCATCTTCCCTCACTTGCGCCTGAGCCCATATTACAGTTCCATTTCCAATATGAGCCCCGGGAGAGACCTCAGCCGTGGAATGGATTTTCACGTCATCCATTAGGTCCCCTTTCATTCCCACTCAGCCTCTGATGCTGATGCCTTTTGTTGTGGGATATGGTGTATACAATATCGAACGCTTGCGGCACTGGTACATGGTTATCTTACTGAACGGTAGTATGCCGAATCCACTTGAGTTTGTCGATAACTCAATGATTCAATAACCCACACTCGAGCGCTATTCCCTTGCCCAGAGACGTGGAGGCTTGCCACCAAGTATCCACTCAACATCTAGTAATCCGCCAGTTTGCCTCTCTGTGCCATAGCTTGCTTACTTACGAAGAATGCGTCTCCACAGCTCTTTTGAAGTCAGGGCCCGCATTAACCCGAATAAGGAGCCCAGACCGTAGTTCCAGTGTAGAACGGCAAATACGATTGGTAGCAGGGCCAGATAGCGCAAATTCCTTTTGTAAATCGCTACCCGGAGGGACACCACGAAGTTTGTTATGGAATATGTGGACAACACCGCAATCAGGAGCCATAAGAATACAGTATGAACCGCTGTCAGGCCCGCAGACAGCAAAACCGTGGAGACGAAGGCCAGTGGTACGAGATGACGATAGAAGAATTGGATCTTCCCAGATTTGAGAAAATAGGTAACGATAAACCCGTTGCGCAGAATATGTCTCGCGAAGGCCCAGAAGTCTGAACGAGCCCTGTAATAGCACACAATGCTTGGCACCAGTACGATCTGCCCCCCAGATGCTTTTACTCTGTGATAGAAGTCGGTATCTTCGTTTCTCGGTACATTTTCGTCAAACATACCGATCTGCTCGAAGAGCTCTTTTCGATAACAACCAAATGGGACAGAGTCCACCCGTGTCTGCTCCGTTGTGTGACCGATCTTATAGTATGCGTTACCTACACCAAAGGGATGTGACAAGGCTAATGCAATAGGCCAACCAAAAACTGAATCCCTCTCAGGAACTGTGTTGCAGACGCCACCCACAACATCCGCACCAGTTTCGCTCAATGCCCTCACAGACTCCGTCACGTAATCGGTCTCATAAGTCGTGTGAGCATCCATGCGAACTATGACCTCGCCCTGGGAGGCCTGTATCCCTACATTTAGTGCCGCAGGTGTATTCCTTCTTGGATTATCCAGCAGTCGGATGAAAGGATAGCGGATTGAAAACTCCCTTATTATCTCTCGCGTCCCGTCTTCACTCATCCCATCAACCACTAGGACATCGAGCCTCTCGTTTGGGTAGTCTTGTGCGACCACGGTGTCCAGTGCTGCTCCAATATGGGAGCGCTCCTGAAGACACGGCATAACTATCGAGACAAGTGGAACATCCCTCATAAGGCCTCCAGCGTCAGACGCGGCATGTATGCTCGTAGGATGGTTCAATGATCTGTGATCCTGTACCACTCCAAAACTGGCTCATTAAGGGCATTCCCAGGATGACTGCCCCTCCTGAACTCACTATGGCATTCTCATGTATGTCCACAGATGTGGTACTCATGGTCTGGTCTCTGATATGGCATTTGCACATGTGACGAAGTGGAGGATGATCAAATTCATGCCTGCCTGAACGTCACTGGCTGTAATTTATGGAGCTGGATACTTATAGCGCAATCACCGCTCCACCTTGATCCAGGGATTGTATTGTAGCGTCTATGAGGCGAACAACTTTGAGGCCATCGACACCGTCTGACAATGGAGTTTTGCCGCTGAGAGCACATTCCACAAAGTGTTGGCACATCTGCTCCAGTGGCTCCGTCTGATCGACCTTCGGCGCATACATGTCGCCAATCCGTCGCTCGCTTAGCAATCTACGGCGGTCACCTTCCGTTATCGTTTCCAAGCCCTTGTCATATATTTTGATCTGATGGTCCGGATCAAGGTGGTCGTATACCAGGGTTTTCTGGCTTCCGCCGATAAGCATCCTACGAATCTTCACAGGAGAGAGCCAGCTAAGATGGAACTGTGCCAGGACTCCATTAGCCAAACGAACCGTGAGGTAAGCGAGGCTGATCGGCGTCCCGCTCCCATATTCCACAGGAGCAATACCAACAGCCGATACCGTCTTCGGCTCGGATTGAATCAGGTAGTTCAAAATCGAGAAGTCGTGAGGACCCAGGTCTTGAATAACGTTCACATCTCTCTGAAACAGGCCTAGATTGATCCTCACGGCGTCTACGTACCAGACATCTCCCAGTTCCCCGCTGGAGATAATGTCCCTAATCATGCGCACAGCTCCAGAGTAGACGAAAGTGTGGTCAACCATCAGGGTCAGCTTGTACCGTTTGGCCATATCTATCAATGACTTAGCCTCGTCTATGCTCCGAGACAGGGGCTTCTCCACGAGCACGTGTTTGCCGTTCTCCAGCGCAATGCTAGCCAAAAGATAATGCGTGGATGGCGGAGTTGCCACTACGATTGCGTCGATGTCATTCCTGTACAGTAGCTCCTGGGCATCAGATGAGGTTTCCAAGCCTGGATGGGCAATCACGGCGGCATCCAATCGCCGTTGATCGTTATCGGCAATAGCAACCACCTGGCAGTCGCTAACCTTATACAGATTGCGAACCAAATTAGGTCCCCAGTACCCATACCCAAGAATCCCAACGCGCAGTTTCTTCATTTCATCTCCTGTGAGAAGGCCTTCTTAAGGCATCAGCCAGTTCATGGCGCTTGAATTGCACGGAAGTGCCGCACACCAGTAAGTTGAAGCTGTTCTCCTTAGATAACCAGCACCATACTGTGGACGCCCCCATCTGTGTTGATCCTCATGGTTGCAGCCTGGCATGGGATTCGCCAACCGTGACAGAATGTGGAGGTTGATGTCCCAATTCGGTCATTTGGGTCTGACTTGATACCAGTCTATAATCTTCTGAATCGTGTCGGTCAGATTATATTTTGGCTCCCAATTTGTCAATGCTCGTAGCCTAGATATATCGGGGACTCGTCGCCTTGGCTCTTCAAAATCAGACCCTAACGCTTCCTCGTAGGGTACAAACATGACGCCTCGTTGATCGGGCTCGACATTTGCCTGAGTAAGGCCATCTCTAGCACCATCCCTAATCATCGTCAGCACGCTATTAGCCAGGTCCAAAATGGTAACCTCCACATCGCTTCCCACATTTATGACCTGACCTACTGCAGCAGGATGTACCGCCAGTTGGATAACCGCCCGAACTGCGTCCTCGACGTCAAGGAAACAGCGGCTTTGTTGACCATCGTCGAACACAGTGAGCGGCTGGTCGGAAAGAGCCTGTTCCACAAAGCGAGGCACGACCATGCCGTACTGGCCACTTTGTCGTGGGCCTATGGTGTTGAAAAAGCGCACTATTACTATCGGAAGACCGTTCTGTCGATAGTATGCCAAAGCTAGAAACTCATCTACAGCTTTCGTTGCAGCATAGCTCCATCGAAGTTTTACAGTGGGGCCTAGGAGCATATCATGTTCCTCTTGGAACGGAAATATACTACTCTTGCCGTACACTTCGGAGCTGGACGCTATCAAAACCTTCTTATGGTAGATATCGGCAAGTCTTAACACAACTTCCGCGCCCAAGATGTTAGTCTTAATCGAGTCAACTGTTTTTTCGATAATCTGCTTTACCCCAACCGCTGCGGCCAAATGGAAAACCACGTCACAATCAGCAACTAGTGGGGCAAGAGTCGACTCGTTAGTTACCGTGTCACGAACAAATCGAAACCTCGATTCCCCGGAAAGGTGTTGAATATTGGCCAAATTGCCCGTCGATAGGTCATCCACCACGCTGACCTGATGGCCATCTTTGAGAAGAGCATCGGCCAAATGAGAGCCAATGAAGCCAGCTCCTCCGGTAATCAGAGTTCGCATCGTTGTCCTTTCCGCATTAACTTATCAACTCCATCGAAAAGGTGCAATCCAAGAATCTCTTGTAGTTGGCTATTGTGTGGCAACACAACCTCCGTGGCTAATTTCCGGTGCACATAGTCCAAAGCAATCCACAGAACGGATCTGCAAAACGCCAGCCTACATATTCTGAAAGAAAGCCTTGATTTCGCGGGCAACATAATTAACTTTCTTTGGTTCAAGTCCCGGGTATATTGGCAGAGACAGTATCTGCTGCGCTCTTAGCTCTGAAACAGGGAAAGATCCAGACTGATATCCCAGATACTGAAAGGCCTCTGTCAAATGGACTGGTTTAGGGTAATGAATACCAGTGCCGATTCCTTTGCCCATCAAGTATTGACTCAGCGCATCTCTGTCGGCGGATTCGAGTCGTATGACATAGAGGTGAAAAACATGAGCCCCCTCTTCTTCTTCTCGCGCAGGCAGAACGACGTGGGGTTCGTCCGAGAGAAGCTCGTTGTACAGCTGGGCAGTATCTTGCCTCATTTTGTTCCACCGGTCGAGGTAATGCATTTTTGTATTTAGGACAGCCGCTTGAAGAGCATCAAGGCGACTTGTGTATCCCACGACCCGATGCTCGTATTTGCGGCTTCCACCGTGATCCCTGAGCTCCCGCACGCGCAACGCTACATCTTCCCTGTTGGTCACTACCGCGCCAGCATCTCCGTAGGCTCCAAGATTTTTAGCGGGATAGAAGCTGAAACACCCCACATCTCCCAGGGAGCCAACCGGCTCGCCCTGGTACGTGGCTCCGTGCGCTTGGGCAGCATCTTCGATAACATACAGATCGTGCCGTCGTGCCAACGTCACGATGGGAGCCATGTCAGCCGACTGTCCGTACAGGTGTACAGGTATAATCGCACGCGTCCGTTCAGTAATGCAGATTGCTATCTGATTGACGTCAATATTATATGAGCATGGATCTATGTCTACTAGTACGGGAGTTGCACCAACATGGGCAATAGCTTCCAGCGTAGCCACAAAAGTATTGGCTACCGTGATCACCTCATCCCCGGGACCAACGCCCAGAGCCCGTAGCGCCAGCACGAGAGCCTCTGTTCCACTACCAACACCGACTCCCCATCTAACATCACAGAAACGTGCGAAGCTATTCTCAAACTCAAGAACCTCATCTCCCAAGATAAATGCCGACCTTTCTATGATCCTGGAAAATCGAGTTGCAAGCTCTTCTTTGATGACCTCGTTCTGAACTCGCAAATCGACGAATGGAACTTGAAGATCAGTCATACTGTTTCCCTCTCCACATATCACTAGAGATTTCTTGGCACCAATCTTTCTTCTAATTTTCTCCCCATTCGGAGCCACTCCTCACTCTTTTCATCATTGGATTGTTTTATTGCATCCAGGAAGGGAGAGGTGCGAATTTTCTCCAACAATTCTATATTTGGCATAACGCAGTGCCCTCCAATAAACCCAGGCTGGAATTCCACTGGAGGGAGATATTCTACATCCTTATAGATACGAATCATCTCATCGTAGTCGACTCCCAATTCTCTGCCGTAGCGCTCCTGCTCCTGTGCCCAAGCTATGAGGAGACCAAAATATGTAGTCTCCAGCAGCTTTGATAACTCCAATGCTTCCGGAGAGCTGAACGACTCAACCCTCAAGCCCGCGCCTTCCAGGTGCTCTAATGCCGTTTGTGTTGCACCTAACGTGACGCCCCCTACGAATGTTGTGTAATGAAGCATGTGCGCGCTCATTGTCGCGTGCTTTCCACGAACAGGACTGTAGGCAACTTGCTGATGAGAGCGCTTGTGGACGGCGGTAGTTGTACCAGGGAGCACGGTGCTGTGAATAATGGTCAGAGAGGGCTGGAACTCAGAAATATAGTCAACCGTAGTCCCTACGAAATCTTCCACTTGGAACGGGTAACAAACGTGCATCACTTCTATAGTTTCGTGGATCTCAATCGGCTCCACATCTTTGGTGAAAACCCGGTAATTGGCACCGAGCAGCTTGGCAAGCGGCTCACCTATCTCACCCTGCCCTACGACTAGAATATCGCTTAGCATCCTTCAGTTCTCCCTTGTGACAAAGTAGAAATCCCAGCCAGTTGGTTAGGATGATTGTGTGTGCTTTCGCCAGAGGTACCAGAGCCTACTCTAGTACCTCTGCGCATGTATCAATCCACCAAAGCCTTCTGTTCACACGTAAACTATCACGTTGTTCCTGCCCAATGCCTAGTCACCAATATTATGCTACTTGCTGGCACAAAACGAAAGAGCTTAATACTTAAGGCCTTAGATTAACAGATGTAAGAGCTTGCGCGAAGTCCTTGCCAGAAAATTTACAGTTACTCATGTGTTTTGAAGTCGCGTGAGTACTCATCGGACCTCTGATCCAGCTAGTCGGTCCTAACTACCGACTAGCCAATATTCTCTGGCACTGCTCCCGGGAATAGGTCTTCCGCCTATGAAATCTAAGCCCGGTATTCGGAGATACGGCGGATCCGTTCCCGAGCCATGTTCTCTGCAGAGTAGATCCTAGCCACCCGCATCCGCTCTTGCACAACATCGTGATCCTCATTGCTTGCCAGGGCCACTGCAATAAGCTCCTCGAACGCTTCATAGGTTTCAGCTACTCCAATCATGTGGTCGATCTCATCATTGAGGGCATTAATCTGAGGTAATGCAGTTGATACTACAGGCTTACCACCTCCCAGATACTGAAACAGCTTGTTGGGCTGATGTAACAAGGTGAAGTGATTGTTTACCCATGGTACCATGCAGACCGAAAACCCCTTCAAGTATTTTGGAAGTAGTGCATAATCTCGCCAGCCAAGAAAATGAACATTGGGCCGACGCATAAGGGTCTTGAAAGACCCGGAATCTCGGAACACCTGGGTTCCATCCACTCGGCCGAGTAAAACAAAGGACCAATCCGGATGGTTTGCCGAGATGTGATTAAGCAGATCACAATCAACGAGATCGTTTAGGTTACCAATGTAGCCGATGCGCGGTTCAGATATATTTTCGAGGTCATCCGGCACAAGTGTATCAGGATTCTGAGTTGTGGCGAAAAGATCAGCGTCGGCAGTATTGGATATGACGTAAGTGTGCGATCTGGAACGGCTCTTCTCTTGGAGGAACCCTGAATTCGGCACGAATACTATGTCAGCTCTTTGCAGCAGCACTTGCTCTTCTCGAATAATCTGCTCTCTTTGTACAGCGGACACTCCGGGATAGTTGGCATATTGATCTACAATCTCGTAGCAGAGTAATTCCTCATTGGCCTTGCCAATCAGGAATTCTTGGGCTGGATCGAATATGAATGCAGCCTTAACCTGCAATCCGAGCCGTCGAGTCATACTTCGGATGCTGCGATTCATGAGCCACTCATTAGCACGACGCAGCCACGGATAGCGAAAACTGACACCATAGGGGACCAACGCCAAAGGTCGCGCTATAAACAATGACTGGCTGATCTGCCTTAGCCGATCTCTTCCAGTCAGCCACCTCAAGAATTTCCGTGGCTTTCGAAGCGGACTATCTATAGTCAATGGGACCTGCACCAATAAAACCCTGCTATATTGTGCAAGTGCAGTCAGATGTGGTCTCCTCGGTAAGATGTCCCATTCTTGGATAAGGTAGCATACCAGGTCAGAGCTAGATCCACGCTCCTCCATAGCTCGCATAGCTGTCTGGTCAGATTGCTCGATCTCAAGATGTTCCAAATCCTTCATTTGCTTTCCGATAACAACGTCTGGTAATGGCTGAGATAGCGGCTTGCAACCGCTGACCAGGGGTATTCCAGGCGCACTTTTTCTGACAAGCCCTCTGTCAACCGTTGCTGTAATTCAGGATCTTCTAGCAACCGAAGGATTCCCTCAGCCAGGGAGTCCGGCGATTCTGGACTCACCAAAAGGCCTCGCTCACCCCACCTGAGTACCTCTGGCACTCCACCGACTCGTGAGGCTACGACTGTTTTGCCAGCCAGCATTGCCTCAATAAGCACCTTGCCGAAGGATTCGCTCCTTGAAGGCAGCACGAGGAATTCACATCCCTTCAGCAATGACCCCACTTGGTTGCGTGAAGCAACGCCAAAAAAGATGACATTCGCTGTGATACCGAGTTCGTACGCCTGAGACATTAACGCATCGCCTTCGCTTCCTTCACCTACGAGTATAAGATCCAGATCAGGGCGCTTCTGACTAACCATCGCAAAGGCATTCAGCAGCACGTCTATTCCCTTACGATAGTGATGATTCGAAATAGCCAACAGGTATGGCCGTGTATGAGGATATGGCGACGCATCATCGAACTCCTCTGGGAAAATACCACGGCCCACTACGCCCGCCTTTTTGTCGACTCCTTCACAAATTGCCTCGGCCAAGCGTATTTGAGAGTCAGTGTTAGTCAATATTAAATCGGCCGAACCCAGAACAGCCTTGATATAGAACCTGGTGACACGCGACGACTCCTCATAGCGATCAAGATCATACCCACAGACATTGATGACTAGCTTGAATGGAAAGAATAATCGCATTACAAGCGCATAGAGAGCGTTTCGACCAAGGTAATGAACATTGACAATATCTGGCTTTTCTCTCTGAGTTATGCGGAGAAGTCGATATGAGGTGAGGAAGAAAACAAAAGGAAATAGAAGGAGGGAAACGAAGAAATGCAAGAGAACCCTGGGCCGTAAGGACATGGCCATGGTCGGCATATGATACCATACCCTACGCACTACGATACCATTTGTCACCTCTTCTTTGGGAGATACTGAATACATCTGTTCAGCTATAACAGATACATGATGTCCACGATCCTTGAGATCCTGGGCCACGTTGTTCACAGTCAATACTATGCCGCCCACGATGGGAAACCAATCCTCGTTCATGAATATAATACGCATGATCACCCTCGACTCGTAACCAAATACTAAGGTAGCTTCTTCCGCTGGCCTAGCGCGTCAATAACCGCTATCTCACGAGCAATTCGCTCCTCCCAGCTGTCTAGCTTTGCTTGAGCAAAGGCTCTCGCACTGGCTCCCAATCTCGCCCGCAAAGGCTCATTCTCGAGAAGATCAATCAAAGTAGGACCTAGTTCCATGTCCACATTTCCAGGATTCAGCAATATCAACTCGCGGTCATGGACCATCAAGCCGTCGAATGAGCCGTCATCCAAGCTTACTATTGGAAGATTGCACGTCATTGCTTCCATCAAACCATTGGTGAGACATCCGAAATCTCCAACAAACACGTAAATGTCCGTCGCCATTAGAAACGATATGACATCTCCATGTGGCACGCTACCTACGAAGCGCACGCATGTCTCGACTCCTAGCGACCTAGCAAGAGCCTCAAGCCTTTGGCGCTCCACTCCGTCTCCAACGAGAAGAAGCATTGCTTGAGGGATCCGCTCGACGATCCAAGGCATACTTCTTATGATTCTGTCCTGGCCTTTCCATGGCTGAAGACGCGCCACGCAAAGGATGATCTTATGACTCTCATCAAATCCGAACCGCTCCAAGACCGCGCTGCGATCGAAGTTCGGACGGTACAATGTCTTGTCCACACCGTTTACCCAGAATCGGATTTTCTCAGCTGGCACATTGTAGGACTGTGCGACTTTGTCACCACTTGTGCTGTCGTTAGTGATAATCGCTAGGTCAAAGTGTGTTCGAAACGCAAGCGCAGCCCGCGGCTGTCGAAAATATGGAGCAAAGCGACCTCTGATAGCACGGACATTGAAGACACCATAGAAGCGCAGGATCGTTGGAATGCGGAAGGCTTTCCCGCAGAGGCCACCCAAGAAATGTCGACCGCCACCAACGTAGAGCACATGCGGCCTAATCTTCCGAATTAGTACTGAATACGCCCACAGCATTTTGGCGTATTTATATAGGGTATAGGCTATGCGAATTGGATTGATCATTCGGAAGGAAGTTATCTTGGCATTATAGGGAAGCCGTATTAGATAGTAATTTACACCGTTCACCACGAAGGATTCTGTCGCATTTCCTCTCTCAGGCACAGCTTCCATGGACGGGTTTACGACGCCAACGAAGTGGACATCGTGGTTTGATTTCACCAGTCCTTGGAGTAGATTATTAACGGCTGGCATGCCCTCCTCCAAGCCAGGTGGCATCGCGTAGATTGGCAACATAGGCGTGAAGAGTCGCATAAACATCAGAACAGATAGTCTTTTCTGGACTATCCGTTCCTGGCCCCCCAAAGGTTCAATAATGTCTAGCGTGCTCTTGACCCTAGAAGCGCGAACCAGACCGATCAATGCGGGCAATCTCAATGATAGAGCTCCGATCTAAGATCAATTTATCTTAAGATGGCAACTAATATGTGCGTATCCCATGCCAAAACCGTTATTGGAAATGATTTGGCACTCTGAAGCATACTCACTCGAAATGCGCGTTGTGATTCCCAAAATATTGCTGCAACCAATACTCCAAACATATCGGGCGCCATACTTCGGGCACCACTGAAGCATCGCGAGCAAGGAGGGATTCCATGTTGGCCAACAGACCATTGGTATCCACAAAATCGGCGCTCATAGGACTCCTACTGAATAAATGACGGATATGTTCACTGCCTTCGCGCAACCACTGGGCCTCGGGGGTTGGAAATCCCAGCTTATCGCGCCTGAGTCTTATTGCATCAGGCAGTATACCTGTGGAAGCCTGCCGGATGATATGTTTCGTCCAGCCATCATGAATCTTAGCCGCTGCAGGCAATGAAAACGCGAACTCTATGATGCGATGATCTAGAAACGGCTGACGCGTCTCCACAGAGCTTGCCATGCTATTCCGGTCTCCAGAGCGCAATATAAAGATGAGCGTGGACATTGCCGTTGCATCATGCAGGGCAGCTTGCAGATTTCTCGGCACTATTTCCCGAAGGTGTCGGCGGGACGTCTCTCGCTCAGCATAACGCTTCACTAAATCGGGATTGATCCATTGATTGGGATCGGCATGGGATCTGCGCAATCTATGTGCCCATTCACGAATATTATTTGGGAGTAGAGCATGCATGACCGGCATTAAATAATGGAGGACGGATCTATCGTGTAGGAATGCTGCGCTACGAGCTTCAGATAACATGAGATGATAGCGTCCAGCCAAGGCTAGTTGGACATGATAGCTCGAATAAAATCGCTCGTAACCTCCGAAGAGTTCATCTGCGCCTTGCCCATCCAAAACAACCTTGACACCCGAAGATGCAGCCTCCTTCATAACGCTCCGCTGTGCGAACATGCTACTGGAATTGGATGGCTGCTCCTGGTGCCACATAAGATCAGGTAACTCATCCCAGAATCTCTGCCCATCAAGTATCACGTCGTGTCGATCCAATTCCAATCCTTCAGTTAGGGTGTCTACATAACGGCCCTCATCCCAGATTGTCCCTACAGGGCGAGAGGTGAATGTGGCCAGCTTGCCACCCTGAACGCCGGGATGGGCGGTATTGTGAGATTCCATCTGCTCCATCGCCAGTGAGAGAATCAAGGAGGAGTCAATTCCGCCACTCAATGAAATCCCCACCGGCACGTCAGCTCGAAATCGGATCCGAACGGCATCGCGCAGCAGCTCAAGGAACTGCTCGGTCCTTTGACTCTCTACCTGAGCTGATACGGCGATTCCAAGCGAAAGGTCGATTGGAATCTGCCACCAGCAACGTTCTTCCGTTCTGCCATCGATCTGAATCTCCAATAAAGTAGCCGCAGGCAACTGGTGAATGTCTTGGAAAAACGAATCGTTTCTATATTCATGCTGATGCAAATAGAGGTAATCATACACCTTCTCCTCATTTACACGCCGCGGGACTCTGGGGTGACATAGGAGTGACTTGATTTCTGACGCAAATACAAAGGTCGTTTCGTCCCTGTAATAATAAAATGGCTTCTTACCTAGATGATCCCTAGCACAATATAGAGTGCGCTTCCGCTGATCCCATATGGCAAAGGCCCACATGCCGTTAAATCTAGAAAGACAATCTATGCCCCAATGGCGATAACTATTCAGGATCACCTCGGTATCGGATTGGGACGAGAACGAATAGCCTTCCTGGCTCAACTCAGAACGTAACTCGAGATAGTTGTATATCTCTCCATTGTAAATAATCCAGACGGCTCCATCCTTGCTAGCCATGGGTTGATGTCCAAGTGTGGTAAGGTCGATTATTGACAGGCGGCGGTGGCCAAACGCGAGATTATACGTTCGTTCTGCAAAATCGTCAGGTACCCGCTCTTGATATGCCCGACTGACGCCAGCTTTCACATCGAAAACTGCATAGCCATAATCATCAGGGCCTCTATGGGCCTGGATATCGGTCATCTTCCGTATAATATTGGGATTCACGGGCTGGCCGTTTAGATTGAGGATTCCAGCGATGCCACACACTTAATGAACAAACCTAGAATGACGGATTGACGGCAACCGTCATAGCTTTCGATTGCCGTTCCTCGGGAATATCTTCGATAGTGGATTATCTGTTCTCGCCACGTGGATGTCAACTTAAAGGAGTTACGCTGCTCCTGCTACAACTCAATAAGGCTAGCGTGTGCGACCACTTCGGCGCTTCGCGATCAACTGCTGAGCGAGGCGCTCTAATTCACTGAAACTAACGTCCATGCCTCCGCGCTCACGGACAATCTGAATGTTCCTCGCTCCCATCTTGTTTCGCGCTGGCGGGTCACGAAGAAGTGTAATGAGGGCTGCAGAGATATCCCGGACATACATTGTCGAAATCGGCAAGGGATAGTCCTGAGAAGACGCCTCTAATTGATTGTAGAGGTCTGGGTTCTTCCGCAGATGCTTGTTAATGGCATTGCGCACCGCATCATAGTCTCCAATGTTGATCAGGAGGCCGTTCTCTCCCGATTTGATCCAGTCCCTATTGGCAGGGATGTCGGAGACTACCACGGGCAGACCACAGGCCATCGCCTCAAGGAGAGAAACTGCGTTGCCGTCAGTAAACCCTGTAGAAACGTATATATCCGCTGCATTGAGGTAAGCTGGCATGTCATCGTGGTCAACTCTCCCAGCGAAATGCACTTTGTCTTGAAGACCCATCTCTGTGACGCGGGAGCGCACTTCTCGGTCCAATGAACCGGAACCAACCATGATGATCCTCGTGTCTGGCTCCGTCGCCAGTACTATCGGAAGCGCTTCAACGAAGAATTCAACACCATAAATGACTGGATAGGGCGGTCGAGTCATGATAAGGATTTTATTATCGTGCCAGCCAAGTTCGCGGCGCACCCAACTCTCTCGAGGCGCGAATCGTTGGTTATCGGGGGAAAAAACAGGCACGATAGGAAACTTTGACAGAGGTCCAGATGACAGTTCTTGGACTCTGGTTTGAATTTCTGAAGATAGACAGATCACCATGTCAGCCTGACGCAAAGTAAACCGAGTTTCCTGTCTGGCCACCCAAGAGTTATAGGGAATATGGAGGACATCCGTGCCCCAAGGGAGAGCAACGTGTGGGTGAAAGCCACTGAGCGCTGCGAAGAAGCCGTACGTGGAAGGGTTACTAGTGACAATGACATCTGGCCTAATCCGTCGCAGGAGCTTTCTCAGATGTAATACCATCGGGATAACTCGCAGTCGCGGAGTACGAGGATAATAATGGTAGAAATCTACGCCAGGAATATTGAATTCTACTTTCGTATGACGCATCGAGATCAAGGCTACTTCGTGGCCACGTTCTTTAGCCTTCGTAGCTAATCTCCGCTCGTGGATGCTACTCCCGCCCGATATGAATGCAATCTTCATGGATTATAGTCTCCCCTACTCTCGGCTGAAAGCCATTACGTCTCGATACTCGCCTTTGAATCCAAAGCCTGGTCAAGCCTTTCAAGTTGCATCCACTCCGAATCGGCAGCGAGATGATATTCGATTACTAGGGACACGAAGACTACATCGCTCCACAGGCCCTGACTTTAAGCTTAATCCTGGCCGCAGTCATCGACCCTCCGCTTAGTCACTCTGGGCTGTAGCAATCCCAATTGTGGGGTTGACAATAAACCCACACTCCGACAGTAGATTGGTGGCGTAGTGTCTTCTTTTTTGGTATTGCCACTGGATCGCTACTTCGCGCAAAGTGTGGACCTCGACGTGAACGCAGCTAGCCTACTCTTGCTGAACGTACCCGTACCAGCCTGTATTATTGATGCCTTTTAGCAAGAATATAGGTTGTGAAATTCAGCTCACTCACTACGAATCCAGAACTTTGGAGAAGATTCATGATAGCATCTCTGTCTTGATTACACTCGATTACAAGAGCGTCAGTCTTCTGCAGGGTTGCCTGTGCGCCTTGCAACGCGTCGAATTCTGCGCCCTCGATATCAAGCTTGATCAGGCTAATGCGATTGTGTTTCTTGCATATATCGTCAATTGTTGTTGTAGTCACACCAAAACTTTGTGATTCTCCAACTCCCAACTGGTCCAAGAGGGCACCTCTCCCAAATCCCCCGCCGACGACATGCATCGGTAATACCTGGCCGCTTCTAAAGCTGATTGCGTCAGTTATCACGTCCACATTGGGGAGTTTATTGGCCGCTATATTCCGCCGGAGCTGCTCTATTGTTTCAGGAATCGGCTCTACGGCCACTACCCTTCCATCTGGCCCAACTTTCTTCGCACCGAGGACGGAATAATACCCTACGTTCGCTCCACCATCAACGAAAACGTCACCTTCTTTGAGGTGATCTAAGATAGCATCGTGAACATCCCCTTCGCGAAATGGTAGCACATTGTATAGGTCGTCAGTACCACCTCTGATATGGAATCCTACATTCAAGCCAGGTGAGTAAACCAGTGCTGAAAACCTACCCGAAGGAGACACAGCACGGTCTGGACGGAAAGTGAATGTTAGAGTATCGATTGCGGCGGAGACAATAAGGCCTAGTTCGTCTTTGAGGCATGAGCCACGCAGACGCCAGAGCAATGCAATCCACAGCATGCCCCTTTGTGTCGGACGAAAACTATACAACACTGTCCTGATCAGTCTCTTGATCGCTGGAGTTCTCTTGTTCACTTGCCCCCCCCACAAACGCCACGGCTATCTATTTTCAGAAGTACTACAACCCAAGGATTTGGCTTGATTAGTCGCATCTGAAAAGGATCTTTGAAAGCTCTTATTTCCATGACAAACCTTCTACCTCAGTCACGCTCGGGAAGCCCAGTTTCCTGAAGTAACTTAGCCATGGTGTCCAGCGCATCTCCAGCTATTGCCTCAGGTGTAAAGTGAAGAAGTGCACGCTCACGCCCGGCTGCACCCATGGCAAGTGCTTGCGCCGGATTTGCAAGCAGGGAGATTATCGCCTGCGCTATTGCGTCCCTGTCGTGCGGGTCGACTAGCACGGCCGTTACACCCTCTACAACAGCATCGGACACACCCCGTTCCGTGCTTGCTACCACTGCCTTTCCCATGGCGCCAGCTTCGACATAGACGATGCCGAAGCTCTCTACCTGTCTTTCCTCCGGCAAACCAAAACAAATCATTGCGAACACGTCTGCAACAGCATAGTAATGTCTCATCTGATCGTATGGGATCGATCCAGTGAAGCTTACTGTGGCTTCCAAGCCCAGAGACACTACTTGTTTTTTCAAAGCCTCGCGCTCGGGGCCGTCACCCACGATGAGATAGTGTGCCGTTGGCTCAAGTTCAAGAATTCTAGGTAGAGCCTCGAGAATTCGGTGGAACCCCTTCCTAGGAATCAGTAATCCTATGGTGACAATCACCTTTTTGCCAAGCAGGCCGTGCTGACTCCTGATTTGGAGCTGCATTTGTTCATCGACGGGCTCGAAGAAGCTCTGGCCCACCGGGGGGTGCAAAACAGCGATTCGATGGGATCGTGTGCCCAGGTATTGCTGTGCAACCTCTTTGGTGTACACACTGTTAGCCAGCAGGCCATTTGCCTTTGATAGGACAAACGGAAGGGTCTTCATAACCAAGCGCTTTACGAATTGTTTAAATAAACTCGGATGGTGTGGAGTGAATTCAGTGGCGTGCAAGATCACAAAGTAGGGTGTGCCTGTCAACGCTCGCCAAGCGAACGCAATTAACGCATGTGGGTACCAGTTTCCAATGATGATAAAGGGAGGTCGCCGTCGCCATATGAGCCAAAGGCCTTTCAAGAACACAGTGAGGAAATCCCATCCAGGAATCTCTGGATAGCGGTACACCACTCGTGGATGTCTTACTTCTCCTTCCAGGGAATCAAATCTAGCCGAACCTGCTGAACTACGAGCAATAACCAATGTTTCCCAATCTCGACCCGCAAAGCCGGCCGCCAACTCAGCGAGGAACGAGCCCATGCCTCCTACTTCTGGAAGGTACTGCGAGGTAACTATGAAGATACACCGATTTGTCATTCAAAATCCTCTGATATCCCTAAACTACCCCTATATCAGGGTAATAGGTTTCTCCAATCAATTCACTAACGATCCGCTTTGCTGCATGGCCATCCCCATAAGGATTTGTTGCCTGGGCCATTTGTTGATACTCACTGTGATTTTCTAGCAGTGCAACGGCCTCCGAAAAAATCCGGTCTGGATCTGTGCCTACCAGCCGAGCCGTCCCTGCCTCGACTGCCTCGGGACGTTCGGTGCTTTCCCGTAGCACTAGCACCGGCACTCCCAACGCTGGCGCCTCTTCTTGCAGGCCGCCAGAATCAGTCAGAACCAAGTACGATCTCTTGAGAAGGTACACCATCGATAGGTAATCTAGTGGTGGAGTGAGAACAATGTTAGCAATACCTCCAAGCATTCGGTGGACGGGTCCCCAAACGTTGGGACTACGATGGACTGGATAAATTATACGAACAAGCTCCCCGTACTCTGCAGCGATATTCTGCAAAGCTAGGCAAATATTCTCCAGTGGGCGGCCAAAGTTTTCTCGCCTATGGGCAGTCACCAGGATCATCCTCACGTCGTTAGTGTCACCAATCATACGTTGAAGATCCAAGTTGCCAACATTGATCGCATTGGTAGGTGGCTGCTCATCAGTAATCCAACGTAGCGCATCGATCACAGTATTCCCCGTGACGAAGATGGATTTATCCGGTACATCCTCGCGCAACAAGTTCGCGCGCGCTCGTTCCGTAGGGGCAAAATGGAGATCCGCTATGATCCCGGTTATCCGCCGGTTGACCTCTTCTGGGAATGGTTGCCATTTGTCGTAAGTGCGAAGCCCCGCCTCTACATGCCCAACTTTCAGCTTGGCATAGAAGGCCGCTAGGCTGGCAGCAGTACACGTCATTGTGTCGCCCTGTACCAAAACCCAGTCGGGCCTCTCGTCACGTAAGATAGGCTCAAGTTGACCCAAAATGGCTGAGGCCACTTGAGTCGGTGATTGGTTGTCCTCCATTACGTTGAGATCATAGCTAGGCACTATTTGAAATAGTTGTAACACCTGATCCAGCATCTCACGGTGTTGGCCAGTGATGCACACCAATGGATTGATTTCGTCAGAACGCCTTTCCAATTCTCTAACCACGGGCGCCATCTTGATGGCCTCTGGCCGTGTGCCGAAAACAGAGAGCACTTTCAACCGAGTGTCTCCCATTTCAAATCACCCTTACTTGCGCTGAGGGCCCACAGGACCTATATGTCATCCCCATGTCACTATAGCAACTAAGGACGTACCACGCCCAATCCGCTCACCAAGCCAGTAAACCGGATAGAGAGCCAACTGCAATGCTAATTTCTTACAAGATTCCAACTTGAACTTTCCGATTTCATTCGTGCCAGAAGTGACTTCGAGAGACGTTATGTTGAAATTGGTCCGCTCGAAAAGCAAGCGAAGGCTGAATGGGCTAAAACCTTGTATATGATATGGGTTCCGGAATGGATCCAAGCGAGAAGCAGTATTTCTTCCCATGAGTCGATAAATGATATGGCGGAAATCATTGATAAGAGCGTCCTCATTGGGGACCAGGAAAAAGGCCATGCCACCTGGTCTTAGGACGCGCCGACATTCGCGAAGGAAGCCCTCAGGATCTGTAACGTGTTCCAAGACACTATTCACGTAAATGATATCGAACGACTCTTCTGGCAATGCCAACTCTTGGAATTGCCCAATCAGCACTTGCACTCCGAGACGTTTACTGACGCTTTCCGCGTAGGCAGGGGTCACTTCCACCCCAACGGAACGCCACCCTTTATTCTGAGCTGCCTCGAGGGCATAGCCTTCACCACAGCCAATTTCCAGAAAATCGTGAACATCCCGAGTGCATAGGCTCTCTAGGCGTTGCAAGTTTCGTGTCGGCACGCTCACTCGCGAGCGGTTCGCATATTGCTCGGTGGGCTGGCCAAAATACTCATTGTCATAGAGAATCTCAAAATCCTCTGGGCTAAATGAGATGAATGGCGAGCAATAGTAGTAGTGGCAACTTCGACACTCAAGAACACGAACGCTATCAGCAGTATGCCTCTGCTCTGTTTTCCGAATTGCAGAACCTACGCGAGGTTTTCCGACGTCTCTCGTGTCCGTTCCCTGGCAGAGTGGACAAGACTCGAACGCCATCTGATGAAACTCCTCTTGAGGCCGTTTTGCTTTACTCACATTCGCATACGATCGCCAAACTCGAGACCGGTGGCGAAGATGGTAGCAGACGGCCTGCCCATATGCAAGTCGGACAGTGACGAACGACTTCCGCTGCCACTAGGAATATGTGATATTGCGTAAAAGGAGAGTGAATACTTGATCCATCTGAAGACACCATCTTTAGAGGGACTGCTGAGCATCCCATTCGCGGCTTAAGATACATTCGAGTTAGCGTCTCCTAATTATGATAATGGAGAGGCTGGACACAACGTTGAAGCTTGCAAAATAGGGACGCCTCTAAAGTTGGCTCAGATTATGAGACAAGCGTGGGATCGAATTAAGAAAATAACTCAATTACCTGAGTAACCAATCTCCACCCAGTGGATTCGTGTCGGTCACTGGCACCCAAGATAACCGCCAGATATGGGTTCCTGACTCTGGCATGACTCAGCGTTAAGAATCGCTATGTAAGAACATGACTCTCGTACAAACTCCAAACATTATGCGAAGGCAAGCCTACACATCCGCGTGCGCTCTTGAGGTCATATACAGGCCTGCTACTGAAGCGACGAGCTCTCAGCGGAATCATAAGTGTGGTTGGAATAGCATCACAGTGGCACTACGTTTGGGCTGCTGTATTCCTCGAGGGCGTTACTCGTGTCAAGAATCAGAGTGGCAGCCCTCAAGAGGGTTTTGTAGTCCATTCCGGGATGGGGAGTAACAAGCACTACCACATCGGTTTTTTCTAAGGATGCCTCGTTAATGGGAACAGAGGACAGAACGCGACCCGCCAACTCCAGATGATCGATGAGCGGATCGTGATAGGAAACTACAGCTCCTCTCTGTTCAAGTAGCTCCATTATTTTCAATGCTGGTGCCTCACGGAGATCGGGTACCCCCGGTTTGTAAGTTACGCCACCAACAAGTATCCTGGCGCTATGGAGCGAAGTCCCACGCATCTGCATCAGTTCTTCTAGCCTATCGGCCACATATACAGGCATTGTACGGTTGATTTCGTGAGCGGCGGATATGAAGGCGGATGGTGCACCAACTGCCTGAGCGACTGAACGAAGGAAAAGCGGCGTCACAGGTATACACGCGCCTCCCACTCCCGCCCCAGGAGTATGGCGCATGAAACCGAAGGGTTTGCTGGCAACTGCATCCATCACCTGCCAAATGTTAACCCCAATTTTGTTGGCGAGTATTGCCATTTCGTTCACAAATCCAATGTTCACAAAACGAAAGGCATTCTCCACCACTTTGGCCATTTCTGCCACCTCGACGGAGGATACTGGAATCACTGTCCCAAGAAGGGGCGAATACAGTGCGCAAGCACACTCCAGACACTCCTCAGTAATACCGCTAACCAATCTGGGGATGTCTGCAACACGGAATTGTGCGTTACCGGGATCGACCCGCTCCGGGACGAATGCTAGAAGGAAGTCCACACCCACTTGATGACCGGCCTCTTCCAGAATGGGCAATACCACATTGCGTGTCACCCCTGGTGGGACGGTGCTCGTGATAACGATAAGTTGACGTTGGCGCATGTAGTGAGCGATGCTCCGGACAGCCATCTCTAGAAAATGGAGATCAGGAGCATTATCTTGGTCAAGAAGTGTAGGAACGCAAACAATCACACAGTCCGCGATACTAAGGTCAGAAAGTTCGCTAGTTACCTGCAGGGAGCCCTGTTGCTGAAGCCTCTGGAGTTCCTCATTTGAAACATCCACTGTCGGAGATAATCCGCGTCTAAGCAAGTCTATTCTTTCCTCATCTATATCAATGCCCAGCACCCTTGACCCTGCGTGTGCGACAAGACACGCCTCTGGCAATCCAGCAAATCCCAGTCCCAGTACGGAAATTGTCGCCTTTTTAGCCTTTATCTTCTGCAATAACATATCATTGCTGGTAAACACATTCCGACGCATCTATACCTCCTGTATCTAATGAGCACTTCTTCACTGTCTTACTTGCTATTTTAGGAATCCACTGGTGATGCACATCCATACACCATGACACCATGCGTGGGCATCACCCGCGTGAGTAGCAGGCTCGCGCAATGAGACATATGTATACCCAAGACTTCGGGATCTTCGAAACACGCCCCATAGTATAACCCCTCACTTGATCCCGATGCTCAATATGCCGAGTATTGCACGATCCAAACTTGACATCCATATTCACGATTCACGCTTAAGCTAGTCTGTACCTCAACCATAAAATGGCTCTTCACGATGCCGATTGAGAAGGTGGGTTAGAATGTACATTAAATCGTCTCGTTTTGGAAACATAACATCCCAGAACCTCGTTCCTGACCATTTGAGAACCACCATAAGCTGAAGGGTTGCACCCGCTATATTCGCCGCACTAGCAGCTATGGCTGCGCCAATTGCCCCTATTTGTGGTATCAAAATTAGGTCGATCCCTACCACAATAGCAAGACAGGCGAAGGCCACTTTCATCGAGACGTCTGGCCGCCCTCTCCCCGCGAGGTAAGATGAGGTCATCCCTCTAGAAGCACCGGCAACTACGCCTGGGAGAAGCAAAGTGAACAGCATCGCCGAAGCCTCGTATTGCGCTCCAAGAAGTATTCCCAACACTGGCCCCGCAAGAAGAGCTGAAATCAGTGCCAAAATTAACATGAGGACGAGTATGGTCCGATGCACCAGTGGGATCAGTTGATTGGCTGCCTGAATGTTGCTACTCGAGAACCGAACAAGCATCACGCGTTGAACACTCTCTGGAACCAGCAAGAACATTTGGGCAAACATCACCGCTACGGCGTAGTGCCCAACGGTGGTACCTCCTACGAAGAAGTATAATAAGAGAATATCAGATCTGGTGGCTATCAGATGCAGGAGATTGGCCACGTACGCCGCTCCTGAAAATCGGACCATCTGGCGGATAATCGCCAAGTCCAATGCAAAGTTAATGTGCACGCCCTCAGATTGCTTGACCAAGTAAATTATGACACCTGCATTGAGTGACGCAATCACGAGAGTAATCGACAGCAGTTCGAGAATGCCCACCTTAAGAAATATCATCAACATCATTATTGCTACTAGCTGCAGAAATCCTATTCCAATAGTCAAGAGATTTAGAACTGCTATGCGAGACTGCCCCAGCAAGATGCCCGAAAAATAGCCATGAAAGAGTACAGCTGGTGTACCCGCGACCGCGACGAGAATTAAAATCACAGTAACGCCTGGGAATAGCTGTTCCTGAGTGGCCAAGAAAAAGAGCAAGAAGCATGTGATGAGTAGAACGCTTACGCCCAAGCCGATACCCAGACTATTGTTTACGATGCTGTTCACACTATGATTCCGGGCGATATAGTAGACATTCGCACTCCCGATTCCCAAGGCACCAATAGCGTGTAAGATGCTCGTCGTGCTGATTAGCACTCCATAAACTCCTCGGTCTGCCGGACCAAGGAGTCGCGCAATGAGAATCCCGGTAACCGCGGCGAAAGTATATGCTATGATCCGTGTTCCTATCGTGCCGGCTACTGCCCGTGTAAGATTCAACTATTGTCTCCGATCAATTGCCAAGCCAGTCATCCGATATCCACATATCGCGATCGTGCGCTGAGACGATGCAGTGCAATCTTTTCGCCCTTCCTGTCTCCACGCGCAGTCCTAAGTTAGAGGAATACGACAGATCTTTGCCATCATTCCTTCTCATCGTTTGATGGATTTTCAATGCTCATTTCATACATCATCGAGGTTAAGGTCAAGTGACGGCTATCTTGATACGCGACCCGCCCCAATAATTATGGCTACCATTGCCCAAGGGATGAGCCCTCCCATTATCCCCTGAGTGCCGTGGAACGGCACTCCAGTAGTCACAGCTATTATGAGAAACCCCAGTAGACTTATCGCAACCCATTTCACCGTCTGCCGAAAGTAATCTTCCGTCAATGCCCGGATTCTAAGCAACGTGTGTTTTGCAGTCAGAAGCACTATTGCCACGAACGCAGCCATTCCGACTAGGCCTGTCTCAATCCCTATGTTGAGAAAATCTTGATGGGCATGTTCAAACACCGCAGATCGAGTTGGATCCCCAATACCCAGCGTCGGAAACATCCCTGGACCAATACCATATATTAGGGGGCTGGCCAGAACTTCCACAGAGGCCTGCCAGAGAAAAATCCGAGGCTTGCTAGTCACTGCTTCTTCGACTGAAGTTAAGTCTGGCCGGATATCTACGATAATCGCAGACAGATTCTGCATTAGGGGAAGCGCTGCAAGGAACAGGAATACCACTGCCAACATTATCTGGATTCGAACTCTGGGCATCACCCAGATTAGTGACGCTACTATAAAAAGCATAGCAATCCATGGCCCTCGTGACCCACTCAAGATTACCGCGGCCACAGTAAGGATCAATATAAATGCAGCTATTACTCGCCTAAGTCTGCCTGCTCTAGCGCTAAAGATAAATACAAGCGACACGGGGAGCAGGTATACCATGATAGCGCCAGAGAAGTTGGCGTTGCCCAGCACCCCAAACCGCGTGGCTTCTCCTTCAATCATGAGAAATCGGTATGTCTCCAGTGCCTGGTAAGCAGCTATTATAGCCAATCCCGTTAGCATTCCCGATAGCACGACATAGATGTCACGCCTGACGCGTAGAGAGCTGGCCAGTACGTAACAGAGAAGAATGGGAGCAACCAGCTCTCCTAGAAGCCAGACCATGCTGAAAACAGGCGCGCTAGAAAGCAAAGCTGAGACGATACCAGCCCCAAGAAGAACCGCAACCGCTAAATCGATCGGCGTTCGGATAGAACCACTTGCAACTCCTCGCATTCGCCCTATGACCCACCCGATGAATAAAGCGAAGATGAAAAGCACCTCTGGGCTGAGAACGGCTAGCTGACCCAAGAATGTATCTGCCACTGGATGAAGAGAGTTGACCAAAGTCTCTGATTGCACCCGAAGAGGGACAATGAACAATGACTGATAGAGGCCGGGTTCATGCCTTAACATTATGCTGACCTTGATAACGGTGAGCACCGGCCAGATGGCGAAATAAAGAGCAACAGCGTTCACTACACTGAATATGGACGTCCAAAAGACAGCGAATAGAGACGCATATGCCACCATAATGAGTATGGCAAGAGTTAATCCCCAAGTGTTGACCGCTACGACTGACACCAAACCGACGAGAAAGACAAGGCCGAGAAACATTAATGCGAAGAGAATGGCTAGTCTATGGCCGACTCGAGGTAGGGAAGAAGGAAAGGTGAAACTTACGCTCGACTTCTTAGACAAGAACACCGCGAGCAGTATGGATGCGACGACAACCGAAGGCATGAAACTATAAGCTAGGTTGAACAGTGATGGCCTACCATTAAGAAACTGGGCTAAACTGATCCCTACCGTTGCGGACAGTCCAATTATGGCAAACGCTGGGGCCACGCGGTTCAAAATCGCCCTACGCATCTCACTTTTCGGAGTTTCCAACGATTATCTACCGCCTCTCTAAGTTCATGGGTTCTGCAATATTAACCAGCATCTTATTCCAAAGCGGGATTGCATCCATAAGTCGTCAGATATCTGCAAATAATGAAGAGCCTAAATCCCCTTGCAAAACACCCCTGAACCCCGCGTGTAAGTGATGGTGTATGCCACATATCATCCAGCTAACTTACCTTACAACTCGAATGCAACACAGGCCGATCACATACAGCTATGCCCTGACAAGATGGGTTGGACGGAATCGCCAAGAACAGGGCATTTCGTTGCCAATTCCCAGAGTTCTTCTGTTCCACGTGCCGACGCTATTCATGTCTTGATTGCACATGTTAGATCGTCGCTCATAATATAATCAACACTCTTTCCAGAATAGATTCCATCTCGATAGGTTTTTCTCAAATGCACCCATCCGTACGTCCTGCGAATCCTGGGATGCTCGGATGTGGCTGCGCATACAGTAAGAAGCAACTGTTTCCACGGCATCTGTGATGATTTGCCTACTTTACTGTTAGCTACCCACTGGGGAGCTAGTGAAAGCATTGCGATCGATCGCCGCAATGATATTAGCTAGCTTGTACGAATCATGACGTGTTGGAAAAGAATCATCCACTACATCCGCCAGAATCACATGGCCCGCGAAACCGTTCACTTTGGATACAGACTCTACCGCGGCTTGGTTAATTTCCAATGGCAGATCACGCACTTTTTCGTTCACCACAATGTGTGTGACATTTACACCGGAATGTGCACGAAATACCTCTAGATGTTCCTCCACGCCGTAGGAATCGGTCTCGTGAGGCTGTGTGGCCACGTTACAGACAAAAACCTTCGGCGCATGAGATGCGGTTACCGCCTCACTTATTGCTGGAATCAGGAAATTTGGGATGATACTCGTATAGAGGCTACCCGGGCCAATGATTATCAGCTCGGCCTTGCGGATGGCTTCCAGAGCGGCTTCATTTGCAACAGCTCCTTTGGGCTCGATCCAAACGTATTTTAACGGCTCAGGCGCAAGGCCAACGGACGATTCGCCTCTCATGATTTGGCCGGAGATGGTCTCTCCCATCAGAACCAGGCCAATATTATTGGACACCGGCACGACACTGCCGGACACAGCAAGAAGTCGCGCAGCGGCCTCAAGACCCTCCTGAAAACCACCTCGCCTGTCGTATAAAGCCGCTAGCAGGAGATTACCAAGGTTGTGTCCGTTCAAGTGGGATTCTACATCAAACCGATAGTCAAATACTTCCTCCATCAGTGAACCTGCTTCCGAGAGAGCGATCAAACAGTTTCTGGCGTCTCCCGGAGGAGGCATGTGCATATCCTCCCGAAGCCGGCCAGAGCTGCCACCATCGTCCGCGATGGTAACTATGGCAGTCAGGTTGCTCGATATCTGTTTGAGACCCCGAAGCAGAGTTGAAACTCCCGTACCACCACCAATGGCAACGATACGCGGTCCTCGAACCCTGTGCTGCATAAGATCCACTGCTGTCAAAATGTCTACGTCCCCTCGCCTTTGGGATGCCCCAGAGATAACCCATATGTAAATCTGACGCGCAGACATTGCGCCTAATGCAACTCCAGCCACGATAAATATTGCGCCACGAACCATGGGATCAAGTCCGACCAGCGTTATGGTCCGCAAAGCCGGCAATATCTTGGGGCTTATGGACACACTCATGGCAAATCCAACCCCCAACCCGAATAAGGCCATGCCGAGCGCAAAAAGCAATAACCAGCGCTTCAACCCTAGTCCTGGCCTTAACAATACTTTGATACGTGAATTCCACATGGAACGGCTCCGTCAGTTTAACAAAAAACCCGCTATTTCCTAACTACGGCCCTTTTGAACCCTTTAATAGGTCTTGATAGCAAGGCCAGCGCCCGGCGCGGCATCGTCTGAGGGAGATTACTTCCAATGGTGCCGTTCTTGTTATTAGAATAGCCATAGCCATAGCCATAGCCATAGCCATAGCCATAGCCATAACCATGCCCTCCATTCTTACTGGATGCTTTGTTGAAGACCGTTCCCACAATGGGGGTCCCTGACTGTTGCAACATCTGAGCCGCCCGTTTCACTGTTTCCCTTCTGGCCTTCCCTGCATCCATTACCAAGACTATGCCGTCAACCTGAGCCGCCATCACAATGGCGTCAGTAACCAGCAGCACAGGAGGGCTGTCGAGCATTACCAAATCTGCCATGCCAGTCAAGGTCTCTAACAATGTTTGAAAGCGTTGAGAACGGAGAAGCAGGGTCGGCTCCGGAGGCAGCGGCCCACTGGTAATCACCTTAAGTGTATCGATCTCCGTGTTTTGCATCACGTCATCCAGCATGGCATCGCCCATTATTAAGTTGGTCAACCCCTTAGAGTTGTCCAAGCCAAATAACTGGTGAACATTCGGTTTCCTGAGATCCGCATCAATCAGGATCACAGATTTTCCGTCCCGCGCCACAGATACAGCCAGGTTTACAGAGGTCGTAGTCTTCCCTTCACCTGGAAGTGCACCAGTTACCAGCAAATATTTAACATCTCCTACCCCCACACCGTTAAACTCTAGGTTCAGTGCCATATATTTATATGATTCGGATAGAATACTCTCTTTAGACCCAATTATTGTCGGGGCGTCACCAGCACTTAATCTCTGATTCGCCACTGAACCAAGAGACGTAAGACCACCTAGGATAGACCCTGGAGAACCGGTAGCTCTCAAGTCTGTCATGCGTTCCAGCTCATCCGTAGACTTGATTCTATCGTCCATATGCTCAATCAGCATCACTAGGATCCCACCCAGCAGAAGTCCAGATATCGCCGCCAAGATCACATCAAGCTTGGTGTTGGGACTGGATGGTGAGGAGGAGGATATGGCCGGCTCCGCCACGCTAAGACTACTCAAAGTGGTTGCCTGAGCGGATATCACGCCAGCGTCTATGCTAATACCGTATTGACCGAGAGAAGCTTGGAACTGAGCGATCTCTGTCAACTGCCTGTCACGGAAGTCCTCGATGAAAATTTGCGCAGTAGCATTGGCTATTTGCGAAGCCATCTCAGGATCAGGATCACTAGCCATGATCTCAATGAGGCTGCGAGGATTCGTCACGCTGATCTTGGCAGAAAGACTCGCAGCAGAATAAGGCAGTGCCAATGAATCAATAACTTTATCCAAAATAGGACGCGTCTTTATAAGATCCCTGTAGTTGTTTGCCAGCTGTTGGCTTGCCTGGATTTCACTCGCAGATGGTATGCCGGGAGCCTGTCCACCCTGAACAAGTACTTTAGCAGTGGCATCGTAAATTGGAGTAATGGAGTTGCTCATGATGAAAGCCGCCGTAGTCACTCCAACGACACTCAGAGCAATAACCCACCATCTACGCTGAAATATCTGCCAATAGGTCCTCAGGTCAAGTTTTCCTTCAGTAATTTCAACTTCGCTCAAGTTGTTTCTTAACCCCTCTCGACAGACTGTTCTCGCAACATTAAGATGTCACAACAGTCAGAAACAATCCCAGTTTTAGCATGCATGATGCTATACTTACACAGTGCCTATGTCAAGAAAGAATGGTATAAGCTTCAGGTGTATATATTGACAGTAAACCTCAACAACCAACACTCGTTTCATTCTCCAATCAGCACCGCCATACAGAATGACACCACAACAGAATGCCATCTAATCTGACATTCGCTACCGCACCCAGCCGGGTATTTGTCATTATTGTCGGGTCATTTGTCCTTGCGCTTCTTGTCCTGTGGGGCGTAATGCGGACACTGGACGGAATACAGCAGGCCAAGCTGGCAAACAACGCCGTACAGAGCCTTGGCCTGAGTCTGGAAGCCTTTGAGAGCGGTCCCACACCTGAAATCGCCGTGCTTCAGGGAAGAGTCTCCTTTGTGAAATCGCAATTCGGGACAGCCAGAAGCCAACTCACTCCGTTCCTACAGGTTGCTCAGTTTCTAGGTTGGGTTCCAGGTATAGGTGATGAACTGCGTAGCTCCCAGGATATGCTTAACCTCGGCAGCAACCTTGCACAGGCATCCCAAGACCTTCTAACCGCGGTGGAGATAGCTACCTTTCAGACATCACAAACAAACGTTCAACTTCTTCAGGGTAACCGCTTGAACGAGAGCGTGCTTCGAACCATGACAAATACAGAGCCCTATTTCAGCAGCGCCTTAGAGCAGATGGAGCAGGCCAGTGCTGTTATTGAGGTGTTGGAAGATCGAGACCTGTCGGGCAGCTTTCAGCGTATGCTGGCTTCGGCACAGAGAGTAACGCCTAGCATTGAGAACTTTGCACGTGCCGGACTTGCAGCATCCCAGATGCAACAAAGTTTCCTTGGCTATGACGAGCCTCGCTCATACCTGTTGATTGCCCAGAACAGCGACGAACTGAGAGCCACAGGCGGCTTTATTCCCGGAGCATGGGTGCTCACGTTAGATCAGGGCGAAATTGTTCAATTTAAGTTTTGGGACACGGTAGCCGTGGACAATCTAGATGCCAGCACTCCTCTTCCGCCCGAAGGCCTTTTGCAGTCGCTATGGGCCGGTGCCTGGCTATTCCGTGACGCGGGGTGGTACCCGGATTTCCCCACGTCAGCAATGGCGATGGAGCAGATATTTGAACTCAGTCAGCAACTCTCGGTAGACGGCACCATCGCCATTGACCAGTGGGCATTCAAGTCAATACTGAGCGCCATGGGTCCCGTGGCCCTATTTACTGGCGAGGTAATGGACTCCGAATCATACATGACCACGCTGGAGGAAAACACAGACATCTTTGGACGCGAGTTCATCGACGTTGTACTCGGAGCCCTCTTGGACAAGCTAAGGGAACAGGGCACCGACCGAAACCTGATAGCACTCCTTGCCTCACTTAACAAGAGCCTCAACGAGAAACACCTGATGATGTTCTTTCACGATCCAGCCCTTCAGGAAGTGGCCGACAGAAACGGATGGAGCGGTGCGGTGCAGGACGTACCAGGCGATTACCTCATGGTGGTGGACAGCAACGTGGGGTTCAGCAAGGTAAACAGGAACGTAGACCAAAGCCTCACATATACTGTGGAATTGGATTCCGATGGGGAATCAATGGCAAGACTCGACCTCCTCTACACAAACCATAGCTCGGAGGTGACGCGAGACTCCTGTGCCATCCAAGGCCAGCGGAGAGGCCTTTCATATGAGCAGCAAAAGAACACCTGTTATTGGGACTATCTGAGGGTATATACACCGATGGACAGCACGTTTGTCAGTTCCTCTCCCTTTCCCATGCCGCATGGTGCCCTGTACCGCCAAATCGGATACAACGACATAGAGGACACCAGCAGGACATACACCGAGAGTGGCAAGTCCGTATTTGCAGGCCTCTTCAACCTTGAAGTCGGGACAAGCAAGAACGTAGCTTTCGCATACACGCTTCCCACACAGGTTGTCCGAAGGGAGCAAGGTCGGCTGAGCTACAGTCTCTTCCTTCAGAAGCAACCCGGGACTGTTGGCACGCCTGTTGAGGTCAATATTCACCTACCCACCGGCTACTGTGTACGCCAGTCCACTCCCGGCATCGCCTATCTTGGGACTGACCAAGTGCAGTTCACGCTTGAACTAGACTCTGATACCACATTGGAGGTTGACCTGGAGTCCAAGTCAACATGCCAACTCTCTGAGACAGGTTCTCCGTTACTGACAGATGACCTGGCGGAAGGGATCACAAGGACAGCCTTCGCCTCCGTGATGGTAGAGCCTGCTACGACTGGCCTCGCCCTGAGTAACATCCAGATATCTCCACAAGACGTAACGCTAATCCCCGGTCAACGGTTTCTTTTCACTGCCGTGGCACTTGACGTGAATGGGAAGCCTGTCCAGGACGCTCAAATCCAATGGACCATCAGGAATCCTGCGGCAGGCACTATCTCACCCTCCGGGCTATTCACAAGCGGAACTATGCCCGGAACATACCCGGGCGTAGTTGAGGTATCGGCCACATCATCCAAGGGCAATGCCTTAACCAGCACCACGGTAAACATCGTCACACGTTTCGAGGCCGAGGAGCGCCTACTGGACTCCGTGGTTGTGTATCCATCTGATATCACAGTTAGACCAGGGCAAACAGCGGGCCTCGGCGCTTTGGGATGGGACAAGCGAAGCAGATTTGTGCAGAACCTCCAGTTTGCGTGGGTCATGGTAAACCCGGAAGCTGGCACCATAAACCAGTTAGGTTTCTTCAAGGCGTCCTCTACACCAGGCCACTATCCAGACGCTATAGAGGTTACAGTCAACCAGGACACGCCGAAAGGGCCACGGCAGAGCCGGGCGCTGGCCTCCATCACAGTCAGTGCGGCTGTCAGTTCAGGTGCACTGACTCAGGTCGTGATGATTCCACATCGAGCCACCCTCACACAGGGACAGCAGGTCACCTTAATAGCCAAAGCCTTTGACAGCGGTGGGCAACCCGTGAGTGGCATTGAGTTTACCTGGGAGGTAACTCAACCTGCGGCTGGTGAGATGGTACGTCCGGGAATTTTTATAGCTGGTAGTGAGACAGGACTGTACCCGGAAGCCATTAAAGCTGTGGCAACTCAGAACACCCCGGAAGGTGCCGTGCACGCACAGACCAGCATCGCCGTAACGGTAGTCACTCAGAAGGTTGTCGGAGACCTCTCCACCGTCCAGTTGGTGCCGTCTGCGGTAACACTAACATCAGGCCAGGGTATTGTGTTCACATCATTTGGGATAGATTCCAACGGCAATCCCATTCAAGGAGAGGTTGAGTGGGAGGTGGTTGAGCAAATCGCCGGCTCAATCAATGACTCAGGTGTATTCAAGGCTGGCGCTGAGCCTGGCAGGTACAAAGACGCTCTCAAAGTCACAATGATTCAAGAAAATGATGGGCAGAAGATCATTCTTGAGACCCACGCGACGGTGAACGTGGTTGGGCCACTGGACAGCATTAAAATAACCGAGTCTACCACCACCCTAGAGTCTGGACGGTCAGCATGGCTATTTGCCGTAGGATACGATTCCAACGGTCTGGAGATACCGTCTCTGCAATTCCGATGGAGTGGGGAAGATCCCCGCGCGGGGATCATTACTAACTCCGGCTTTTTTACCGCAGGCCCCGAACCAGGCAGCTACGAAAACGTCATCAAAGTAACCGCTGTCGAGCTGAATACGAGTTGAGTCACTGCAACATCTACAGTTCATCAGCGAGAACAGGCAGGGGTCTCCACAATGGTAGGTATGCTCTGGCCTTGTTTGTCATTGGGGCGTCCGTTGTATTGATGGTAGGAATGTCGCTGGAGGGACTGTGGATAAATCAAGTTGCCGCCGAAGATGGCGGGAGCACCATACCAATCCCTCCACCGTACCGACCAACACCACAAGCTACTGATAATGCTCCATTCGAGACCCCAACTGCCACCAGCAGACCTATCACATCACCTACGCCATCCGAGACCCCAACTGCCACCAGCAGACCTATCACATCACCTACGCCATCCGAGACCCCAACTGCCACCAGCAGACCTATCACAT
>Ga0114993_10000368_pt1 | contig 52229 bp, 49 predicted proteins | sample ArcticOcean_MG_C_FD_87042 | JGI IMG/M metagenome (GOLD analysis project Ga0114993, IMG submission 87042) | Marine microbial communities from western Arctic Ocean - ArcticOcean_MG_CB2_150 | ecosystem: Environmental > Aquatic > Marine > Oceanic | place: Arctic Ocean: Canada Basin | collected... | reverse complement strand
TGTGAAGTTTTCTGTAACGATGAGAAACAGGCCTTATAAAGGTCGTTTATTTTCTGATTGTATTGAATCTCCAGATAAGCCTTGAAGCTTTGTGATGCGTCCGCAAAATTTCCGAGACTGATTTGGAGCCGTCCTAGTTTCTCAAGGGCCTGAAGGTGAGTCGTCTCGCCACGCAAAAACATATCAAAGCGAATGTCCGAACTGGCCCCTCTACTCTGGTGAATTTCAGCTGCAATCACATTAGTGCCGGCAGAAAAAGATGCTGACGGTAACGTGACCTCTTTCCAGCCAGATTCATCACTGACCGTACTACTGGCAAAAGTAGTAAATGAAGCTTGCAACGCTAGATTCTGACGGATCGCCTCTTTGCCATTGATATAGACAGCGATCCCGTCATCATATTTGACTCTGAGGAGGAAATTAGAAAATAGGGACGGATCAAGCACCTCAACACTGGTCCGAAAATAAGTAGTAGGATATTTCGAAGAAGAGTTTGGCCCAAAACCGAGTGTTGTTCCGGACCCTTCATCATCACTTCCGTATCCAAGTTCGGAAGGTCCGCTAGCCCATGCTGAATCATCAAAATCCTTAGCCCTCCATGCACTCTCCTGATTAGATCCATTGTCAAGATACCTCCAACGGTACCCGCTGGAAATGTATGTGACCGGAGCAGGTTCTTGATTAAGGATCCGTTGCAATGCCGTTTGGGCATCCTTTGTTTTACTTTTTCCGATTTGAATAGTTGCAAATAATAGCAGTGAAGGGATGTGATCAGGATTCGTATCCATTGCCATTTTCAGATCTAAAATTGCAAGATCGTTTTGTCCTTCACGATAGAGAATTTCTGCCCTTTCCGATAAAGCCTCAGCACTTCTTTTTTCTGTAATTGTTTTTTCTAGATGCTCCAGTTTGGTAAGAAATTGCTGACCCGGATTCTTTCGTTTGTAGGAATACCTCCAAAAATTGAGACCCAATTGATCTGAAGCTTCTTTGGCCTTTCCGGCATTAGCTAATATGATACCCAGTTGATATTTGACCCACAAAGAATCAGGTCGAGCTGTTAAAGCTTTTTGGGCATCTTCGATGGCAAGTTGATCGATGACTGATTCATTAAAAATCCATGCGCGATAGAGCAAATGATTTGCATTAGTAGGGTCTTTTTTTAAAGACGAATCAATATTAATTAATCTAATTTTTGCCTTTAAGAGTTTGTCATATGAGGGATTCCATTTTTTGGCTTGATCACTGCTCGGGAATGACTTCCTTAGCCTCTTCGTAAATTGATCGATTGCATCCCAGTCGCGGTTTCTAAGATTTAGATTTATGATTCTAAAGAGGTCCTCAGGCTGATTCCTTAATTGCACAAGCTTTTTTAGGTAAGCTGGTTCTTTTTGCTTGTTAAAGTTTTTGCTTTGGTATTTTACGAAGCTTGCCAGGACCGAGGTCCGATCAGGATCGATTTGTAGAGCGCGTTTCCAGTAATCGAGAGCCTTTTGCGAATCCTTGGGTTCATTGCTTTTTTTCAGTTCAATGTCACCGAACATTTCAAGAACTTCAGCGTCTTCTTGACTTAGAAGTTCGGACAAATGAACAAGCGTTTTTTCGCATTCTGAGAATGAATGATTTTGGAGTTGAGCGCGTCCTAATTTCCGCAGGAGAAGTATATCTTCCGGATTCTTATCAAGCATTCGTCGAGTGATTTCAACGATCGCAGTCGTGTCAGAGGCGGTTTCAGCCCTTTTCAGTTGTGATTTTAGGTCGGCTTTGACACAGGGCAATAAGCAGAGGTTTAAAATGAGGAGGTAAATGATTTGGAATAAATGCATTTTTATGAGAGGAAAACTAATGGTTAGAAGTAGTACGTAATCATAGGGGTCTAGCTTTCAAACGAAATACAATTAAAAAGCATCCTCATGTATAGATACAAAACATAGAGTTGCCGTTTAAGGTCGGTGAAGATTTGGCAGGGAATTTAATAAGGCAAATTTAATTATATTCATATATTAATATAATTGTTATAAAGTTGTTAGTATGCATCCCTTTGCTATGTGTTTAGCATAACAGGAACAACGTCCCGTTTATCTATATTTTGAAAGCCCTGGGAGTAGATTATGGAGAAGTCCGCATTGGAATTGCATGTAGCGATGATTTGGGGATGTTTGCCCATCCGCTTGAAACGGTTCAGGCTTGCGAAGCGAATCCAATTGCAAGAATTGCTGAAATTGTTGCCCAACGAGCAATTGAAATCATAGTCATTGGCATGCCACGCAGTCTCGATGGTTCATATGGCAAAGCAGCGCAAAAAGTATCAGATTTTGTCGATAAAATCACCAGTGCCATGCCAACTATTAAAGTGGTCACCCAGGATGAAAGGTTCACTACTATTTTGGCTCAACAAAAATTACATGATGCTGGGCATACTATTAAAAGTAGCAGACATTTAATTGATCAGGCGGCCGCAGTTGAAATTTTGCAGTCATATCTTGATGGAAAAAAAGATGAACCTAGTTAATGACCGAGAAAAGTTTATTTTTTAACGGCTTTTGACAAAGAGACATTAGGAGGCGACTCTAATTTTATTATAATGAAGCAAGTTCTTCTAGGAGTTTCAGGTTCAATTGCTGCTTACAAGTCTGCCGACATTGCGAGTGCTTTGACTAAGAGTGGGCACTCAGTTACCGTGGTTATGAGTGACGAGGCTAAAGAATTTATTACTCCATTAACCTTACAGGTCCTTTCAAAGAATCCTGTTTTTACCAGTTTTCACGATGAGAAGCAAAGTTCGAGACCTGGGCATATTGAGGTGGCAGATCGTTCTGATCTTATTCTTATTGCTCCAGCAACGGCAAACACAATAGCGAAGTTTGCCAACGGGATTGCTGATGATCCATTAAGTTCAATTTATCTCGCAACACTCGCTCCTGTAATCATTGCTCCAGCCATGAATGGTAAGATGTGGAATCATCCGGCAACGCAAGAGAACGTCGAAAAATTAGTTTCTCGGGGTGTGCAGTTTATAGGTCCTGATGAGGGGATGCTCGCTTGTGGATACGAGGGCATTGGAAGGATGTGGCCAGTTGATGGGATACTTGATTCGGTAAATAAGATCCTCTCAACGGACAATTAGAGATTAATTTTATCTGTGCGTATCCTCATAACAGCTGGACCGACAAGAGAGCCAATTGATCCTGTAAGATTTTTGAGCAATCGTTCGACTGGCAAGATGGGATATGCAATTGCAACTGCTGCAGAATTGCGTGGCCATGAAGTCTTATTGGTCAGTGGTCCAGTTAATGTCCCTACTCCAGGAGGCTGTCATATTGTTTCTGTAGAGACGGCATCACAAATGTATGATGAAGTAATGGAGCACTCCAAAGGATGTGATGCGGCAGTAATGGTTGCAGCTGTTGCCGACTACACACCCATAGAAACGAGCCCACAAAAACTTAAAAAATCCGGTGATCAGAACATTAAACTCAAACGGACCAAGGACATTTTAGGTTCAATGCGTCAGATTTTTGAATTCGATGGTGTGTTAGTCGGATTCGCAGCAGATACCGAGGAATTGCGGGAAAATGCATTATCGAAGATGCAGCGAAAGGGCTGTGATTTCATTGTTGCCAATGATGTTTCACGCAAAGATATAGGATTTGAATCTGATCAGAATGAAGTCACGGTCTTTCAAAGTGACGGATCAAAGGATCACATTAAAAAATGTTCTAAGCAGGACATTGCAGAAAAAATTCTCGATAAGATAGAATCATTGTTAAAAGGATAAATGAGTGAATTTCTAGAAATAGCCAAGAAAGCGGCCCAGGCCGCGGGCCAATTATTGAAGGATAATTATGGGAAAGATAAAGTCGTAGATGCATTTGAAGAGCATGATATCAAATTACAACTGGATGTTATGAGCCAGTCTTTAATTTCGGACTTAATTTTGGCTGCTTTTCCTGACCACTCTATTCTTGGTGAAGAAGGTGATGCTGGATCCGAGAGTGGTGATTATCAGTGGATCATTGACCCCATTGACGGAACCGTGAATTATTTTTTCGGGATTCCACATTTTTGTATTTCAATAGCCCTCCGCCAACAATCAACAGATGAATGGATCCTTGGTGTGATATATGACCCTATGATGGATGAACTTTGGGCCGTTGATGTTGGGAGCGAGCCGACATTGAATGGTTCTCCAATATCAACGAGTGATCGTGAAAAAATGTCTGAAGCAGTGGTGACTGTAGGGTTTTCCAAGACCAAAGATGCGATGGAGGCAGGTTTTATCCGTTACCGTGAAATTTCTTCTCAGGTCAGAAAATCCCGCATGATGGGAAGTGCCGCACTTGCATTAGCTTATATTGCTTGTGGAAGGCTAGATGCTTATATAGAGGAAGTGATTAGTTTGTGGGATATTGCTGCCGGTAAATTGCTGGTAGAGGCTGCAGGAGGGAGGGTCGATCTTACTGATAGTAAGGTAACGAAAGGCAAACTTTCAATTTGCTCGTGGAACGGTAAGTTACCCCTAGACAATACACTATCATAATAATCATGGCATCAAGATCAGGAATAGGATATGACGTTCATCGGTTAGTAGAGGGAAGACCCTTAGTGCTTGGTGGTGTGAACATCCCCTGGGACAAGGGCCTTGACGGGCACTCTGATGCTGATGTCTTAAGTCATGCCATTGCAGATGCCATTCTGGGAGCAGTAGGCGCTCCAGACATAGGATATTTTTTTCCTCCTTCAGATGAATCAATCAAAGGAATCAGCAGTATGAGTATTCTCCAAAAAGCGGCGCAGGAAGTGGCAAATCGAGGAGGAACAATTATTAATATCGATAGCAGTCTGATAGCGGAGGAACCAAAGATTCTGACTCATGCTGATGCAATGAAAGAAAATATTTCTCAAGCACTTGGGTTAGAAATAGAACAGATTGGCATTAAGGCGACGACCAACGAAAGGATGGGTTTTGTTGGTAAAGGTGAAGGAATGGCGGCCATGGCAGTTGCTAGTGTTGAGGTTTAACCGTGGTGATCGATTATGAGGGTCGCATAATGCTTGCCCACTGTATCAGACTGCTCGATTGACCCATTCTTCTGCAATGTCTTTTAGGTTGAGAGACCGGTCATCTTCTCGATCAAAATATTGCTTTTCAACAGATGCAATGGATTCATTTAATTGTAATTGAACGTTTTCGGAAAAATCTTTTTCTTCATTAATTTTACGCAATAGGCCAAGAACAGAAAAAGGTGTAATTTCATTTGGAACATTAAAGTCGGCAATCTTTTCCTTGTTTCCTGAACTTGTCAGGCTTCGCCGTTTAAGTTTCACGGCTATTGCTCCTAGAATAAGGACTACAAGTAGAGCCAATCCAATCCATTTTGAATTTTTCTGACCGTACCTTTGTTCTAAGAGAATGGTTTGACTAGTAGCAACTAAATCAGCGTCATCATAACGCTGAAAAAGCATTTCCTTAGTTTCGGTTGCTTGTTCTGGAAAACTAAACTCAAGAGCAGAGTCATTTGCGGCTGTTTGTGTTTTTGTGAACGTGAGTATCCAGTTCCTTTCAGTGATGGGACTTCCCTGTTTAGATTCTGCATCTAACCTAGCTATGGAAATCTCTCCCCCAGATGAATCGGTTCGGGTAAAGTTATTGAGGCTTGGCTTAAGTAATTGGTCTAGTTCTGGAACCAGGCCATTGGAGGAGGCTTTAACTTCAACTTTGAGAAGGCCCTGATCAGCTTCTCTCTCATCGAGTATTTGAACGATTTTAAGGTTTTCGGTGGGACGAGGGTCACCAATCTTGGGCTTAGAATCGATTGGAATCTGAGCAGTGGCTATTGGAAGAATCACATATCCTCCAGTATCTAGAAAATCCAGATCAATCTGCATCGAAGGTATCTTGTCAACTTCAGGAGTGCGCGCCTTAAGTAAAACATATGCGTATGGCGTGACGCGCCATCCTTTTTGCCCTGCCCCTCTCGAAGTGACTTTGCTGTCGTGGAATGTAACTGACATAACATCGAAGTGTTCTGAAAGCGTTGAGCGGGTAATGTCCTCGAATTTCTCGCGATAATTCTGAGTTGGTCGACCATAGTTATAAGCGTAGCTGGAATTATTTTGATTTGTAAGGTATTTGGAGAAGCCGCCAGATTCGCGTTCTATCTCTTTGGTATGGCGAATGTCAACGAAGACTCCGAACGGTGATTCATGCCCGACAGTGCTTGAACCGTCGATCCTTGCCACGAGCTGGATTTCGGTAGTCAGGTCATTATAGTAATTAAATAGCTTTTGTGCTTCGCTAGCCTTTTCATGTTCACCGGCTATTGATAGGCCATGACGAAGGTAACGTTGTTTGAGTTCTGGTTTCACTGAACTGATCCTCGCTGCGAGAGCATTTGCAAAGCGGGCTAAGTGCCGCTCTGCGGATTTGTTAGGTAAACCGGCAAGAGCAGTTTTGATTTGTTCAATTTGTCGAGGAGCAGGGAGTTGTGTTTCGCGAAGTGCACCCAGATCACTTGCACCTAAGGCAGCGTAGAACCAGTGCTCAAAGGCTTCGGTCGTTTCTTCTTCTTCATTGTCAGGTGAAGTCGAGATGTATAGTTCAGCAGCCTTTGAGAACATCTCATAACTGTTCTTTCGATCGATAATATAAGTGGAGCTCTTTTTCGATTCCTGTTGGAAGTTGATTTTATCGAGTGCCAGACAGGCTCTTCGTAGATGGAGGCGCCAATCTTCAGGATTAGCTTCAATTGTTTCCCTCAGAATATCATCTATGCCTTCATATCCTGCTATTACTTCGGCAAGAATTTCATCATCTTTGCGTTTTGTCTTCGCATCTTGCTGTGTTTTAGGATCGCGCCAGACTGTCGCTAGGTTGACTCGCATAGTGTTAGCTAAGGCGGCAACAGTTTTCGGGCTCATGTCCTTAAAGGTTCCGAACACTTTGGTGATCGCGGTCATTTTATATACCTCGGCACGGCTATGAATTTTAGTGAAGGCTTCGGCGAGTTTGTCCTGGTTAATTTCACCTATCGGCAAGGATTGTAATTTACCCACCCAATTAGCCAATTCGGTCAGGCTGCGTTCCTGCTTTGAGCGAGTTAGGGGGATGGAATTTGCTCTTTGATTATATCCATACATATAACCGTACCGATAAGTACGGTTGCGATTCGCATTGGGGTTATGATTATCGGCCCAGACACGCAAAAATTCTTCGGCCAGACGTTTTCCGGTTTCGGGGTAATTAGCAGAAACTTTCTGGATGTAAGGAAACGCTTCTTCCGGTTCGTTCACTTTAAGATATAGCTGAGCATATAGAGTAGAAAACTGTGGTTGCAGGTCATCATCAATTTGACGGATCCAGTTTTCATTTGGGCGCACTTTGAGGAGCTCTCCGGAGGCGATTGGCCCGGGCACATTACCCGGAGTGGCCGTAGAATTCACTTTAGAGTTTTCGTAATACATATTGCCGTACTGATCCCATCGCATTCTAGGACTAATTGTTTTTGATGCGTCCCGCTGATAGCTGTAAGAGGCTTCGGAGAGCCAATTCAAAGCAAGTATATTTAATATCTCGGACCACTCGTTGAGTTTAATTTCACTGATTTCAAGTAACGATTCTGTTGCAGTTTTTTGTAGAGTGAGTCGCCGAAGACGCGCAGAGGACGAAGGTTCTGATCTGCCGCTTGATGTGAGGGCTCCAATCGTTGCAAGCACTTCACGACCAAGTTTAGCGTCTCCAGTGAAGCTTTCACTTAGCCATTGTGCTCCTTTTTCCTCTTCAACTTTAGGGGCAAGATCTACTGCCCTTTCAAGGGCAGACTCTTTACTTGCTTGAATAGTTTTTGGATTGGCTAGAATTAATTGAGTGGCTTTCCAGGCCAAGCCAAGATGCCCTTCTTTGGGTTCTTTTGTATGAAGAGCTAAATGATAATTTGCAATAATATCGAGTTCATTGGGATCATCCGAATCATCGATCTTTGGCAGGAATTTTCCTGCTTCGGCTGCTAGTCCAGCACTGATTAGCAGTCTGGCTGCTGTCATGCGTTTTTTATTGTCACTGGAGCCGCCAATTTTTTTTGTTCCCTTCTCCAGTAAGGTAACGACGGTATCAGGAAAGTGACCCCGGGAGAGCGCTGTTTTCAATAAACGTCCTAGCTTGGGTATTGTAGTTTTTTCATTGAGATCAACTGGACAAGCATCCCCTAAATATAGTATGTCTGTAGGAGAGAGGAGATGCTTTTCGGCATATGCTATGTTCCGCGGTGGCGACACTTTTCCGGGCGGTAGACTTGCAGATGGTATCGTTCTTGTGGGTCTAATGCGTGGCGGTAACGCGAGAGTATCTAACAAACTCAGGTAAGCCTTATTTGCGTTTTCGGTTTTTTTAAATTGAGATGAAAAAAAATCCGCTACTCCATTCCAATTGCTCTTAGTTAGATTTTCAGCCAGTGATTCAATTGCTATATCTGCTGCGCTTTTTGGCTGATTTGCAGTTCCCTTGTCCTTTTTGTCTTGGTCAATATTTCCTAAGTTTCTTAGAAGTGATGATGGCCGCCGATCAATCAATACCTTAGGAAGTTTTGCAAGGATAAGTGCATCAACATCAACGGGGCGTGGTTCTGGTTTTGCCGCACCTGTGGATGGGATTTGGTTGATAGGACCACTCAGAGTTTTTTTATCTTCGGACGGTGGTATGACCTCCACTGGAACTTTAGCCGTTCGATCTTGAGCTACTAAAAGTGAACCAATGAATAACTGCAGCGAGATGCTAGTTAGGAAAAGTCGTCTCATTTAACCAAGTCGGGAGAACTGATGTGGTTTGTAATTTGTACGTTGGGCAATCCCTTCAGGATCACGATCCGATCCCGTCCGGTGGAGGAGCTTGGCCCGCGCCGCGAGAGTCAGCGGGCTTCTTACCGGTTTTACTTTTTCCGGCCCGACCGGGCCTGGTTCCGCTTCCGCAGCCCCGTCATTGGCTAGGCAAAGGCAAGCCCTGAAGTTCATCCAAATCGATCCGCGCAAGTTTTATTGAGGCTTCAAGATTTTCGACTAATTGATCAGCCGATTGCTGCTTCCCTTCACTCTTTGCAAATTCGGCAGCTGCATAATAATTTTGGCGTGATGATTCAATGACCGGTTCCCACACTTCACGAGAGTGCCCTTCGAGCCTCATCAGCCAAGTAATGTAATACCGAGCCTTAGCCAGAGTAGATTTTGTATCAGCGGCCAGTTGAGGTTCCGTGTTTTCATCTAGTGCTGATAACATTGAAAGAAGATCCTTATAAGCTTCCGGGAGTTGTGAGCACTGCATCTGTGCTTTGGCCTTTTCCAAGCGCAATCTGTTGTTTGTAGAAATATTCTCCTTTGGCAATAAACTGATAGCTTCATCAAACTCGATTACAGCTTCAGCAAATTCTTTATTCATTAAGTGCTTCTCTGCCAAACCAATGTGTGTGGCTGCCTGATCAATTTTAATGCTTTGTTGACCAGGACCAAAATGATAAGCCGCTGAACCAAGTGGAACGAGCAGCCAAATAAAGATGAAGAACTTACGCATGATTAAAGGGACGTTCTATTATATTAGTCTCTGGATCGACATGTTCAAGTCTAAACCTTTTTGTTATGGAACAGCTTTAGAAGTGAGGGAAGTATAATGAGATCAGCAATGAGTGCTGTGCTGAGTGTTGCGCAAGCAACTGCAGTGAAAGCGCGATACATAGGAAGCGAACTGAAAAGAACACTTCCCAGTCCGCAGAGCATGACAACCGTGGTAGCTATAAGGACCTGTCCTACACGCATAAAACTACATTCGAGGGCCTGATCGATATTGAGGCCATTTCTTCGTTCGGCCTGATAGCGGCTCAGGAAGTGGATTGCATCATCAGCAGCGATGCCGAGACAGATTGTGAAAGCACAAACAATTTCAAGAGATAGTGGTAATTCAAAGGCAGCAAGAACGGCAGCACATGCCAGCAGTGGAAATAGATTTGGAATCATGGCTATTAACCCAATCCGCAAAGAACGGTAGGCGATTGTTATCATGATAAGGATGATAATGGCTGCGGCAGCGAGGCTACGGGCTAAGTCATTTAGCATGCGATGGACATATCGCCCCCAACCGACAGCTCCTCCGGCTAATCCAAACTTATAATCAGGATGTTTCTCACTCAGCTTCTGAAGTTTATTTTCTAATCTCTCATAGACAGGTGTGTATTGAGCGACCCCGAGGTCCTGTATCCGGGTAATGACGACTGCCTTTTTAAGGTCAGGACGATAAAGAGGCTTAATTAAATCTGGAGGTGCTCGTTTCAAGAGCGGCATACGTAAAGAAAGATCTTTCCCAAGACCAGGCAGTGAGGAAAGTACCCCCCGTATCGATAAGGGTTGGCTTAAAAGTTTTTCCTCTTTAACCATTTCTTCAATGCTGGCAATGATGGGTACAGGGTCACTGTCATCGGATTTCCATTCGGCAACTATGCGGATGGCCTGTATTCCTCCTAGGCTTTTATCAGCCTCTATGAGTGCTGCTCCACTTTCACTTTTGTCTGGCAGTTGATTGAGCAGATACATGTCCGGCTTAAGAGTCGAAGTTAGCCATCCAAAGAGAATTGTAAGAATAACAGAAACAGTTACCACCCACTTAGAGTGTTTAATGACAGATCTTATGAATTTCAGAAAAAATCCTTTTCCCGGGACCAAGTCTAATTGCAGGGATTTTTTGCCAGTTTCGATTTTGTGTTTGAATGGTAACAGGCCAAGTAATGGTAATAAGAGAACCACAGCCATGAATGTGATCAGTGTGCCGACTGCACAGTCTCTTCCAAAATCACTAATCATGTTTGCTTCTGCAACGGTGAGGGAAGCAAATCCCGCGGCAGTCGTTAAAGCTGATAACATACATGGGAGTCCCAATTTACGCATTGAAGCAGCCATAGATTCTTTAGCACAAGACCCTTCGCTGAGCTCTCGACGAAACTGAAAAACAATGTGAGCGGCGTTAGTGAACCCAATCATGGTTAAGATGATGGGCATGATTACCATAGAGAGGCTATTGAGGCGTTCATTAGTGAAACCAAGCATTCCAATGGTCCAGAAGACGCCAACTGCGGGAGGTAAAGTGACTATTAGAGTCATCACTAAGCCGCGAAAAAATATAAGAGCAAGGATTGCAGAAAGAACATAGCCTATGATTTGAAAGCGTAATTTTTCAGTTTTCATGGCATCACGACGGGCAATATCAATTGGAACTCTTCCGGTCAGTTTAACTTCCAGTTTTGAACCTTGTAGAGCCTTAGTGGCCTCAGCTCTAATGAGATTAAGAACATCACTAATCTTTTGATTTTTTGTCAGCTTTAAACTTAAAGGGACCAAAGAAGTTCGCGCGTCTAAAGACAATAAATTTCCCACGACTATGGGATGATTTAAGGCCCTTTTCCGGCACGCCTTGCGTTTTGATTCAGAGTCATTTTTATCTGGAAACAAGGGCAACTTAAGTAGTCCAATTCCGTATGAAGGTATTTGGTCAAAGCTGAATGCCTGAGAGACACTTGGAATTTTTCTTACCGCTTTTAATAGATTCTTGTAAGATTGAGCCGTGCCCTTTTCAAACAAGTCACCATTGTCATCCCTATGAGTAATGAGTATGAGAACCTCCGATCCGTCAGGCCCGAATTCACGGGTCACTTTTTTAGTAAATTCGTAATCAGTTTTTGTGCGGGAATTTTTAATATTACGATCTCCACGCTCAGATAAGTTTCCGTAAAAAGAAAAACCACTGATAACTGCAAATAAAGCAATCGCTAACCATGGACGATGGACAGGGATTTCTGAAAATTTCATTTTTTAGTGTCCGGATTTGAGCGGATCCCGACACGCCATCGGGTACCAAAAGAATTTAACATCAGAGGGAGTGCGACTAGGATCAGAGCAGATAGTACTATAGCTATCAAAGCGTATTCTCGTCGGGTCATTTTTTCGATAGCACTTTTTTCCTCAACTGAAACAAGAGATGAAATCGTTTCGCTTGGGATATGCTTCACGTTTCCATCATGGTAAGTGCCATTCAGCCGTAACGCTATCTGCCTAAGAGTTGAAGCATCCTGTTTAGAGTTTTGGCCGTCCAAGAATGTTCCCTTTATTGGGTTACCAACCCCAATAACTAATATCCCATTGACTGATCTTGGCATCTTTGGAATTCCTACAGAAGGAACAGTGTCACCGTCCGAAAGCAGAACAATCGTTGTGCTGTCTTGGCGCCACTGACTAGAAATTTCGGCTGCAAGAGTGAGCCCATCAAAGAGATGAGTTTTACCGGCTTCAAATGCAGTATACATGTCCATGCCATCAAGAAAATTTCGCACTACTTCTGCGTCCTTAGTATCCACAACTACCGGCTTTGCTCCATTATATACCGCGATCAGAGAAAGTCTCATTTGTTCGACTCTGACCCTTTTAAAAAACGATTCCATTAATTCAAAAGCGCGTTCGCGCCTTCTCTTTACCCCGCCCTCACCGGCGTCTTTTATTTTCATGCTAGGAGACACGTCGAGAACAATTACAATGTGCCGTATTTCATCAGGATCAACTGCCTTGGCTTTGTGAATCTTAGGCTGGATGGTTAGAAGAGTTGCAAGGCCCCAAATTCCTAAGGATACCGCCACACATCTTGTTGCCGGTGCTATTCGCGCCCATGATGAAGGAAGGGCCGAAGGACCAAAGGATAAGATCGCAATGTTTTTGATGCGGCGTGAATGTATCATTTCAGCTCCAATTGTAAGTACAAGAGCAGCCAGCGCTGAAATTTCCGGATTAACTACCATGGGGTATAACGTAAACCGAAGAGACTCAGTAAAAACATTAAGGCTATAGAGGTTCCTGCCATCACATAGGGTTTAAAATTGTCCATCGACTCGGCACCTATTCTCTCGATTTTAGTTTTCTGCATTTTGTCAATTCGAGTAAATATTGCTTTGAGGGCCGATGGGTCACCGGCTGCAAAGACTTCACCTCCGGTCCGATTAGTTATGGTTAATAACTGTGCTGGAGGTGATCCAGGAGCAATGTGAATGGCATATGTAGAAATATTATTAGCTATAAGTTTATTGGCTATCTCAATGTCTTTGCCTCCTCCAAGGTCAGCACTGTAACCGTCTGATAAAAGAATAATGAGGCGATCACCTTCTTCGCGCTCCACTAACAATTTGGAGCATTCTTCAAGGGCTAGACCGATTTTAGTTCCTCCTCTGAACCAGATAGGCAGGCGTGTCGGGCCTAAAAAGTCGGTTGCATATCCGAAGGCCGACGGGTCAGAAGTTAGATGGATCCAGTGCAAGAAATGATCACCAAAAACAGTTAATCCGAAAGCATCTTCTTCACGATAGTTAATAAATTCATTGATTGCCTCCATGGCTGCCTCGTAACGGTTCCCATCGCCAAAAGGTGCCGTCATGCTGCCGGACACATCAAGAGCAAATTGAATATTGGTTAATCTTTTTTTAGTTTTTGGATCAGAGAGTTGTTGAGGTCCTGCCAGTAGAAGTACCGCAATTGCTAACAACAAGGCCGGTAATGAGGCAGTCATTTTAAGTATGTATTCCCATAGTCGATTTCGGGTTATTAGCGATTCATCTACGGGGATCACGACCTGATGGCCATTGCCATTTTTGCGCCAGATCCAAAACAGTAACGCGGCCGGAATCGCAAGCAATATGAGGACTGGAGAGTGGACAAACATTTAATAGATATTTTTCTATAGTTCAGTCAATTTTTGGTTCGCGGTAAGGCTTGAGAAGAGCATCTAAATCAGAAGGCTCTTCTGGATTTGGACAATGGAACCAAGACTCAAGTTTTTCAAACAGCGGTGCCGCTTCTGGGTGCGCTTTAATTTTAGATAGTGCCGTGCTAGGCGATTCATTCGTGAGATTCATTCGCTGTCTCCAAAAAATAATAAGTGTTCTTTCTAGCCTTGCTTGACCTTCCTTTCCAAGTTTTCCTTTTCTGGCAGCTTCTACCAGAGGCCGTAAAATTTCTGCTGGGCTGAGAAGCTCAGGACTAGAAGACTCCATCAAGTTCAATTTTTTACGAGCACCAAATATTAGTAATAAGAATCCTATTAACCAGAAAGCAGCTCCGAAGATCAATAGATGTTTGTATTTTATGAAACGAGGCAATTTCCCATCGTCTGGTGGGTTAGGTTTCATTCGTTCTGGTGCTAAGGATGATTTGAACGTTACCGGAAGCGTAGGCGGATCAGTCATTGGTTTTTTATCCTTGCCTTGTAAATAATCGCCTAGGTCAAAGGATCCTGCTTCTAGCCCATAATATTCAAAATCGTATCGGAAAGAATTACCATGCGGATAAACTGATGTGATACGTAAGACAATAGCTAATTCTTTGTTCAGAGGCTTAGGTTCTACTTCAGGACCTGGAATGACGTAATCTTTTATTTGTATCTTGATACCAAGAGGCGCGGCTTCCTGCTTCAGCTCATTGGCTATGAGGCAGGGAAGGGTAAAAGATAAGAGGCCAATAAATAGTGATCTTTTCATGGCTAGCGTGCTCCTCGACTAAGTACAGCGCGAGATTTAAAGAAATGACGTAACTTATGCGCTATGGGTTCATTGGTGAGAAGTTGTAAGTAATCAATGCCAGACTTCTTTAGCTCTTCAGCAATGAATTTAGAATCAGTGAGTTTGACTTTGTTTTTTGTGATTCCTGTGATTCCTGTTTCAGCTTCTCTTGTTTTCACGAATCCAGCACCTTGTATCCCCGATTCTATTGGATCAATCAACTGCAGGGCAACGCAATCATGTTTTTGTGCTGCGAGTTTGAGTGCCGGTATGGCTGTAGAATCGTGCAGATCCGATATGACAATAATCATAGATCGGCTCGTTAAAATTGGCATAAGCTCGGCCAAGCGAGAACCAACGCGGGTTGGTTCATCGACACGATAGGATCGTAGTTTAAGTAGCCATTGCAGTATACGGTCAGCAGATAGACTTGGCCTTACGAATAAATCACGTCCCCCCGCTCCAATCACTCCGACCGGACTTATCCGATCCAGTGCGGCGAATGCGATTCCTCCAGCGATTCTTATGGCCGATGCATACTTACTAATATTTGTAGAAGTAACTGTCATCGAAGCGGATGTATCGATGAGCAAGTAAAGGGGCATTTGTTTCGGAGCTTCGTATTCCTTAATGTGAAACTTTCCTGTGCGGGCAGTGACTTTCCAATCTATTGATTTGATTGGATCACCAATCTGATACGCTCGTGATTGTACATATTCTATACCAGATCCGAGGAACGTAGACCGGTCGCTACCGTATCCTATGTCATCGGCTAATTTCTTTATTGCGATGATGAATTGTCGCGAGTCAATTGGATCACAGGAATCGAGGAAATTTTCAGTCATTTGCACAATAGGGTTCGACGCAAAAATGAATGAGATAATTATAAATGATATTATCCCATAGTTTTTAGAATGTCTTCTAAGACATCAATAGTACTCATGCCTTCGGCTAAAGCTTCATAATTAAGACGCATGCGGTGCAGAAGGACATCCTCAGCCAACGCAAACAAATCTTCAGGTATTGCGTAATTTCGCCCATGAATGAGTGCTCGTGCCCGTGCACCTTTAATGAGGGCTATGCCAGCTCTGGGGCTTGCTCCAAGTTCAATGTGCGAATGATTTCGGGTCCGACTAACGAGCTCGACGACATGTTTAATGAAGACTTCGCTAACATGAATCTTGTGTACGGCATCAATCACAGATATTAAGTCATTGGCTTCTCCGACAGGATCTTCGGAAACAATATCAAATTCAGTGTTAGCTACTGCCCCTCCTCCTTCTTTTTGAATACCAAGATTCAAGTTCCTGGTTAATATTTCTTCTTCTTCGACTGGAGTTGGATATTGGAGCCGATGACATAACATGAATCGATCGAGTTGAGCTTCGGGCAATTCAAATGTACCACTTTGTTCGATGGGATTTTGTGTTGCAATAACGAGAAAAGGCACAGGGAGACGATGTGTATTGTCTCCTATGGTAACTTTGCGCTCTTGCATTGCTTCTAGTAGTGCTCCTTGAACTTTTGGAGCAGCGCGATTTATTTCATCTGCAAGTAGAAGGTTAGTAAATACGGGACCTTTGTGTGTAGTGAATTGTCCACTTGCCTGGTCAAGAATTTCAGATCCGAGGATGTCCGATGGCAATAGATCGATCGTAAATTGAATTCTTGAGAACTCTAAGTGAATGGCTTTGCCAAGGGCATTTACTAAGAGAGTCTTTGCAAGCCCTGGCATCCCTTGGAGCAGAATATGACCGCTTGTGAAGAGAGCAATGAGCAAGCGTTCCACAACGACATTTTGTCCAACAACGACATTTGATATCTGTTCACGGATTGCTTGAATGTAAGATGCGTGATTGTTATAACTAACCATTTTACTAGAGCAGGACTAGAGAGGTTGTTTATCCTAGTACAGGGTTTCCCATTTTCAGATAAGAAAATGAGAAAATTAAAATTTTATGTGGAGCGTTAAGAACGCTCATCAATGGGGAGTATCGGAGATTGAGAATCAGCTCCGATATAATCGGTTAGTGGCCGATAAAGACGATTATCATCAAGTTGTTCTAATACTTGAGCCGTCCATCCACTTGCCCTGCTAATAGCAAATATAGGAGTAAATAGATCCGTTGGTATTCCGAGACTGTAATAAACTGTTGCAGAATAAAAATCAACATTAGCATTCAGTCCTTTGCGCTCTTTCATGATGTTCGCTATGCGCTCCGACATATTGATCCATTTTGGATCACCAAGTTCTGCTGTTAGCTTAATTGCCATTTTGCGCAGGTGTGGAGCTCGTGGGTCAAGTACCTTGTAGACCCGGTGACCGATGCCCATTATTTTTTCTTTGCGCTCAAGTTTGCCTTCAACATATGAATCTACGGCATCTTCAGAACCGATTTCTTCCAGCATTTGTATGACCCCTTCATTCGCTCCGCCGTGCAGAGGCCCTTTTAGAGTTCCGATTGCTGAAGTGATGGAGGAATAAATATCACTGAGAGTTGCAATGGTGACTCGAGAACTGAATGTTGATGCATTCATTCCATGATCAGCATGTAATATATAAGCGACGTCGAGTGTTTTTGCTGCATCATCAGAAGGTTCTTCTCCATTAATAAGATACAAAAAGTGAGCAGCTTCACTAAGATCGTCCTTAGGCTCAATAATTTCTAATCCTTGTCGACAGCGGTGAAACGCAGCCACGATTAGCGGGATCTTGGCAACAATTGCTAATGCACGTTCTTCATTCAGTTTTCGGTTCTGATGTTCTCCCCTTTGATCATAAAGCCCAAGCATTGATACGCCTGTACGTATAATATCCATTGGTCCGGCATCTTTAGGTGATGCTTTAAGAAAATCTATAATTCCTTGAGGAAGGTTTCTGTTAGCACGTAATGTTGAAGTTAGTGCATTCAATTCTGCGCGGTTCGGTAATTGACCGCGATGAAGCAAATAAAGAACTTCTTCAAAGGAGGTATTTTCGACAAGATCGTCAATGGTATAGCCAAGATAGGATAATTTACCTTCTTGGCCCTGAACGTTACTGAGCTTGGATTCGTTGGCTATGATTCCTTCTAGTCCTTTTGCTACTAATGCCATGATTATTGTTATTGGGGGATGCTTAATTAGCTCTTTAAGGTATTTATATAAGATGGGGCGAGAAGAATATCGAAGAGCCGGACACTTGCAAAGGGCTTTTATATCTCTCTTATATGCAGTTTAAAGGTTTAACCTTTTTAGCAGCACATCACCAAGTTTTCTTAATTTTTTTTCACAAAATATTAGCCAAAGTAGAACCCATGTCTGATGGGGTTTCAGCCACAGCGATGCCTGCGTCTCTCAAAGCTTCCTTTTTTGCTGAAGCAGTTCCTTTTCCGCCAGAAATAATGGCGCCGGCATGACCCATTCGTCGTCCAGGGGGAGCCGTTGCTCCAGCAATGAAGGCAGCTATGGGCTTATTGCAGTTCTCTTTGGCCCAGGCCGCAGCTTCTTCCTCAGCGCTGCCTCCAATCTCACCAATCATAATTATTGATTCAGTATCTGGGTCATCATTAAATAGTTTCAGAATGTCCAAATGACTGGTCCCATTGATCGGATCTCCTCCAATTCCCACACAGGTGCTCTGGCCGAGTTCAAGAAGAGTTGTTTGCCACACAGCTTCATAGGTTAGTGTTCCAGAACGAGAGACAACCCCAACCGAACCCTTTTTGTGAATGTATCCTGGGGCTATGCCAATACGGCATCCTCCAGACGATTCGGGCCCATCTCCTGGCGTCACAATCCCAGGACAGTTTGGCCCAATAAGTCTAGAATGACTACCTTCCATCATTGAACGAACTCGCATCATGTCTGCAACAGGTATGCCTTCGGTAATTGCTACAATGAGGTCCATGCCTGCATCTACAGATTCCATAATGGCATCACCAGCGAATGCAGGAGGAACAAAGATTGCTGAAACCTTTGCTCCTGTTTCTTTCATGGCTTCGTCTACGGTGTCGAATATTGGAACTTTGGATTCAAAGACTTGTCCTCCCTTGCCTGGAGTGACTCCTGCAACTATTTGGGTTCCGTATTCTAAGCTGAGCTGCGCATGCGTAGCTCCGAATCCACCGGTAATTCCTTGTATAAGAACTTTTGTATCTGGTTGCACTAAGATAGACATAGTAAACAGTTGTTATAAATCGTTGATTGAAAGGTCAGAGCGGTTCCACCAATGATCGGCACCGCTGGGCAAGAACTTAGTTATATCAGCACAGTTAAATCTGACAGCATTTGTTGGAGTTTCCTGAATTTGTAGCCCAACACAAATTAAATCTTCCTCCTTGGTTTTAAGAAAAGAGCTTAACTTTGCATAGTAGCAAGCGGATCTGATTTCGGTTGTAGGGTCACCAGGTGTAATGAGAAGCCGAGATAAAAGATCAGATTCATTTTCTTTAAAATATGTAATGATAGGATCTTTTGAACTGACATGAAAGCTATGATCTACTGATCCATCAATCCAATCAAACCAAAGGCCCTTCGCCTCTTCAAACTCGACAAGCATATTAGTATCAGCATCCAGTTTACGATTTTTATGACTGGCAATTTCAACAGTCACAAGTTCATCATGTCCATGCGGAATCTTACAATTTGGGGCTGCCCCACTGATGAGCCGATGCCCCATTGAATAGCGACGCGAAAAGCGCAGAGTAATGTCGTGATTGTCGGTCAATTTAAAGGATTTTAAGTTAAATTAATTAATTTTTAATGATTAGGCATTGATGGCTTGGACGGCTTTTTCGGCGGCATCAGATAAATCATCTGCCGCAATCAGATTGACTCCAGAATTTGCCAGCGTTTGTTTCCCTGCTTCTACATTATTACCCTCGAGCCGGACCACTAACGGAATGTTTAAGTCTACCTGTTTACATGCTCCAACAATTCCATTTGCAATTACATCACAATCCATTATTCCACCGAAAATATTGACCAAAATACCTTTCACATTTGGATCTCCCAGAATGATTTTAAAAGCATTCGTGACTTGTTTTTCGGTTGCACCTCCACCCACATCTAAAAAGTTAGCGGGCTTTCCACCAAAATGTTTGATGATGTCCATTGTCGCCATTGCTAGCCCGGCACCATTGACTAAGCATGCGATATTGCCATCAAGGCCGATATAATTTAGACCAAATTCTGAGGCTGCAACTTCTCTTGGATCTTCTTCTGAAGGATCACGTAAGGCTTCAATTTCAGGTTGCCTGTATAGAGCGTTGTCATCGAAACCAAATTTTGCATCTAGTGCGAGGACTTGACCGTCAGGTGTTGTAACTAAAGGATTAATTTCAACTAACGAGCAATCGCATGATATAAAGAGCTTATAGAGAGCTCTTAACAGATTTCCAAACTGTTTAGCGGTGTCTCCAGCAAACCCCAGATTAGATGAGATTTTTCGGATTTCATAAGGTTGCAGTCCAGCCAAAGGATGTATGGTTTCGCGGATGATTTTTTCAGGTGTTTTTTCGGCCACTTCTTCAATGTTTACTCCACCTTCTGTAGAGGCCACGATCACGGGCGCGCGGCTTTCTCTGTCCATAAGTATAGCCAGATAATATTCTTTTGAAATGTCTACGGCCTGCGCAATCATGACTTTGTTAACGACCTTACCTGAATCACCTGTTTGGTTTGTTACCAAAACTTGGCCAATCATTTGTTTGGCAATTATCCCAATTTCTTCTGCACTTTCAGATAAGTGTACACCACCTTCAAAGCCATTTTTAAAGTTACCTTTTCCCCGACCTCCTGCATGTATTTGAGCTTTTATTACAACTTGCCCGGTTAGCTCTTCAGCAATTTGTTGAGCTTGTTCCGCCGTTTCAGCTACGCGTCCCTGTGGTGAGGGCACACTAAATTGATCAAATAGCTCCTTGGCTTGGTATTCGTGTATATTCATTCCTTAGTTTGTGAAGCGATCGAAATCTTAGGGGGCGGAATACCGGTGGTCAAGAAGCGGCTCCACAAGTTTTAAATGAATTTGGCATTGGAGCTTTCCATTTCCCAACTCCTTCTAGTGACATCCGGTGACAATGTAATGCTTGGCGGGGCATGATCAGCTCGGATTCCAATTCTTTGGTCCATCCTTTTTTAATGAATTCGAGATAACAGTTTGAATTCACACCATAAATTTTATCCCCAACAATAGGGAGATTGACATGCAATGAATGGACTCGAATTTGATGCATTCGACCAGTTTCAGGCATCGCTTTCAATAAGGAAAAGGGTTCGAATCTATCCATTAATTCAAATTTAGTGATGCTAGGTTTCCCGTCAGGGTGAGGAATTTGTTTGACCCATATTTTAGATTCTTCTACTTCACCCGCTCTCAGAATAGGAACTTCTACTGTAAATTTTTTTTCTTTAGGTGTTCCATGAACTAGCGCCAAGTATTCTTTTTTTATTTTATGTTGCTGCATGGCAATGCCAAATTGCCTGGCTGCAGGCTTATTTTTTGCGACAATCACAATGCCACTAGTTTCCCTGTCTAATCGATTAATAATCGATAATCGCGCTCCGTTCGCGATATCATAGGCTAGAAGGTCTTTGATGCCATCTAAAAGCGTTGGCGGATTGCCTGGAACGCAAGGATGAACGAGTAGTGGAGCAGGCTTATTTACAACAATGAAATCTTCTGTTTCACAGAGAACTTCAAAGTTTGTATTATTTACAATCACACTGGTTTATTTGTGGGATTGCGCGTTGTGAAAACGTAAAAACTTTTACAATGAGCTTAATCCTCTGAATCCTCGTTCTTCAGATAATCTGAAACATTTTGTAATGCATCAATTAGTTCCTGCAGGCTTTCTTCAGGGACCATGATGGTGTCACGCCTTCCTCTCACGTCTTCTGTAATTTTAAGAAAACGTCCACGATCATTCGCTTTCAGATCAACAAAAAAAACTTTACGATCAGAAAATATCTTTTCCGTATAAAGCGGTTCGTCGCTTCGGCGTCTGTACCCTCCACCATTATCTTTTTCTTCTTCTTCTTCTTCTTCTTCTTCAAACATGCCAAGTATGGGCTTTCCTCTATTATTTAATTATTTGGATTGGGGTGAGAATGCTAATACTGTATGGTATCTTCGCAAGTATCAATTCATCATTTTATTATTTGCAGAATTAAATGTTGCGAAGAGATCACGAAGTAATACCACAGGAATGACGAGCTCTTTTTAATGTGGCTGAGGCTGCTTCCCTTGCCCGATCAGCACCCTCTTTAAGAATATTTTTAATGTATTGAGGATCCTCACAGAGCTCTTTTCTTCTTGCGCGCATTGGTTCAAAATATTCCCAAAAAGATTCAAACAAACGCTTTTTAAAGTCCCCATAACCAACGCCCCCTTTCAAAAAATCATCTTTCATTTCTTCTAATTGTTGATCCGATGCTACTAGGCTAAATAGATCTACAATAATCGAATTCGATGGATCCTTGGGATCTTCGACCGGAGTCGAGTCGGTCGTGAGCGACATGATTTTTTTTCTTGTAGCTTTCTCATCACCAAATAGCTCCAAAATATTCCCATAACTTTTACTCATTTTTTGACCATCTAGCCCAGGGACCCGTGCTTTGTCTTCTCGAATTTTTGGTTCCGGAATAACAAAAACATCACCGTAAAGGTTGTTGAATTTAGTCGCTATATCACGAGTCACTTCCAGATGTTGCTTTTGATCATCACCTATAGGAACAACGTTGCTGTCGTAGATAAGAATGTCTGCTGCCATTAATACTGGATAAGCAAATAGACCATGCGTTGCTTCAAGGCCACGTTCTGTCTTATCTTTATAAGAATGACAACGGTTCAAAAAACCCATTGGAGTTACGGTACTCAAAAGCCAGGATAATTCAGTTACTTCTGGGACATCAGACTGCTTAAAAAAAACTGCTTTGTTGGGGTCTAAACCACAAGCCAGAAAATCAATCGCAACGTTGCTGACATTTTCTTTCAAGGCATCAGGGTCTTGAACAGTTGTCAATGAATGATAGTCCGCAATAAAATAGAAGGCTTCTCCTTCTTCTTGTAGACGAATAGAAGGCTGCATCATGCCGAAGAAGTTTCCCACATGGAGTCTGCCGCTTGGTTGAATGCCGGATAGAATACGCATTTATCTTATAGGGTTATGATCCAGACCATATTTAAAGTGTCAAGTTTAGTACTGCACACTAAATAAAATTATGAGTGCGCCAATTAGGGTTTATTTTATCACCGGTTATGAATTCTAGGTAGAGTAATATCTAAAGAAGAAATATTGAAATAGCATTGGAGAATTATCGAAGCTGATGACTCGGAGAAGCTTAATTTCCAATTATTAGTGAAAAAAGATCATTATTAGTAAGTTTTTTATTTCTATTTGATCTAAAGTATTGATCTTAATGGTTGTAGGATTCTGGTGACTAAAAAATAGTGATCAGTTTGTGACCTTTGATGGGGTTAATGACGTCTAAATAGTGAGTAAGGTTAATTTTATGATAATTAATTTTACAATCCATTCAGGGACAGCCTCATAATAATCTGCCGTGGATGCGTTAACTGATGAAGAATTGGTTGCTCGGTGTAAGACTGAGTTACCTTATAACGTTACCGCATACCGAGAACTGTTGAGGCGCCATGAACCTTTAGTCTATAGAAGTTGTTTAAAAATGCTCGGTTCTGTTCAAGATGCTGAAGAAGCTTGCCAAGATGCATTCTTGCAGGTTTTTCATAAGCTTGGTCAATTCGAGGGCCGTTCAGCTTTTAAGACCTGGCTTTATCGTATCGTCTATAACCGTTGCATCGAGAGCCGTAGAAGAGATGCTCGCCGCAGTGAGAATCATGCGAAGCTGGTAGAAGAAATAACTCAGGATGACATTGCTCGCGAAGATCCTGATATGAAAAATGCACTGACCGGAAAAGTTCATGAAGTCATTGCCAAGATGAGCGGGGAAGATTGTCGCCTCGTAACATTAAGATATGTTTCCGGGCTAAGCCTACAAGAAATAGCTGATGTTCTTGAAATTGGATTGAGCGCTACTAAGATGCGGTTATATCGTGCGCAGGAGAAATTTAAGGAAATTTATAATGATTTGGATACTGGAGAGGAGGCAGAAGAGGCATGATAAGTGATGCACAATTTCTTGAGCAGGATGCGCAAATCCTAAATATTTTTAAGGAGGAGGGTTCATCATTAGATAGTAACCGTGTTGATTCTGAAGCAGAGAGGGTGCCGCGAGATTTAACTATTGAAGATTTAAGAAGAATTGACCGGATTGTTCAAAAAGCAAAATTTAGCGTCGTAGCGAAACATTCTATGAGTTTTCTATTTAAAACGATTGGAGTAGGCGCGTCTGAGTTGGCTTTAGCGTTTATTGGCGTTGCTAAAAGTGCAAATTTAACTGCCGGATCAGTGAATGCCGAAGAGCACGAAAATGATCGTGTCGATAATGAATAATTTATTTAACCTTAATGAAAAACCAATGATGACATTGCTTGCTCAAGCCGCACAAGGAACCAATCCAACTAATGGTTCAGAAACCCAGAAGAGTTGGGTGGATTCTCTATTAGTTCAATTGAATCAAATGGTTGATGAATTCACGGCGTTCATACCGAAATTACTGACTGCCATTATTCTTTTATTAGTTGGGGTAATTATTTCAACGCTCGTAGCGCGAGGAACACGGTTCCTGTTAGAAAAGTTTGGAGGTTTGTTAAAAGAGAAATTTGCAAATAACCCAATTATTCAGAGATCAGGTTTTTCGGGAATGTTTTTCCGTGCAAATACTCATGCACCTTTTTCAATTATTGTAAGTAAAAGTCTTTTTTGGATTCTTATAATTATGTTTTTGAGTTCTTCTGCTCGTTCACTTGGACTTGAGCAGATTTCAGCACCCCTTAGCGGGTTAGTAAGCTTCTTGCCTCAGGCCATTACGGCTCTAATTATATCGGTAGCTGGTTTCATTATAGGCGACCTTGTCAGAGGCTTTGTAATTAATAGAGCCAAGAGAGTAGGCCTCGACTATGCTGGTGCATTGGCGAACCTCGTCTATGCCTTCATACTGGTTCTGGTCATGACTATAGCCATCGATACTTTGGGCGTAGATACTACTCTTATCCGACATACTGTTGAGATATTGTTGCTTGGAGCTGCTATAGCTACGGCCCTTGCTCTTGGACTAGGGATGCGGCCCTTAGCGCAGAACATTGTTTCTGGAGTCTATGCCAGAGACCTTTATCCGGTCGGCACGAAAATAAAATTCAAAGGGAATGACGAGCTCGAAGGCAAAGTGGTATCAGTTGGCCCAGTAACAACTCAGATAGAGACGGATTCGAACAAATCAGTAAATATTCCCAATAGTTCAATTGTTGCTGAGATTGTTGAGACTGAAAAAAATAAAAGCAGTGAGGTAGGCGATTCCGAATAGGTTGTGAACGTGGCTCTAAGGTCCTTGAACACACGGAACAATTATCGCTTCGCTCATGCCATGGATGATTTTTTTATCGGAAGGCACTAGCGTTGCCATAACGCCTCCAAGTTCTGCTCTGCAATTTGAGGAATTTTCTTCACTTAAAAAATAATACGGACAGATCCTTGCTCTCACATCAATTGATCTACTTTTTTTCATTGCTTCATCCCAATAGCTATGTTCAAAGACGCGAGCTTTCTTGAATCTTTGCATAATCCATGGCCTGTCAGGAAAATCATGTATGGCTAATTCAATGGCTTCTTTCCATTCATTTGCAGGCATGTCGCTACCGATTCGAACGCTACGACTTCCCCAAGCTAATTCTGAGAACCCACTAATTTTCATTACTAAATTTCTTTCCTTTTGCGAAAATTCAGCAAGGTGATGCCAATCATTGATACCTAAATTTGGCAATTCTGCATGATGAGGTATTGGGCTTGGGTCTATTATCCAGCTGAAGGGAAAATAATCAGATAATCGTTTTAAATGGTTTTGTCTTATTTGTGCTGCCCAATAATTCAGAAGAGGTCGTGAATGAAACAAAGCACTCCACATTTTTTCTTCCATGTATGGTTTGAATGGAGGCGTAATGTCGATTTGGCTATTGGCTGCGGCTTCAAATAAATCATTAGCTGAGGGTATATTCTCCAGATCAAAAAGCTCAAAGAAACGATAAACGGCCCGACCGCTTATTTGATATTGTTCTGCATCGAGAACATTGAAATTAATTGAACTGAAACGACTATTGAGCTCTTCGGATAACCATTCCATTTCAGGTCGGTATTCAGAGGATTCTTGACTTATCAGGATATCGGCTCCTTGCGGAAGGATAGAGGCGAAGCCATCCAGCATCCCCGTTGAAGAACCTAAAACATCATAACCTAAAGTTGAGTAGGTTTGGTTCAACCAAGCCGTAAGGCCGATTCCTCCAGGAATGCTGTCAAGTTCTGTGATTGCAAAGCCATCCTCGGTCCATATTAGATCAGGGCGAATAATCCTGGGCAAAGAATTGCTAAAGGTTTTATGGCGACCCTTTTCAATTAGGCCGGCAGGTTTGCCTGCATCAAGATAAGAGCACACCCAGTCAGGCGCTTTGTTTTTGACGCTCTGATTATAAATCGTATTGGAAGCTTTAAGAAAATTGGCCAATAGATGACCAAGAGAATGGAGTTCCTTTATGATTTTCTTTGGTAGAGCAAGTGGCTCTGAGGATATTCTCCATTTCTTATTTGCAAAGAGACCTGATTTCGGAAAAGCCCTCCGAATGATATTAACCCGTTCCTTGGCAGTGGCATTTGAAGTCGCCCCCATTTTTGTCATTTTTGAGTGATAATAAATGTATAGAAGAGCATTACTTCATGCTTCGAAGTGCTGCACGAATTAACTCGTCAGAATCAATTAACTCTGTGTTTGAATCTGCAATTTTATTGATCGCTTTAATTGCCTCACTTTGTTTATAACCTAGAGAAATTAGAGCGAGTACTGCGTCATTAATGATTCCTTTTTCTCCGTGAGCTTCTTCTTTAGCTGCGGTCCAGACTGCCGTGACGCCGACCTTATCTTTTAATTCAAGAATTATACGTTCGGCTGTTTTTTTTCCTAGGCCGCTGATTTTTGAGAGGACGGGAGTGTCCCCATGAATTACAGCATTCTTAAACTGGTCAACGGACATTCCAGTTAATACGGCCAGTCCAAGTTTTGGCCCAATTCCAGACACGCGAGTTATTAGTAAACGAAACAAGTTCCTTTCGTCATTAGTAGCAAAACCATAAAGTGTCTGTTCTTGTTCACGGACGTGGAAATGAGTTAGTATACGGACCTTTTCTCCTATAGGAGGCATCGTGTCACTTGTGGAGAGCGGAACTAAGACTTCATAGCCTAATCCGCTAACATCGATAGTTAATCTTCCAGGAAGAAGTTCTGCGAGACAACCGTCCAGATAAGTGATCATAAGATTAAAAGGAAAGGAGCAATAAGAATATCGCAATAACCTTTTTTAAATTCATTCAATGCCCCATCTTGATCATCGGCAAATTAATGTGAAAATTTACTAGATGAGCTATTTTCGTAGTTTTAGTTTTATTGTGATAAGTTTGTTTTTTGTATGGGTTTCTCATGCAGATGATAAGACTGGGGTCAAAGATGCTAATTTGGAAAGTAAGAAGCAAAAGCTTTTGCTTCTTATTGAGCCTCGCAACATGAGATCACCTGTTTCCATGATTATTCCAGGAGCACGGAATACAGTCTATAGCGCAGGATACATGGGTTCTTTAGGCGTTATTCACTACAAAGCTGAGGAATTCCGGAGAAATTTTAAGTATGGCTGGAAACAATTTCGTGAAGATGCACTTAAAGATGCAGCTAAACATTTAGAGAAAATAAGTCCAGTACTGATAAAAAATCCTGAAAATATGATTGAATATGCCTTAATCCAATCGCAGAACCCTTTGACTCCGAGCACTATTATTTTGCCTCAATTTCGTGAGAAATTTAGAGATATTCTGGGTTCGGAATTGTTAGTTATATTGCCTAATCGATCGACAATTTTAGTTTTTTCCGGATCTGAAAATAATTTAAATCTCTATAAAAAAACATTTATTAATATGTATAAAGATTCAATTTACCCGGTTAGTAGGGAAATATTCAGAATTAATGATAGTGGTATTCGCGCGATTGGTGATTATGGGGCTAAATAAATTAAAATCATTCAATTATTCAAAAGTAACTGGAATTTTTTGATAATTGGACTATGATATGCGCCCTCAATCGCTGAATATTACTTCCATTGCACCATTTAGGGTCAAAATTCATGGTAATGTGACGCTTTTTGTGATAATATAAATTAAATATGGCTACAACACGCAGAACCCGGTTTTCCCGGAGAATCCCTGATCACGTAACCGATGAATTGGTTGTTGTGCTCAAAGGAAATGATACGGCTTTACAGTTTAATAATCTTTTTGAACTCGTATATGAGAACCTCAAAGCAAAGAATGCCGTAAGTGGCGGAGAAGAAATGCTTCGTCTTCGGGCTTACGAAAAGCTTCAGAACCTCGTCACCCGAGGATTAGTAGATAAAAGTGGTAAGGCTTACACAGGTCTAGACGGTATTGAAAAAGCTTCTAGTGCTTATGTTGCTGCTCAACAAGCAAAGCAGCAAGCAAAGCAGCAGGCCTAGCAAGTGATTCATCTTTTTTAAAAGAGGGCCACCGATTGGTGGTCCTCTTTTATTTTATAATGGAAGTACTGAATTTCACCTTGAACCGTGAGGTAAATAATAGGATTGTTTGAGTCACTCCCAATAAAGAAATGTTAGATCAATATTTGCCGGTACTTATGCAATTGAGTGTTGCTACTGGTTTTGCCGTATCCACTCTACTAGTTAGTGTTCTGTTGGGTAAGAGTGCAAAAAGTAACGCGATTAAAGATAGCGCTTACGAGTGTGGGATGCTTCCTATCGGAGATGATAAGCCGAGATTTAGCGTGAAATTCTATGTCATCGCGATGCTCTTTGTTATTTTCGATATTGAAGTTGTTTTTATGTATCCATGGGCCGTTACCTTTAAGAATTTCCTGGCAAACGGACAAGCGGCGATGGTTTTCTGGAGCATGTCAGGATTCGTGGGAATTCTTCTAGTAGCTTATCTCTACGCATTGAAAAAAGGCGCACTTAGCTGGAAGTCATAAGTTCCCTTTCTAACCACTGAGCAGAGAAAAGCATTTCCTCTTCAGAAATTGTAAAGGGTGGAGCAAACGCGATCACATGGCCTCCAGGCCCATCTGCTAATGTTATTAGCCCGGACTTGAGTGCACTAGGTATAATTTTTGAGGCGAGTGGCCCGTTTGGCTTGCCATTATGATCTATGATTTCTAGACCTAGCATCAGTCCCATTCCGCGAACTGATCCCTTTGTTGAGGCTTTAATATTTTTTAGGAGTTCTTTGAAACGGTTACCTTTATGAGTGACTTCTGATGAGATTTTCGGATTCGAATGTATTTCTAGAGAAGCCAAAGCCATAGCACATCCTCCAGGATGGCCAAGAAAAGTGGAAGTATGGATTGCTTCTCCATCCGACTCTGGCCAGTGGTCCATGATTGTAGCTTTGCCAATGCAGGCAGAAATTGGAAAGCCTCCCGAGAGGGCCTTACCAAGACAAATAATATCAGGTATCACATCCGAATGTTCGCATGCAAAGAGCTTACCGGTGCGGTTTAGACCAGTGTAAATCTCATCAATAATTAATAAGGCATTATGTTCATCACATAAGGCACGCAATGAAGGCAGAAAATCATTTTCCGGTACCACTTTACCTCCCCTACCAAGGATAGGCTCAACGATAATTGCACCAATGCTTTCATTTAATAGAGTATCTCTTACCTGATCGAGTCCGTGATTTCCATAAGGTACAATATTTCCGAAGTCTGATAGTTGCTTGATAAAAGGATCTTTGAACCTTGGCATTGCACCAGCAGATAAGCTGCCAAATCCCGTCCCATGATAGCAACCTTCAAAACTAATAACACCATGCTTTCCGGTTGCTAGTGTGGCAGTCTTGAGGGCGCTTTCAATTGATTCTGATCCTGAAGAATTAAGTATTGTTTTAGCCTTGTTGCCCGTCCAACGTTCAAAAGTTATTGAACTGAGTTTTTTACAAAGGTTCACTTTCTGTGCTGTCGGGTGAACGTCTCCCATCCCATGCATTAGATACTTGGACTGTTCATTGAATGCAGAGATTAGTTCAGGGCATGAATGGCCAAGGGATGATACTGCGAAAGCGCTGGTAAGATCTAAGAAGCGGTTTCCATCGACATCCCAAACATTTGTATCCTTTGCTCTGTCCCAGAATATAGGGAAATCATTCGAAACATAAGTGATGTTACGCGATTCATATTTGCGCAGGTTTTCTGCAAGAGCACGTGAGTTGGCCCCTGGTATTTCGGTGATGATTTCTGGGAGCATGGAGACACAAAGTTTGTCTAGTGCCTTCCATCCAAAGGACTCAGATCTTAATAAATGATATAAGATTAGTGGGCCTTACAAAATTCTTCTAATCGGTCCAGTCCTTCCTTAATGATGGGCAGGCTAGCAGCATAGCTGATACGGATACTATGATCATTTCCAAACGCAACGCCAGGGACTGTGGCAACTTGCATGCGGCTAAGTAATTTTTCAGCAAAGTTGACGGATTTAATCCCTGTCTTTTCAATGTTAATGAGAAAATAAAATGCACCGTCGGGTTCGATTGTTGAAACATTTGCTATACTATTTAGTCGGCCAAGCACGTACTGACGACGGATATTATATTCTTCAACCATATCTGTGATTTCAGATTGATCTCCGGTCAGTGCTGCAATTGCACCGAACTGAGCAAATGTAGTTGGGTTTGAAGTGCTATGGCTTTGGATAGTATCAATGGCATCTGCAATTTCCTTAGTTGTCGCGGTATACCCTAAACGCCAACCAGTCATTGAGTAGGCTTTTGAAAATCCATTAATAGTAATCGTGAGGTTACGAATCTCATCACTGATAGATCCGATGCTGACATGTTCAGACTCCCCGTAGATTAATTTTTCATAGATTTCGTCAGAAAGTATGAGGATGTCCTCTGATGCTGCAACTTCGCCTATGGCAGCCAATTCCTCTCTTGTGTAGACAGCACCAGTGGGATTATTTGGAGAGTTAATAATAATCATTTTGGTTGATCCCGTCATAGCGTCATCAAATTCCTGGGCTGTTATTTTCCAATTATTTTCCTGCTTAGTCTCGACAAATACAGGCTCAGCTCCGACCGCTCTTACCATTTCTGGATAACTGGTCCAATATGGGGCAGGAATGATGACTTCATCACCAGCGTCGCAACATGCCATTATTGCATTGAAACAGGAGTGCTTTGCACCGCAGTTGACTACTATTTCATTAGGTTCATAATTTAATTGGTTCTCTTCTCTGAGCTTTTTGGAGAGTCCTTTACGAAGTGCTAGTAGGCCAGCGACGGCAGTATATTTGGTTTGTCCGTCTTGAAGAGCATCGATGGCTGCTGATTTAATGTGTTGAGGCGTATCAAAATCTGGTTCACCTGCACCTAAATTACATACATCAATTCCCTCTTCGCGCATTTGGTTTGCCTGACTCGTGATGGACAGTGTGAGGGACGGTGAAAGATCTGCTATGGTTTCTGCTATAAATTCCATGATATTTTAGAGACTCTTTTGAGGGGTGTTGAATTGAATGGTATAATTTACAAATAAAAAAGGCTTCCGCTTACGGAAGCCTTCGGGGCTAATAAATGGTCTGTCGAGCTTCCGCCGTAGCGTTTGGCGGAGTCCTCTTCTAGCTCATTGAAAATTAGATTCAAGTTAAAAGTACAAAATTGCCAATCTTAAAGGACAATCTGAACTGCTGAACTTGCCTTAATGGCCTTATCTTTCGCATTCTCGAGAGATTCTCCGCGAGCAATGGCAACACCTAAGCGACGGCGACCGGAAATACTAGGTTTACCGAACAAACGAATTTGGGTATCTGGCTCTTCTAATGCTGCAGAGACATTATTAAACATGATCTCTTCTGAATTTCCTTCTCCTAGTATCACGCTGGATGCTGATGGTCCGTGTTGATTAATGTTGGGGATGGGAAGACCTAGAATGGCTCGAGCATGCAGCGCAAACTGTGAGAGGTCCTGAGAAATTAGTGTAACGAGTCCAGTGTCATGAGGCCGAGGTGAAACCTCGCTAAAAATAACATCATCACCCTTGATGAATAATTCAACGCCAAATATACCATATCCTCCGAGACTAGAAGTGATCTGTTCGGCCATTCGTTTAGCTTCTTCAGCTGCAGAGTCAGACATGGGCTGAGGTTGCCAGCTTTGACGGTAATCACCGTCTGTTTGTACATGTCCGATAGGTTCACAGAATGAGGTGCCATTACAGTGGCGCACAGTGAGCTGAGTGATTTCATAATCAAAATCTACAAATCCTTCGACAATTACTTTTCCAGCCCCTGCCCTTCCTCCTTCCTGAGCGTATTGCCAAGCACTGTCAATCTGGTCTGGAGATTTTATAGTACTTTGACCTTTTCCAGATGAGCTCATGATAGGCTTAACAACGCAAGGGATACCAATTTCTTCGACTGCCGAATCAAATTCTTCTTTGCTGGCAGCAAATTTGTAAGGTGATGTTTTGAGTTGAAGTTCCTCGGCAGCTAGTCGGCGAATACCTTCGCGATCCATTGTTAGTTTTGTGGCCCTTGCAGTAGGGATAACATTAAACCCTTCATTTTCGAGATCGACTAAAGTGTCCGTTGCAATGGCCTCAACTTCAGGAACTATCAAGTGAGGTTTTTCTTTTTCCAGAACGGCCCGTAACTCATCAGCATTCAGCATATCGATACTGTAGGACCGATGAGCTACCTGCATGGCGGGTGCATTGTCATACCTGTCAATGGCAATGACTTCACATCCGTATCGTTGCAGTTCGATTACCACTTCTTTTCCGAGTTCCCCTGATCCACAAAGTGCGACTCGAGTAGCATTAGATGTTAGTGGTGTACCAATGTTCATAATCTTAATGAGGATGTTTTCTTCCTGAGTCTTATGGATTAAATGCAAAGACGACAATCACAATCTTTGATAAAGAGGTTGCAGAATTGTAACGATAAATCCTCTAAAACGATCAATTTATTGTTTTTCCACATGAACAATTCCAGTCTTTTTACTGGATCTTTACTAAGATCGATCAGCTGTAAGACCAGAATAGATCTAAATTACATAACTTATTTCTATATAAAAAAAGCGATCCTCTCAATGAGACGACCGCTTTTTATTTTGATATGTATTCGCAACCTAGAATTCTATTGATTCCTCTTCCTCCTCCTCGTGTCCGCTCAGAGCATTTTTAACTAATTGTTCAATTTCTGCGTACATTTTTTTATCTTCTTTCAATGCATCCTTAGTCGCGTCTCTTCCCTGCCCAAGCTGTTCACCCTTGTAGCTGAACCATGACCCACGCTTCAGTAATATTCCGTGTTCGAGTGCAAGGTCGAGGAGTGAACCAACTGCTGAAATACCTTCATCATACATAATGTCAAACTCAGCTTCAGTGAATGGAGGAGCGACCTTATTCTTTACTACTTTGAGTCGTGTGCGATTTCCTACGACTGTTCCATCTGTATGTTTAATGGCACCAATTCTACGAATGTCCACGCGAACTGAACTGTAGAATTTAAGCGCTCTGCCACCAGGTGTTGTTTCAGGACTGCCAAACATGACACCGATTTTTTCTCTGATCTGATTTGTGAAAATGCAGGTCGTTCTGGCCTTAGCAATGATCGAAGTTAATTTTCTCATTGCAGCACTCATTAGTCTTGCTTGTGCTCCGACTGTTGAATCGCCAATTTCACCATCAAGTTCTTGTTTAGTGACCAGAGCAGCGACTGAATCTAATACGATTATATCTAATGCATTTGACCTGACAAGAGTTTCTACAATGCGTAGAGCCTCTTCTCCTGAACTGGGTTGTGACACTAATAAGTTGTCCATATTAACACCCAGTTTTTTTGCGTATTGAGGATCAAGTGCGTGCTCTACATCAACGAATGCTGCCAATCCTCCATTCTTTTGTGCTTGCGCGATAACTGTTAATGTTAGTGTCGTTTTCCCTGATGATTCTGGACCATAAACTTCAACGATTCTTCCTCTTGGAAATCCTCCAACACCAAGTGCTCGATCTATCAGTAAGTTACCGGTCGGAATGACATCTACATCCACTCGGTAACCATCTCCCATTCTTATGATCGAACCTTCGCCATAATCTTTCTGAATTTGTTGAATGGCTAGATCCAGATTCTTTGCTCTCATCGAAGTCACTTTAGTGGCTGCGGGATCTTCCTTAGCTTTGGTATTTGTTTTTTTCGTGTCAGGCACCTCTTTTTTCGTGTTAATTTTGGGTGTCGGTTCTGTCTTTTTATTAGGTATAGCTATTGCAGGCATATTGTAACGTATTATGTAATTTAGTGAACATATATACAGTGTTCAAAAATACAGTTACGGCAAGTAATTTATTCCTAAAATTTCAGATTTCTTTATATTTTAGCGAAATTAACTCTGATATTCAATCCTCAACTATCCCTTATAGACGACTAAAAGAATTTTCACTGTTCTTTTTTAGCGAATGAGCTGCTCGAGCGTTTGAAAGTAGATATCCGCCATTTTAAATATTTGCCAGATCACGACAATCACAATCAGTAGGTATGCAACTTTTGGAAAAATGACGCCCATTTTTTTTGAGGAGGATTCGGCCTCATTAGTAAAAATAGTTGCCCATTTTTTGAGCTCAACATCGAGTGTTCCAGATTCTTCACTTGTTATGTAGGCTCGAGCAAAAACAGGAGGAAAATTATCTGGTTCGTTTGCAAGGACCGGGCCCACTGGATTACCAGCATCGATGCTGGGCAGAATTTTTTCTTTTGTGTACCGAAGTATTCGACCACTTGCAGACGCTTCTGCAGCAGCAAGAATAGAAGATGAAACGCTATGACTAGAAATGAGATAAGTGCGCAGAATCTGGGTAAATCGTGACAGTGCAAAGGATTTCCGCACTTTCCCAAGGATAGGGATTCTATTTAAAAAAGCATCAAGCGATGGAGACCTTTGCGCTTTGCGATTAGCAGTTTGAAAGCCGAAATAAAAAATTGTGCCGATTAAATAAACAACCAACAAGGTCGTGAAAACATTCATTGCTTCGCTTGCAAAATCTCGACTCTGCGCCGTTTTAGCTAGTGCAAGTAGAATGATTCCAAAGTGCAATAATAAGATCGGATAAATTAGACCAGCTTTGATTTTTTTCTGAATGCTGTTCTTCAGATTAAAATATCCCGATAGATGATTAAAAATTTCTGGTATTTGCCCGGATTTTTCTCCTGCATTAATTAGAGATATTTCTAATGGACTGAGCTTGGAAGAGAGAGAGTTAATAGTTTCTGTCAGCGATTTTTTTGATTCGAGACCATTGATTATTTCCTTCAGGAAATTTGCTTGTCTGCTAGGAGGTCGTGTGTCCAGTATGGCTTCAGCTGCATTATTTATGGGAAAACCTGCTTCAGAAAGTTTTGCTAGTTCGCTGTAAAGAAGGTACTTGTCGCGGTCGTTCAGCATGGCGAAAACAATTTTTCTGTTTTACTATTCATTAATCCGGTCAGTGTGGCTAACTGATTTTTTATTATGAGTGATATTAATGACGAAAAGGATATTGGCTTTATGAAGGTGGCATTGCGTGAAGCTATGAAAGGAAAGGGTCTTACTAGTCCTAATCCTGTCGTGGGTTGTATCATAGTGAAAGGTGGGAAAATTATATCCAAAGGCTACCACCGTAGTGCGGGTTCTCCACATGCAGAAGTTGAGGCCATTAGTAAGGCCTCGGCTAAATCCTTAAAAGGTTCAATTCTTTATGTGACTCTTGAGCCGTGCTCGACTCATGGTAGGACCCCGCCCTGTGCTGATTCTATAGTTAATGCTGGTATTAAGCGGGTGGTTTACGGAAGCAATGATCCCAATCCTGTTCATCGGGGCAAAGTAAAAAGATTATTAAAAAGAAAAGGCATTCATGTGACGGAAGGCATTTTACAGGAGAGCTGTGCAAAATTAATTAGGCCTTTCAGAAAATATATTACGACTGGTTTGCCATGGGTAGTGGCAAAGGCCGGGATGAGTATTGACGGCCGTCTTACTAGGCCAGCAAAAGAGGGTCAATGGCTGACGAGTAAAGAGGCTATTGCAGATGCACAAAAAGTACGCGGAGAGGTGGATGCAATTATAGTGGGAGCTGGAACGGTTCGTGCAGATGATCCCAAACTAACTATTCGTGATCCTAAAATTCTCAAACGAGGCAAGGTGCAGCCTTGGAGAGTGATTCTTACTCGTAGTGGGAATTTATCTAATAAGGCTAAGGTTTTTACTGACAGATTAAATGACAGGACTCTCTTATATGAGAGGAAGTCATTGAAAGCAGTGTTGAAGGATTTGGCCGGCAAATATAATTGCATGAATGTTATGATCGAAGGAGGCGGCAAGTTATTAGGGGAGGCTTTCAGAAAACAGCTAGTTGATGAGGTCTGTTTCTATATTGCTCCTATGATTTGCGGGACTAAATGCACGCCAGTTGCGGATATTGCTTTTCCAAGCTCAGCACAATTATCCGATACGACGGTCAAGAGGATCGGTGAGGATCTACGAGTTAGAGGATTAGTAAGGAACTAGATCCCGACACCCATTCATCCTATGATGTTTATCATTTATTGAGTTCCTTCAATTTTGCGGACCGCCTCTTGAAGTAATTCTTCATCCATATTGATAAGGTTCGATTCGTCAGGAAAATTTCCCTCTTTAACGTCCCTGATGTATTCAGTGAAGGCAGCAATACGTTCATTTTGTAACCGTTTATTTTCGGCGGAAAAGTTGCGATATGCTTTGGCGTGTCTGGGTAATCTTTCGTCGTAATCTCCTAGAATATCGTCAGAAAAGAGAAATTGTGTATCGCAACCGGTTCCTGATCCTAAGGACATCAGAATCATCGTGGTTTTTGAACTCAGGTAAGTTGCCAATTGTTGTGGGATCACTTCAAATTCAGCTGCGTAAGCACCTGCATTTTCTAGTTCTTTCATCTGATCATAAAGGAGCTTCGCTTCATTTACTGTTTTTCCAATGGCCCTGTAATTGGTCCATGTCACATGCCTTGGTATCATTCCGAGGTGACCGACCACAGGAATTTTTTCGGCACACATTTTTTCTATTATTCTGGTGCTTGCCGAGCAATAGACAGAACTTGCCCCAATTTCGAGAGCCTTGAATGAAACTTGAATAGCCTCTTCAGCACTTGCCATGCCATGAGGAGTTGCTACCGAAATAAAACTACTAGGGGCTGCTTCAATGATGCGAGGTAATCTCAACTGGGCTTCCGTTGAGTCAAAACTACAGCTCATAAGATCGACCCCTGCCGCTTCAGCGGCAGCAGCTTCTTTGGGAGATTTCACGTGGATATGAGTTAGGCACCGAGTCCCCTTTAATTTTTGGAGGTCATAAACTGTGTATTTTTTTCTGGGTCTTAACATGGTCTCATTAATGAAATATTAGAGTGCGATGCAATTGACAATAGATAAACGATCATTGTTGTCTCTTTAATCTTTGTGATAATGCATGCTTACCCATTTACCTTTTCGATATATGATTGGATTTGTTAAGGAGGTTTTTTGGGCGCTTTCAATAACACTATTTTCGTGTTCCCTCAGAATACCAGATAATATCAAGTTTCCTCCAGGCGCTAATGCGTTGAATATCTTGGAAAGGTTTGCGTTAAGGACATTGGCAAAAATATTAGCAGTGATGATGTCCCAGCAATTTTTTTTCTTTGGTTCCCATTCGAAGAGATCGGTTTCATAAATGAATATGCCAGACGTTTGATTCCTGGAGATATTACGTTTTGCGATACTGATAGCAGTCGAATCAAAATCAAAACAGTCGACCATTTTTGAACCGAGTATTTTTGCAGCGATAGCCAATATGCCTGTGCCTGTTCCGATATCACACAATGACCATTCTTTATTATTTTTGTTATGTTCTTTTGCAAGGTCCACAAGTAACCGGAGACAAGTCGAAGTTGTTTCGTGGTCTCCGGTCCCGAAAGCGAGAGCAGCTGGTATTGAAATCACATCACGACCTTCAAAGCGGTCACAGATTTTTTTAATTTCTTTTGGGTCATCTGTGTCAGTGATAATGAGCCGGTCTCGAATCTTTATTGGAGGGCGTTTAGAGGAAGCATTCAGTTTTACCCAATCTTTAATTTTAAGTTTTGATAATCGCCCACCAAATTCATTTAAAAGATTTTGTCCGTCATTTTTATCATCACAATAAACTTCGATACGGAACCTTTTTTTCCCGGGCAGTTCAGTGATGACAGCATTGGTTTGAGCTAGACCCAAGAACCGCTCTTCCAATATCGACTGTTTGCTAACAGGACTTACCTTTGACCAAACAAACATCCTTTTCAATTTACTGAGTTAACATAAAAAAGGCCCTTCATGAGGGCCTCTATTATGGAAAATGGAGCGGGTGATGAGATTCGAACTCACGACTTCAACCTTGGCAAGGTTGCGCTCTACCCCTGAGCTACACCCGCTTTTCCATGTGCGGGTAGGGAGTTTAGCCGTACCGGGTCCGTCTTCAAGATTTTTTTGGGTTTCAAATAGCTATGAATTCTCCAAACCAGTGAAGATTTACCTTAAAATCATGCAAATTTGGATAATGCCTAGCCTTTTAAGTAATTAAAATACTATGCAAACTTTCTAGGTTTGCGATGGACTAATGCATGAGCATCCGAGTGATTTGTTATTTTCATTTCCTCTTGGTTCCAAATGAGTTTTTGACCATGGAAACGATTTGCAATATTGCCAAGCAATGTTGTTTCGGTGAGAGGACCCGCGAAGTCGAAATTAGAAGTGGTCTTATCTTTTCCGAGACAAGTATCAACAAATGAGTGGTAATGGCTTCGACCTTTAAGCTTGGGCCTAGTCAGCCCCTTGTTTCTTGAATAAGGAACCAACTGAGGGCCGCCGACATGAGGCAATAAGAGATTACCGGTCTCTCCGATAAAGAGGCTCCCTCCACCAGGAAGTTGCCGGTCATCTTTCTCAAATCCTGCTAATTTTCTTGGAGGCTTCTTTCCGCCATCGTACCATCGAACGGTGATCCTGTCTCCGGCCGTCCATTTAGTGCCTGGAAAATCATATTCGTAAGTTGCCCATGCTGGCCAATTTTCGGTGTTCCATTTTTCATTTTGAGCCCAATCATCAGGTACTCCAGTCGCAATAACGCTCCCGGGCGCTGTGAGCTCAAGGGCTTTGAATGGTGAGTCCATGATATGACACATAAAATCACCTATTGGCCCGGTCCCAAAGTCCTGCCAGCCGCGCCAGTTAAAGGGATGATAGATTCCGTTTTTAAATGGCCGTTCTGCAGCCACTCCAAGCCACTTATCCCAGTCCAAAGTTTTTGGGATCGGGTCAGCACCCGGAGGTCTGCCCTGACGAGGGAAAGATGCTCCAGACCATGCGTGCACTTCTTTTATCTTACCGATGACTCCGCTCTGGATGAGCATTACTGCTGAACGGTATTCAATGCTGGATTGGATCTGATTGCCCATTTGGGTGACAACTCCTGCTTTTTTGGCAGCTTGCCCCATGGCCCGGGCTTCGGAAATTTTGTGAGCTAGTGGCTTTTCACAATAGACATGCTTTCCCCGCTCCATTGCAGCGATGGCAACGCTTGCATGCATATGATCAGGTATAGCTACTTGGATTGAATCAATTTTATCACCTTCATTTGTAAGTAGTTCACGCCAGTCCTGATACTTGCGTGCGTTAGGAAATTTTGCTGCGGCTTTAGACATTCGTGCAGTGTCGACATCACAAATAGCAGTTACATTGACATTGGGATGAGACGAGATGTTGCTCAGATCGCTCCAACCCTGCCCATCACAGCCTACGACAGCATGACTTAATTTTGAGTTTGGAGATGCAGAAGAGAGTAAATTTGGGATCACTACCGGAGCAGTGGCCACGAGCGATGATCTCTTGAGAAAGCGTCTGCGTGATGTTTGAATAGAAGACATAAATAGATAATGTTATTAACAGACCTTATCTGCGAGAAAAATCGACTCCAAATGAATATGCCTACGAGTTGAAATTATTTATTTAAAAGCTATCATTTTAATTTTGAAACTTCATGTCCGATAAATTAGCTGAAATTATATCTCATAAGAGGCAAGAGATTGAGCCCCTAATCCAGAGAGCTGAAAAGCTCAGGTATGCGGCATTGGAAAGGAATGAATTCAAGTCATTAGCTTCCGCAATAAATGTAGGTTCTGACCGGCTCGGGCTCATTGCTGAGGTCAAGAAGGCGTCGCCTTCCGCTGGTATAATTGCTCAGGATTTTGACCCCGTCAGGCAGGCTAAGAAATATGCTGATGCTGGCGCTAGTGCCATTTCTGTTCTTACTGATGAAAAGTATTTCAAAGGCAAGCTAGAATATCTGAATCAGATACAACAGGTCGTTGACGTTCCGGTTCTGAGAAAAGATTTCATAGTCCATGAATCACAGATCTATGAGGCTTCAGTTGCTGGAGCTGATGCTATCCTTCTAATAGTCGCTGCTCTGAATCAGGAGGACCTGGAGAGGCTTTTTGATTGTGCTAATACCTATCAGTTGGAAGTTCTAATGGAGGTCCATGATTTACCTGAACTTGAGAGGGCACTGAAGACTGATGTGAAAATTATTGGAGTGAATAATCGTAACCTGAAAACATTTGAGGTTGATCTAAAAAATACTGAATTAATCAGTGAGGAAGTTCCTGAAGATATTCTTTTTGTGAGTGAGAGTGGAATTAAAACGCCTCAGGATGCTTCTCTCGTTGCTAGCTGGGGAGCAGACGCGGTTCTGGTAGGTGAAACTCTCATGAGGGCCGATGATGTTGCTTCGACAGTGAAGGAGATCATGGAATCACCTACCTCTTAGCGTCTTAATTAGGCTGAAACAAGCGCTTCAGAACTCTTAAACGGTTTGGTTTTTCTTTACCACTTTTAGTAATTTTTTGATTCTCATGAACATGGCAAAGATGCTTAGGGATCAGATCATGGGGTATCTTTTCGCGGTAAGTATTTCCTGATTTTTTGCAGTTCTTTCCTGGTAGTTGCCCACTTGTCCGGCAAAGAGTTAATTCAGTCATTGTAGCAGAACTGATCATCTCGTTTGCTGGATAACCGTACTTTTCACAAGCGAACATTATTCTTGTCCAGATCGGTAAGGCAACGTTACTCCCGTAAGCGCCAGAAATAATGGTCTGAGGCTCGTCAAGACCTGCCCACACACCGCACGTGACTTTGTCAGTGAAACCAACGAACCAAGTGTCTTTGAAGTCATTCGTTGTGCCGGTCTTTCCTCCGGCCGGCTTACGGAATCCGAGGGACCTTGCCCGGGCACCTGTACCGTCAGCCGATACTACCTTTTCAAGAACTTTTGCAGTTACCGCACAAGGAGCTGACGGCAATGCCGGGTAACTTTGTGCTGCTGCCCGATAGAAAACTTTTCCACTACCATCTTCAATATAATTAATAGTGAAGGCTGGAACTCGACCTCCATTATTAGGAAATACTGTGTATGCGCTAGTCAAAGATTCGAGATCGCAGTCGAGATTTCCTAAAAATAACTGGGGCGTTATTTTTTCATCAGCAATATTTATGCCGACGTTAGCAGCGGTCTTTGTAACGGATTTCAATCCGGCAATGTTACCGACCCTGACGGACATTGTGTTACGGGATTTCATCAGACCGTAACTGGCACTTTGCAATCCCATCGATTTACGATCAGCATTTTGAGGGTTCCAAGCCGCATTAATGCTTTTGATTTCCCCTTCTCTCAGTGGACCATCATCAATGAGTGATCCGGGCATGAGTCCTGCATTAAATGCAGCAGTATAAACGAAAGGTTTGAATGCTGAGCCGATTGGCCTTTTCGCTGTGATTGCTCGGTTGAATAGGGAATGGTTGATGCTCCTGCCGCCTACAATGGCGAGGACCGCACCGGTTTCGTTATTGAGTAATACTGCAGCGCCTTGAAGATAATTGGGAGTTCCTTTGGCTCCTCTTAGTTCGAATTGCTTTTTTGTTTGATGTTTATAACCGGGCCATTTTTCAATGGATAAGAGGCCTTCTTCAATTGCTCTTTCGGCTACTCTTTGAAGACGGAGATCAATGCTGGTATAGATTTTGAGTCCACCGTCTTCGGCATTTGACTCGCTCAGGGCGTCATCCAGGTCCCGTCTAATAGCATCCAGCGCGTAGCTGTTAATGGATTTCTTTTGAACGGGCCTTTGTTTTAAGACGCGAACGCGCTGAACCATCGATTTTTTAAAATCCTTGTTCTGTATAGCTCCTTCAGAAAGCATTCTTTTGAGGACGGTTTTACGTTCTGAGTTAGCATCATCGTAATGACGGAAAGGTGAAAAACGGTTCGGACCACGGATGATGCCGGCCAACATTGCGGATTCACTCAGAGTCATCTCTGAGGCTCTTTTACCAAAGTAGGAAAGGCTTGCCATTTCAACGCCATAGATGCCTGAGCCGAAAAAGATTCTGTTCACATAAAATTCTAGTATTTGTTCTTTCGTGTAATTTTTTTCAATTCGGCGAGCTAGCATTACTTCGATTAATTTTCTATGAAGTGTTTTTTGGGTCATCAATTCCCGGAAGCTGTTCCTTGCAAGTTGCATTGTGATGGTGCTTGCACCTTCTCGTTTGTTCCTAAAAACGTTGCGGTAAGCTGCCCTGAGAACACCGGCAGGATCAATGCCTCCGTGGTCATAAAAGCGCGCATCCTCTCGTATTAAAAGAGCTTTCACAAAGTGTTGGGACACTTGATGAATCGGAACGAACCTTGCTCCCGTGCCATGCAATTTACCAATTTCATTACCATGGCAGTCGAAGACTATTGAGCTTCTAGGCATTCCCCCGAGTTTTTTCAGGTTATAATTTTTTGCCATTAAGGAATAAACTCCAAGCACCACACCAATTCCTATGAGGGCAATGAGCCCGCACAGTGTTCCAAGCTTTAGGATGAGTCGGATTTTGCCAAAGCGTTTAAGCTTTTTTTTGCGCATTAAAAATTGCCTTAATTAAGGGGAAAAAGGGATCTTACAATCGTTTATATTTATAAAAATTCAAGATTTCATAATAAAACCACAACTTCCAGAGCTTTTGCAGTAATTGATCTTATCTTCATGGCCGTGAGCTTGTAGTTGGACTCATAAAAGTGTCATAGTTTAAGAATGAAAACTTGTGCTTTTCTTTTCATCTTTCTGGGAACCCTTCCTCTATTAATTTCCTCTCCTCGGACTCTTCCCGAGGGAAGCGTGCTCGAAGACAAGAGACTCTTGGCTCTGAAGGATTTGCATGGTTATTTTCCTTTTTCGCCCCCCCAATCAATCGAAGAATGGTCTCATCGTTCAGCGAAAATAAGACACCAACTAAAAGTAGCGGTTGGCCTTTATCCTGAACCCAGTAAGTGTCCGTTGAATGCTGTTATCAGGGACAGGACAGATCATGGTGACTTCACTGTTGAGAAAGTTTTCTTTGAAACATTGCCCGGTTATTATCTCACCGGAACATTGTACCGCCCCAAGGATTCCAACAAAAAACGACCCGGGGTCCTTTGTCCTCATGGGCACTGGAAAGATGCCCGTTTTTATGATGCAGGTGTAGCAAAGGCAAAGCAGCAGATGGATAAGGGAGCAGAATCAAATATTGAAAGCGCTCGTAATCCATACCAGGCACGATGCGTTGGACTTGCCCGGCTCGGATGCACTGTTTTTCAATATGACATGATTGGCAATTCCGACAATCATCAGATCTCTTATGAGATTGCGCATAAGTTTGCAAAGCAGAGACCGGCAATGATTTCAGAAAATAAATGGGGGCTGTACAGTCCCCAAGCCGAATCTCATCTGCAGAGCATTATGATGTTACAGACATGGAATTCGATTCGCGTCATAGATTTTATGCAGGGGCTTGAGGACGTTGATCCGGATCGCATAGCTGTGACCGGAGCGAGCGGAGGGGGAACACAAACTTTCATGGTTTCGGCTCTTGATCCGAGAGTCAAAGTTTCAATGCCGGCTGTGATGGTCTCGACTGCGATGCAAGGAGGATGCACTTGTGAGAATGCTTCCCTTCTTCGTGTCAATGAAGGGAACATCGCGTTTGCTGCCTTATTTGCCCCTAAGCCACTGGGTCTGACTACGGCCGATGACTGGACCAAGGAAATGGCCGCTAAAGGATTTCCTGAGCTGAAGAAAACTTATCAGATCCTGGGTGCTCCTCAGAATACTATGCTTCATAATCGTATTGAATTTGGACACAATTATAACCTGCCTTCACGGCAGGCTATGTATGGCTGGTTCAATAACTATTTAGGCCTTGGGTTCAAGGAGCCGGAAAATGAAAGCCCCCACACTAGACTCAGTAAAGAAAAGCTGAGTGTTTGGGATAAGGAACATCCGATGCCTCCCGGAGGAGATGAATTTGAAATCAAATTATTGCAATCACTCGCCAAGGACATTCAAAAAAAAGTCAAATCTGATCCAAGGATCGCGCGTATGGGATGGGATGCTATCTTGGATTCGGACCTCGAAAGATGTGTCGATGTTGAATGGGATCTCGTTGTTAAAAATCAACGAGACGGGTATCTGGAAATGGCCGGGATCATCAAGAATGTAACTTGTGAGGAGCAGGTTCCGGCAATCTTTCTTTATCCTGATTCTGACTGGAACAAGAGGGCCGTGATCTGGTTAAGCCGTTCAGGAAAGGATGGCCTTTATGAAGGTAATGAACTTAAAAAAGAGATTAAAAAATTACTTCTCGGTGGCAATGCAGTTTGCGGTATAGATCTTTTCATGCAGGGCGAGTTCCTTAAGGACGGGAAAGAGTCTAAGGCTACAAGGCGAGTCAAAAATAATCGGGAAGCGGCTGCTTACACTTTTGGTTATAATAGTACGCTCTTTGTTCATCGGGTCCGTGACGTTCTCACAACTATTAAAATGATTCAGTCTGACAGGCATGGTGCCAGAAAAATTGATTTGGTTGGGATGCGAGAGGCAGGACATTGGGCAGCAGCGGCTAACTATGCCGCTCGCGGTGCAATTGATCGGACCGTGATAGAGACTGGCGGATTTAAATTTATAAGGGTTAGAAGTATTCGTGATCCGGACTTCCTTCCCGGATCATCAAGATATGGAGATATAGAAGCTCTGATAAATTATGCCAAGACCAAGCCTTGGGTAGTGGATTCGAAGGGCCTTCCTGATTGGATCAGGTCATAGGATTCTATTCATCAGGAAGAGAAAATGACTGGCCCGTCACTTCTGAGAGAGCGAATCTTTTCAACACAGGAAATGATTATTTGAGAGGACTCTTCTATTTCCTGTTTCGTGTTCATTGAAGAGACGGATAAACGGACACTTGATAATGCGCGCTCATCAGTATGCCCCATCGCTTTCATGATCCTTGATGGGTCCCTAGTTCCTGTGCTGCAAGCAGAACCGCTTGCGATGCAAAGTCCCTTATCGTTTGCCAGAATTAACAGGTCACCGGCATCAACGTTATCGAAGCTTAGATGAGAAGTATTGGGCAAACGGAACCGGGAAGAACCATTTCGGTGAGTTTCTCTGATATTGTTCATGAGACTTTGTTCTAAAGTATCACGTAGGTAGCTTAGTTTTTCTTGTCCCTGATCATTTAATCGTTCAGTGGCAAGTTCGGATGCTTTTCCTAATGCTACGATCTGTGCAACGGCTTCGGTCCCGGCTCTTTTTCCATCTTCCTGATTTCCTCCTATCAGTAATGGCTTGTAGGGTGCTCCGTTGCGCACATAAAGGGCGCCTACTCCTTTCGGTGCATGGAACTTATGGCCTGATATCGAAAGGAAATCGATGCTACTCGAGCTCACATCGATAGGTATTTTCCCTGCAGCATTCACCGCGTCTGTATGAAAGAGAGCTCCTGATTCCCGGGTGATTAATGAAGCTTCCTGGATCGGTTGGCAAACACCCGTTTCATTATTTGCCCACATTATAGTTACTAGTGCAGTGTCTGGCCTGATCGCAGCCTTGAGATCTTCCAGACTGATAATTCCTTCCTCGTTCACCGGCAATTCAGTGATCTCTAGGCCTGGCAGGACCGCCTTTGCAAATGCAATGACAGCAGAATGCTCTATTGAAGTCGTAACAATGTGCCGTTTTTCAGGCATTGCCGTAATAGCTGAAAATATTGCAGTGTTATCGGACTCTGTTCCGCATGAAGTGAAAACGATTTCCGCAGGATCTGAATTCAAAAATTCAGCAACTTGATTACGTGCATCTGCTACAGCTTTATTGCTTCTTCTGCCAAGATCATATCCTGTTGAAGGATTTCCATATTCATCGCTCAGGAAAGGACTCATGGCCTTTGCAACTTCCGAATGAACTCGGGTAGTCGCATTGTTATCTAGATAAATCACAGGGTTCTTTTTAAATAAGAGATTTTATTTGGCACGGATTATATTGTTATTGGTCACTTGGTTCGAACGCTAAGTTCCCTTTATCCAAAATAGATAAGGCCTCTCCGGCTAGAAACAATGAACCAACGATCAGAACGTGTCTATTTGAAGCCTCAGTTTTTTTGATGGCGTTTTGAACCGATTCTTCATATTCATTTGTTATATGACTAGGAATGAGTGGAGCAATGTCTTCTGGCCGGGCTAACTTTCGGGGTGTATTTGGCTGTGTGCATATGAAATTTTCTGCTACTTGCGAAATTACATTAATTAATGAAGGGAGGTCCTTATTTGCTGCCGCTGCGAAAATAACGATTGGTTTACTATCTCCATACACTTCTTCCCAAGTTTCAACTAGGGCCCTTGCTCCTTCGATATTGTGGGCACCATCAATTACGATGTCTTTTCCCCTCTTCTGTGGGAATTGGTCGAATCTTCCCCTCCATTTTGTTTGTGTCAGCCCTTTGGCGTAAGAATCGCGGCTGATTTGAAAGGGGCAATTCTCAAGAGCGGCAACTGCAAGGGCCGCATTTTGGCATTGATGTTTGCCTCGAAGAGAAATGCTCTCCTGGTCACAGGAACCTTCAACGTAGTGGACTCTTGTTCCCAGTTCTTTGGCTCTAGAATCAAGGACTGCTTTCGCATCATTATGCTGAGGTGCTGAGATTACTGGGACCCCCTCCTTCATGATGCCTGCTTTTTCTTTAGCAATCTCAGATATACTTTCACCGAGGATATGCTGATGATCAAGACTGATAGGACTAATCACACAAACAGAAGGTAAGATCGAGTTTGTTGAATCGAGTCTTCCTCCAAGGCCCACTTCAACTACGGCCACATCCATTTTTTTTTCTGTGAACAGTTTGAATGCTAGGGCTGTGGTAATTTCAAAGAAAGTGGGAACCTCTTCCCATTCACTTACAAGCTCTTTGAGGTGGGTCAAACCTTCTGCAATTTCAATTTCGTTGGCTGGCCTTCCGTCTAACAAAATACGTTCGCGGAAAGAAATAAGATGAGGCGAAGTGAAGAGGCCCGTCCTGTGGCCTGAAGCTCTAAGTATCGAGTCCATGAAGGCACAGGTTGATCCCTTTCCGTTCGTTCCAGCCACATGAATAATAGGCATTTTCGGGTCTGGGACCTTCAATTCATTGAGGAGCCTAATTATACTGGTTAGCCCCAGTTTAATTCCTGATTCCTGTCGGCTATAGAGCCATCGGATAGATTCCGTATAGTCCATGACTAAGTTCCTAGACCAATTAAATAAAGATCGATTATGTGAGCAAGTAACCCAAGATACTTGCGAGTTTTTCACGTAACTCGCGTCGTTCCACAATCATGTCTAGGAGACCATGTTCGTGCATGAATTCTGCTGTTTGAAAACCATCAGGCAGGTCCTGGTGAGTCGTTTCCTTTATGACTCTAGGGCCAGCGAATCCAATCATACAGCCAGGTTCTGCTAAAATGATATCTCCGAGTGTGGCAAAACTCGCAGTCACTCCTCCTGTAGTTGGGTGAGTCAGAACGGAGATGAAGGGTAGTCCTGCCCTGTCCAGAAGAGCTAATGCTCCGCTCGTCTTGGCCATTTGCATTAGGCTGAGAATACCTTCATGCATTCGCGCTCCACCTGACGCCGATACAATAATGATTGCTGATTTTTCTTCGGTTGCCAATTCGATGGCACGGGTAATTTTTTCGCCAACCACAGAACCCATACTGGCACCGAGGAACCGGAAGTCCATCACTCCTAAAACTACGGGATGGCCTATGATCTTGGCTCTTCCTGTGACAATCGCTTCCTGCAAGCCAGTTATTTTTTGGTACTTTATAAGCTTGTCCTTATAGCCCTTGAATTCGAGAGCATCTACACTCTTTATTTTCTTTTCGGTTTCTTCAAAGGTTCCAGGATCTGTAATGGATTCTATCCTTTCCTGAGAATTGAGGGTGAAATGAAAATTACATTGAGGACAGACTCTTAAATTTTTCTTCAGCTCCAATTCATGAATGACTTCGCCGCAGCCCGAGCATTTTTGCCATAGCCCTTCAGGCATGTCGCGTTTCTTTTCGCCACTGCCTCTGAAAGCGGGTTTATTGAAAATGGGCATCTTTATACAATACTATTTTAGGACTCAGAATCTAACTTACCAAGGCACAGAGGACAACCCCATTCAATGTACGTTTAATTAGTTGGTAATTTCTTATTCTGGGCCAATTGGACCTTATTTTTACGACTTCTAAGCCAAATACTTGCGAGAGCACCTGTAAGGAAAACTCCACAAAAAGGGATCATTCCTTCTTTCAAGTCAGAGCCAATGTAGGGAAGTATAAGGTCTTGGCCGTATTTTTTGGGTGCTAAGGAGTGGTAATCATAAGCTTTTACACAGAATACCCAGCCAGCGTGTAAGCCCATGCATAACCATAAAGAGGATGTTCTTATACGCGCCCATCCCAGAACGAGTCCGACCGCGAAAAGGGTTGCGAATCCTTTTGCAATGAAGACCGGATTATCGAATTGGGCGAAGATCTGGCCAACGGTCCAGAATCCGGTCCCAAAGTAATGGATGTCCTGATCTGCGAGCCTGGCACAGTTGAGCGGAGGTTTTAAAAAATGAATTAACGCAAAGAAGAAAGAGACAAAAATTAAGGCATAGAAGGGTCTGGCCGTTCGCATCACTGCGCCAAGTAATAATCCACGAAAGAGAAATTCCTCCAGGACTGCTACTGCGAGTGCGGAAATGAGGAACTTCAAGAGCACCTTTTCTGAGAACGAGTTCTTGGCTTCGAATATTCCAAGCTGCATGTAAATAATACCGAAGATTAACAGGATGCCCGAAGCCAGAACAAAACCGATTCCAAAATCTGTTTTCCAGTGCATGTTACGCTGCAGGCCCAGATGACTTTTTTTCAGTTTAAGAGAACGTATCAAAGGATACATGCAGACCAGTGCTCCTATGAGCATCGAACGATTAAAATACCTACCAAAGTGAGCATTATCCAATTTGTCTTCTAGCCATTGTCCGGGCAATCCCATACTTTCAAGGACTCGGAACTGCACGAGTGCTTTGCAGCCATGGTAGAGAAAAGGAGCCAGTGCCGCTCCGATAATTAGTGAACAGACAAGCCAGGTCACTAATTTAAGTGCGTCAGATCGAATACTTTTTAACATTGCGGATTAATTACTACTAAATTGAAGTATCTGTGAAGCCCGATGACAAATCCTTTGTTGCAGTTTAAGATCTAAATATGAAAATTCATGATTGGAGGACTCGTTCAGAAACGGGTGAGAATCGTCTCTGGAGGGCCAAAAAGCACGGTGGTCACTGGGAATTCATGTCCAGGTTGCAGCGTTCGGAGGAAGGATGGACCAATCATGAAGAAATGGACATTGATGAATTGAAGACATTTCGTGAAGTCCTCTTCAATAAGTATCAGCGGCGTCGGATCCCCTGGGAGGACATATTAAAGATCGATGTCATGATTGAAGAGGCGGAAATTCCTCCAAGAGAAACAGATTAATATGAGCATATCGACTAGAAAAGGAGACAACGGAGAAACTGATTTGATGTTTGGGCGTCGAGTGGCCAAGAGTCATCCGCGAATCATCGCATTAGGAGAAGTTGATGAATTAAATGCGGTGCTTGGTATTGTCCTCACGCATTGTAGTGATCAGTCAGAAATTAAAGAACGTACCATTTACATTCAAAATGATCTCATTGTATTAATGGGGGAGATCGGGACTTTTCCCGAAGATCTTTCCAGGTATGAGGAGAAAGGATTTGATCGTTTTGGAATTGGGCATCTAGAAAAAATTAATCAGTGGATTTCAATCATTGAAGCTAAGGACATTAAGATCGAGGGGTGGGCATTACCGGGATCGAGTGGACTTCAACTTTCCGCGAGTCTGGATCATGCACGGGCAGTTTGCCGGCGTGCGGAACGTGAATGCACTGAGCTGATCAATGAGCTGGATACGTCGATCCTTTCTTACCTGAACAGGTTATCCGATTTGCTTTGGCTAATGGCTCGTGAATCTGATCTGAATTCATAAAAACGCCGAGACCTTAATTTTAATGTGCCGCTTCTCATTGTTTACCGCAAGGATTGCCTCCTTCTCCAGTATCCGGGTGAGCGTGCCTTCGAGCACGCGTTTTTGATTAGGTTCGCGAGAACGGAAAGGAGAAAGTAGATAAAGGTTTACCGGAAGGGGACGATCGAGCCCGGTTTCAACGCGTGGGCGGGCATCTCTTTCGCTGAGCGGAAGTTACGCATGATATGCGTTGCCTCGATGGTGTTGCCTGTCTCGTCGTAATCACCGGTCTTTTTGTTCAGAACGCTTTTGGTGTCTAGGTTTAGGTGTTTGGCCATGAATGGATACATCGCCTGCCTCTTGATATACTCGTAGCCGTGCTTCTCCTTCGGGAAATGGGAATTCTCCACTTTGTCCAGTGCGTCGAAATACCTGTAGATGGACTGCGCATAGGGGTATTCCACCTTGGGGGTGTTCTTGGTCCAGTCGCCACCGACGGAGATGAGTTTCAGCGGTCGGGGTGCGGCAAGGGCGGCGATTTCGGCATTGTTGGTCTCAAGCTTAGTCGTCTTGTGGATAGGCATGCCGCTCTCGCAATGGCAACCGCCGAAAAAATGTGCGGAGACCATGACGACTGGCACGCTCACTGCCACGCGCTCGTCAATGGCTGTCAACAGGAAGGTCTGCGTGCCGCCGCCCGAGCAACCTGTCACGCCGATGAGCTCCTTGTTCACCTCGGGCAGGGACTCGAGGAAATCCACTGCCCGCACACTGCTCCAGGTTTGCAGGGTGAGGGTCTGTGAATGGCCGTGATTCCAGCCAATGTGCTCCGAGTCTCCAAAGCCGACCATGTCATAGGAAAAGACCACTGCGCCCATGCGCGCCAGAGTGGCGCAACGATGCTGCTGGTCGGGACGCAGCCGGCCGCCGCCATGCTCCTTGGTTTTTCTCGCGTGGCCGTGCGGACAGAGGATGCCGGGGCGGTTGCCTTCATGACCGAGTGGGCGGTAGAGGCTACCATAAACAAAAAATCCCGGCCGTGCTTCGAAGGCGGCGCATTCCACGGTGTAACCCTCGTAGCTGCGTTTGTTCTTGATAATAGCATTGAGCGGGGTGCGCTTTGGCAACGGGCTTAGCCTGGCGCCGGTGAGGATCTGTTGTCGCACAGCATCCGCGCGCAGTTTCCATTGCGCGTGGTTTGTGTGTGTGGCGGCCATGCGTGCGAGCTGTTTGATGGCATCGGCTTCTGAGTGATAGTTGCCGCGGCAAAGGATGGGCTTTTCTGCGGCTGTCGCGGCGGGTGCTGCAAAGGCAATGAGGATGAGTAAGGGCAGAAGGCGTTTCATGGCTTAAGATTGGCAGATTGGTCGGGCCGGTGCAACTACCTTAACGATTTGTCTTGTGGCTGGCATCAAATCTTGGCAGCGCAAGGACAATATCTTCAAAAGCCTTAAGCAATAGGGGTGTATTTTAAAGAGACACTGAAAGGAGAGTTCTTGCCATTCTATTTTTGAATAAGCTCTTCCATAATTTCTTTATCGCCGCGGATTTTTTTGGCTTCATTCTCAATTCTCTCCGCTGCTAATTGTATTTCTGTAAGCTTCTTTTTCTTTGTGGAAATACTTTTGGGAGGAGAGATTTTAAATGCTCGTACAAGCTTTCCAAAGTCCTGGATTGAATCCGCGTATGGCCAGACACGCTTATCTAGTTTGAGTCGAATCCTTTTGATGTTATTGATGGCTTTTCCAAGTTCGTCAGGTGCTAGTGCGTCTCCGCTCGCCGATCCTGATCGCGCTGCATCTAGTAACAGAGTGGCAGACTGTTCGGTATTTTCCAATGATCCGAGCAAAGATAGTGTTTTGTGGCTCTTGCCGGTGGCTAATTCCAGAGCCAGCTGGGCTGACAAATGATTAGGTGCCAGTTTAATAATTTCACGTAGCTTATTCTGAATTTGAACATTGCGTAAGACGGTCGGATTATAACGCGCAATTGCATTCTGGACCTTAGCAAATTCTTTAATGGCATTAGTCAATGAGT
>Ga0114993_10000363_pt1 | contig 52607 bp, 49 predicted proteins | sample ArcticOcean_MG_C_FD_87042 | JGI IMG/M metagenome (GOLD analysis project Ga0114993, IMG submission 87042) | Marine microbial communities from western Arctic Ocean - ArcticOcean_MG_CB2_150 | ecosystem: Environmental > Aquatic > Marine > Oceanic | place: Arctic Ocean: Canada Basin | collected... | reverse complement strand
CGACGGGGGATTCGACAGCAACAGCAAACTGAGGGAAGAAGCAAGGCAGCAAAGGCTGTCCCAGAGTGATGGAGGCGGAACCGCATCGAGGCTCGGCAGAGGCAGGGCCAGTGAGGTCCGATCCAACGCCAGGGTTTCGCAATCTGCGATGCTGGGTTGGCCGGTTTATCCGGTAGACGGAATTTGGGAATACTGGATCTACACCAATGTCGGGAACGGGATCGAGATGACATTCGTTCAGAAACATTACCCCGGCCCCTATGAATACGCTGAAATTCCTGTAGGGACGGGAAAGATCGCACAGATCTGGCAGCGTATGAACCCGGAAATCGTTCTTCAAAAACAGAAGGTTTCTACGCCCAACGCATACAGACCCGCTTTTGCTACGGGAGCCCTGGATTTTTATTTTTACACCGCGGCTTTTCGGGGTGAGGGCGGTGAAACCATCCTTGAAATTTACTACGGGATTCCGACCCGGGATCTCAGCTTCGATGCAGAAACCCGGGTAGCCAATCTGGTTCGCGGGGTGGCCATTTACGATGCAGACAACCGGCCTGTTGAGCGTCTGGGCCACGAGATGAAATTTACGGTGGCCGGCGATCTCGGCCAAACGTCGGGTGCGTTCATACCCGAACTGGATCGCATTGCGCTTCCACCCGGGGAATATCGTCTCGATGTCCAGGTGGCGGACAAGATATCGGGGCGCACACAGGTTTACCGCCAGGACCGAATGGTGAATCCATTTTCAGGCAGCGGTCTCATGCTGAGTGACATCGAACTTGCGGCCACCATAGAAGTGGCCGACAAGGGAAGATTCCAGAAAGGTGAGATCGATGTGGTGCCCATGGCATCCAGGTCGTATCGGCCCGGTGAACCCATATTCATATATTATGAGATCTACAATTTGGTGAAGGATGAATTCGGTTCCACAAAGTATCGTATCTCGTACGAGGTGAGGTCCCTTGCTCGAAAGGCAGTTGGCGCAAACATCCTGCGAGGACTCGGCAAGCTGCTGGGTATGACAGAGGAAGGTGGTATCATCAAGATCGAGTATGAGCATCTTGGGACGGAGCCAACGGAACAGGCCTATTTGGAACTGGATATGTCCAGCACAGCACCGGGTCGGCATACCCTGAAGGTGAACGTGACGGATGAGCATGGTGGGGCTGTGGCCAGGGCTGCGACAACATTCACCATCAGGGAGTGAAGGTGGCGCATAATTTCAGCTGGGTTTTCGAAGGGAAATTGGCCGGAATGGGCAGGCCGGGCTGTGGTCTGGAACTGACGCCGGAAATGATGTCCCACGAACGCCGTTTTCTGGCGTGGCTCAATTCTTCGACCTCCCTGAGCATAGACAGGGAGCGACTTGTGAAATCCCTGGGATTGGGGCCATCCGGTTTGCAGATGGACCAGCGTATTCTGGATATGTATAAGAAATTCAGAGACATCTGGGGAATTCTGGAATCCTACAGGGAAGGATTCGGCAGCAATGGCGAGGCTGTGGACCTCTTTGTGAGAAGCAAGAAGCCGTTGGCAGCAGATCTGGCGCTTCTCCAGAAGATGGGAATAGATTCCGTTGTCTCACTTACCGAGACCCCACTGGAAGAGGAGCCTATGCGTTCAGCCGGGATCGAGGTGCTCCATATTCCAATCCCCGACAGGAATGCGCCAACGCCGGAGCAGGTGGATCTGTTCTTGAATCATGTAGACACAAAGCTGACATTGGGAAACACGGTGCTGGCCCATTGTTTAGGGGGCTACGGCCGAACAGGGACGATGCTCGCGTGTTATCTGGTCCACTGCGGAATGCCCGCGCAGGAAGCCCTGGACGGGATTCGGGAGAAGCGACCGGGCTCCGTGGAATCGGAGGAACAGGAAGCTGCTATATTTGCGTTCGAGGAGCGATCGGGATGAGTCGATACAGTATTGAGAATATGAGGCAGGATGCCCGGAGGGTGTTCGACGCGGCCGTTGAGGTCGTGGACGCGGAACAATGTGTCAGACATTTTGTCTCGCTCTCAGGGTCCACCCTTCAGGTTGGCGAGCAGAGCTTCGACCTGGGAGTGTATGACCGAGTGCTTGCAGTGGGTACGGGAAAGGCCTCTCCCAGAATGGGGATTGCGCTGGAGGATATTCTCGGTGATCACCTTTCAGAAGGCGTGATGAATACGAAATACGAGCACGCCGAGGACCTCGAGAAGATCAAGATCGTGGAATGCGGGCACCCCGTTCCCGATCAGGCCGGTGTGGAAGGGACAAATGAAATCCTTCACTTGCTTGAAGGTGCCGACGAGCTTACGCTGGTGATCTGTTTGATCTCGGGTGGAGGATCGGCCCTGATGCCCGCTCCGTCTGAGGGCATCACTCTGGAAGAGAAACAGGAGACCACCAAACTGCTCCTGGGATGCGGGGCGAACATCGTAGAGCTCAATTCCATCCGGAAGCATCTGTCCCAGGTTAAAGGGGGCGGGCTTGCCAGAGCGGCCTTCCCGGCAACGGTGATCTCCTTGATGCTGTCCGATGTGATTGGAGATCCGATGGACGTGATCGCTTCGGGACCTACTGTTCCCGATAGCTCCACGTTCAAGGATTGTCTGGATATTATTGGAAAATACGAGATCATGGATGCATTGCCCCCGGCCGTTAGGACCCGGTTCGAGCAGGGTGTGAACGGAGAGATTCCAGATACGCCCAAGCCGGGTGACGAGGCCCTGGAGCGGTGTCACAACGTTGTGGTTGGCAGCAACGGATTGGCGGTTGCCGCTGCGAACGAAATGGCGAGGGAATTGGGATATAACACGCTGGTTCTGTCCACCCGGTTGGAAGGGGAAGCCAGGGAGATTGCACATATATATACTGCAATTGCGAAGGAGATCCTGAAGACAGGTCAGCCGATTGCCGCCCCTGCCTGTGTGATTGCAGGAGGAGAAACAACCGTAACTGTGCGCGGAAAGGGCAAGGGAGGTCGCAACCAGGAACTGGCGCTCGCTGGGGCCATTCAACTGTCCGGTTGGGGGAAAGTGGTCTTGTTCAGTGGCGGGACGGATGGCACCGATGGCCCCACCGATGCTGCGGGTGCCGTGGCCGACAGTCATACGATGGAGCGCTCCGAAAAGGCCGGGTTATCGGCCATCGAGTTTCTGAAGCGCAATGACGCCTATCATTTCTTCAAGCCGCTGGACGACCTGGTGATGACAGGACCCACTGGAACAAATGTTGCAGATGTGGCGTTTGTTATGGTGGGAGAATCAGGAGAATGAATATCGCAGGTATCAGGATTCATAATTCACGATGGCGATGCCGATGCCGACCAGGAACATGCTGATCAGAAGACCGGCGGATATGCCTTCTCCGAGCAGGATACTGCTCAGGACTACCCCGAACACAGGTGTGACGAATCCAAACACACCGAGTCTGCTTGCACGATGTCGCCGCAGCAGGGCCGTGATCGCCATAAAGCAAAACCCGGCGATGACCAGTCCTTGATACAAAATGGCACCAACAACGGCGCCGGTGATGTGATAGGAAGTCTGGTCTTCCACCAGCAAACTGGCCCCGATGAAAACAGGCAGGCTAAGTGCGGCCTGCCAGAGCAGGATGCGGGCGGGATCGATATTCTGGGTAAGTCGTTTTGTGTAGACCTGCCGAGCCCCCAGAAGCAGGCCGCTGACGAATACCAGAATGTCACCTGGCAGGTGGTCCATTTCGCCGATGGCCAGGCTCTCGGCAAAGATCGTGGCCACACCGACGAATGAGAGGATCATTCCAAGAACCTTCAGGCGCGTCAAGCGATCGCCTGGAAGAAAGATGTGGGCGAAAAACGCCGTGAAGAACGGATAGATCGAGATGAAAACAGTGGATCGTCCGGCCAGGGTGAACTGCGTACCTGCATTCAGTGTGTAGATTTGAACAATGAAGAGTGTAACCAGGAAGAGGAGCGCTCGTTTTTCGCCGGTTTGCAGTCTGAGGGGAATCCGGGTAACGACCGCCCAGACCAGAATGGCCAACCCGCCGAAGAAAAATCTGGCGGCCGCCAGGGCGAATGGAGGCATGCCGTCCAGACCGATCTTGATGGCTACGGAGTTGCCGCCCCACAGAATTGCTGTGAGAAGCGCAATACTGCCCGCTTTGAGTGTGAGACGTTCGTTGAGTACATTCAAGTGGTCGGTCCGGAATCTGAAGGGAATCGCCTTCGGGCAAACAAGAGCCCGAAGGTAAGAGGCAAGAAGAGCCACAAGGGCTGCACAAAACCTACCAGCGTTCCCAGCAGCCCACAGATTCCCGAGCACACGAATGCGGTGCTGATATACGAGGTGGATTCATCGGAGTTGCAAAGCGAGAGTCGGGATAGTAGGTTCTTCACGCCCTCCGGGAAGCGATTTCGGAAGTGGTGTCCACCCAGAAGGCAGGCGAGCGAAAGGGTACCAACCAGAATATTTGCCCTACGGCTGAAGAAATCGAGCCCAATGCCAAGCACAAGAATCTGGCAGTAGGCGAAGAAGAACACGGCCCCATTCCGCAGCGGATTGTAAAGGCCGATCTGGCGGAGTTGCCCAACCCTGTTTCGATCTACAAACGGAATCAATCTAAAAAAGATGAACACGATCACCATGGCTCCAGGATAGAGAAATGCGCCCGGGTCCCTGGAGAGTTCCCTGTTTATATATCCGTCGATCCCCCAGTGGATGGGAACCCTGGGGGGCAGGTGATCGTACAAAACAAAAGATCCTGCGAAACAAAGCAGGATGGTGATCAGGGCGTAACGATCTCGATCGAGTAGACTCATTGCATAGATGATTTGTCACAGGCGGGCCGACCATTCATACACCCGGGTGGATTCAAATACCGGATGGGGAGTATACGGGGATTGGAGATTTCTGTCAAGACGGTACCCCCCCAGCCGGATCATACGGAGGCGATATCTTGAGACGAATTTTTCTGTTTTTTATTTGTGCAGCCTGGCTGGGAACAGGGTCGGCGGCCGCCCGGGATTATCTTGCGGAGATCGATGGATTTCACCGCAGGGCAAAACTGGATTCGGCCATCACTGTCGGTCAGGCCTTTGTTAAGGCCTACCCGGACAGCGTAGATTCACATGGTGTACTGGGCACGCTCTACGTCCAGGCGGGCAAGGTGGCGGAGGCGGAAAAGCTCTATCGCAAGGCCATTACCATGAAGCCCGATCGGGTTGAAACGTACGTAACCCTGGCGCGGTTGCTCAACACGCTCGAGCGGGGCAAAGAAGCGCTCCCTGTGTTGCAGGAGGGGTTGGGACGGGTTCCCGGTTCTGCTCCGATCCTGATGGAGCGCGGGTTGGTTCACGGCGATCTGGGTAGGCCCGCCATGGCAAAGGCCGATTTCAATGCAGCGATCCAGATCGATCCAAGTCTGGTGGACGCATATCATAACCTCGCCCTGCTTCACGCTTCGCTCAAAGATTTGGACCAGGCCCTCAAGGTGTTGTCAGATGGGATGAAGGTGATGCCTGACAATCCGATGCTTTACGTCAATCAGGGGGGCGTCTACCATGCGATGGGAATGTCCGAAAAGGCGCTCAAATCCTATGAGATTGCCATTGAAAAGGCCCCCGATGATCCACAAGTGTATCGTGCGATGGGGTTCATGGCTGCTGGAATCGACTCGCTGCGAATCGCAAGGGATGCCTGGAAAAAGACTCTGGAACTGAACCCCGATGACGTCGATGTGCGGGCGGGACTCGCTCAGGTGTATATTGGACTGGGTGATCTACAAAGTGGATTGAAGGCCTATAAGGAACTTGTGAAGATCCTTCCGAAGGAACCCTCTATCCGGTTCGCCCTGGCCCAGATTTACCAGGAGTTAGGTGATATCCCAAAGGCCAAAGCGGAGTTCACGAAGTGTATCGCAATGGACCCCAAACGTCCAGAGCCACTTTCCAGTCTCGCACTGATCCTGATTACCGAAGAAAAGATGGATTCAGCCCTGGCCATCTACAACAAGGTATTGAAGTTGTACCCTGAAGACTCCTCTACGCACAACAATATGGGATTCGTATATTCATTGAAAGAGGACTTCCACAAGGCGAGGATGTCATATGAGAAGGCCATTTCCTTCAGCAAGGATCCTGCTGTTCTCAAAGACGCGCAGACCAACCTGCAGATCGTGGAGGCGATTCAGTCAGGGAAGCTGAGGGCGCACCATATTCTCGTACGCACGGAAGGTGAAGCGCAGGAAGTTCTGCAGAAGCTGGATGGCGGAGAAAGATTCGGCGCTCTTGCAAGGAAATACTCGATTGACAAATCGTCTGCGCCTGGAGGTGGAAATCTGGGTTTCTTCTCATTAGGTGATATGCATCCTACCTTCGAAGAAGCGGTCCTAAAATTGAAGCCGGGCGAGTTCAGCGGGATTGTCCTGACCCCGATGGGATACCATGTAATCATGCGGGTCAATTGAGTTCACAGGCACATCGATCACGTGTTTGATTCTCCTGATCGAAGCGAAAACGAGATTCTGGAGACCAGTGTGAAAGGGCGACCCATTGTCGCCCCTTTTGCTTGAGAAGGGTGCATGGAGAGAATCAAAGTGCTCTTCCTGACCAGTTGTACGGGCAGGGGTGGGTCGGGAAACAGTCTGTTTTATCTTTTAAAGCACATCGACCGGTCCCGTATAGAACCTGTAGTGGTGATGCCGAAGCCAGGTGTTATCGGCAAACGGCTTTCGGCAGAGGGTGTCCGTTGCCTGGTTTTTCCAAGGCTCAAAGAACGTCTGTACGAGATGAGGTACGAGAAGTCCAACCTGCTGACACGTACGCTTTCGTTGATACAAAACAGCATTGATTGCTGTTTTTTTGTGTTTCAACTGGTACGTCTGATATCCAGAGAAAGGGCGGGTCTCGTCCACTGCAACCAGATGATGGTGAAACTGATGGGGGCGGCAGCAGGACTTCTGAGTGGTACCCCGGTGGTCTGGCATTGCAGGACGATCTACAGCACGTTTTTGCAGAAGGTGGGATTCAACCTGGTTGCCCGGTTGTCTGTTGTTCGAAAGGTGATTGCGGTTTCCCGTGCGGCGGCTGCAAACTACCCGGGCCATTCAGAGAAGGTAGTGGTCATCCACAATGGTGTGGATCTGGATCACTTTTCACGCGTGCAGGGCAATGGCGCGTTACGCAATGCTTCGGGAGTGGGAACGGATGCCGCTCCTACGATTGGGTTTATGGGACGGATCGTGAGATGGAAGGGCATTGACCGGCTCCTGGATGCGGCGGAATTGATCCTTGCGGCAGGACAGCGGCCGAATTTCGTGATTATGGGTGAAAATGCAAAAAACCCCTCTGAAGATTTGCTGCAGATCTACAGGGATGACGTCAGGCATCGCCAATTGTCGGAGCTGGTTGTGTTCACCGGTTTTCAGAAAGATGTACGACCGGTTCTGAGGGAGGTTGATCTGGTGGTTGTGCCGTCGATCAAACCCGACCCGTGCCCGCGTTCGGTTATCGAGTCGCTTGCCCTTGGCGTTCCCGTGGTTGGATCTGACACAGGTGGTATTCCGGAACTGGTCATCGACGGTTCAACCGGCTTGCTGGCCAGGGCAGGTGACGCCTCCGATCTGGCGGAGAAGATCCTTCTGCTGCTGAATTCCAAATCTTGCAGGGAGAGGATGGGCCGGGCCGCGAGAGCCTGGGTGGCCGAACATCATGACGCTTCCCAAGTGGCCCGCAGGATTCAAAAGGTTTTAATTGCCTCCGCAAGCCATGTCGAGACGTCCATTGGCACACACCAGAGTGTGCGCTTTTTCGGATAGAAAAATGGCACATTATTCGCTTAAGTAATAGCTCTTAGGCACAGGATATGCGAGAACTGATGATTGTATATGTAATGCTTACAAATATTTACGCATTTATTGGAAACCTTGGTGGTGACGGAGGTCCTGGAGGAGGAGACGGACAACTGTTGCAAATTATCAACAAGTGTGTCAGAATTTCACACCTGTGGCGGACCAGCCTGTTTCTGATCGGTTTGGCCCTGGTTTGGATCTTCCCGGCTTCTGTGCAGGGGGAGGACACGGGATATGATTTGGCCACCTGTGTCAATCGTGCTCTGGAAATAAGCCCTTCGATTCAGGCGGCCGAAGCAGACATCGAGATTGCCGAGGTGCAGTTGGGCCAGGCAAGAGCGGCAAGGTTCCTGCCGAAATTCAATCTGTCCTGGATCATTGGACCCTCTCCCGAGGCCAGGGGTGACGCCCTTACCGGAGAAAGCAGCTGGGACAATCTCAGTGTATTCACCCGCGCGGAAGTGTCCTTGATTCAGCCGCTTTACACATTTGGTAAACTCTCGGCGGCACAAAATGCTGCATCGGCAGGAATCAGGGCACGCCAGGCCGGATTGGACAAATCCAGACACGAGTTGGAACTGGAGGTTTCGAAGGCGTATTACTTGTTGCTGCTCGCAAATGAGCTTTCGGATCTTGCTGAAGAGTCCAGGACAGAAATCCAGAGGGCCCGCAAGTCTATAGACGAGAAACTCGAAGAAGACACCGGGGAGTATACCTATACGGATCTTTATCGCGTGGTTCGATTCATTTATGACGTTGAAGAGAATGCCAACAAGGTAAAGAAGGGCCGTGCACTGGCAATTTCGGCACTGAGAATCTTAATGGGCCTGTCTGCAGACGACCCGGTTGTGCTGGCGGAAGACCGGCTGAAACCTCTTGAAGTAGACATTCACACGCTCGATACTTATACTCAGATGGCTGGGAGCCGAGCGGATCTTAGACAGCTGAACGCGGGTGCCGGCATCCGGCAGGCGCAGACGCAGGCGGCCAGAAGCGACCTTTTTCCACAGATTTTTTTAGGGGGAGCATTCAAGTTTTCCAGAGCTCCCAACCGTGACGACCAGGACAATCCCTTTTTGAAGGACGATTTCAATTTTACGCAGCTCGGGGCGGTTGTAGGGTTTAAGCAGTCACTCTCCTTTGCTGGAAATTCCGCCAAGGTCAAGAAGGCCCGACTGGAAAGCAGAAAACTTGCATATTTGGGCAGCCTTGCAAGAAAAGGCGCCGAACTGGAAATTGAACGCCTCTACAGGACGCTCCGGGAAGCCGAGGCGAATGTGGCGGCGGCTAAAACGGCACGGCGGGCGACCAGACGGTGGTTCGTTTCTGCCAGAGACGGATTCAACGCGGGTCTGGAAGAGGCTGGACAATTGATCGACTCGGTAAAAGAGTACGGTATTATCAGGGCAAAATACTACTACGCAGTTTTTGAATTCAACAAGGCCTGGGTCGGGTTACGCACGGCCACAGGTCAATCCGTATTGCAGTAGTTCGGGAGGATGGTTATGGTGAAGCAGGCAGTGATCATTGCTGCTGGGATGGGCAGCCGGTTGAACGGGAGCGGAGGAAACCTGCCGAAACCACTTGTGAAAGTGGCCGGCGTAGGACTCCTCAAGCGAACGATTCTGGCTGCCAGGCGGGCAGGCATCACGGAATTCGTTATTGTGATCGGATATCGCGGGGAGGAGATCAAGGAGGCGATCTCCCGGGATTCGCAAATCGATGTCCACATTGACTGGGTAGAGAATGCCGAATGGGAAAAGGGAAATGGCCTGTCCGTACTGAAGGCACGACCCCATGTGAACGAGCCCTTCCTGCTTATGATGTCTGATCACCTGTTTGAGCCGCAGGTATTGGCCAAACTCCGTCACCATCAGGTGGCACAGGGGGAGGCCGTGTTGTGCGTGGACTACGCGCTGGACGGGATCCACGATATGGACGATGCTACCAAGGTCTTTCTGGAAGGCGACCGGATTCTTCAGATCGGGAAGGAACTGGATAAGTTCAATGCCGTGGACACCGGAATTTTTGTTTGCAGCAGCTCTCTCTTCGACGGCCTCGATGTCTCGCTGGCTTCGGGAGACGAGTCACTGTCTGGCGGTGTAAGAGTGCTTGCCGATCGGGGTAATATGCGCGCGGTTAGTATCGACGGGATGTTCTGGCTGGACGTGGATACACCCGAGGCGCTGAAACACGCCGAGCGTTCGTTGGTGAGTCAATTGGGAAAACCTACAGACGGATACGTGTCCAGAAATTTCAACAGAAAGATTTCCACACGAATTTCGGGCGTTCTGGCGAAAACGCGGGTAACTCCAAATCAGTTGTCGGTGTTCACGATGCTGGCAACGTGTCTGTCTGCGTGGCTTATCTCCAGCGGTGACTATTTGTCTTTGGCGATGGCCGGACTGCTGTTTCAATTCGCCTCGATTATCGATGGTTGTGATGGAGAGATCGCCAAGCTGAAGTTCATGGGTTCCCGTGTTGGGGAATGGATCGACACGCTGTCGGACAACATCTCTTATATGATCTTTTTCCTTGGTGTAAGCTATGGCATGTATACCCTGACAGGAGAGGACTATGTGCTCCCTCTGGGTCTGATTGCGATCGCACTTTATGTTCTCAGCGTATCATTGATGGCGGTATACTTGCAAAGCGCTGGTTCCGGGAGCTTTGCGAGTTTCAATGCCGCATTTTCTGTAGAGGTTCCAGAGGAAAAGCGTGGATGGTTCCACAAGGGCGCATGTTTATTGAAATTTGCGGTTCGTCGAGACTTTTTTGCCCTGATGTTTTGTGTGCTCGCCCTTGCCAATATGCTCTCGGCCATTTACTGGATCGTCATCATCGGTGCGGGACTTGTTGCGGCATCCACATTCGGATATTCCAGTCTGATGATGCGTTCGAGGGGTTTCTGGTCTTCAACCGGAGCCTCACAGGTGGATACGGGCAAGCTCGTATCCGAGAAGGCTGACTGAGGTCACGGGAGGAACTTTCCCGTCGTATAATCGTATATGGAAAAACAGGAGGAGTCTACTCCGGAGCGAAATTGTGCCGGATATTTTTGTCTCTGAATCCCACGGTTAAAACAGGATTAACATCCGTGAAAAAAATACAATATATGTTTGTTATTTATGCGTTTGCGATGCTTCTGGCACCCTCCTTCGCCGGCGCTGAAGAAGACGCACCAGACCTGCTCGAGATGATGAAGTCCAGGGATGCATCCATCAAGCAGATCGTGAATTCCGAAACCCGGGGCGAAACACCAGCCGAGCGGGACAGTTTGAAGGCGGTTGTTGGAGATCTGTTCGATTTCAAGGAGTTCAGCCGGTTGGCACTTGGCCGCTATTGGAGCGAACGCACCGAAGCCGAACAGGTTGAATTCACGAACCTGTGCAGGCAGTTGATCGAGAAAAACTATGCCGACCCAAAACTTTATACAAAATCGGACAGAATTGACTATATTGGATCTGAAGTTGAAGACTCAAAAGGTATAGTAAAGACTGTAGTTTACTACAAAGATGAAGAGAGCAGCATCCACTACAAGCTGCATCCTGTGAATGGACAGTGGCGTGTCTACGATATGGTAATAGACGATTTGAGCGTTACCAGAAGTAACCGGTCACAGTTCTATAAAGAGATACGAAAAACTTCCTTCGATGGCCTGGTAAACAAGCTGAAGAAAAAGCTGGTTGATGAAAAGGCACCCGGGGAAGATAAGGATTAGTTAATGCAGGCCTGGTTCAGCTTCTTTTCAAGTTTAGCATATAGACGGTATTCCAGAATTATAATCATTTCAGCTGTGGTAACGCTATTCTGCAGCTATTTTGTTTATAAGCTGGTATTACGGTTAGAGACGGATATTGCCGCTCTGATTCCAAAGGATTATCCGAGCGTAAGGACGCTGGAGGATATCAAGCAAAAGGTCGGTGGCGTCGGGAGTCTGATCGTTCTGGCGGAGAGCGCCAACTTCAAAGACTCGAAGCGGTTTCTGGACGACCTGGCGGTAGAACTGAAGACGGAAACCTACTGGAAGTATGTCAACTATGTGAACTATCAGCGGGACGTAGATTTTTTCAAGAAAAACGCCCTGCTGTATATGGATCTGGAGGATCTGGAAGAGATTCAATTCCGGGTGGAAGACCGGATCACCCAGGAGAAGTTGAAGCTTTCGCCGTTGTTCATCAAACTGGATGACGATGAACCCGACGAAGAACTCAGTTTCTCGGACATAGAGGACAATTACAAGCGAAACGGGAAAGATGGCCACGAAGTCTACTATACCAATCCGGACAGTACAATTGTTGCCCTTGAAGCTGTGGCGTCGGGCACGGTCAGCAATATCGGATTCGGCAAGGAGATGTACAGTGCCATTCAGCAGGCCGTCAACAAGCTGGACCCGAAGTCATATGCTAAGGATATGCGTGTCTCCTACGGCGGGACATTCAAGAACAAGATCGACGAATATGACGTCATCCTGAGCGACATCAAATCCACGCTTATTTACGGCGTTGTGGGTGTGGTTCTACTCCTCACGTTTTATTTCAGGCAGCCATTGGCTGCTTTTTTTGTTGCCATTCCGCTCACAATGGGCCTTTTCTGGGCGTTTGCCATTACCTACTGTGTCATTGGAAATCTGAATACGATGACCGGGTTCCTCTTCGTCATTCTGTTCGGATTGGGTATCGATTTCGGCATCCATATGTTCGCCCGGTATCTCGAGGACCGGATGGAAGGGATGAGTGTCCGTGAATCTATTGAAACGATGCTGGGGCAAACCGGACAGGCCATCCTTACTGCTGCTCTGACCACATCGATTGCCTTCTATTCACTTACAATCACCGACTTCAAGGGCTTTTCCGAATTTGGATTCATAGTGGGAACGGGCATTTTGATGTCGCTGGTAGCGATGACCACAGTCCTGCCCGCCTTCCTTGTGTTGTTCGACCACCGACTCAAATTGATCCGAATGCGTCACGTGCTGGGTCACGACTGGGGCAGCGGAAAAGGAAAGCTCCCCTTTTGCAAGCCCGTGCTGCTCCTGGGCCTGATCCTGACTCTGTATATGGGATCGAACCTTCCCAAAATAGAATTCGAGTATGACTTTACCAATCTCAGATCGAATCTTCCGGCTTCCAAGGTCGTAAAGCAGAAAATCGGGCAAATCTCACAATTCAGCAAGGAGTCCAACTCACCCAGTGTTGTGCTTGCCGACAACAGGGAAGAACTCAACGAGATCGTTGCGGCTGTGCAGGCCAAGATTGTTTCCGAAGACGAGACGCCTACCATTGACAAGATCAGGACCTTGTGGGCCGCTCTCCCCAAAGATCAGGAACGGAAACTGGAAGTAATCGCGCAAATCAGGGAGTTGGTCGATGGCGAGGGCGCCAGGCTGATCAAGGGTGAACAGAAGAAGCGGTTGGACGAATTGAAAGATTTGTTGAACGTAAAGGCTGTAGACGTAGAGGATATGCCGAAAAGTATATTGAGACAGTTCTCAACGGTCGACGGGAGCCGAGCGCATTTCGCGTTTATCTATCCCGGTGTTCAATTGAGAGATGGCCGCAAGGCTATAGAATTCGCCAAAGACTCTCACGTGATTACGACCGCCTCGGGGAAGACCCATTACTCGAGCAGTTCGAGCATTATTTTTGCAGATATGCTTCAGTTGATGCTTCGGGACAGCCGGGTGGCCATTTCTGTGACGCTTGTGGTGGTCCTGCTCATTGTGGTGATCGATTTCAGGAGTGTTCGTCACGGATTACTCGTGATGCTTCCGCTGCTCTGCGGAGCGGTCTGGATGTGCGGCTCGATGATCCTTTTCGGCATGAAACTCAATTTCTACAATATGGTCGCTCTGCCCACCATTATTGGAATGGGGATAGACAACGGTGTGCACCTCTATCACCGATACCGGGAGGAGGGGGAGAACTCGCTTCCACTCGTGTTGAAGAGTACGGGTGGTGCGATGTTCGTCTCGATGTTGACTACGATGGTCGGCTTTTCTGGTCTGACCATGGCTACGCACCCCGGTTTGAACTCCATTGGAAAACTCGCCCTCATCGGGCTGGTCACCTGTTTTGTAGCTGCGGTAGTCGTATTGCCCGCGCTGCTGCAAATTCTGGATGGCCGGAAGTCCAGGAAAAGGCCCAGTTCTCCAGTGAGCGCACAGGCCGCAGACTCGGATTGACCGGAACGCCTTCACCTCCGGAGTTCAGGCAGAACGCAGATGTGTTCTGCCTTTTTTATTTCCAAGTCGAATGGTTTGACGTTGAATCACACAGGGTTTAATTTACGCGCCCATTTTGCCTACGCTCAGAGGAACCTGCTCAAGTTATGAATTTCCAAGCTCTGATTGCGGTAACGATTTTTTCAGGACTCTATACCAGTCTGTGGGGCGCCTTCAAGGACTGTCCCTTCGAGGGTTTCAAGCCCGGGACCTTTCCGAGGAGCATCTACTTTCATCTCGTCATTCTTGTGATGCTTCTTCTGTTCCCTGTATTCAGGGTAAGACTGGAGTCGCTGGGTCTGTTTCAGGTCTTTTTTCTGGTCATGGGACTCGAGCGATTCATTGCCGAATTGTACAAGGGGTTTTTCAGGACTGAGGACCAGGACAAATACTTCGTGCCTTCGCGTATTACTTTTCTCGGCAAGTATGTGGGGAGTGATCTGCTTCGGTACGCCTCGGGAACGATCCTGGTCACCGGTGTTTTTTGTTTGCTGTTGATCGAGACGCGCGTGACCTCATTTGCAGGATTTTTCGGTGTTGCCTATGCCACCGGGCTTCTGGTCTCTCTGGGGGGAGCCTACAAGGATGCACCGTTCGAAGGGTTCAAGTGGCTGAAGTTCCAGCGTTCAGCTGTTGTGCTTGCGGTCTGTTCCCCGCTGTTCTACTGGATCAGCGATACGGATAATCCAGTGTCGATCGGGTATCTGATTTATATGAACGGCGGGCTGGAGCGCTTCGTTGTGGAGTATTACAAGACCTACATCCAGCGGACAATGTCCGGCAAATTCAGACCTGATCTGGAGCGCCAGCAGGCGTTCGTGGATACGCGAGAGAAGTATCATTATCTCGCTCTGGTGATCATTGTGGGACTCGTGGTACTATACCTTTATGAAACAAAGATCATTTGACGCCATTGTAATCGGGTCGGGATTCGGCGGTGCGGCCAGTGCTTACAGGCTGGCGAGAGCGGGGATGAAAACCCTTTTGCTGGAGCGCGGAAACTGGGCGAAACGGGATGAACTGGACTGGGATCAGCGTGAGATTCTGATCAATAATCGCTACGAGAGCAGCTCCAGGATGAAGGTTAAGCAGTACGGCGAAGATAGCTTCAAGGAGATGGCTCCAAGGGAGGTGGTGGGCGGAATGTCCGTGTTTTACGGAGGCGCTTCTCTCCGGCTCAGGGAAAAGGATTTCAACTCATGGCCCATTTCCTACGATGATCTCGAGCCGTATTACTCCGAAGCAGAACAGGTCCTGGAGGTTCACGGCGAGGCCGGTGGGGATCGGTTCGAACCGCCCAGGTCTTCGGAGTATCCCTTCCCGGGGATCTCGCTTTCACCGCCGGCCGCAAGGATAAGCTCGGCCGCCCGTGGGCTTGGATACACACCTTTCAAGATTCCGCTGGCACTGAATTTTAGAAATGATCAACGTACCGTATGTATCAAGTGTATCACCTGTGACGGTTTTCCCTGCAAGATTCAGGCGAAAAACGATGTGACGATGACCTTTATGGCAGGGGTGCAGGATCGTGACTTCGAGGTGATGCCCGGCGTTATCGTTGACCGTCTGGTCGAGAAGTGCGGGCGAATCCAGTCGGTAATGTGTATCGAGACTGAATCCCGGCACGCATTTTCGCTGTCCGCCAGGGTGATCGTTCTGAGCGCCGGGGCGATTGGAAGCCCCGCACTCCTGCTGCGGTCCGACCTGGAGCGGTTTGGAGGTCACCGCTGGGTGGGCAAATGTTTGATGAGGCACTGCAACGCGGTGGTTTCAGCCCTCTTTCCGTTTCGCACGAATCCGGGCAAGGTGTTTCACAAACAGATTTGTCTGACCGATTTCTACGAAGATCTACGTGACAAATACCAGACCTCTGTGGGGACGATCCAGGACATTTACACCCCTTCCGCAGAAGTGTTGCGTCACTTCGCCCCGAAGCGATATAAGGGCATTGTTTCCCTTTCCTCGAAATTTTTACAGAATCTCCTTTGCATTGCCGAAGATGATCCCCGGGAAGTGAACGCCGTAACCCTGTCGGGCGAAAAGGATGTCTTCGGGATGCCGCTCGTTCAGGTGGAGCACCGATATTCCTTTGCTGACTACGAGCGTCGCGATCTGTTGATCAATCGGGCGAAAGCGGTACTGGGGAAGGCGGGTGGTTTGATCAAGCGGCATTACGAGATCGACTCCTTCTCCCACGCCGTGGGGTCTGTCCGGTTCGGAAATGATCCCGGTGAAAGCGCCCTGGATCGGGATTGTCGCTTTCGAGAGGTCGACAATCTGTTCGTGGTCGATGGCAGCTTTATGCCCACCAGCGGGGGAGTGAATCCCAGTTTGACGATTGCCGCCAACGCGCTGCGTGTGGGCGAAATTATACAGAAGGAGTTTGCTTGATATCGAGATCCGGGAAAGTGAAAAAATGAAGAAGATTTGTCTGGTGGGCTGCGGGACGATCGGAAAACGCCACGCCGGAAATCTCCAGGGGAAGGCGGAACTGGTCTTCTGCAGTCGCACCCTGGATAGCGCCCGCGCGTTCAATGAAGCATACAACGGCTCCGGTGTCTTTTCGCTGGATGAGGCGCTCAGGAGAGAGGATGTATCGGGCGTGGTGATCGCCTCGCCCCCTGAATTCCACAAGGATCAGGTCGTGGCGGCTCTGGCTTCCGGAAAGGGCGTGCTGGTCGAGAAACCGATGTGTGTTTCGCCCGAAGAGGTTGAGGAGATCCAAAAGGCAGTGTCCGAAGCGCAGAGCGGATTCTTGATGGTGGCCGAGAACTACTACTACAAACCGTCTCTGACGAAGATCAAAGGGTGGATGGCTGCAGGTGCGATCGGCAGGGTCCAGTCCGTGTCGGTTAAGAAACTGTCGACCCAGGTCGCTTCGGGGTGGAAGACCGGTTACGGCGCTCTGCTCGAGGGTGGCATACATTTTGTTGCCCTGATGAACGACCTTTTTAAGGAAGATCCAGTTGGGGTGAGTGCCGTGTTTCCGGGCTATGCCTCAGGTCCCGAGCGGCATTCTGTAACCACGCTCACCTACGCCGACGACGTGACGGCGAGACTCGAGTATTCCTGGAACACGCCAAGTTTGTTGAAAGGTACATTTCACCATTCAAGCATACTGGGTGACCGGGGCAGAATCGTCTTCGAGAGCAATGGGATTTACACGATACTCGCCTCGGGGTTCCGGCGGCGCCTGCGTTTTCCTGGCTTCGGTGACCTGATGGGCTACGAGGAGATGACCCGGGATTTCCTTCGCTGTCTGGATCAGTCCGATGCGCAGCCCTATTCAGATGTTGTCAGGGCAAGACGTGATCTGAAGGTCGTTTTCGATGCTTACACAATGCTTGGCTGAAGTCATGGAAATCCTGCTCTTTTAGGTGTAAACAGGGCGATTTTACCATCAGAAAAAGGGGGTTGACCGTCCACAGGCAACCCTCTATATTGTGACCTGATCCTCCCCCCGTTCTCCTCCTTAATCTTCCACGCTTTCCTTCGATTTTCCTCAATGGATTTTCAAAAGTTTCTTACCCAGATCCGCAGCGGGTATGACTACAACGGACAGATCGTGCACGTTGAGGCGATCCCTTCCCGCGAGTCCCAATTCGCCAGCGCCCCGGGCCCTCTGCACCCATCGCTTGAAAAGGCGCTTGGGGAGCTGGGGATCAGCGATCTCTACACGCATCAGGCCGACGCGTTGAAGGCGCTGAGGGATGGCGCGGACGTGACGGTTGTGACGTCCACAGCGAGCGGCAAGACCCTCTGCTATCAAATCCCCACACTGGAAGCTCTGCTGGATAATCCCGAAGCTACCGCCCTGTATATGTTTCCGACCAAGGCGCTCGCCCAGGACCAGGCGCGTGGGCTCAGTCGATTGATCGAACTGGCGCCGGATCTGGAGTTCGTGCTGGGAACCTATGACGGCGATACACCGCCGAATATGCGCAAGCGGCTGCGTGAGGAAGGCCGGGTGATTCTTACCAATCCGGATATGCTCCACCAGGGCGTGCTGCCGAACCACCCGCGCTGGGCACGGTTCTTCCAAAACCTCCGATTCGTTGTGCTCGACGAGGTGCACACCTACCGTGGTGTGTTCGGCTCCCACGTGGCCAATGTGATGCGGCGTCTGGTCCGGATTTGCGCCCACTACGGCGCCAGACCGCAGTTCGTTTGCTGCTCTGCCACAATTGCCAATCCAAAGGAGCTTTCTGAAGGGCTCACCGGGCGGGAAATGACCCTGGTGGACAATGACGGTTCTCCCCGGGGAAGTCGCACCTTCGTGTTTTGGAATCCTCCGTTCCTGGAGGGGAGTACGAGCGACCGCCGCAGTGCGAATACAGAAGCACGCTGGCTGATGACGAGTTTGATGCAGGCGCGTGTGCAGACGATCGGTTTTGTGCGCGCCAGATCGACCGCCGAGGTGATTTACAGATACTGCCAGGAGGACCTTGCGCGGATTTCACCGAAACTTGCAGCGTCGATTCGAGCGTATCGCGGTGGATACTTGCCAAGCGAGCGCCGGGAGATCGAGCGGATGCTTTTCGAGGGTGAACTCCTTGGCGTGATCAGTACGAACGCCCTGGAGCTTGGAATCGATATTGGCGGACTGGACGCGGCCCTGGTGGTGGGCTATCCCGGGACGATCGCCAGTATGTGGCAGCAGGGCGGTCGTGCAGGAAGACAGGCGGATGAGGCGCTGGTGATTTACGTGGCACACAATGCGCCGGTCGATCAGTTTCTGATGCGCAATCCGGGTTACTTTTTCGGACAGTCGCCCGAGCACGCCACGATCGACCCGAACAATCCTCACGTGGCGGTTGGACATCTCAGGTGTGCGCTGAGGGAACTGCCGGTTCGGGGGGAAGAGGGTGAGGTGGTGGGCGAGTTCACGGGCGCGATGCTTGAAATTCTGGAAGAAGAGGGTCAAGCGAGACAGTTGGACGGACGCTGGTATTATAGCAAGTCCGGTTATCCGGCGGCCGAAGTCGCCCTGCGCAATATGAGCGATGTGGTCTACACGGTGATCGAACAGCGCGACGATGGTCCCGAGGTGATCGGCACGCTGGACGAAATGAGCGCCTTCTTCCAGCTCCATACCCACGCGGTGTATCTGCACAACGGGCAGACCTATTTTGTGGACCAGCTGGATGTGGACCGGAAGATCGCCACGGTGAGTCAGAAGGGGCTCGACTATTATACGCAGGCGGTGGATGAGACGAATATCAAGGTGAACGACACGGAGACCGAGGCAAAATGGCGCGTGAGTCTGGTGTGCTTCGGTGAGGTGACGGTCACAACGATGGTGTTGATGTTCAAGAAGGTGAAATTCGAGGATCGGGACAGTATTGGATTTGAGAATCTGGACTTGCCTGCGCTTCCTCTGGACACGGCCGGGTGCTGGCTGATTCCGCCAAAGGAAGCGCTTGCTGCGTGCCGTGCTGCGGGCCGCGTGCCATCGGAAGGGTTGAAAGGGATCGCAAATATTCTGGCCGAGGTCGTGCCGCTGTTCGCAATGTGTGACGTGACGGATATCGGTACGACGATTGACAGTTCGAATACGGGGAGCACCACCCTTTTCGTGTATGACCGTCACCCCGGGGGGATCGGTTTTTCCGAGAAGATTTCGGAGATGATGGAAGAGGTGATCACGGCGTGCCTGATGGTGGTTTCCGAGTGCGTGTGTCTGGATGGCTGCCCATCGTGTGTGGGTGCGCCGCTGCCGCCCTCTGGAGACGACGGTGGGACCAAGGGGACGATTCCTGACAAGGAAGCGGCACTGGTGCTTCTGCACGCGTTGCTGGAGAAAGAGCCCTACGTTCCGAAGCGACCCCGACCGGCGCCTTTCGTACCGCCTGGTCTTATCGTGGATTCCTCTGAGCCAGAGAGTCCACCCATTCCCGTGAATCCGATGCCGATCAATGTAGAGGCCAAGATTCGGAAAAAAGTGAGAGGATTCAAACGTTGAACGAGCGACTGAGGACATATCTGGAGGACCAGGTGCCATTGATCGATCGGGAGATGTTTTCGTTTCTTCCGGAACAGGAGCCGAACCGGTTTCTCTATGCTCCGATGCGTGACTACCCGGAGCGAGGCGGGAAGCGATTCCGGTCTGCCCTGGTCCTGCTGGCCTGCGAGGCTTTTGGCGGTGAAAAGGAGAAGGCGGTACGCACAGCGGCGGCATTCGAGATGTTTCAGTCCTTTGCCCTGGTGCACGACGATATCGAAGACGGTTCCGAGATGCGCCGAGGGAAGCCCTGCCTACACCATATTCACGGTGTGCCATTGAGTATGAATGTAGGCGACGCGCTCTACTCCAAGGTGTTCGAAGTGCTGGTCGCGAATCGGGAAGTGCTTGGAGAGTCGGTGACCCTCGACCTGGTTGAAGAGATGGTCCGGGGCGCTCAGTTGACCTTCGAAGGTCAGGCGTATGATATCGGCTGGATCGAAGCGAAAGAGATCCCCAGCGTGGAGGCTTTCCTGGAAATGCTTCGGCTCAAGACCGGGTGGTACAGCGGGCGAGGTCCCTGCACCGCGGGAGCAATCATTGCCTGCGCTCCGGAGGCTGAGCGGAAGGCGATCGGGGATTTTGGGGAGATGATGGCGGTGGCCTTCCAGATTCGGGACGATCTCTTAAACCTGACCGTTCAGGCTGAGGACGCGTCTCAGGCACCCACGACCACAGCGGGTGGGTACGGTAAGGAGAGAGGCGGAGACATCGCAGAGGGCAAGCGAACCCTGATGGTGATCGATCTGTTTCACAGGTGCAACGCAGGCGAACAGGGTCAGGTTCTGGAAATCCTGAACGGCGATCGCGCAAATGTGAATTCCGAGCAAATCGAGTGGACGATTGCGCTGATGGAGCAGTACGGGTCGATCCGCAGGGCCGAAGATGCTTGCCGGGAACGCGCGCAGCAGGCTGAGCAGTTCCTGGAAGGAATTCCGCCCTCCGAGCCGAGAGAGACGATGCGAGAGATGTGCAGTTTTCTGGTTGAACGCGTATTTTAGAACGGGTTGGCAATCAGTTCTCCCACCAAAAATGCAGACAGGAGGCAGGGCATGAAGTTCTTCATTGATACGGCAAACCTGGACGAAATTCGGGAAGCCAATGAGATGGGCGTTCTGGACGGGGTGACCACGAATCCGACCCACGTGGCCAACCAGGAGGCCTCATTCGAGGAAATCATTCTCGAGATTTGCGAATTGGTAAACGGGCCAGTAAGCGCCGAGGTGGTGGCCACCGATCACGCGGAGATGATCAAGGAAGCCCGGACGATTGCGAATATTCACAAAAATGTGGTGGTGAAGATTCCGATTACACTGGACGGGCTCAAGACGGTCAAGGCCTGCAGCGACGAAGGGATTCGCACCAATGTGACCCTGTGCTTCTCGGCAAACCAGGCGCTGATGGCCGCCAAGGCGGGCGCCTCTTACATCAGTCCTTTTCTGGGTCGGCTGGACGATATCGGTCACGTGGGAATGGACCTGATCGCTACGATTCGGCAGATCTATGATAACTACGGATTCCCAACTGAGATTCTTGCGGCGAGCTTGCGTCACCCCTTACACGTGATGGACGCGGCACTTGCGGGAGCCGATGTTTCCACGCTGCCGCCGGATGTGCTGAAGAAGCTTCTAGCCCACCCATTGACGGACAGCGGTCTGGCGCGTTTCCTGAGCGACTGGAATGCGTGGAAGGAGAAGCAGCCAGACACGGTGATCGCCTGACGAGGAAAATGAGGGGAAAGAGAAAGGGCTTGTGTCGATTGGACACAAGCCCTTTTCCAAAACTGGAGCCACCCAGCGGACTTGAACCGCTGACCTACGCATTACGAATGCGTTGCTCTACCAGCTGAGCTAGGGTGGCTAACGTCTGAAAAAACACGTTATTATTGTCTTGTCAGGTGGCATAAAAATAAGCAAAGCCTCGAAAAGTGTCAAGAAAAAATCTGGCTATTTGAGCGCTTCGAATCAATCTGATTTAGGCGCTTCAACGAATGTCGATTCGTGTCAGGAGGGTGCCGATGAAATTCGTGGTTGCTGTAGACTGTGAGGGCGTAGCCTGCGCCGTGGGTTCGCCCGGTGGATCGTTGAATTCTTCACGCGATCTCGAGTTCGCAAAGCTCCAGGCGACCCGCGAGGCGGATGCAGCGGCCAGGGGACTGTTCGAGGCGGGCGCCGAACAAGTGATCGTGTGGGACAATCACAACGGGAGCCTGAATCTCCACTACGACCTGCTTGACGAACGGTGTGACATTGCGCTCGGTGTGGGCTTCGAGCACCGGTTTCCGGGAATGGACGAGTCCTTCAGCGGTGTGGCGTTCATTGGCTACCACGCGATGGACAATACGATCGACGGGGTGATGTGCCACACGTTCAGCTCCGCTTCGTATCAGTACAAGAAGGTGAACGGTCAGGAGGTGGGCGAAATGGCGATCGACGGAGCAGTCGCCGGCGGGAAAGGTGTTCCCGTGATTTTCTGTGCGAGTGACGATAAGGGGACCGCCGAGGCGAGTCGCTTTTTCGAGGGGATAGAAACTGTGGCGACCAAGCAGGGAATGGGCTGGAACGGGGCGGTGAGCAAGCACCCCAGGCGCGCGGTCAATGAGATTTACGAGACGATTCAAAAGGTGGTTCCAAAACTGGACAACTGTAAACCGTTCACGTTCGGCTCTCCTGTGACACTGGAGATTCGCTACAAGCGATTGGAAGCGGCGCAGTCGGCGAGCAGGGGATACAAGGGAGGTGAACGAATCGACCCTTACACAGTGCGGCACGGGTTGGAGTCGATCGAGGATTACTATTAGGAATCAGTTGTCCGCTAAAGTAACTGGTGAAAGCTGGGCAGGAGGAAGGGTCAGTCGCTGGTGCTCCCGGGGCGATCGGTGTCGCGATTGATGCGCGTGTCTACGAGGTAGTCGATGGCGAGGGCGATCCCCTTACGATAAGGTAGCGTGATTCCGGTGATCGCCAGGGCGCTGGCGACGACGATAATTTGACCCAGCAGGATGGTTGGTGGGTGCGTGAGCAAGATGGTGAGGATAAAGAGGCCGGTGAAGAAAGCGGTCGAGATATACATAAACGCCCAGCAGTTGCCTTCGCGATTCTGGAACTCACACTGACACAACTTGCATTTTTCGTTCAACAGGTGCCAGCCCTGATAGAGATTTCCTTCACCGCATTTCGGGCATTTCTTACGAACGCCACGCCAGAGGATTTTGCCGATTTCTTTAGGTGTCAGTGTGTTGATTCCTGAGTTCGAGTGGAAGCCTATGTTGCGGGTTCAGTAATTTACACGTTCGCGTCTTGCAGGACAAGTCGGCCGCTTCAAAGAGAGGTTACTCTTGGCGATTTCTGTTAGAAAAGGATGTCCGGGCGATCGGGACACGATCGTGGGATTCCAGGTTGCGATGGCACAGGAGACGGAGGATCTTGACCTGGATCCGGCGACTGTGACCGCAGGAGTGCAGGCGGTTTTTGATGATCCCCAAAAGGGAGAGTACTGGATTGCGGAGCGAGAGGGGGATATCGTTGGAAGTCTCCTGACCGTGCCGGAGTGGAGTGATTGGCGAAACGGTACCGTGCTCTGGATCCACTCTGTTTATGTGGTTCCCGGTGCGAGGAAACAGGGCGTGTTCAGGAAGCTGTACGAAAATCTCCAAACACGTGTTGTATCTTCGGACGGCCTCAAAGGGCTCCGACTTTACGTAGAGACTGAGAATGGCAACGCCCAGCGCGTGTACGAGAAAATGGGAATGAGTGCAGAACACTACAAATTGTTCGAATGGCTCAAATAGGTCGATCTGAGCTGGAAATCAATCGAGATTCAGGAGGAAAATATGGCTACTGGATTGAAACTGGGTGCAGCGAAGGTGGACGTGACACCGCCAACGGGATTGAAGATGGCCGGTTACGGTGGACGCGATGACCCTGCAGTGGGTACTCATTTGCCCCTCTGGGCACGCGCTTTCGTGTGCGGCGAGGGTGTCGACCGGCTGGCGCTGGTGGTGGTCGACGTGGTGGGGTTCAGTGACGAGACGACCGGGGAGATTCGCGGGGCAGTCAACCGAGCGACCGGGATTTCTCAGGAGAAGGTTCTGATCGCGACTACGCACACGCACTCTGGACCGGTGACGACCAAGTTTCGGTCTGTGGATCCGGATCCGGATTATATGGTTACGGTGACCGCGGGGATCGTTTCGTCGGTCGCTCAAGCGGCGGACAGCCAGGTGACTGTAAAGTTGGGCTACGGCCAGGTGCAGGAACCGGAGTTTCATCACAACAGGAGAAATGAAGGTCAGCCGATTGATTCCACCCTGGGGCTCGTTCGATTTGTGACCGAAGCGGGAGAGACAGTCGCCGCGTGGGTGGACTACGCGTGTCACCCGACGATTCTCACGGGGAAGAACTTCTACTGGTCGACCGATTTCCCTGGCGTGGTGTGCAACGAGCTGGAGGACGCCTGGGGCGGTGTCGCCGGATTCTTCAACGGTTGCCTGGGAGATGTGGGCCCCTACCGACCCGAGCAGAATTTTGCTGAGGTCGAAAAGATCGGGAAGGGGATCGCCAAGACGGCGAAGACATTGGGTGAAAGTCTGACCTGCAGCGATGTCTCCGGAACGAGCGGTGAGCACGTTTACGTCAAGGTGCCGCTGGACGATATTCCGTCGGAGGAGGAGCTGAAGGCACTCGCCAAATCGGGCAGCGGTTACGAGCCCGCCTGGGCGAGCGATCAGTTGGAAATGCGTGCCTCAGGTGAGCCAATTGTGACAGAGGTCCAACTGGAGGTCCAGGGATTTCGCGTTGGTGATCTCTTCCTTGCCTGCTTTCCGGGACAGCTATTTGGCTCCTGGGGGATTGAGTTGAGAGATCGCTGGCCGAACGAGAGGGTGATGCTCGTGAATCAGGCCAACGCACACGCAGGCTATTTCCCGTCGAAAATTGGCTGGGACCTGGGAGGCTACGAAGTGCGATCGGCCTTCAAGTTCAATTCCGATCTCCCGGCGCCAATGACCTGGCTCGCCGGACAGAAATTGGTGGACGCGGCAGTAGAAATGGGAAGCGAGTAGCGGGTGTTAAAATGACGTACTCTGAAATAGAGTTTGTCTGAGATGAAAATTCCAGACGTGTGGAATTTTGGTTGTAGAACAAAGTTTCTGATAAATTTCTTGAAAGCTTAATAGACACTTTATTGTTTAATATCAACTGCTTAATTGAAATTTTACAAATTTCGGATTCGGAATATACTATTAAATAGTATTAAATAACCAAAGGAGAAATACTGGAGAATAGAGCAGGCTATTGTCGCGCGTCCTAGTTTCCTTACTTAACCCGGAGGACCGGGAAGTCATTCTGAGCGCTGTACCTCCGGACTCCTGGCCCACTTCAATCGCTTGTGCGCGAAGAATCTCTGCGCGTGAGGTGAGTCACCAGGAAACTTTGTCATCGGGCAATGGACTGAATTCACTAACTTCCGGAATACAATTTGCCGAAAGATCTCACGGCAAGAGTGGTCTAAAGAAACCCGGCGGGTAATACCTGCTTCCCGAGGATGGATAAAATGGAATGTCGCACATGTGTTAGGAACAAAGTGGTGGAACTGACATTCAGTATGCCCCAGTCGCCAATCGGGAATATTTCCAGGATACGTGTTCTTCGGCGCACGGCCAGTCGGTTCGTCTTTGGCAAACACTACGCGAGCTATTTTGAGTCGATGAAGCCGGGCAGTCGGGACGCGTACAGCGGCTGCAAAATCGAACGGAAGGATGATGGTAAGGTGGTCTGCAGGGATGCGAATGTCCGCGCGGGGGCCACTTACGTGTACTGGATTCGCGTTGGGCGATCCAGAACCCAGGGTCCCTTCGCCGTCAAGGTCCGTGATCCAGGAATCTGGTGGCCGCGCACGGAGATTCTTCGGAGGATGCGGGCGCTTGCACGCCGGTTTCCCGATTTGATCGAATACACGGTCTTTGGCAAGACTGCATCTCATAAGAGTCTCTCGGGGCTACGTGTCGGCAGCCGAACCCGTTGTGTTGCGCTGACTGGCCTGGTGCACGCCGGCGAATCCGGACCGGAGTTGATGATTCCTGCCCTTGAACGGCTTGTTGTTGAGGATCCCGATCTATTGAAAAAGACTGGCGTGGCGATTTTGCCGGCTGTAAATGGTGACGAACGCGAACGCCAGGTTGACGGGTGCCCTTGGTACCTGCGGAGGAACCCTCGAGGGGTGGATATCAATCGTAATTTCGATGCGGATTGGGAGGTTGTGAATCATATGTATGGATTGTCAACCGATGATCCGAACTCTGGGACCTATCGTGGCGTTAAGCCTGAGTCAGAACCTGAAACCAGGGCCGTCGTTAATTTTGTGAAGATGGTGCGACCACGCGTGGTTTTCAACTACCATCACCTGGCAAGCATTTGCGATTGCCACTTCCTGGGTCCCAGGTCTGCTGAGGGCGATGGTGCGTACCGCAGGTCTTGCAATGCGATGTGCACGTCCTACACCCACGGTATGTATCCTTCGCGTAGCCGTGAGCCTGGGCTGAGTTTCACGACTTCCCCTGGTTCACTTCCTGCGTGGTTATACAGCAAGATGAAGGTTCCGGCGTTTGATGTTGAGGGGGACAGGTGTGCTGAATGCAATCAGTCCACGATAGATCGCACGGATGATAGATTGCTCGAGCTTTTCCAGGAGCGGCATTACGGAGGGATCAGATCTGTGTTGCAGATGCTCTCGAAAAGGAAGTGATTGTGTCGTGCACTTCCCCAGACAGAACCAGATTGGGGGAAAGGGACCGTAGGAATGCGGATCGGTATCGGCATACTGAACCACACGGGAGGAGAACAAGATGGAGGGTCGCATTTTTGGAATCGAAAACTGTGCGTCGGAATGGGGATTCACGACGGGTAAGGTTCACGTTGATCCGTTCAACGATATCGAGTTGGATGTCCTGATCAGCAACTCAGAAGGTCGCGATTGGAGAGTGCCCACCTACTGGGCAGGGGAGAACGAATGGCGGATCAGGTTCTCGCCGCCTGCCCCCGGCGAATACACCTACCGAACGATTTGCACGGATGAGACGGATTGCGACCTGCACGGAAGAGAAGGGCGTATCACGGCCAATCCCTACGATGGGGAGAACTCGCTCCTGATTCATGGACCACTCAGGGTCAGCGAAAACAGGCGCTATCTGGAACACGTGGATGGAACACCTTTCTTCTGGCTTGCTGACACCTGGTGGATGGGTCTGGCGAAACGCCTGACTTGGCCGGAGAGCTTTCAGACATTGGCCGCCAACCGCCGCGAGCGGGGATTCTCGGTGATTCAGCTTGTTATGGGGATGTTTCCTCTAATCGAAGAGGAGTTTGACTCACGGTGCAACAACGAAGCGGGTTATCCTTGGGAAGAGGGCTACGCTGGCTTGCGACCATCGTACTTCGATTTGGCCGATCTCCGCATCCAGTGGCTGGTCAAAAATGGGCTGGTGCCGTGCATCTTCGCCTGTTGGGGATATTATATCCTTTATATGGGTGTCGAGAATGCGAAGAAGATGTGGCGGTATCTTATTGCGCGCTATGGTGCGTATCCCGTTGTCTGGACACTTGCCGGTGAGGCTACCTCTTCTTTCTATGCCGATGATCGCGAGCGCGCATCTGCTCTCCAGAAGGATGGCTGGACCGAGGTAGGTCGATACGTGAGGAAAATCGATCCGTACCACCATCCTGTGACCATACATCCCGCGAAGACGTCTAGAGAGTGTGTCCACGATGCGGGCATCCTTGACTTCGACATGGTCCAGACAGGCGGTCATAACGGTTGGAACCGGATCGCTGATACTGTGGAAACGGTGTGCCGTGAATACGCTGCAGAGCCGGTTCTACCTGTTTTGAATTCCGAAGTCTGCTATGAGGGCCATCAGCACACGAATTGGCAGGACGTTCAGCGATTTTCGTTCTGGGTTTGTATGATGTCCGGTGCGTGTGGACATACCTATGGTGCGGGCGGACTCTGGCAGATGAATTCTACTGAAGAACAGTTCGGTGGTGCAGACGCCCAGACAAACAGCCGAGTGCACGAGGATACGACCTGGGAGGAGGCAGCACAATACCCGGGTGCCAAACAGGTGGGCCGAAGCGCACAACTCTTGCAGCGATACGAATGGTGGCGATTCGAGCCGCACCTGGAGTGGCTGGAGGAACCGCGCACCTCGGACAACTACAAGCTGAGTTACGCGGCGGGCATCCCGGGCGAAGTCCGGTTCATCTATGTACCACACAAGCGGATGTACTGTTGGGATGGACCGAAGATTAAAGGGATCGAAGACGGGGAGGCCTACCGTGCATTCTATTTTGATATCGCCACGGGCACGGAAACCGACCTTGGCAGCGTTGAGCCCGACCAGGACGGGACCTGGCAGGCGCCGGACACCTGTTTCTCCCGGGATTGCGTATTGGTTATGGAGCGGGGAACCGTCAAGCAGAGGACATGAGCTTGAGCAGTTGGAACGCGAGATGTCGCGATTGGAGATTTTTGGTGTTTGCGCCGGGATTAGACCAACAATTGAAGGTTCGATCCTTTACTTGGTAGGTCGACGAGATACTTTTGGCGATTTCATCATCGCTTTTTCTGCTGCCCAGCTTATCCCTCCTGCGCTCTATTCCGATCGCATTTCCTTCGACATTGACCAGCTTCCCAACCACCACGTTGCTGGATCGCAGCATTCGCTGCCACAATGGGTGCTAGGGCCACATTGATGCCCGGACGCCCCCTGAAAGTCAGAGCGAGATCACTGCGACAAGACCGGAAAAAATGATGAATCTCCGCCGATCGTCCATCCCATTGCGCTGTACACATCAGCTCTGTTGATCATTGCATCCCCCTCGCTTTTCGAAGGATCTCCTGACACAGTTCCGCCTTTCCGTCTATATAGGCCTGGCGGTCATTGTCGTGTTTTTCTGCGAGTTCCCACTTGAGGTCGCTGAGCCGCTTGAGGAATTCCGGGCGCGCTCTCAAGAAATTTCGGAAGTCCAGGTGTCGCTGCAGTTCCGCACTCGATTCCGGACACGCGTAGGGGTGGTGGGCTTTGAGTGTCGCCTTGATTTCTGGATCTGATACGTCGAACGCATCCCGGTCTTTAATTCCAAGATTGCCCTCGTGAAAATACCCGAGTTCTTCCAGGCCATCTTTGACCGCACTGAATTGGCCGTTTGGGAAGACGATGTCGATGTCGATGATCGGTTTTGCAGTCATCCCCGGGACCGCGGTGCTGCCCACGTGTTCTATTCTTAGCACACGACCGGAAAGGGCGCTTTCGAAGCGTGATTTCAGTTCGTGAAACCAGTTTGGCTAGTCCGGATTGTATCGCTCGACAAGTGTGAGGGGCATTCTGCGATCTCCTGCTGTCTCGCTCAGGATGCTTCCATCGTGAAATGATTCTCGTCGTGATCGATGGTTTCGAATCCGAATCGCTTGTAGAACTGGATGGCGCGCGGGTTGTTTTTGAGCACCATGAGACGGACCGGGAGGTCCCTTTCCCTGGCTTCCTGCAGGACGATTTTTAGCACGGATTCTCCGAGTCCTCTTCCCTGATACTCTGGAAGGATGAAGAGCTGACTCAATTTCTGAAACTGGTCGTCTGGATAGGTGCGGAGAATGCCCACATCTTCCCCGGAATCCATGATGATTCGGTTACGCTCAGGACTGAACCGCTCACGGTGTTTTTCTCGCTGTACTGAGTCGTCCCATCCGAATACGGGTTCCAGATAAATCCGGAAGGCTTTCTCCATTGTTAGAAATGCGAACTCAGTGTCTTCCGGTGTGGCTTGCCTCAGGAGTCTGTCTGGTGTCATCTGTTTTCCTGTTAGGATGGGGATTTCTGGATGGGGTAGCGTAGATAGAATCGGACCGATATGAGGCGATGTCAACAGGTTGTATGGTGGGGGTGGAATACACACTCCCCTCTCTTTCAATTGCAATCCAGTTCCACTTGCAGGATATTGTTGGACGCCGGTTGGCGGAGCGGTAACCATAATTCGACGAACGTATCAGTGCTTGATCCAACCCCTTCCAAGTGCACGACTGAGCGTAGTGGCTTTCAAAGCACCCCGAAAAGTGAGGCACTACAAGCGGTTGGGGCGTCAAACAGTCTGCAAGGTGTCTGTATTCTGTAGGCGTCGATAGACGGTGGCTCGCGGTTCACCCAGGACCATACTTTCAGGAGTAGATAAATATGGCAAACGAACAGACGGTATCGGAGCGGGCTTTGAGATTGTGGCCAGGGTAGGGCTTGTGTTGCTCCTGGGTGTGCTCAAATTCTTGCTACCTTTCATCGTTCCCGAAGCGGGAATGGTCGGCGTTTTTGGTGGCATGCTGGGTGGATTGGGTGTTATGATCTGGTGGGCGTTTTTCAGCCGGGCTCCACGTGCCGACCGATGGGGGGGCGCGTTATTGATGATCGCCGCCCTTGTAGTCACGCCCGTCGCGCTCCACAAGTCGATTGCGACCGGAATGATGGGGATGATGTTCTTCGTTTACGCGCTCCCCGCTCTGAGTCTGTGCTTTGTAATTTGGGCATCGGTAAGCGGTCGATTGGATCCTGGTCTCAGGCGTGTAACGATGGTCGCGTCAGTTCTGATTGCGTGCGGTTTTTGGACGCTCCTGCGATCGGACGGCTTCAGGGGCTCTGACGGTTCGGATTTCGTCTGGCGATGGGCAGCGACTCCGGAGGAGATGCTTCTCGCCGACTCTGAAAGTGATCTGCTGGAGGGCGCCCCGGCAGCGGGTGCGCTGTCGGCCGAACCGGAGTGGCCCGGCTTTCGCGGGTCCAACCGGAATTCGGTATTGTCTGGAACAGGCATCGAGACAGACTGGTTGGCCTCGCCGCCTGTTGAGCTCTGGAGAAGACCTGTAGGGCCCGGGTGGTCTTCGTTCGCGGTTCAGGGCGATTTGATGTACACCCAGGAGCAGCGTGGCGAGGAAGAAGTCGTGTCCTGTTACAGTGTCGCTACGGGTGAGCCCGTTTGGAGACACAGTGATCCGGTTAGATTCTGGGAAGCGATGGCGGGCGCTGGTCCTCGCGCTACTCCGACGCTCAGTGAGGGTCGCGTTTATGCGTTCGGTGCGACGGGTGTCTTGAATGTCCTGGATGCCGCAGACGGTTCGGTGGTCTGGTCTCGAAACGTAGGGTCTGACACCGGGGTGAAGGTTCCAGGCTGGGGTTTTTCGAGTTCGCCTTTGATCGTCGGAAACACCGTCTTTGTCGCGGCCTCGGGTACGCTCGCCGCTTACGATCCGGCTACGGGTGAACCGCGCTGGTTCGGACCGAGTCGTGGTGGCGGCTACAGTTCGCCACATCTTTTTACAATCGATGGGGTCGAACAGATTGTCTTGATGGGTTGGGCGGGTGCGGCGAGTGTTTCCCCTTCGGATGGCGACCTCCTCTGGGAGCTGCCCTCGCGGGACGAATCGAGCATTTTACAGCCTGCAATGATTTCGGGAGGGGATCTCCTGATGAGCAACGGCGAGGCGATGGGCGGGACAGGCCTGCGTCGTATCGAGGTTTCGAACGAATCTGGAGAATGGAAGACCCGCGAACTATGGACGTCGAATCGGTTGAAGCCATACTTTAGCGATTTCGTTGTGCACAAAGGTCACGCCTACGGCTTTGATGGGAGCATCCTTGCGTGTATCGATCTGGAGAATGGAAAGCGCAAGTGGAAGGGTGGGCGATACGGTCACGGTCAGATGCTCCTGCTGGCCGACCAGGATTTGCTCCTGGTGCTATCAGAGCGGGGTGAGCTGGCGCTCGTTTCGGCAACTTCGGGTAAGTTCGCTGAAGTCGCATTGATGCCGGCAATCGAGGGGAAGACGTGGAATCACCCTGTGATGATTGGCGATATCCTCCTGGTGCGAAATGACCGGGAGATGGCGGCTTTTCGTCTGTCGCTTCTGGATGGTTGATGAGACCGGTATCGGAAATTCAGGCCGCAGATCTATCTATGCTATGCTGCGACACTCTGGAGGAAACTGGAAAGGTGAACGTACAGGGCGGCTCAAGGAAACCCAATGGATAGTGATCATCAGTGCTGATGAGTCGGCTCTTGTTCGCGCAATTTAACTATCGAAGAGGCACTAACGAGAGGGCAGGTTGTGGACAACAAGACATGGTTTAAAGAGGCTGGTTTCGGAATGATGGTGCATTGGGGGCTGTATTCGCTGCCTGCTGGTGAATGGCGGGGACAGCGTATGCCCACTATTGGTGAATGGGTTCAGTCCTATTTCCGAATTGAGAATGCGATCTACGGCCGCCTGGCAGATGTTTTCAACCCAATCCTGTTCGATGCGGAAGAATGGGTGAAGTTGGCCGTGGAGAGCGGAATGCAGTATCTGGTGGTCACAAGCAAGCACCACGATGGTTTTGCCATGTTTCATTCCAGGGTGGACACTTACAATATCTCCGATGCGACGCCATTCGGGAGGGATGTGATTGGTGAACTGGCCGAGGCTTGCAGTAAGCACGGTTTGAAACTCGGTCTATACTACTCGCAGGACCTTGACTGGCATGAACCGAACGGTGGCGGCTACCACGACGGGCATACCAACGCGGGTGTGATGAGCTGGACGAACGACTGGGACTATACTGACAATGAGAAGAAGAACTACACAGAGTGCTACGAACGCAAGATCGTGCCTCAGGTGGAGGAGATTTTGAGCAACTACGGCGATCTCTGCCTGATCTGGTTCGACACCCCGAAGACAGTCTCCCCCGAACAGAGCTCGGAGTTGGTGCAGCTGGTGAAGAAGCTTCAGCCGAACTGCCTGGTGAATTCTCGCATTGGAAACGGGATGGGTGACTACAGGTCGTGGGGTGACAACCAGATTCCGGACGAGTATATGGAGGAGGGTTTGTTTGAAACACCAGCCACGTTGAATGATACGTGGGGGTACAAAAGTTTCGATCAGAACTGGAAGCTTGCCGATGAGGTCATTCGCCTTAAGAATCACCTGAATTCGAGGGGCATTAACTATCTGCTCAATGTCGGGCCTGACTATCTCGGCCGCATCCCTGCTCCAGCTCAGGAGATCTTGAGAGATGTGGGCAAAGAACTGAAGAGAGGGTAATATGAAAAACAAACTGGTATTTATCCTGATTGCGAGTCTGTTGTTGTGGGCCTCCAATGTCGGTGCGGAGAAGGCGATCTTCGCTGGCGGGTGCTTCTGGTGCGTGGAGTCGGATTTTGAAAAACTCAAGGGGGTTACCGGGGCGATCTCCGGATTTACGGGTGGAGCAATCGAAAATCCGACCTACAATGGAAATCACAAGGGTCATCTCGAGGCGGTTGAAATTACTTATGATCCTGAGAAGGTGAGTTACAAAGAACTGCTGGCGTATTTCTGGGTGCATATCGATCCGTTCGATGCCAAAGGCCAATTTTGCGACAAGGGTCCGAGCTACAGAAGCGCTATTTTTGTAGCGAGCGACGTGGAAAGGGAACTGGCGGAGCAGTCGAAACAGCGTGTGAAGAAGCGATTCCCCGACAAGAAGGTGGTGACACCGATCCTGGAGGCATCGACTTTCTATCCCATCGAGGGTGAGGAGAGCTATCACCAGGATTACTACAAGCACAACCCGGTTCGCTACAAGATGTATCGCTGGAATTGTGGTCGGGACAAGAGATTGAAAGTGATCTGGGGGGATGACGCTGCGCATTGAGGGTGAATATATCGAAGAAGGTTCACTAGCTTGAGTCATTGCAGAGCCGTCATACGAGCATTGACAAGATGTATCCAGTTGGATACATTCTATGATAGAGATTCGTAAGACTTCGATCTTTTCCGAGCGGCTTGACAACCTGAATGATTTGCGGGCGAGAGCACGAGTTAGGATTGAACGCCTGGCAATGGGGAACCCGGGAGATGTCAGACCGGTAGGGGAGGGCGTTTCGGAATTGCGGATCGATTACGGGCCAGGTTAGCGGGTCTATTTGAGAAGACAGGGAAGCCGGGTAATTTTGCTCCTTGCGGGCGGGAAGAAGAGCACCCAAACAAGAGACATCAAAACTGCGTTGCGACTCGCACGCAATCTGTAGGAGAATGCTATGGGCAAGACCGTGACTTCCCGCTACGATGTAGCGGAGCATTTACGCACTCCAGAAGAAATGGCCGCATACCTGGAAGCCTGTTTTGAAGAGGCGGATGGAGATGCGGCTTTTATCGCGAAGGCTTTAGGTGATATTGCGCGAGCCAAAGGCATGTCTCAAGTTGCCCGTGACGCTGGGCTTTCCAGAGAGAGCCTATATAAAGCTCTGTCAGGAGACCGTAAACCGGGTTTCGATACGATTCTGAAAGTTGTCTCTGCATTGGGGTTGAAGCTAAACGCCGAAGTTGTCGGAAAATAACCTGGAATAACCTGAAGACGGGGAGATATGGAGCGGCCAGGACATGGGCCGATTAGCGTCTCCCCAAACATTTACGATCAAAACAATCCCTGTACGGTTAAACTGGATCTGGAAGTGAAAGGCGAAATTCAGAGGGTCTCGGGCGTGAGTCCACAGAGGCTGCTTCGAACAAGATAAGACACGCACTCACTCAGGAGCGAAATCTTGAAAGCGAATCCACCATATCCATTTCTAAAACTGAAAGATGCCTTCCCGGACGATTCGTCCCACCCCTATCTGTTCTTCCACTCAGAGGAAATTGAAGGACTCAGGTCGAAGTGCAGGACCGGCGATGCTGGGATCGAGTATGACCGGATCCGTTCGGGTGTGGAGGCCTATCTAGAGCATCTGCCGTCATTAGCTGCTCCAAGGAGTGATTTGAGTCGCTTTGGGGGATCCCATTTCGATACCTGGCTAGAAAACGACCAGAAGCGGATCTGTCTGCTAACCAATGCCGCCCTGATGGCCGTGGTGGAGGATGATTCTTCCCTGGTTGATGTAACCTACGAGCTTGCGCACGAGTTTATGAGCTGCCCGCGATGGGTGCACCCGGGGTTGCCCTGGATGGCTGTGGATCTGAGGTCCTCGGCGAGTTTGATGTGTATGGGTATTGTTTACGATTTTCTATCTGACCACCTGACAAAGGAGCAGCGCGAGGAAATCGAGAGCATTTGCTGGTGGCGGGGGCTGTCGGAGCTTTCTGCTGAGTTCTCAGCTAAGTGGACAACGCGTTACGACAGCAACTGGTGCGCGGTTTGTTGTACAGGTGTGGGAACGGCCGCGTTGGCGTTTGCAGCTGGTGGGCATCAGGATCGAGATACCTACCTCGATCTGGCTGACAAGTGTGCCCGGGCAACCTGGAAGTTCCTGGACGAATTTGGAAAGGGCGGCGGATGGGTGGAGGGCCTGACCTACTGGGAGTACGGGGCCGGTCTCGCGGTGACGTTCGCTCACGTGCTGCGTTCGGTCACGAGGGGAGCGATCGATCTGTTTCAACATCCTTCGATGCAAGATATCGGTGAATTTCCGCTCCATGGTTTGCTGCCGCCCGATCGCTGGATCAGTTTTGGTGACAGCTACTCGATGCCGTGGATTACGCCGGTCCATTTGAAGCTGGCCCAGGAGCAGAAGGATGGGAGGCATCTGTGGTATTTCAAATCTCTGGAGTCCTACTACAAGACCAATCAGCTGGATATCTTCCGGGTGCTGTGGTGGCCGGAGGGCGTGGAGCCAACGCCTTTGGATTTCCAGGAGCACTCCGCCCATTTTCCGGAGGTCGGATGGACGATCTTCAGAGCCGATGTGGCTGATCCTGATGCCATGATTGTGCCCGTGAAGGTGGGGAAGACTGTGGCACCGCACGGACACGCAGACGTGGGCACATTCGTTCTGCACGCAGGCGGAGAGACCATCATCAGAGAGTTTGGCATACCCCAGTACGGACCCGATGACTGGCCGTTTAGAGAGACCAATGCCCATAATCTTCCTCTTATCGATGGGAAAGGACAATTGACCGATCGTCCCAGAGCGGGAGTGATTGAGCATGTCGAATTGGGCGGAGATTCGGAACACCTGGTGGTCGATCTTACCGAGCCGTATGGGAATGAAGACCTGGAGAGTTTTCGACGAACATACACCTTCACGCGTCCAGGTACGTTATCGATCGAAGATCACTTTTCGGTCAAAAAAGAGATGGCGATCCGAAGTCAATTCCATTACAGTGGCGAGATATCGTTGGGTGAGAAGACGGTCACCATTAACTCCGGTGACACAACACTTGTCGTTGAAGTAGATTCAGAGGAACCTTTCAATTTATCCCTCGGTCAATTTGACGAATTGATTCCCAACAGACGGGAGAGCGCCGAGCCAATCACGGTCCGCCACTTCGCTGTGGAAACCACACTGAAACCCTCAGGCGGACACTTAAGCTATTCCTTTACAATCAAGTAAGTTGGCTTCCAGGACCAGGTTCCCACGGAGCTAAGGATAAACCGGTGGGTCCCTTCTTAAGAAGATTTCGAATAGAGGACACCTGGCGCCTTTCCCACACACTGGAGGACAGAAATGAAAAAGACATTCGATCTGACGCACCCGAAGATCAAAGTTCCAAGACTTGTGGAATCCGCAAGGGGAGAGATTAAGAAGTACTTGAAGAGAGAACGGAGGGTAGCACTTCCGGAGGGGGTCGATTTCTGGGATTTCGATTGTAGGTGTGGCCCTACGGCGGAAGAGTCGGAGGTGATTCACGTGGCGGGAATTGGCAAGTTTATTGATACTGTTGAGCAGCTGGAGTTGGACTCCTTCTATGTAGAGATCCTGGCCAAGCCCGGTCACCGGCGGAAAAGGCCAAAAGTAGAATCAAAAGATGATGGCCCCGATCCAACGAAATAGTATCCCAAATTTACGGTTTGAAAACGCGCATCCAGATATTGGAGCTGAGGCGTCAGGGCATTGCAGGGACAGGAACCCGCCCTGGTGGAGGAGGATCCATTGATCTCGTTCCGTAATGGAGAAGTGCCTGAGGTCTTACTCAAGCTGTCCCCGAAACATCACGGGTGAGATACAATCATGCCTGAATTGAGCAAAGCACATTACAATCGGGCGGTCGCGGTTGCCTCACGACTGTCTGGTTTGAAGGAGACCCGCTACGTGCTCCTGATCGGTTCTGTGGCGGACGGGACAGCGGATGAGTTCTCTGATATCGATCTGTTGGTACTCTACGAGGAGGAACCAACGGAAGTTATTATCGCGGCATGTCTGGGAAAGGATGCGGTCAGCAAATTTCGACACGGCGAGTTCCACTTCGATGTGGGGCACACCATCGACGGAATTCCCAGCGGTGTGATGTTCACGCCGGCGGAGAGGATAGAAGAATTCGTTGGCAGTTATCCTGACATATCCCACGAAGCATATGGAGAACTGTCCAGATATATCGTGAACGGAATGATGTTGCACGGCGATCAGGAGGAGTTTTCCTCGTGGAGGGCGAAATGCGAACGTGTGCCGGAGACAATGAAGAGAGACACGATCGCCAACGTTATGGGGTCCCTCAACTTCTACTTCCGTGGAGGAAGCCTGCTCCAGTTGGCCCGGCGGGGTGACTGGATCATGGTTAGCCGTACCCTTGGTGAATGCGTCCTGGGCATTCTGAGAGTGATCTATCTTCTGAACGATAGAGTGATGGTGAAGCCAAAACAGACCCGAGTTGAAATGGAAAGCTTCAGCAAGAAGCCTCACGGGATATCGGATCGGCTTGAGGCGCTCTATCTCCTCAAGAATACAGTCGCTGATGTGGGGACTAAGGTAGCAGAGGTTATTCGGATATTTGACGAACTGCATGCGCTGATTCAGGCCGACCCGGTAACAATCGATGCGTGGGTGCCTCGGGCGCAGCGTGAAAAAGCAATAATAGGCAGCTGAGCCGAAACGCAGTGGCATAACCATTCATGAAATTGAGGGTTCAGCCGTGAAAATGCACTTTCTCAGGACATGTCTCGTCGCCTTATCTGCGAATCTCTTGGTTGCCGACGTCCCTGCCCAGGATTCGTCAGAAGTGTGGGTTAAGGATATTCGTGCGCCTCAGTACATCGGGGTCTGGGTCAAAGATGTTGATAGATCCGTGAAGTGGTACCGGACCGTCTTCGGTCTGAAACCTGTGGGCGGGTCTCGTGCCGATGACGGCTCCTGGCGGATCGAGAACTTGAGGAGCGATGACCTTTTTTGTGGAGATTGTGCGTGACGATCGCGCCGAGGATGTTTGATTTGCGAGAGGATTTGGCAAGGTTGGCTTCTTCGTGCCGGATATGGCGATGGTCGCAGATCGTGTAAAACAGGCTACTGGAAGTCGCCCACGCGTGTCAAAATTCGAGGAATTCAGTGTATACATACTGCAGATCAAGGATCCGGATGAGAATACGATTCAGCTTTTTTTACCACTCGAGAAATAACACGGACATCAAGCAGAAGGGATTTGGGAATGGGTAAGGAGCCACTCGAATACAAGGTGACGAAGCGCGCCGAAGCGATCGAGATCGACGGTAATTGGGACAAGCCGGTCTGGAAACAGATCGAGCCGCTGGTGATAGAGCAGCATATGGGCAAGACGCCCGATCATCGTCCAGGTGTCCTGGCCAAACTCGCCTGGGATGATGACGCCATTTATATTATCTACAAAGTTGAAGACCGATACGTTCGCGCAGTCGCCACGGAGTATCAAGATCCGGTTTGCAGGGACAGTTGTGCGGAGTTTTTCTTCACGCCGGGCACGCATCTCGGACTGGCCTATTTCAATATCGAGATCAATTGCGGGGGTACAATGCTGTTTTGGTGGCAGCCGGAGGAAGGGGAAGCCGTTCCCATAGCTGCTGAAGATGCCGAAATGCTTAAAATTGCTCACACGCTGCCGAAAACTGTGGAGCCGGAAGTCAAAGAACCCACGACCTGGACGCTTGAATACAAATTGCCATTTGCTGTGATCGAGAAGTACTGTCCGAATGCCGCGAGACCTGCCAAGAATGTCGACTGGAAAGCCAATCTCTATAAATGTGGGGACGGTACCTCCCATCCTCACTGGCTCGCCTGGTCCTTCGTCGATCACCCCACACCGAAGTTCCACGTGCCGGAGTGCTTTGGTACCTTGAAGTTTGAGTGAGGGAGAGTCCGGGACCGACCGGGAGATCAACGCAAAAATGAGAAGACAGTTTTTAGTTATTTGTAGGTTAGCGTGATTGAGTTCGCAAACTGGTTCACCGCAATGGTGGCCGTGGTGGTTGAGGCCCGCAATGAAGACGCGCCTGAGGTCTTACTCAAGCTGTCCTCGAATCATCACATTAAGGAGATCACCGGGTGCAGATAATTACAAGGGAGTTGCTTGCCGACATCCCCTGTCTCGTCTTCAGGGACGACCGCTTCGAGTCCACATCGCTTCTGCTCCACTATCACGGATGGAGAGGCCATAAGGGCGAAATCGATACACCCGCTCACGAGGGCGCCACATCCGTCGGGTTCACCGTGGTTGCACCTGACTGTGTGGAACACGGCGAACGGCGTACCGACGCCTGGTTCCGAGCCGAGTTCAATGGCTGGGCTTTTGTCTGTGATGTGTGTGATCGGACACGCAAGGAAGCGGCTGACCTGTTGGAGGCAGCCCTGGCGCTCCCCAACGTATCCCCGGTCAACCCGCAGGTGGCTGGCGGATCGATGGGAGGCATAATTGCGCAGCTGGTCTTCGCCCAGGAAAAACGCTTTGTCGCTCTGGTTTCGGTCGTCGGTCGCTCCAGTTTTTACCAGGCCGATGCCTGGTGTCGCCGCGCCCAGGCGGGTACCCGGGCAGACGCGTGGTGTGCAGAGAACGCGACCCAGTCCCACCCTGAACGCTTTGTGGATCGTCCGGTTCTCTTCATTGACGGGGGCCAGGATTCGGACTGTCCTCCGGCCGTCAACGCCGAAACGGTACGCCTGATCAACGAGGCTGGTGGGCAGGCGGAACACTTTGTCGATGAGGAGGCAGGGCACGGGGGGTCACCGGCCAAGAGCAAACGCTATCACGAATGGATTATTGCCCACAAATAGTGAGGATGTCGTCCGCTTATTCCTCCTGGTCTCTACGTAGCACGTTGTCGTCAAGAAGGCCGAATGGTTTTGCAGAGAATATCGCGTCCAATCCCACGCCGAGTGCATTGGAGAGTCTGAGCGCCAGATCGATCGTCGGATTGAATTGTTGCCGCTCGATATATCCGATGGTCTGCGGGTGAATGTCTGTCTGCTCAGCCAGCTCCTTGCGTGACAAATTTCTCTCGACGCGCAGCATTTTCAATCTATTGTAGAAGCTCACTTTATTATCACTCATTGTCTAACCCGCCGTCATCGATTGGTTCGTCAGGAAGTTGCCACGCAATTAAGAGGTGTGGTGCATGGTTTGCCAATGAGAAGAGTGCTACACAGATCCCTATATATAGAGGTATCCCTCCATATTGAGGGTGCGTAAATGGGAGAAGCCCGGTTGACTTCACACCTAACATTATCAAACCAGTGAGAATCGTCAGACCCAGTAAGACCAGTACAAGTGGGTGCGACTCGCTGCGTGCGTTAATATTCAGCTGCTGTTGACGTTCGTCGAAGGGTTGGCCCGGCCATTCAATAGCTGACCGGATCGACATAATGAGCAACGGTGATATTTGAGTCACAAAGACAAGGACTAACCAGAAAAATACACTCAGTATTCTCTCCAGAGGTGTGGAGGGTTCGGGGGCCAACACCAACCATACAGTGAACCCGACAAGAAAACCGAAGCCGATCAGCCCGAGAACGCTTAGTGCGACAACGGTCCGTCTGGTAACACGCTTTTTCAATCTGATGGACAGACGGCTGTTGAAATAGCGATCATCAAGTCTCCTGAGATACTTGTCTGTGTTGATCTTGATCATTTAATCTTCTCCTATGTTTTGAAATACGAATAGGTATGTTCGCGTTACATTATGTAGTATATACAATACATATTGTAATGTAAAGAGAATGTTTCAGAAAGGCCAGCATAACATGCGAATACAACAGAACGAATCGCACCTAACCTAATTGCGAACAACATATTACAGTGCCTGTCGGATCGGAACGGTCCGAATTCTCTTGAAGGGGGTGTCTCAATCCTGGCCTATTTGGTGACCTCCGACTGGTAATAAAGTCGCGCCATTGCAACCCTTGATGTTCGCTCACCGGTCCTTCCCGGGGTCGGCCAATTGACTCAAACTATAAAATGTTGAAAGGTATTCTGCGATGCGTACAGCCCTTACTATCCTGGCAATCCTGGCTATTGGGACAGTCTATAGTCCGATAGCTTTCTCAGAGTCTACCGACTCAGCCGCGTCAGATGCCGCTGCACACAAGGCCCACGAGGCCTATGTGAAAGCGATAAATTCCAACAATCTGGAAATACTGCTGGAGATGCTGACGGACGATGTGGTGTTCATGGCAGCACACGCAAAGCCGTTTGTGGGCAAAGCAGCCGTTCGTCCCTGGCTTGAAGGATATCTGAAGGCATACAAAACAAACTGGGACAAGCCGGTGCAGGAATTTGTGGTGAATGGCGAATGGGCGTTCGAGCGTTATAGTTACAAGTCTACTGACACCCCTCTGGCCGGCGGAGATCCAATTGTGGATACAGGATGGGGTTTTGTGGTCTACCACCGGGATGCGGATGGCAAGTGGCGCGTGACGCGTGGGGGCCGGACCATCCTTAGGTGACTGGGTGGGTTCATACGGCTTGTGGCTGAGACCGGAAACTCACGCTGAAGTATCTGAATTCAATGCGAATTTTCGATCAGCCGCTAACGGATACTTTTTCTTGATGACTTGTTCATGGAGCAGAAGAGACGAGACGCAAAGGAGAACCCTATGGCAGACAGCGTAGTGGGCTCGGTGTCCGAGTTGTGGAGATTTCCTGTCAAGTCGATGGGGGGCGAGAAGCTCGATCAAACGGACCTCACGGAACAAGGGGTGCTGGGCGATCGGGCCTATGCAATTATCGACGTGGACACAGGCAAGGTGGCAAGTGCGAAGAGTGTGAAGTTGTTTCCGAACCTGTTGGGGTGCCAGGCGACCTTTCTTGAGCCTCCTGGATTGGGCGGGGAGATGCCACCCGTGAGGATCACGTTGCCCGACGGCACAGCGCAAGCGAGTGACTCCGGTAGCATCGACCTATTCCTGTCAGCGTGGTTCAAGCGCAAAGTGACGTTGGCGCAAACAGCTCCAGCAGACTTTACCATCGACCAATACCATCCGAACGTCGAGGATCTCGATCCGGCAGGCCATAGAGACACGGTTGTCGAACAGAAGCTCGGTTCGGCTCTTTTCGCGGAGGTGGGCGCGCCGTCTCCGGTCCCGGAAGGTTCGTTCTTCGACTTGTTTCCGGTGTCCGTCCTGACCACCTCAACCATCGAGAGACTGACAGAATTGGCGCCCAATAGCAGTGTTGACCAACGCCGGTTTCGAATGAACATCATCCTGGCCACCGACGAACCTGGTTTTCTCGAGAATGACTGGGTCGGACATAAGCTCGAAATTGGCTCAACAGCCCAACTCATAGTTGCGCTTCCCGATCCGCGATGCGTGATGATGACGCTTGCTCAGGATGGTTTACCCAAGGACACAGACCTTCTCAGGACGCTGACGCGTCACAACAGAATTCAGGTCGGGGACATCGGCCAGTTTCCTTGCGCCGGCGTATACGCGGTCCTCGGCACGCCGGGGTCGGTGCAGGCAGGAGACCCGGTGACGCTAAGTTGATTGCAAGTTGATCTTGGCTGCATTGGAAATCCATCGTATCTGCAGGGTGATCCCCACGCCGTGACTGTCTTAATCGCTTCTGAATGGGACCACCGATGAAAGTAATTGTTTGCGAGAAGTACCCCGCGCACGATGGAATCTTGCTGGCGGCAGATGTTTACCTGCCCGATGGCCCAGGTCCTTTCCCGATTATTTTGACAAGGACGCCCTACGACCGCGTTGGCCACCTGGGGGGTAACGCCAGACCGTTCGTTGAGCGTGGGTACGGGTATGTGGCCACGGATTGCCGGGGTCGGTACGAGTCGGAAGGCCATTTCACGCGGATGTTCGACGAGGAGGCCGATGGACAGGCGACCATCGAATGGATCGCGAGTCAGAAGTGGTGCAATGGTCGGATCGCGCTTTGGGGTGTGAGTTACGGTGCGGTTTTTCAGATTCCGGCCGCGGTTGGTGGGCACCCGGCCATTCGTTGTATCTGCCCGATCGAGGTGCCCAATACGTTCTTCAACAATTGGTCACGATATGATGGTTGCTTTGCGCTGGAGAATCCACTGTGGTGGGTGATGGGACACGGTACTGGACGGACCAAACCGCCTTCAGATCATGTAGATTGGGCACAGTTGCGGAAGATGAAGTCGCTGGATGATGTTGAAGCTGCCATCGGTTTTAAGCTGCCGATCCTTCGCGACATTGTCGAGCACGATACGGAAGATGAATACTGGGCCGAGATCGACCAGTGGCCGATGCACCCCAGGATAAGGGTACCTGGTATGCATTCCGGGGGATGGTTTGATCATGTTACGATGGGCCAGTTCAATGCCTATCAACGAATTCGTGATATGGGGGCGACCGAAGAAGCCAGGAAGGGGCAGCGTTTATTTCTGGGACCGTGGGGTCACGTGAGCTTTCAGGCTCGGGGTGAGGTGCACCGCAAGTACGGGATTTGGGATTTTGGAGAGCAGGCAGACATTTCGACCACGGATAACCAGTTGCGTTTCCTCGATTTGCATATGAAGGATATTGACGATGGCATAAGTTCCGAGCCTCCCGTTTATCTTTTCCTGATGGGTGAAAACCGGTGGATGCATCTGGACGATTGGCCACCCCCGAGTTCAGTGATGCAGAAATGGCATCTGGCTTCTCAAGGGAATGCGCATGGTCAAAGAGGTGACGGTATCCTGTCCCTTGAAGTGCCGAATTCATCCTTCTCGGACACGATCGTCTACGATCCAAACAATCCCGTACCGACCTTCGGAGGACAGAGTTTCTGGAATATGGAGCCGAAGGGGCCGCACGACCAGCGGCACCTGTTAGAGCGCGACGATGTGCCGTTCTATCAGAGTGAATTGCTTGCGGAAGATCTGACCGTGATCGGAGATGTGGGACTGGATATTACAATTGCGACCGATGTGGATGATACCGACATTGTCGCCAAGCTGTGTGTTGTAGAGCCCAACGATTCGGTCACCTGTATCATTCTCGGTTCATTCAGATGCAGTTACCGCGAGGGATGGGATAAGCGGTTGCCGATGGCGCACGGTGAGCCCACCAGACTGAGTCTGCGCCTGTCGCAATTGGCCTACACGTTTCCAACCGGATCTCGGATTGCGCTTATGGTGACCAGCAGTGATTTTCCACGCATACAACCTCACACGGGCACCATGGCAAAGCCCTGGACGCCCGCTGAATCCGTGATCGCACATACCGAGGTGCTGCACGGCGAAGGGGTCGTTTCGAGTCTCAATCTACCAGTCTGTGTATTGTAGCAGAGGGTTGCCGGAACATAGGAGTGCTTCGCAGAGCTTACCGCCGCGAATGATCGGCGATGTTCGGCAGAAGGGAGCAGAAAGAAATGAATGATTTTGGAGGACTGGGTTTTGGTCTCGGTACGCTGCCGCTGTTGACGAACGCCGTTACCCGTTCGATTACGGCAGAGAATCCTACGGGCGAAAAGGGGAAAGGGGGCATGGCCGTCCCTAATACGGAAGACCCCAATCTTCCGTTCTCGAGCCGTGCGGTGGATCTGGGCCAGGGATGGAAGGTCAATCCGTTCTACAAACCCAAAGCCGGTGAGACCGTAACCCTGATGGATGTGGATGGCCCAGGAGTTATCCAGCACATATGGATGGCAACCCACCTGAAAGAACCGGGCGAGGGCCGTTCGTATGTCCTGCGGTTCTATTGGGATGGAGAGGATACACCGTCCATCGAAGTTCCTATGACTGATTTTTTCGCTGTTGGCCACGATATCATCTCCCGAGTCAATTCGCTTGCCGTTGTCGTGGTCCCCGAGGCCAGCCTCAACTGCTATTGGCCGATGCCCTTCAGGAAGCACGCCAAAGTCACGTTCACAAATGAGTCCGCCAAGGACATGTCCAACCTGGCATTTCAGATCACATATGCCGAGACAGATGTTTCAGACGATGCCGGCTACTTCCACGCCCAATGGCGACGCGCTGTCACAGAGCGTGCGAATCCGGATTATGTGATTGTGGACGCCATTAAAGGGCAAGGGCGCTATGTGGGTACGTTCCTGGCTTGGACGCAATTGTCCGATGGATGGTTTGGCGAAGGAGAAATCAAGTTCTTCATGGATGGTGACACGGAGTTTCCAACCATCTGCGGAACAGGTACAGAGGACTATTTCGGGGGGAGCAACGGTTTTCCGGAGGTCTACACCACGGCGTACTGTGGAACGACGCTCGATCATCGCAGAGAAAAGGGTCCGCCGAAATGGAGCCTGTATCGCTGGCATATTATGGATCCGATCTGTTTCCGTGAGAATTTGCGCGTCACGATCCAGGCACTGGGATGGTGGCCGAACGGCAGATTTCAACCTCTGGCGGATGACATTGCCTCCGTGGCGTACTGGTATCAGAGAGAACCCCACACCAAATTTCCAGAGTTCCCCGGCCTTCAAGAGAGATGGCCCAGATGACCAAAAGGCATCTAACCATAGGAAAGTGAATTCAGTGGGCCAGGCAGATGACAGAGGCAGTGAAGGAGACCCATTGGGGACCAAAAGGGTGATGGACGACCTCGTGCTCGGGATCGCACGTGATGCAGCGGTGTCTGTTTACGATATGCTTGTCGAGTCCGTTGAGGAGTCCGGCGAGACGGCGACCTGGAAGACCGCGGATAGAGAGACGGATGAGATGGTCTACCAGGCGCATGTCTACGCAGGTACCGCCGGGATTTCTCTGTTTCTTTCAGATTACGGGCGAGTCTGCTCTGAACCTCGGGCGATCGCCCTGGCTGAGAAGGCGCTCAACTGGGTGATGTCGGATGACAATGAGCCGACCTTTTCACAACTCCCCGAAGATTTTCGTATATCCCTCGCTGTCGGGAAAGAAGGGGTCGCCCTCGGTTGGCTCAAGCGTTCACAGAGTGAAGGGGATGGGGATACGAGGTCGCTGGAGAAAGCGGTAGACATCGCTGACCATCTCCTGACCTGTGACCCTCTGAAAAGACCAGGCTTGCTGATCGGTACGGCTGGGTGTGGGATTTTGTTGCTTCGGCTATGGGAACAAACTGGTGACGGGAAGTATCTGGATCGAGCTAGAGAGTGGGCGGAATACATCCTGACCGATCAGTGGGACACTCACAATTACTTGGGAATGGGCCAGGGATTTGCTGGAATTGGACATTTCTGGATGGCGTTTCATGACCTGACTGGTGATTCAGCATGGATTGACCTTCTGCACAAGACAGCCGAGAAGCTCATCGAGCACGCGGAGCCGAATCAAGGGTATCTCAACTGGCGACGCGTGCTTGAAGAACCTGAGATGACTCGAAGTCAGTGGTGCCACGGCGGAGCAGGTGTCGGCCAGTTCTTTGCGCGTGCATACCCGAAGACAAATGACAGCCGCTATCTGGAATACGCTGTGTCAGCAGGCGAATGTACATATGCATATGGAGATGACACTCAGCAGCCTGGGCAATGTCACGGGCTGGTGGGTAAGGCAGAGTTGTTTGTGGAATTGTTCCGTGTTACAGGTGAACCCAGATGGCACGACCGGGCATCTGAGTTTATCGATCTGACCCTTGGATATCGGCACGAAACCGGAGATGGAATTCGATGGCTGGCGGAGTGTCCGGATGTCTATTCCCCGGATTTCATGCGCGGTGCTGCGGGAGTAGGACACTTTTTTCTGCGAGTGATGAATCCCGGTTTATGCCTGCCCCTGCTCTAGACAATCAAGCAAAAGGAGATACAATGGGTGATGAAACGGTTAATGGTGTTCGTTGGCCCTTCTGGACAATCAGTGTAGTCGCACTGATCTGGAATGTGATGGGTGCGATAAATTTCTTCGTGCAGTTGAACCCAGAAGTTCGTGCCGCATACCGTGAATCCGAACAGGCGATCATCGAAGGCCGACCGGGTTGGGCGACCGCAGCTTTCGCGTTGGCCGTATTGGGCGGCACCGTGGGCTGTGTGCTGCTCCTTCTCAGGAAGTCCCTGGCGTCTTATGTATTTATCGCTTCAATGGTTGGCGTGGTCGTGACGATGATTCATACGCTCGGGGCAACTGTCGAATTGGGGATCGGCGAAATCATCGGTATCGTCCTGATGCCACTTGTGGTCGCGGCATTTCTGATCTGGTACGCAAAGCGTGCGGAATGCAAGGGTTGGATCAGCTAAGTGCAAATATGTATATATTCATGATGACAGGCCCTTTGATATCCACTTGAGAGTGGTTACACTTAGGATGGGCCGCTGTAACAGAGGTCAGGAAACACTACGATCCGAAAGGAGGCAGCGTGCAAACCATAAATTGGCAGTATCGAATCTCAGTGAAACCCGAGATTAGGAGCGGAAAACCATGTTTGAAAGGGACTCGTATTACCGTTTATGACCTGCTGCAATACCTTGCGGGTGGTATGTCGGAAGATCAGATTCTTAGCGATTTTCCTGATCTTGACCGTGAGGATATCCGTGCCTGCCTTGCGTTCGCGGCGGCCCGTGAGCGGCGTCTGGCGAATTCCGTAGGATGAGGCTCCTGTTCGACGAGAACGTCAGTCATAGATTGGTGAATGATCTTGCCAAGGACTATCCGGGAAGCGCTCACGTACAGCAATCAGGTGATTAGCGCAGTATGATAGATGCTCTCTCGCTATCGGTGAATAGACGTCGCTAAGACAATCCCCCTCTGCAGAGCGATATACAGTTGAAGGTACTGAACTCAAGGTAAGACCTCTCCATGCCATCCTGGTCCCTCGCACTCACACTAGACTCGAAACGAAACGTGATCGCAGGAAGTGAGCGCGATCTCGCTGACGCCCTCCGCCGCGGCGCAGACCTGCGCATCGGCACGGAGTTCATCCACAACGAGCACATCGATGTCCACTCTGAGCGTGCGGAACGCGTTCGGGAGGTGGCTGAGTTCGGCGTGACGTATCTGGTGGATGATCGGTGGGTGGCGGGTATCATGAGCCTTCGGCAGCCGGTTGAGTTGCCCACCGGTTTCGGAGGGCGACCCTCCATGTCGTTCTTCCTTTACAACCAGGACGGCACACAGGCCATTGCTCGTCCGCATTTGGATGGAGCTCAACCGAGCGGAGTTCCGGGATCTGCCTCCCCACAAGACCCGGATGGCATGCCGAAATATCACACGCTCGACAGCTTCGACGCCGACACCAACGCCCCGAGCAGTAACTTTATCTACGATTTCGATGTGTTCAAGTTTTACGTCAGAGATCCGTGGGAGGAGGTGTTGTGTCACGATGCCGACGGAGATGTCCAGTCCGGGTCTGTGGACGCCCTCGGTGAGGCGTTCTCGGATGGTTGTGCAGTGAAGGTTGGGATTACGAATCTTTGTTCCGATCTGTCCGACGATCCATCGCCCTTGCCGCATCAGATATTCGTAGAGGTGGGTTCTTGCTACTACTACGTTGATCAGAAGCTCTTCATCGCCGGATCGCATCCCGTGATCCGCGTCAAACCCGGTATTCCGCTGCGTTACGAAAGTCAGGGCTGGGATTTCGGCTGGCTCGTTCTTCGAACAGATGGTTTGGTTTCCTACCGGCGTTGTGATCCTTATACACTTTCCTTCCAGGATGATCAATCCAGTCACGGTGTCCGGTGGTTTGTGCGCTGATTGAGCCGGTTCTTTTCTTGAATCTTCGGGAGAACCAGCAGATTTAAAGGACTGTAAGGGACGCAGCCAATCCGATCTACCGCTTTGTACATTCTTGACACGGTGTACGCCATTGGCGTATATTAGATCATGGAATTCATTGAAACTCCGATCTTCACTCGTGAAATTCGTCGACTGCTTTCTGACGATGAGTATCGCAGGATGCAAATTGCACTTCTGCTCCGTCCAGATATGGGAGATCTCATTCAGGGAAGTGGTGGCCTTCGCAAGCTACGATGGCGGATTGCGGGACAGGGAAAGCGGGGTGGCCTCCGCGTGATCTATTATTGGGTTGTGCCTGACTGTATTTACATGTTGCTGCCATATCAGAAAACTACGCAGGAAGACCTGACGCCATCTCAACTGAGGACGCTCAGGAAACTCGTAAAGGAGTGGCTCCAATGAAGAACGAGGAATTTGAGAAGCTCGTTCATAGTATCGAACAAGCTGGGCAGATTCGACAAAGAAAGAAACGTCCGAGCCGGGTATTTCGCTTTGAAAATCCAGATATCAAGAAGACCCGAGGACGACTCCAAATGTCACAGACGGAATTTGCCACAATGATGGGTGTTAGTGTGAGGACACTCCAAAATTGGGAGCAGGGTCGCCGCACGCCAGATGGACCTGCACAGGCACTGCTTCGGGTTGTGGACAGAAATCCGGAAGCCGTGCTGGAAGCGCTTCATTCCTGAGCGGCGAGACTTGGATTGCGTCCCTGGTGTCGCACACTATGGGTAGGATGTAACCGACAATCGTAGACAGCTGATAACAATAGTTACCAGTACTGGAGCTATGAAATGCGAGTCTACACATATTCTGAAGCACGTCAGGAACTCTCAATGGTTCTTGAGCAGGCTGAGAATACCGGGAAGGTCCTGATTCGCAGGAAGGATGGCCGGACCTTTGCCTTGACCCCGGAAAAAGTTGCAGAGTCTCCATTGAATGTTCCATCCATACAAGCAGACATAACCACGAGAGAGATTGTCAACATTGTCCGGGAAGGCAGAGAACGGTGGGATCACTATTCCGGTGGTCCGAAAGACGGTGACTCCCAGTAATAGCCCGGGGTAAGCAATCCGAACCATTTCACTCCCAGCCAGGGAACAAACTCAAAATGAACAACATTCTCGCAGAGATCAATCTGACCGATGCCCCTGTGGGGCGCATCTTTGACTTTGCCGACCCCAACAAGACGATCGAGGACAAATACTTCCAGAACTGGGTGCTGCCGCTGACACCGCACAAGTATTGGCAGCGTCAGAGTCCGTACATCCTGGATAATGAGGAGGGGGTAGGCACGGTTCTGGAGTGCGAGCGCTCGGTAGAAGCGGCAATGACTTCGGGCGATATGGACGGGTCGGATTATTCAGTCGAGACACGCGTGCGGGTAATTGGCAAGCAAGCGAAGGCCGGGATTCTCGCCCGTTACCAAACTTCACGACACTACTATCTGCTTACCGTTGAATGCTCAGAAAGGCTCGTTCTGTATCGTCGGGACAACAACGAGTGGCACGTACTGGCCGAAAGGCTGCTCGAGGTGGACCGCCGCCGCTATTACGCGCTGGGTCTCGAGGTCGAGGGCGAACACCTTCGCGTTTCCCTTGACGGTGTAGAGGTGTTCGATGTTACGGACGAACACTACCCCACAGGGTTGGCCGGGATCCACAATCAGGGCCGTGTCCGCTTTGATGGTGTGTGCATCACAGGTAGCGAAGGTGAAAGCGAGAATCGGAAGGGTCGGCGCGCTGCGAGGCAGAAGCGTGAAGCTGAGTTTCAAGCGCAGTATCCTCAGGAGAAACTTCTTGCGCGATACCTGAAGCCGGATTGGCCGCATGAGGTCAGTCACTTGCGTCGTGTAGGTCCGAATGGGACGTGGGGTTTCCTGATGTACAACTCAGATTCCGTATTCTCTGCGGAATTTGCAGCCAGATACGGCTCTGGAACCGTCCCTCGCGTGGGGGTGTCGGATACGGATGGCAATCTCCTGTGGGGCCGCGAGATACCGATCAGGTTTCCCTATGCCATCGATGTTGACGGAGATGGACGCCAAGAGATCCTCGGGATTCTGGAGGATGACCGGATGGTGGTGCTTTCGAGTGAGAATGGAGAGATTATCAATGAAGCGCCGCTGCCCACATCCTGTCCTTTTCAGGGGCACCGGGGTGAGGTGATCGCACCGGATCTGTTTCCATGGTATCCCGCAGACCTCAGCGGGAAGGGTCGACAGCAGGAGTTTGTGATCAAGGATGATCGCGAGAGTCGGGGTGGACGGACACTGTGGGCATACGATGGATCGCTGAACCTGTTGTGGACGGCGCAGGTCGGACGTCCTCGTTACGGCCATCGGCTGGCCATGTGTGACATCGATGGAGACGGACGTGAGGAGATTCTCGCTGGATTTCACCTGTTTGATGCGGATGGAGCGCTTCTGTGGAAGTGCAGGGAGGCCGAACTGAATGACGATGATCACGTGGACGAGGTTCAGCTGGGTTTGTTTGGTCCAAATGGAGAGCCACGTGCCTGCGGAACCAATGGTGATGACGGATTCTTTGTGCTCGATGGTGTTTCTGGAGAGGTGATCGCATGTCACAATGCAGGCCACGTCCAGGGGTGTTCCGCCGGCAACTATCTGCACGATCGGCCCGGGATGGATTACTGCGTGGGCACGCGTTGGGGAAACTACGGTGTTCTGAGTGTCCTGGACACGGAAGGGCAGCTCGTAAAAATGTGGCAGCCCGACAACGTGAGCCAGGGAGGGCCGGCGGTGCGTTGGACAGGGGATGGAAGAGACTTCATTTTTCTTTCCAGCTCGGAAGAGGGCTTTGGACTCTGGGATGGGTACGGAAAAGTATGTGTTCGATTGGATTGTCCCGAATTGCCTTCGAAGGGCTCCTACGGGATCCAGAAGGGCCGTGGCGATGTGATGGATGTGGACGATGACGGGTGTGATGAGCTTGTCTTTACGTACCCGGAAGAAGCATTTGTTTATAAGGCGTCAGATTGAGGGAAGGGGATTGTAACCCGATCGGACGTCCAGCAGAAGCGGGAGCAGGTGCCGCAGGTAGATACGCTGCCGGGTAATCACGGCGTTGAGAGGAAAAAAGGAGCACGAGTGGGAAGCCACGTTTTTGATTCACCCTATTTCGATGAAGGCAGGTCTACACGCTGGTTGAAGGGGAATCATCACGGCCATTCCAATTCATCGGATGGCAAGGATGAACCACTAACAATTCTGCGAGCCTATGAGGAGGCGGGTTACGACTATCTGGCGCTCTCGGAGCACGATTTACTGCTTTCCTCTTCCTGGCTTCAGGCGAACACATTAATGTGCATCCTTCCCGCAGTGGAAGTGACCTCGCGATTTCGTCAAACGTTGACCTTCCTGGGTGCGGATGGTTCGCTTCCGAAGGAGCAGTGGACACCGAAGAAGATCATGGATCAGGTGAATGATGCCGGAGGGCTGTTCATTTTCAATCACCCGAACTGGCTTCCGTTTCCGGACTACGCGACGGATGATCATCTCGATTCTTGCGAGGGGTTGAGCGGAATTGAGATCTATACCGGGGTGATCCGGCGGCTGGAGGGGAGCCCGCTTGCAACAGATCGCTGGGATCGCCTGCTTACGAAGGGCTGGCGCGTATTCGGTCACGCTACGGATGATCAGCACTGTGCCGATGACCAGTTCATTGCCTGGAATTGTGTGCAGTGGGATGCGGATT
>Ga0114993_10000342_pt1 | contig 54648 bp, 63 predicted proteins | sample ArcticOcean_MG_C_FD_87042 | JGI IMG/M metagenome (GOLD analysis project Ga0114993, IMG submission 87042) | Marine microbial communities from western Arctic Ocean - ArcticOcean_MG_CB2_150 | ecosystem: Environmental > Aquatic > Marine > Oceanic | place: Arctic Ocean: Canada Basin | collected... | reverse complement strand
TGAATATGTTTTTTCAATCCAATCTTTTGGAGTCTTGTTATCGATACTTGTAATATCATTATTAGAACCCAATAAAGATCCTCCATGTTCTGGTTTTTCGTCAACTAAAAGTACTTTTTTTCCAGAATTTACAGCTATTGTGGCAGCAGTTAAACCTGCTGGACCAGTCCCAACTATTAGTACATCACAATGATAATATTTGTGATCATATAAATCAGGGTCTCTTTCAGTCGGAGAAACTCCTAAACCTGCAGATTTTCTAATAAAGTATTCGTATGTTTTCCAAAGTTTAGCAGGCCACATAAAAGTTTTATAATAAAAACCTGCTGGTAGGAGAGGGGAAAATAAATTGTTTATTTCACCTACATCAAAATTGACACTCGGCCAACAATTCTGGCTTTTAGCTTCAAATCCTTCAAAAATTTCAATTTGTGTAGCACGAATATTTGGTTCTGTTCTAGATTTATCTTTAAGAATTTGAACAATAGCATTAGGCTCTTCAGATCCTGAACCCAGAAACCCTCTTGGTCTATGATATTTAAAACTTCTACCAACTAAATGAATACCATTAGCTAGTAAAGCTGAAGCTAATGTATCACCTTTGAAACCAAAAAGATTTTTTCCATTAAATTTAAAAGAAATTCTTTCAGTTCTATTAATTTCTCCACCTGAGGATAATCTAAATTTGTTTGACATTATTTTGGAGGGTTTTCTCCCATTTTATAAACAGAATGAATTTTATCATTTGAAGTATCTCTTGCTACGTTAAACCATTGTCTACATCCATGAGAATGATTCCATCTTTCATATTGAAGACCTTTAATATTTTTTCTCATAAAAAGATATTCCGCCCATTCATCATCACTTAATTCTGTCGGTTGTTTTGGCCTTACAATATGAGCTTCTCCACCATAGTTAAATTCACTATGATCTCTTTCACCACAATATGGACATTTAATTATAAACATATTAATGCGCTACAGCCGCAGCTCCATGTTCGTCAACTAAATCTCCACTGACAAATCTATTAATGTTAAAGGCTGCATTTAATTTATGCGGCTCATCTTTTGCTATTGTGTGAGCGAATAAATTTCCTGAACCTGGTGTTGCCTTAAACCCTCCTGTTCCCCAGCCACAATTAAAATAAAGACCTTTGATTGAAGTTTTGCTAATTATAGGGCTTGCATCAGGACATATATCAACCACTCCTCCCCACTGTCTTAACATTCTAAGTCTACTGAATATTGGATAAAGTTCTAAAATTGCTTTTAATGTTCCTTCTATAACTTCGTGAGTTCCTTTTTGCGTATAAGAAATATATGCATCAGTTCCAGCGCCAATAACTAACTCGCCTTTATCAGATTGGCTAACATAAGCATGAACAGCGTTAGACATAACGACCGTGTCTATAATTGGTTTTATAGGTTCAGACACTAATGCTTGCAATGGTTTACTTTCTAAAGGTAATCTAATGCCAGCCATATTAGCCAAAACACTAGAATGACCTGCGGCAGCAACTCCAATTTTTGAAGTTTGTATAAAACCCTTTGTTGTTTCAATACCATCTATTGTATCACCTGTTCTTTTTATTCCTTTAACTTCACAGTTTTGAATAATATCTACACCCATCGAATCTGCTCCTCTTGCATACCCCCAAGCAACAGCGTCATGTCTTGCGGTGCCAGCTCTTCTTTGTAGTGTACTTCCAAGGACAGGATATCTAATATTGGGAGAACAATTTATAATAGGACAAAATTTTTTTACTTGCTCAGTACTTAACCACTCACAATCTATACCATTTAACCTATTTGCGTGAGTTCGTCTTTTTAACTCCCTAACATCATGTAAATTATGAGCAAGATTCATAACACCTCTTTGACTAAACATAACGTTATAATTTAACTCTTGTGATAAACCTTCCCAAAGTTTTAGCGCATGATCATACATACCAGCGCTAGCATCCCATAAATAATTAGATCTTATTATAGTAGTATTTCTTCCTGTGTTACCCCCACCGATCCATCCTTTTTCTACAACAGCAATATTTTTTAAATTATGCTCTTTAGCTAAGTAATAAGCTGTTGCTAAGCCATGTCCACCACCGCCAACTATCACTGCATCATATTTTTTTTTAGGCTCGGGGTCCCTCCATGCTCTTTGCCAATTTTCATGGTAACTAAAAGAGTTTTTAATTAAAGAAAATATTGAATACGTTTTTTTCATATTTACCAAAATAATTTAGAAATTATTAAAATCAAAGAGTTAATTTATAGCAGTTTAAGCTACTTATCTTTAGCTAAATCTCTTAAATATATTGCCACAGCAATCCAAATAATAATGAAACTTATCAACTTATTTAGATCAAGATTTTCACCAAAATAATAAAATCCCAGCAAAAATTGACCCGTGGGAGCTAGGAAAAAAATCATTGCAGCAGGTCCTAATCCAGCTAAAGATGATCCATATAGATATAAGCCAAGAGGTATTAGGGTGTTTGCTCCGGCAAGGAACAACCAAAGAGACATACTAATATCACTAATCGAGAAATAGTTATTTCCATTTTTATAAATAAAATAAAAAGCAATAAGTGCAAAAGGAGTCATAAAAGCACTTTCAATAAAAAGACCTATATCTGTAGGTACATTAATTTTTTTTCTTATTAAAGTATAAATACTCCAAGTAAGAGCAACAATTAAACCTATCCAAGGTGTAGATTTTATATCAATAAGTAAATAAAAAACTGCAATTATTACTAAACCTATAGCAAAAAGTTTCATTTTATTATGTGATTCTTTTAAAAATAAAATACCAAAAAAAACACTTAAAATTGGAAAAATATAGTATCCAAACGCTGCATCAATAAGTTTATTTACAGTGACAGCATATATCCACGTATACCAATTAGTTACTATTAGAATACTGGTTAAAATTAAAAAAAAAGTTATTTTAATATTTTTTATAATATTAAAAGTTTCATTCCATTTTCCATATATTAAAATTGAAAAAAATAGTAAAAATGCAGTCCAAATAGTTCTATGTATTGTAAGTTCTAGAGGTGTAACAAATGAAACTGATTTAAAGTACAGAACCCCTATAACACCCCACCAGAGAGATCCAAAGCCACTATATAAAATTCCATTTAAAGTTTTTTTCTTCATAAATTATTGCTATCAATAAATTGAAAACTGATTAAAATAAAGATAAATAGATCAATAGGAGAGGTGGGTGAGCGGTTTAAACCAGTCGTTTGCTAAATGACCGTACGTGGAAACATGTACCGAGGGTTCGAATCCCTCCCTCTCCGCCATTTAGTAGTGTGGTTTATCCTCAAAAAAATTATATATTTTAATCGGCTTCCCACTTAACATGTATCGATATACATTAATATTTTCCAGTACTCTTTGCACATAGTTTCTTGTCTCTTTAAATTTAATTAGCTCTACCCAATCAACATAATTTATTTTTCCTTTTTGCGGATCCCCATTAATTTTTCTCCAATGTTTTACTCTTTTTGGTCCCGCATTATAAGCTGCTAAAGCAAAGGGAAATGAACCTTCATACCTTTCTAGTAAAGTCGCAAGATAATAAGATCCTAGTTTTATATTATAATATGGATCACTTTTAAGTTTACTTTTCGAATAAGATAACTTTGCTTGTTTGGCAACAAGTCTTGCTGTGTACGTCATTAACTGCATCATTCCCTTTGCTCCCACTGAACTATTTGCATTCTGGTCAAACTCACTTTCTTGTCTTATTACAGCAAGAACAAGTTCAGACTTTGGCATACTTTTTTGATTCACTATCTTTGGGGTTTCAATTATTGGATAATTTAATTTATTATAAAATCTTTTTTCATAAGATGCTTCTTTTGATATTTGTATCGAATAATCATATCTACCAACTTTTATAGCAAGTTTTCCAGCAAGTATCTCGCTGCCTTTATCTATATTCATTTTAGCTAAATGTTTAATAAAATCTTTACTACTTTTAGTTTTATTTAATTCATTCAGCAGAAGAACAATTTTAACTAAATTATTTTTATTAAATTCTTTTTCAAAATCTTTATCTACTTTGGGCATATCTTCTAGTGTAAAACTCTTATCAGGATTAGCCTCCACGAAGGCAAGCTGTCCATAATAAGTGTTTAAATATTTTGAAGCTTTGCTGAACCATTCTTTAGATTTTGATTCATTTTTTAATTTTTTATATGTACGACCCATCCAATATGCTCCTCTAGATAAACTTATTGGGTAAGCAACAGTTTCATAGAAATTTTTAAAATGATTAATTGCAAGAGTTGGATCATTTAAAAATGTAAGGGCAATCCATCCAGAAAGCCATTCTGCTTCAGCATGTTCTGGCCCGTCTTCTAATGAATGATTGCTTGACACTTTATATGCTAGTGCATATTTTTTTTTATAAATTAAAGAGCGACTTAGTATAGCTCTTTCTTTCCACCAAACATCGGGTCTTACTAATTTGATCGCATTTTTTGGAGTATTAAAAATAATTTCAAGAGAAGGCTCTAATCTTCCTCTTCTCCTCCTCCACTTGAGTCTATCATACTGTAGACCAATATCATTTTTATACTTTAGAGGAATTTTTTTAATTGCACTATCAACACCATAAGATTGGCTCATTAGTAGTTGTCTAGCTCTATAAAGAGCTGTTTCTTCTTTTGGCAAATAACGTAACATTCTTTGAACATCCCAATGTTTACCTTCCCATGCGTGCCAGTCTGCTCTTTTGATATTATCTTTCACAGTTATAATTTTTTTATGTTTTTTTCTTAAGTATTCGAGATCTTTTTTTGACAATCTCGCTTCTATCCATCCTTCTTTAATTAGCTTGGATCCTTTTTCTATATTTCCTTGCAATAAATAAATTTCTCCAAGTTTTATTTTGCCAAAACTACTCAAAGGATCCTTATCACCAAACCATTTAAATATAGCTATAGGAGTATTGTTTTTAAGATTAATTTTATGCTCAGCTAAATAACGCAATCGGTTAATTCTTGGAAAATCAGGATTATTTCTAATAAATGAAGAATATTCATAAAAACTAGCAGAATTAGTTGTTTTTAATAAATAAAGATAATTTGTTAGTTTATACAAACTTTTATTTCTAGCTTTTTTTGATATTTTTAATGCTGTTCTCCATTTTTTTTTATCAATTGCCTTAAAAGTGGCTTTTGCAATTTTAAAATCTTTTTTAGATAAAATTTCTGATTTAACAACCAGGCTTTCAACTTTCTTTTTTACTACAATAGGTTTTTTCTGAGGGTATATAGTTGTGTCAGCAGAAGCTTGATTTGTACCTACTAAAGATTCTTGCGATTCATCTGCAGCATCTTGAGTTTTTATGGTTTTTTCTTTTTTAGGTTTTTTTTTTGGATAGATTTCTTTCTTTTTGGCAGTTTTAATTTTCATCTCTTCATCAACAGATGGTTTTGTCATTGGCAGAATCTTATCACCAGCTAAAGTTGGTGACGTAAAAATCATAGTAAATACTAATAAAATTACTTTAAGTTTGATCAGATTCTTCATAAATTTATGATGATTTAACTTTTTAAACTATGTTATAAAGATTTATGTTTAAAGGTTCAATTGTTGCTTTAATTACTCCATTTAGGAATAATGAGCTTGATGAAGATTCTTACGTTTCCTTGATACATCACCATTTAAATAATGGTACCTCTGGTATTGTTCCGGCAGGAACTACTGGTGAATCTCCTACTTTAAACCATAGAGAACATCAAAGAGTTATTGAATTATGCATCAAAGAAAGCAATGGAAAAATTCCAATAATTGCAGGTACAGGATCTAATTCTACTGATGAAGCAATCTCTTTAACTAAGTATGCTGAAAAAATAGGAGCCGACGGAGCTCTAGTTGTTACTCCTTACTATAACAAACCAACACAAGAAGGTTTGTATCAACATTTTAAAGCTATTAATGACAATACATCAATACCAATAGTTATTTATAACATACCACCTCGCTCTGTTGTTGATATGACCGTAGACACTATGGCAAGACTTTTTGAACTCAAAAATATAGTTGGAGTAAAAGACGCAACAGGTGATCTAAATAGAGTCGACCAACAACGAAAAAAAATGGGGCCTGATTTTATCCAGCTATCTGGAGAAGACGTCACGGCTTTAGAATTTAATAATCGAGGTGGAGTAGGCTGCATCTCTGTTACAGCAAATATAGCAACAAAACTTTGTTCGGATTTCCAAAAAGCATTAAATAATAAAAATGACAGCAAGATGATGATAAAAGCAAAAATGATTAATGAAAAACTTTCACCTTTACATAAATCTTTATTTATTGAAAGTAACCCAAGTCCAGTTAAATATGGAGCAAGTTTGTTAAATCTATGCTCTGAAGACGTAAGATTACCTTTGGTAAAAACAACAGATGAAACTAAAAAAATTGTTAAATCCGCAATGATTAATGCTGATTTAATTTAACAATGAAGCATAAAAGTAAAAGTAGTTTAAAAATAATATCAAAAAATAGAAAATCTTCATTTAATTATTTTTTTAAAGAATTTTTTGAAGCAGGAATAGTTCTAAAGGGATCTGAGGTCAAATCTTTAAGAGCTGGAAAGGCAAATATTTCCGAATCTTATGCCTTCGATGACAAAGGAGAAATATATTTAGTAAATTCTCACATTCCCTCTTATAAAGAATCCAGTTATAACGATCACGACCCAAAGCGTAATAGAAAATTACTGTTAAATAAAAAAGAAATTAATAAACTTATGGGACGAATTAATAGAGAGGGTTTTACTTTAATTCCAACACAACTTTATTTTAAAAAGGGAAAGGCAAAAATAGAAATAGCTGTAGCAAAAGGGAAAAAACAGTATGATAAACGGGAAGTAAAGAAAAGGAAAGATTGGCAAAGAGAAAAAGCAAGATATATAAGAAAATTAAGTTGAAATGATTTTTTTGTCTCTAGGATCTAACCTTTCATCAAAACTTGGAAATAGATTTGACAATTTAGATTTTTCTTTACTTTTATTAGAAAACTACGGAATCTCAATAATTAAAAAATCTAACTTTTATGAAACTCCATCTTATCCAAATAATAAAAATCCTAAATTTATAAACTTAATAGTTAGTGTAAAAACAAATTTACCACCAATAGATTTGCTTTCCGTTTTACTTTTTGTAGAAGAAAAAATCGAAAGAAAAAGAGATATTAAAAATCAGCCACGGACTTGTGATGTTGACATTATAGATTACAATGGAAAGATTTATGATTTGAATTATAAAAATTTTAATTTATTAATCCCACATAAAGAAATGAATTCTAGAAACTTTGTGCTATTTCCGTTAAAAGAAATCGAACCTAATTGGAAACACCCTAAAACTAAAGAATCTATAGATACGCTAATAGAAAACCTATCTCTAGAAGACAGAAAATCTATATTAAAGGTAAAAAAAAGTTGATATATTAACTTGATGCCTGATCAAAAGGACTTAATAAAAAAAATAAAAAATTATAATAAATTTTTAAATCCTGAGACTTTAAATAAAGCTTACAATTTTGCCTTGAATGCACATAAAAATCAAAAAAGGGATTCTGGTGACCCTTACTTAAGTCATCCTGTTGCTGTTGCAAATATATTAACTGATTTAAAATTAGATAGCGCTACTATTGCGACAGGTTTATTGCATGACACTATCGAAGATACAAAAATAACCTACGATATTGTCCAAAAAGAATTTGGATCAGAAGTTGCAGATCTAGTTGACGGAGTAACAAAAATTTCAGAACTTGAAGGAAAAGTTATAGAAAATTCAAAGGCAGAAAATATAAGAAAACTTATATTAGCGACTTCAAAAGATATTAGAGTTCTTTTAGTAAAGTTAGCTGACAGACTGCACAATATGAGAACTTTAAATTCTATTGTTGACAAAAAAAAAAGATTACGAATAGCAAAGGAAACGATGGAAATTTATGCACCTTTGTCTGATCGTATGGGTATGAACCATATTAGAGATGAACTTGAAGACTTATCTTTTCAAAAACTTAACCCAGAAGCAAGTGATTTGGTTGTTAAAAAACTTACAATAAATAAAAAGAATCGAGATCAAAGTTTTAAAAAAATTTCATCTGATTTTATTAAAGTTATGAAAAAAAATAATGTCAATGCCAAAATTGTTGGTAGAGAAAAAACACCTTTTTCTATTTGGAGAAAAATGCAGTCTCGTAGAGTTTCTCTAGAACAATTGACTGATATTGTAGGTTTTAGAATCGTCGTTAAGGATATAGAAACATGTTATAAGGTTTTAGGAATATTTCATCGAACTTGGTCCACTATACCAGGAAGATTTAAAGATTATATTTCTACGCCTAAAGTTAATAATTATAGATCAATACATACAGCTGTAATAGGTCCAAAAAATGAAAGAGTTGAAATTCAAATAAGAACGCAATCAATGCATGATTTTGCAGAAAGAGGAATCGCCTCACATTGGATATACAAATCTTCAGAAAAAATAAGTCATCTTGCTTTAAAAGAGTACGACTGGTTAAGAGATCTTGTAGAAATTATGGAGAAGGATACTAATCCTGAACATTTTCTGGAATATACAAAATTACAAATGTTTCAGGATAATGTTTTTTGTTTCACACCTAAAGGTGAGGTTATTAAATTACCAAGAGGTGCTACACCTATAGATTTTGCGTATGCTGTTCATACAAAAGTTGGAGATAATTTAATTTCATGTGGAATAAATGGCAGAGGATCTCCCGTACAAACAATTTTAAAAAATGGTGATCTTATTAATATTGTAAGTTCAAAAAAAAGCTCCCCTTCTTTGCAATGGCTGTCTTACTGCAAAACTGGAAAAGCAAGAGCCTCTATAAGAAGATATTGGAACAACAAACATAATGTAAATGAAAGAAATGAAAAAAAATATATTAGTAGTTTATGTATAAAAATACCAAATGTTCCTGGAAAACTAGGTGAAGTTAGTAGTCTGATAGGTTTTCATGAAAATAATATAATAAATATGGAGATTGTAGAGAAAAAAAACAATTATTTAGAATTTATTTTTGATATACAAGTTAGGAATTTAAAGAATTATAAAAATTTAATTAGAGAATTAAAGTTAAAGCAATACGAGATCAAAATAATACGACATAGGAAAAAAGATGCTTTCTTACGACGAATCTTTAAAAATTTTAAAAAGTACTAACGCTTTATTAGAAGGTCATTTTGTTCTTTCTTCAGGTTTGCATAGTAGTCAGTATATTCAATGCTCAAAACTTCTCAGCAAACCACAGGAGGCGCAGCTTCTTTGTTCATCTTTAGCTGAAAAAATCCTTAAAACTTTTAAGAAAATAGATCTAGTGTTATCTCCCGCAATTGGTGGCATTGTAGTTGGTTACGAGATTGGTCGCCAATTAGGTGTTGAGAGCATTTTTGCTGAGAGAGTAAATAAACAATTAATATTGAGAAGAGATTTTTCCATCAAACCAAATACAAAAGTTTTAATTGTAGAAGATGTAATTACTACTGGAAAATCAGCTTTAGAATGTACAGATTTAATAAAAATTAATAATGGTACGTTACTTGGATACTCTTGCATTATTGATAGAACTACCGAAATATCTCTAATTAAAAGTAATATTATTTCTCAAATAAAATTTAACATCAAAACGTACAAAGAAGATGATCTACCTGATGAACTTAAAAAAATAGAAGCTACCAAACCCGGCAGTAGAGATTTGTCTAAATGAGAAAAAAACTTGGTGTTAATATAGATCACGTTGCAACAATTAGAAATGCAAGAAATGAATTATATCCTAAACCAGTAGATGCAGCATTATTATGTGAAAAAAGTGGAGCAGACTCTATTACTATTCATTTACGTGAAGACAGACGTCATATTAGAGACCTTGATTTAATTGAAATTAAAAAAAAAATAAATATTCCTCTAAATCTTGAAATAGCACCAACTCCTGAAATGTTAAAAATAGCCATCAAACACAAGCCTAATTTTGTTTGTTTAGTACCTGAAAAAAGAAAAGAGATCACTACTGAAGGTGGTTTAAATTTAAGACAAAATAAGAAAAACTTATCACAAATAATAAGCAAACTTAAAAAAAAAAAAATTAGAGTAAGTTTATTTATTAATCCAGATATAAATGATGTAATAATTTCAAAAAAACTTAATGTTGATTGTGTTGAAATACATACTGGTAAGTATTGTAGATTATTAAATATGAACAAATCATCAATAACAGAATATAAAAAACTTATCAAAACGGCTTCTTGTGCAAAGAAAAATAATTTACAGGTTCATGCCGGACATGGACTTACTTATATATCAACTTCAAAAATCTCTAGAATAAAAAATATATCCGAATTCAACATAGGTCATTTTATTGTATCAGAATCTATATTTCATGGTTTACCGAAAGTTATTGAAAAATTTAGAAAAATTATAAATAAATGAAAATATTTGGCATAGGTACAGACATAGTTAATATTAAAAGAATAGATAAATTAATTAAAAAAGATGGCGTAAAATTTAAAAAAAGAATTTTTACTTCAAATGAAATTAAATATTGTCAAATTAAAAAAAATTCATCTTCGTATTTTGCAAAAAGATATGCCGCAAAAGAAGCTTTAAGTAAAGCCTTAGGCACCGGAATTAGAAAAAATATTACATTTAAAAACATAGAGGTTTACAATGATAAAAATGGAAAGCCTTCTATAAACCTAAAAGGAAAAACTTTTGATTTTTTAAAAAAAAAAATTAAAACTAATAATTATAATATTTATTTATCATTATCTGATGATAAGCCATGGGCTCAAGCAACAGTAATAATTTCTTATAAATAATGAAAAAAAAAATTATTGAAAACAGCAAAACACTTTTGTGGGCACTTTTTATAGCTTTGATTATTAGGAGTCTTTTCTTTCAACCTTTTTATATACCCTCCTCCTCCATGGAACCAAACTTATTAATAGGGGATAGGCTTTTTGTTTCAAAATATACATATGGATTTAGTCGACATTCTTTTCCATTTAGTCCTAATTTTTCTAATAAAAGGTTTTTTGGAAAAATGCCTGAAAGAGGTGATGTTCTAGTATTTAAAACACCAGCAGATAATCGAACGGATTATATAAAACGTTTAATAGGATTACCAAATGACACAATTCAATTTATTGACGGCGAAATATTTTTAAACGATAAAAAATTAATTAAAAATAAAGAAAATATTTCATTAAAAATTAATTGTGGAGGATTAAATTTTAATTCAGAAATATTTAAAGAAACTCTTCCAAATGGAAAATCTTATCTAACAGCTTATAATCCAGAGGGATCTTTTAAAAATAGCGATAAGTATATTGTGCCTGAAAATCATTATTTTTTTATGGGAGACAACAGGGATTGTTCCAGAGATAGTAGATTTTTAGGAAGCGTTGGTTATGTAAGCTTTGTTAACCTAGTTGGAAAAGCGAGAGTTATATTCTTCTCAAATGATATATCCATAGCTAGTTTTTTTAAATTTTGGAAATGGAATTCAAGTTTAAGAATAAAAAGATTTTTTAAAAAAATTAAATGACATTAAATATTATTAATTTTGAAAAAAAAATTAAGATCAAATTTAAAAAAAAACCATTGTTAATACAAGCAATGACACATAAGAGTTCTGATCAAAATCTTAACAATGAAAAATTTGAATTTTTAGGAGATAGAGTGCTAGGTTTAGTCCTTTCAAAAAAACTCTTTGACCTTTATCCAAAAGAGAAAGAAGGAATTTTAGACAAGAGGTTTGCGCGCTTAGTAAATAGAAAAACCTGTTGTGCTGTTTCTTGGTCCTTGAATATTCAGAACTTCATAATAATAGCAGATAAAAAAAAGAAAATTACCTTAAATGATGAAAAAATACTTAGCGATGCATGTGAAGCTCTAATTGGTGCAATTTTTATTGATAGTGGTTTTTTTGTTGCTGAAAATTTTATTTTAAGAGTTTGGAAAAGTTTTATTGATATATCCAATATTACTGTCCTAGATTCTAAGACAAAGCTGCAAGAGAATTCATTAAAAAAGTATAAAAATCTTCCGGTGTATAAAAATTTAAGCTCCAAAGGTCCTAAACACAAACCTATTTACAAAATTTCAGTAACTATTCATGGTTCAAAACCTTTTTATGGTATTGGCAAATCGATTCAACAAGCTCAACAGAATGGTGCTCTAAATTTGCTCACCTTTATTAAAGTAACTTAAAATGCATTGGAAAGATGAAGGCTTTTTATTATCAAAAAACAATTTTGATGAAAACTCACTTATTATTGAAGTTTTTACTGAAGAGCATGGAAAATGTACTGGTATGGTTTATGGGGGTTCATCAAAGAAACTAAAGAGAAATTTCCAAGTAGGTAATAAGCTTTTGTTAAATTGGAAATCTAAAAATGAAAATAGAAATGGTTATTTTACTGCTGAGCTGATTAAAGCAATTTCTCCCCCTTACTTTGATGATAAAAAAAAAACAATCTCAATTCTATCAGCTTCTTCTTTGCTAAAAATTTTGTTGCCAGAAAGACAAATAAATAAAAAGATTTATAATTTATTTAACCATCTTTTAGAGAATTTATTCTTAAAAGATTGGATTAAACTATACATATACTGGGAGTTATCTCTAGTTAAAGAACTTGGATTTGAAATAAATCTATTTGAAAATACAAATAATAAGAGTGTTGATGCATCCTCAATTAAAATAAATAATAAATTTTTTAATCTTCCTAAACTATTGTTGAAAACTGAATCTGATACTTTGTCTAATAAAAATATAAAAGAAGCTTTATTTTTTAATAAAAATTTACTATTAGAAAATTTTGTTACACCGAATAATTTAAAATTACCAATTTCAAGAAATATACTAGAAAAATACTATAAATAAAAATATACGAATTATAATTTAAATTTTTTATTTTAATTTATCGGCAATTTCGTCAGCGAAGTAGGTAACTATAGCACTTGCTCCTGCTCTTTTAAAGGATACTAAGCTTTCATAAATTGCGTCTTCATTTAATATTTTGTTTTCAATGCCATTTTTAATTAAACTATATTCACCAGAAACCTGGTATGAGAAAACTGGAATTTTAAAATTATCTTTAATTAATCTAATTATGTCTAAATAGGGCATACCAGGTTTTACCATTACAAAGTCAGCACCTTCTTTTATATCTAAGGCAACTTCTCTGAGCGCTTCTTTATAGTTTCTGAAATCCATTTGATAGTTTTTCTTATTACTTTTTAATAAAATGTTAGAACCAACTGCATCTCTAAAAGGTCCATAAAAGTTTGAGGCATATTTAACTGCATAAGATAAAATTTGTACCAGTTCGTAACCTTTTCTATCTAATGCTTTTCTTATTTCTCCTACTCTTCCATCCATCATATCTGATGGCGCTATTACATCACAACCCATCTCTGCTTGCAGAAGTGATTGCTTAACTAAAAGTTTAACCGTTTCATCATTATCTACATAATTTTTTTTTAATACACCATCATGTCCATGACTTGTGTATGGATCAAGAGCAACATCACACATAATACCAACATCTTTATAATTTTTTTTTATTAATCTTAAAGCTTTGCAAATAAGATTATTTTTATTTAATGCTTCTGAACCTCTTATATTTTTTTTTGACATTGGTGTGCATGGAAACAGAGCCACCATTGGAATTCTCTTATGCATGGCTCTTTCTACTAATTTTTCAATTTTATCTAGTGTATAACGATATACACCAGGCATTGATTTTATTGGCTCTTTAATGTTTTTGCCTTCCCTTATAAATATAGGCCATATTAAATCATTAGAAGACAAGGAGCTTTCGCTCACTAACCTTCGTGACCACTCAGTTTTTCTGTTTCTTCTTAATCTTAACTTTGGGTACGAACCTATCGTTTTCATTTGATAATTATTCTCATTTCAATTTAAAGTTTATATTATTACAAAATCTAATTCTATTGCGACAAAACCATCCTATTAAACATATAATTATTGATTTAATAGAACCATATTGTATTAAATACAATATATGAGTGATTTTAGTGACTTTCATACTGTTAAAAATTTAAAGTTTGATATTGCAAAACTGCAAAAGGCTTTAACGCAAGTGTTGAGTATAAAAAAATACGGTTCGGCAGATGGTATTAAAGATTTTGCGGCTATTTGTTTAAACCAAATCCCTGGAAAACCCGATTCAATAGAAGGTTCTAATGCGAGAGGTATTTTTTGGACGAAACCAAGTCAAAGTGGTGAAGAAGTTATAAGAGAGAAAAATTTAGATGAATCAAAATATACAGAATTTGTAAAAGAATTTGAACATACGTACTTTAAAGAAGTGTATGATATTTTGTCTTCAAAATTTAAACTAGGGCGTATACGTATTTTATTAAAAGAACCCCGAACCACTTTAAGCTGGCATAGAGACCCAGAACCTAGATTACATGTTCCAATAATTACTAACCCAGGATGTTTAATGGTTATAGAAAATGTTGCAAAACATCTTCCTGCCGATGGATCGACTTATATAACAAACAACGTTAAATATCATAACGCCTTTAATGGTGGAGAAGAAAACAGAGTTCATTTAGTGGCTTGTTTGACTGATTATAAATTTAACTAATTATTTTAAAAGCAAATCAATATATTGTGGTATATTTTGATATATTATATACATTTAGTTATATTTAATAATACTAGTGCACAAAAAAAAAAATAAAATAAAACAAATTATATTAGCATCAGATCATGCTGGATTTGTTTTAAAGGAAGAAATTAAAAAATTTTTATTAAACAAAAGGAAGAAAATATTAGATCTAGGAACCAACGACACAAATTCAGTTGATTATCCTGATTATGCTCACCTTCTGTCAAAGAAAATAAATAAAAAAAACAACCAACGAGGAATTTTGATCTGTGGCTCAGGAATAGGTATGAACATGGTGGCAAACAAGTATAAAAACATTAGATCCGCATTATGCTATAATGTTAAGTCTGCGAAACTCAGCAGAGAGCATAATAACGCTAATGTTATGGCCCTAGGAGCTAGATTGACTAAAAAAAATGTTGCTTTAAAATGTGTTAATGTTTTTTTAAACACCAATTTTAAAGGTGGCCGTCATTTAAAGAGAATAAAGAAAATATAAATCATTATGAAAAAATTAAATAACTATATGTCTAATGCTTACCAAACTTTTTTTGATAGAGATTTATCTTCTTCAGATCCTGATTTATTTTTTTCAATTAAAGGTGAACTTGAGAGACAACAACAACATATAGAATTAATTGCTTCTGAAAATATTGTTTCTAAGGCTGTTCTAGATGCACAAGGTTCTATAATGACAAATAAGTATGCTGAGGGATATCCAGCAAAAAGATATTATGGAGGATGTGAATTTGTTGATAAAGCAGAAGAGCTAGCTCTTGAGAGAGTTAAAAAATTATTTAATTGTAAATACGCAAATGTTCAGCCACACTCTGGTGCACAAGCTAATGGAGCTGTATATCTAGCACTTTTACAACCAGGTGATCCTATTCTTGGAATGAGCTTAAATTCCGGGGGGCATTTGACTCATGGAGCAAAAGTTTCTCTTTCAGGAAAATGGCTTAATTCTTTTCATTATGAGGTTGATGAAAAAACTGGACTTATTAATTATGATCAAGTTGAAGCATTAGCCCTCGAACATAAGCCAAAAATTATAATAGCTGGAGGCAGCGCTTATTCTAGAATAATTGATTTTAAAAGGTTTAAAGAAATTGCAAATAAGGTTAATGCTTATTTAATGATAGACATGGCACACTTTTCTGGACTAGTAGCAGGTAATGGCTACCCAAATCCAATTGATTATGCGGATGTTGTTACTTCTACAACACATAAAGTTCTAAGAGGAGGAAGAGGTGGAATTATTTTAACTAACCGTGAAGATATAATTAAAAAAATTAATTCCGCAGTCTTTCCTGGCTATCAAGGAGGACCCTTGATGCATGTCATAGCTGCTAAGGCAGTCGCTTTTCAAGAAGCCCTACAACCTTCTTTTAAAGAATATATAAAATCTGTTTTAGAAAATGCTAAAATTTTATCTGAGTCTTTAAAAAATAATGGATTTAAAATATTTTCTGGTGGTACCGACACACACCTGATGTTGGTTGATTTAAGACCCTTTAATGTCACGGGCAAAGACGCAGAAACAAGTTTATGCAAAGCAAACATAACTTGTAATAAAAATGGAATTCCTTTCGATACAGAAAAACCATCTATAACTTCTGGTATTAGATTAGGTTCACAAGCAGCTACAACTCGAGGTTTTGGTTTAAATGAATTTAAAATAGTTGGTGACTTAATAACTAAAGTAATCGAAGGTCTATCTAAAAATTCAAATGATAATTCTCACGTAGAAAGCGAAGTTAAAAATGTAGTTATTAACCTTTGTTCGAAGTTTCCAATTTACAATCATTTATTAAAAGAAAAATAAAATTATGTTATGTCCATTTTGTAGAGAAAAAGATACTTCAGTTGTTGACTCTAGACCAACAGAAGATGGCACTGCTATAAGACGTAGAAGAGTAAGCCATTGTTGTCAGGGCCAAAGATTCACAACTTTTGAAAGAGTTCAGTTTAGAGAACTTACAGTTGTAAAGAAAAATGGTAGAAAATCTCCATTCGAAAGAGAGAAACTAGCAAAATCAATTTTGATTGCTTTAAAGAAGAGGCCGGTAGATAGTGAAACTATTGAAAAATTTATTTCCAGAATTTCTAGAAATCTTGAAGAAATTGGCCAATCAGACATACCTACAACAGTTATTGGGAGAATGGTTATGGATGGTTTAAAAGAATTAGATAAGATTGCATATATTAGATTTGCTTCTGTATATACAAACTTTAAAGAAGTAGAGGATTTTGGTCAATTTGTGGACAAATTAGATGTCTACAAATCAAAATAAAAATTCTAGACATAATTATTTCATGAACCTCGCTTTATTGCAGGCACACGTTATGTTGGGTAACACAAAAAATAATCCTTCAGTAGGTTGTGTTATTACAAAAAATAATAATCTTATTGCTGCGGGTGTAACTTCATATAATGGGAGACCTCACGCTGAAGTAAATGCTATTAATTTTTCAAAGTCCAGTCTCAATAATTCAGATATATACTCAACTTTAGAACCATGCTCGCATTACGGTAAGACTCCACCGTGTGTAAAAAAAATTATATCTCAAAAAATAAAAAAGGTTTTTTTTTCAATAAACGATCCTGATATTAGGTCCTATAAAAGAAGTAAAAACAAACTTAAAAAAAAAGGAATTTTTGTTATCAAAGGTATTCTTCAAAAAGAAGCCAATATTTTTTATAAAAGTTATTTTAAATTCAAAACAGAATATTTACCTTTTGTTACTTCAAAACTCGCAGTCTCCAAAGACTTTTTTACAATAAATAAAAAAAATAATAATTCGATTACAAACAAATATTCCAGAGGGCGAGTTCATCTAATGAGATCGTCACATGATTGCATACTTACAAGTTCAGAAACTGTTATAAAAGATAACCCTTTATTAAACTGCAGAATACCTGGATTAGAAAATAGAAGTCCATACAGATTTGTTATTGATAAAAACTTAAGAATTCCAATTAAATCAAAAATTTTAGTATTAAATAATGATAAAAAAACTATCATTTTTTACAATAAGTTAAATAAAAAAAAAATTACCTTGCTAAATAAATTAAAGATTAAAACAATAAGAATTCCTCTTGAAGACAATGGGGGCTTAAATTTAACTTTAATCTTAAAAAAAATTAAAGAACAGGGCTTTTCTAGAGTTTTTTTAGAATGCGGAATTAGATTAACATATCAATTTTTTAAAAATAATTTAATAAATGATTTTAAACTATTTATATCTAAAAAAAAACTTGGAATTAGTGGTGATGGTAATTTTAAAAAAAACTTTATTATGTTTTTAAAAAATAAGAAAGGCATAAACGAAAAAGTAAATCTTTTTGGCGATCAATTAATATCATACAGAATCAAATAATGTTTAGTGGAATAGTTACACATATTGGAACAATTCATAAGATTTATAAACAAAACAAAAATTGTGTTATTGAAATTAAATCAAATATGAAATTTTTAAAGAATGAAATTGGTTCATCTATTTCTTGTTCTGGTGCATGTTTAACTCTTGAAAGCTATAATAAATTTTTTGCTAAATTTTTTCTTTCTTTAGAAACTCTAAATCGTACCAATTTTAAATATTGTAAAAAAGGAGATCCCATTAATCTTGAAAAGTCTTTAAAATACGGGCATCGTTTATCAGGTCATTTTGTTCAAGGTCACGTAGACGCCACTCTAAAGGTTAAAGAAATTGTTTTTATTGGTAAATCTTGGCTATTAGTTATTAATTTACCCACAAAGTATAAAAATTACCTTGTTCAAAAAGGATCAATCACTATAAACGGCGTATCTTTAACTATAGCAAAAATATTAAAAAATCGTTTTCAAATTTCTGTTATTCCACATACGCTTAAATTAACAAATTTAATAAAACTTAAGTTAAATGATACAGTTAATGTTGAGTTTGATATTTTAGCAAAATATATAAGAAAAGCTTTAAAATGAGTAAATTTTCTAAAATCTCACAAATTATTCAGGATGCAAAAAGAGGAAAAATTTTTGTTCTTGTTGATGACGAAGATAGGGAAAACGAAGGAGATTTGGTAATCCCAGCTTCAAAAATTTCACCGCGTTCAATAAGTTTTATGGCTAAATATGGCAGAGGTCTTATTTGTTTAGCGTTAACACAAAACCAAGTTAATAAACTTAATTTATCATTAATGTCACCTTCTAACAATTCAAGAACTCAAACTGCTTTTACTGTTTCAATAGAGGCTAAAAAAGGCGTTACCACTGGAATTTCTGCCCATGATAGAGCTCATACTATTAAAACTGCAATTAAGATTAACGCCAAACCAAAAGATATAGTTTCACCAGGACATGTTTTTCCTCTTGTGTCAAAAAATGGTGGTGTTTTAGTTAGGGCTGGCCACACAGAAGCTTCAGTCGATGTTGCCAAATTATCGAAGAGTGGTTCTTCAGGGGTAATTTGTGAAATTATGAATGATGATGGAACTATGGCTAAAGGAAAACAGTTATTTAGTTTTGCAAAAAAACATAAATTAAAAATAGGAAAAATTGAAGATTTAATTTCTTTCCGATTAAATAAAGAAAAGCTTATCAGATTTAAAAAATCTTCTATTATTAAAATTAAAGAACAAAAATATTCAATTAAAATTTATGAAAATTTATTAGACGGAACTGAAAACTTTGCTTTAGTTAAAGGCAATATAAAAAAAAATAAAAACCCGCGTGTTAGAGTCATATCTTCAAATATAGTTAAAAATTACCTCATGGGAGAAAAACTACCAAATTCATTTAATCAAACCATTGAACATTTCAAAAAACATAAAGACTGTGTTCTCATTTTTGTTAGAGATGCAAATTTGAGATCAGTTTCTGAAACTTTAAAAGGATATAGATCTAAGAGATTTTATAAGAACGGACAAGATAAATTGATTAGAAACTATGGTATTGGTGCACAAATTATTAAAGCCCTTAGTATAAAAAAGATGATATTAGTTACAAGATCTAAGAAAAAAGTTGTAGGATTAGATGGTTATGGAATTAAAATTATTAAACAAGAAATAATCGAATGAAAAAAAAAATTTGTATAGTTTTAGCTGATTACTATGATGATATTACTAAATTATTAATAAAAGGAACAAAAGAGAAAATATTAGAAGCAGAATCTAAAGATATAATAAAAAAAGTTCACGGCCCTTTCACTAATGATATGTGTTTCCATGTTCCCGGTGTTTTTGAAATACCCGTAACAATTGCTAAATTAATAAATAAATATGATGCTTTTGTAGCTTTAGGATGCGTTATTAAAGGTGAAACACCACATTTTGATTTAATTTCAACAGCTGTTGTAAAAGAAATTATGAACTTATCAGTAAAAAACAAAAAACCAATAGGAAATGGAATTATAACTTGTCTTAATATGAAACAAGCTATCGAAAGAGCTGACCCTAAGGGAAAAAATATGGGTGGAGCAGCTGTAACTGCAGTATTGGAAACTTTAGCCAATTTTAATAATGGATAAAGAGGCCCTTCATAATCCTAGAGTAATTGTGATTCAAAAATTATACGGACATCATATGAATAAAGACTCTGAAATTACTTTTCCAAAACACAGGTATAAGAAATTTATTAAAGATACTGTTAATGGAACTATTGAAAGAAAAGATTTAATACAAAATTTATTAGATAAAGAACTAAAAAACGACATTAATGAAAATAAAACTGACCTAATGATAAAATTAATGATCATGGCTGCTGCTTTTGAATTCTTGTATAAACATAAGACTCCCATTAAAGTTGTAATTACTGAGTATTTAAAAGTTTCAGACTTTTTCGCTGAGAGTTCTCAAAAAAAATTTCTAAACGCAATTTTAGATAAATTGTCCAAATTAAGAGTTATTAATACTAATTAAGCAGAAATTAAAGTCTTAAAAATGGAAAATATTCACACTTAAAAGTGAATATTATTGTTGCCTTTTCTGTTTTTTTTTGTCAATTTCCTTTTTTTTAATCAAATTAATTTTTAATAATGTTTACTGTACTTACTTTAATTATCATCTCTGGTTTTTTAGCTTTACTGTATGGATATATAGTTGGAAAACAAATTATGGCTGCGAGCCCAGGGAATAGCAAAATGCAAGAAATTGCAAGTGCAATTCAAATTGGAGCTAGAGCGTATTTAAATAGGCAGTATAAAACAATAGCAATAGTTGGATTTTTAATTTTAATAATAATTACTTTTGCATTAGGTGTGTGGGTTGGTTTGGGATATTTCATAGGAGCTTTTTTATCGGGAGCAGCTGGATATGTCGGAATGCTGGTGTCAGTTCAAGCAAATGTAAGAACTGCTGAGGCTTCAAGAAAGGGTTTAGCGGCAGGTTTGAATATAGGTTTTAAGTCTGGTGCTGTTACTGGAATGTTAGTCGCTGGGTTAGCTCTCTTATCAATAGCAATTTATTATTTTATATTATTAAAATTAAATGTTGATAGCAGAGAAGTAATTAATGCTTTAGTTGGTTTAGGATTCGGAGCATCATTAATATCTATTTTTGCAAGATTGGGTGGTGGTATTTTTACAAAAGGTGCAGATGTTGGAGCTGATCTTGTTGGAAAGATTGAGGTTGGAATCCCTGAGGATGATCCACGAAATCCTGCAGTTATAGCAGACAACGTTGGAGATAATGTTGGAGATTGTGCTGGCATGGCAGCAGATTTATTTGAAACGTATGCTGTTACAATTGTTGCAACAATGGTTTTATCTTCGATTTTCTTTGTCGAAAATTTAAACATGATGATTTATCCGTTGGCTATAGGAGGCTCTTGCATACTAACTTCTATTGCAGGTACTTTTTTTGTTCGACTTGGTTCAAGCAAGAATATAATGGGAGCTTTGTATAAAGGCTTTATAGCTACAGCTATTTTTTCTGTAATTATTTTATATCCAGTTACTGAAAAAATTATTGGATTAGATAATATTTATTCATCAACTAATGCTGAATTTACTGGCTTCGGTTTATATTTATGTGGAATTATAGGTTTAGTAATTACTGGTCTGATTATATGGGTCACTGAATATTATACTGGAACAAAATTTAGACCTGTTATTAGTGTAGCGAAATCATCTATTACAGGTCACGGCACAAATGTTATTCAAGGATTAGCTGTTTCTTTAGAAGCTACAGCTTTACCAGCTTTAATAATTGTATCTGGAATATTATTAACCAATAGCATAGCTGGATTATTTGGTATCGCTATAGCTGTTACCACTATGTTAGCTTTAGCGGGAATGGTTGTAGCTCTTGATGCTTATGGACCAGTAACTGATAATGCTGGTGGAATTGCTCAAATGGCTAATTTACCTAAAAATGTTAGAAAAACTACCGATGCACTTGATGCTGTAGGAAATACGACTAAAGCAGTTACAAAGGGCTATGCGATAAGTTCTGCAGGATTAGGAGCTCTTGTACTATTTGCTGCGTATACAGAAGATATTAAATATTATTCTGGTATCAGTGGATCTTCATTAGAAAATATTACAGTTAACTTTGATTTATCTAATCCGTATGTAGTAGTAGGATTACTAATTGGAGGAATGCTTCCTTATCTTTTTGCATCCATGTCAATGCAAGCAGTCGGGAGAGCGGGTGGAGCAGTAGTCATTGAAGTAAGGAGACAGTTTAAAAAAATTCCAGGAATCATGAAAAGAAAAAGAAAACCTGACTACGGAAGGTTAGTTGACCTATTAACTAAAGCTGCGATTAGGGAAATGATTGTTCCATCTTTGTTACCAGTTTTGTCACCAATAATTTTATACTCTATTATTTTTATGATAGGTGGAATAGAAGCCGCTCTATCTTCGTTAGGTGCAATGCTACTGGGAGTTATTATTACAGGACTTTATGTAGCAATATCTATGACAGCAGGTGGCGGAGCATGGGATAATGCAAAAAAATATATCGAAGATGGTAATTTTGGTGGAAAAGGTTCAGACGCACATAAAGCTGCTGTTACAGGCGACACTGTAGGAGATCCCTATAAAGATACAGCAGGTCCTGCCGTAAACCCTATGATTAAAATTAGTAATATTGTTGCTTTATTGTTGTTAGCTGTAATAGCTCGTTAGTTTATTTCTTTTTGGCTTCCATCTTTTGTCTAATACTAGATAAAAACCCATATATAAAATTTTCCTTTTTTAAATCATTTTCAGTAATACTTTTTGCAAATTTTATCCTTTTCATATCATCTTTATTATAAAATTCTTTTTTCTGTAAAACTCCATATTTATCAAACTCTAAAACTAAAACATTATTTTTTGTTAAATGGGTTTGTCCTAATTTGAGAAGTTTTCCACGTGACCTTGTTCTTTCAATGTAAATCCACAAGTTGTCGTTTGTGAGACCTCTAGAAGATGGTTGACCAAGAACACTAATAGTATCATTTTTATTTGATATTTTAACCAGTATTAGCTTTTCTCTCTTATCAAGATATGCTATTCCATGAGTGCTAATTAAAGGCTCACGATTACATGATTCTAATAAAATTAGCGTTGATAGTAAAAAAATTGTAATTAATTTCATATGTCAAAAAATATTAACAATAATATATTATTTGAGTCAAAATTATATAATAAAATTCTGTCTTTATCACGAAATAAACTGCTTTATTCAAAATTTAAACTAAATGATACTTTTCAAAATCGAATTTATTTAATATTTATTCATATATCTTTTTTATTTATCAAATTGAAAAATGATAAAAAAACACCTTCTTTTGTAACATTTAATCAAAAAGTCTTTGATTATATTTTTGATAAAATTGAGCTAAATATGAGAGAAATTGGTTTTGGAGATGTGACTGTAAATAAAAATATGAAATTGCTTGTTAAAGATTTTTATAATATTTTATTTTTTTGTGAAAAATATAATCATCAGAACTTTATTTATAAAACTTCTTTTATTAAAAAATACTTCTCTTTAAATAAAGTTATAAATAACAATAAAAATGATGATTTTGTAATGTATTTAGACAAATATTATACTTTTTGTTTTGATTTAAGTTCAGATAGTGTATTAAAGGGAGAAATAAACTATAATTATAATTAATTTTATACATGGCTGTACCTAAACGCAAAACATCAAAATCTAGAAGAGATAAACGAAGATCTCATCATAGAATAAAAAATCAAAATGTAATAGAAGACAAAAAAAGTGGCGAATATAGACTTTCTCATCATGTTGATTTGAAAACTGGCATGTATAACGGTAAACAAATACTCGAGCCTAAAAAATAACATAACTTTTTTACATGACAGATAATATAAAAATTGCCGTTGATGCTATGAGCGGAGAAAATTCTCCAGAAAAAATTATTGAAGGTATTAAAATATCTTTAGAAACTAATAAAAATAATTTTTTTTATATTTATGGAAAAAAAGATATTTTAGAAGAAATTATTCAAAAATATCCAACTATTAAAGGTCATCATGAGGTAATTCATGCTAACGACATAATCGCTGACAACGAAAGTCCATTAGTTGCAGCTAAGAAGGGTAAAGAATCTAGTATGTGGAAAGCAATAGAATCTCAGAAAGAAAAAAAAACAGATATTTCTTTATCAGCAGGTAATACTGGAGCTCTGTTAGTTATATCAAGACTTATTTTAAATTCTATTGAAGGAATCAATAAACCTGCTTTAGCAGCTTTGTGGCCTAACCAAAAAGATACAAATTTAGTTTTAGACCTTGGTGCCAACATAGAGTGTAATGAAAAAAATTTAGTTGATTTCGCATGCATGGGTTCAGCCTTATCAAAATCGCTTTTTAATATTGAGTCTCCCAAAGTAGCTTTACTGAATGTCGGTCAAGAAGAAATTAAAGGTAATGAGATTTTAAAAAAAACATTTGCAATTCTAAAAAAAAATGATTTAAAAAATTTTGAGTTTTCTGGTTATATAGAAGGAAACAATATAATGGATGGTGATGTGGATGTGATTGTTACTGATGGCTTTACAGGTAATATTGCATTAAAAACTGCAGAAGGGACAGCAAATTTTATTACAAAAAATTTTAAGCAAGCTTTAAATAAGATATCTTTACTACTTTCATACAAATCCTTAAAAAAATTTAAAGAAAAATTAGATCCAAGAAAATATAATGGAGCTATATTTTTAGGTTTACAAGGCCCTGTTGTTAAAAGCCATGGTGGTACTGATGCTTTGGGATTTGCTTACTCAATTGAAACTTGTAGCAAAATTGTTAGATCTGATCTAATAAAGAAAATAAAATCTAATTTAATTACTGTTGACGCTACATAAAAGTGGTACTACCTTTTATTGATGAATAAAAAAAATCTTACTAAAAAAGATATTAGTAATAAAATTTTTCATAATTTAGGTTTTTCAAAAAGTCTATCCTCACGAATAATAGATGATTTTTTTGAATCTATGATATCACAACTTATTAAAACTAATAAAGTTAAACTGTCTTCTTTTGGAACTTTTGAAGTTATAAAAAAAAAAGAAAGAATCGGAAGAAATCCCAAAACTAAAGTAGAAGCTAAAATTTCTGCTCGTAGAGTTGTAAAATTTAAACCATCTACGCTAATTAAAAATAAATTAAATTTAAATGCCAGAAAATCTTAAATCTGAAACTGCTTACAGAACAATTGGCGAAATAGCTAAAGAGCTTAATTTAGTAGATGAAAGAACTGGAAATTTAAAAACTTATATTCTTAGATATTGGGAAACTCAATTTAAGCAAATAAGACCAACTATTAAAGCTGGAAAAAGAAGATATTATTCAGAAAAAGATTTAAAAACAATTAAATATATTAAATTTCTACTAAAAGATAAGGGCTATACTATCAATGGTGTTAAAGCTCTTTTAAACAAAAACAAAGATGATTTTCTTGACGATATTAATAAATTTGGTGTATATAAGCCTGATTTAAAAAGTAAAAAAATTATAAAAGATAAAATTAAAAAAATTTCTAAGATTGTTAAAGATATAAAAAGATTTAAATAATGGCCAAAAAAACTCACATTAAAGTAAGATTAGTACCTGAAGCTAAACCGAATAGCTCTTTTTTTTATTATGTAAAAAAGCCTGCTGGGGGAGAAAAGGCAAAAGTTAAATTAAAAGTTAAAAAATATAATCCAGCCACTAGAAAACATGAGTTTTTCGTAGAAAAAAAACTACCACCACATAGTAAATAATTATTTTTTTTTAAAAAGTTTTCTTTCGAAATCAATATAAGACGATATCATATTCTTCCAAATCTTATTTGTTATAGTGGGATCAATTTTTCTCTTAATGGATGCTTTTTTTATTTTTCTTAAAATAAAAGCAATTCTTTTTTTATCTACAATTTCTTTTTTATTATTTTTTAAAAATATAACATTCTTTATAATCTCAGTTCTTATTTTAATAATACTTAAGAGCTTATAATCAAGTTTATCTAACTTATTTCTAAGAATATTCAGTTTTTTTTTATTTTTAGGCGACATTTAATCAATTGGATTTTCTAATAAATAATATATTTATTCTTATATGTACATAGAAAAAAATATAATAAGCAAATATATTGCATATTGGTTAATTTCAATTTTTTTTATTGTATCACTAATGATAGTTGTGGGCGGTTTAACAAGACTTACTGACTCGGGTTTATCAATAACACAATGGCAGCTATTTTCTGGGGTGTTGCCCCCATTAAATATTGATCAATGGAATCATTATTTTAGTTTGTACAAAAAAATTCCTGAATACAAACTTCAAAATTATTCAATGACCTTAGATGAATTTAAAGTAATATTTTGGTGGGAATTTATACATAGATTTTTAGGTAGATTAATTGGTATTCTTTTTTTAATACCGCTAATATTTTTTACAATTAAAATAGGTTTTAAAAAGACAATAAATTTTCATTTAATATTTTTACTAATTTGCTTACAAGGGTTTATTGGTTGGTACATGGTCTCAAGTGGACTTGTTGATAAAGTTGATGTAAGCCACTATAGATTAGCATTACATTTAATGTTAGCTTTTATAATCCTTTCTTTAATTTTTTGGAATTATTTAAATTATAAAGGAATCAAATTGCCGAATAAAAAAATTAACAATTTTTTACCACTTAGCTTTGTTGTCTTATTGTTTACACAGTTAGTAATAGGGGCTTTTGTTTCTGGAATGGATGCTGGCAAAATTTATAATACTTGGCCACTAATGGGAAAAAATTATTTTCCTGACGACAATTTAATAATTAATCTGTTTAATTTTTCTAGCTTAAACGATCCTTCGGTTGTACAATTTATTCACAGAAATTTAGCTTATTTAATAATGATTTTTTACTTATTTATATTATTTAAAATTTATCGGAATAAACTTTCAGATTATTTTAAAATTTTAAACACAATTGGTGTTTTATTAATTTTACAAATTTTATTAGGAATTTTTACATTACTTTCTGGTGCACAAATGTTCATTTCATCTATGCACCAAATAAGTTCAATTTTCTTAATAACCTCAAGTATTTATTTTTTATTCCTAAATACAAAAACTAACTAACAGCTTTAAGTTTTGTTTTTCCGGAAGCATTTAAAGCTTGATCTAAATCTGCAATGATATCGTCTGGATGTTCTATTCCTATTGATAATCTAACATAACCAGGTGTAACACCAGCTGCTAACAATTCTTCCGAAGTAAGTTGACTATGAGTTGTTGTGGCAGGATGTATCGCTAAACTTCTTGCGTCACCAATGTTAGCTACATGATAAAACATTTGAAGAGCTTCGATAAATTTCTTTCCAGCTTCAACTCCTCCTTTTACTTCAACGCCAACTAACCCTCCGTTACCACCTTTGAAATATCTTTTTGCTCTATCACCAATCTCACCTTTATGGATATTAGGATAGATAACTCTATCTACATTTTTATGTTTAGTTAAAAAATCAACAACTGTTTGTGCATTGGAACAATGCTGCTTCATTCTTAAAGGTACTGTTTCTAAACCTTGGATTATTCCAAAAGCATTGTCTGGAGCTAAGGCTGATCCTAAATCTCTTAGCAAAACTACTCTAGCACGTACTGCGTAAGCTACATTTGCTCCAGTAAGTTCAGGGACAACTTTTCCCCAAACAGCCCCACCATAACTTGGGTCCGGTTCGTTAAATAGGGGTTGTCTTTTTGGATCCGCAGTCCAATCAAAATTACCACCGTCCACTAAACATCCGCCAATAACTGTACCGTGTCCTCCTATATATTTAGTTAAAGAATGTATCACAACAGCAGCTCCATGTTCTATTGGTTTACATATAACGGGTGCAGCAGTGTTATCCATAATTAAAGGAATGTTGTGTTTTCTTCCTATATCAGAAACTTCTTTAATTGGAAAAACACGTAAATATGGATTGGGTAATGTTTCAGCATAAATACATCTTGTTTTTTTATCAATTTGTTTTTCAAAATTTTTTGGATCAGATGGGTCGGCATACCTAACTTCAATTCCTAATTTTTTTAATGTATGAGTAAATAAATTAACTGTTCCACCATAAAGGTCAGTTGAACTAATAAAATTGTCGCCTGCTTGGCAACAATTTGTTATAGAAAAAGTTGAAGCAGCTTGACCAGAACCAACTGATAAACAAGCAAGTCCACCTTCTAAAGCAGCTACTCTTTTTTCAAGCACATCGTTTGTGGGATTCATTATTCGAGTATAAATGTTACCAAACTCTTTAAGAGCAAAAAGATTTGCAGCTGTCTCTGTATCTTTAAATTGGTATGAAGTTGTTCGATATATTGGTACCGCGACAGCCGTTGTTGCCGGATCACTTCTGTATTCACCGCCGTGGAGAGCGATAGTTTCTGGATTTTTAATATTTTTTGTCATTTTACCCCCAAATTATTTTAATATGTAGATATTTTCGCCTTAAAAACCTTTATTGTAAAGACTTTTATATAGTTAATGATTTGACTTTATAAGAAAATCTCAGTAATTATGCGCAAATTACCATGACTAGTTTTATTAAAAAAAGTGAAATCAAGAATAACTGGCTTTTGATAGATGCGAACAATGCAATCGTAGGTAGGTTAGCCGCATATATTTCTAATGTTTTAAGAGGAAAAAATAAAACACAATATACTCCACATATGGATAATGGAGATTTTGTAATTGTAACAAATATCGAAAAGATTAAATTTTCAGGAAAAAAATTTACTGACAAAATATATTATAGACATACTGGGTATCCAGGAGGGATAAAGTCTACTAGACCAATATTATTATCAAAAAAGAAACCTGAAGAAATTTTAAAGCTTGCTGTAAAAAGAATGTTACCTGGCGGTCCTCTTGCAAAGAAACAGCTTTCAAAGTTAAAAATTTATAAAGGAACAGTCCATCCACACGAATCACAAAATCCTACAATAATTAATTTTTCAAAAATCAATTCAAAGAACTTAATTAGATTAAATTAATATGGAAACTGAAACAAACTCATCTAGTGTAAAAAATATTCCTAAGTTAGATTTTAAAGATTCAAAATACGCTACTGGACGAAGAAAAAGATCAATAGCTAGAGTTTGGGTTAAAAAAGGATCCGGTCATATTTATGTTAATGGAAAAAAAGTTAATGAATATTTTACTAAACAAAATTTACAAATTGCTATTCATAGACCCTTCGAAATAACTAAAAGGAAAAATGAATTTGATGTGAGATGCACAGTTAAAGGTGGTGGTTTTACGGGTCAAGCGGGAGCAATTATTTTAGGAATTTCAAGAGCGCTTGTAGATTTTGAGCCTACACTTAAACCAACATTAAAAAGTGAAAAACTTACCACAAGAGATTCGAGATCTGTTGAAAGAAAGAAATACGGGCGCCGAAAAGCAAGAAGAAGTTTCCAGTTTTCAAAAAGATAATAATTATCTTTCAATAAAATTTCTCTTAGATAAAATTGCTGATATAAATTATAAGATGAAAGATACTATTAATATAGCTATAGCCGGCGCTACAGGATATGTTGGATTAGAATTAATTAAAATTCTAGAAAATCATCCTAAAGTAAAAATTATTTTTTTGTTTTCAAAAAAATCAATTGGAAAAAATATTAACTATTTTGATAATAAAATTAAGTCAAAAAAATTGCCTAAACTTACTGATATTAAAAAAATTAATTGGAAAAAAATAGAAATAATCTTTTCAGCTTTACCTAATGGTGAAGCTCAAAAGATAGCTAAAATTATTCCAAGCAGAGTTAAACTAATCGATTTGTCTGCCGACTTTAGAATTATCAATCCCAAAGTTTACAAGAAGTGGTATGGAATCAATCATAAAATTAACAAAAAAAAGAACAGTTCAATTTATGCAATTTCTGAATTTACAAAAAAAAAACTACCAAATTTTGATATTATCTCCTGCCCCGGTTGTTACCCAACTTCTATTCAAATTCCCCTTATCCCATTAATTAAAAAAAAATTAATTAAGTTAGAAAACATTATAGTTGATTCAAAATCTGGATATTCAGGTGGAGGAAAAGATATATTTAAAAAATTTCCAAAGAAAGATTTACTAAAGTCAGTTTCTGCTTATGGGGTTGGTAAACATAAACATATGCCTGAAATAGACCAAGAGCTCTCTAATGCTGCTGAAAAAAAAGTTGAAGTAATTTTTACACCCCATCTTATTCCAATGTTTAGAGGAATTTTGTCTACAATTTATCTAGAAACTAAAAAAAATATTTCTCCAAAAAGAATACATTCTTTTTTATTGAAAGCCCATAAAGATAATTTTTTTGTTAGAATAGCAAAATTTAATACTCACATAGGGACAGACGAAGTCATGAATACAAATTTTTGCAAAATATCAGTATGTAAAGATAGAAAGAAAAATAGGATAATAATAATTTCTGTAATAGATAACTTAATAAAGGGTGCCGCAGGACAAGCCGTTCAAAATATGAACCTTGCGCTTAAATTAAGAGAAAATTTAGGTTTTAAATGAAATTATTAATCTTAATTTTTTTATTATTTACCTTAGGTTCTTGTTCAAGTTATAGCGGTAGTGGAAAAACTGTTTATTGGTGTGGAGACCACGCATGCATTAATAAAAAGGAAAAAAAATCTTACTTCAAAGAGACAATGATTGTTGAGAAAAGAAATATCAAAAAAGAAAAAAAATTAACAAAATCAGAAATAGATATTCTTAAAAAAAAAATAAAAAATGAAGAAAAAAATAAAACTTTAAATGAAAAAGATAAAAAAAAATTGGCAAAGTATAATGAAAAACAATTAATTAAGGAGGAAAAGGAAAAGTTAAAAGAAGCAAAACGTTACGAAAAAAAAAGAATTAAAGAAGAAAAAAAGCGAATCAAGAAAGAAAAAAAAGAATTAAAGAAAGCTTTAAAAGATGAAAAAAAGAGACTCAAGAAAGAACAAAAAAAGTTGAAAAAATCATCTAAAGTATCTAAAAAAAATAAAAGATACTTGAAAGCTGAGAAATTAAAAATAATAGATGGTTATACTCCATTCAATAAATTAAAAAAAAGGATACTTAATAGTAATATGAATAAACAATATCCTGATATTAGTGATTTTCCAAAATAATTTAAATGAACAATAATGTATATATAGGTATTTTAGGTTTTGGTAATATTGGTAGTTATTTTTATAAAACCGTAAAAAAAAATATAAATAAAATTTATTTGAAAACTGGAAAAAAACCTATAATTAAATATATTTCAGTTAAAAACTTCTCTAAAAAGAGAAAAATTAAAATACCAAATTCGCAATTAACAAAAAATCCTATGAATTTAATTTGGGATAAAAAAATCAGTATCATAGTTGAAGTAGTGGGAGGATCAGATGGTATTGCTAAGAAAATTGTTTTTGCAGCACTAAAAAACAAAAAAAATGTAATTACTGCAAATAAGGCCTTAATATCAAAGCACGGTGATAAACTAGGTATTATAGCAGAAAAAAATAATGTTAATCTAGAGTATGAAGCAGCTGTCGCAGGAGGAATCCCAATTATTAAATCTATAAAAGAAGGACTAATTGCGAATAAAATTAATAAAATTTATGGAATTTTAAATGGAACAACTAATTATATTCTATCGAATATGGAAAAAAATGGAAATAACTTTGCTGATGTTCTTTTAAATGCAAAAAAGAAAGGCTACGCTGAAAGCAATCCTACTTCAGACCTAAACGGCACTGACTCAGCGTCTAAAATTAGAATTCTTTCATCTATAGCTTTTAATAGAAATATTTCAAAAAATAAAATTTTAAAAGAAGGTATAGAAAAAATTAATCAAGTTGACTTGCAGCATGCAAAAACTTTAGGTTATAAAATCAAGTTACTAGGCATTTCAGAAATAATTAACAATCAGCTTTTAGAGAGAGTTCATCCTTGTTTAGTTTTAAAAAATTCTTATATTGCCAACATCAATGGTATTCTGAATGCTGTAGTTATAGATGCCTTTCCTGTTGGAAAAACTGTTTTACAAGGGGAGGGTGCGGGACCTGGTCCGACTACATCTGCTTTAATATCAGATTTATGCTCAATTCTTAAAGGTGATACAAAACTTCCTTTTGGAGTTTCTTACAAAAAAAGAAAAAATATTAGTAAATTTGATCCATATAAGCGCTTATGTTCTTCCTATTTAAGAGTTGAAGTAAAAGATTTACCTGGAGTTTTATCTTCAATAACTAAAATATTTTCTAAAAATAAAATTTCAATTAAAAATTTAATACAAGTTCCAGTTAAAAAAAATAATAAAGCTTCAATTGTAATAATTACACATAAAAATCTTGAATCGAGATATAGCAAACTACTCAGTAATTTATGTAAAAATAAATATGTGGTTAAAAAACCAGTTTTTATAAGAGTTGAAAATATATAAATGAAAATTGATAAAACTTTTCTTAATCGCTTCGTCAAAGTTACAGAAATGGCTGCGTACGGCGCATCTTTACACAAAGGTAAAGGTGATAAAATAGCAGCAGACCAAGCTGCGGTTGATTATATGAGGGGAGAGCTAAACAAAATTGAAATGAAAGGCAATGTCGTTATAGGTGAAGGTGAGCTAGATGAAGCTCCAATGCTTTTCATTAATGAAAAAGTCGGCACTCAAAATGGTATAGAGTTTGACATAGCCGTAGATCCATTGGAGGGCACTAATTTCACTGCTAAAAATTTACCAAATTCACTTTCTGTTATGGCTATTTCAACAAAAGGTAATATGTTAAAAGCGCCAGATATGTATATGGAAAAAATCGCTATAGGACCTAATCATCCAAAAAATCTTGTTGATTTAGATTTTACAATTGAAAAAAATATAAATTTATTAGCAGATTCAAAAAAGAAAAATATAAAAGATATAACAGCTTGCCTTTTAAAAAGACCAAGACATGGATCAATAATAAAATCACTAACTGAAATGGGCGTTGCAATAAAATTTATTGACGATGGAGATGTTCATGGTGTTATCTCAGTTGGAGAAACAGATTCACATATTGATATTTTTATAGGAATTGGTGGTGCCCCCGAAGGTGTACTTGCTGCTGCTGCTTTAAGCTGTTTGGATTGTCAAATGCAAACTAGACTTAAGTTCGAAAATGAAAAACAAAGGATTAGAGGCAGAGAATTAGGTATTAAAAATCTAGACAAAAAATATAATATTGACGACATGATTAAAAGCGATGTTATTTTTACTGCCACTGGTGTTACTGATGGAGAATTAGTTGATGGAGTGAAAGATTTAAATGATTTTTTTCAAACAGAAACTTATGCATTACATAAGAGCGCAAAAGTAAAACAAAAGATTATAAACAAAATAAAAAAATGACTTTTAATTCAGTTAGTGGAAAAAACTGGGTTTTTAAAGAGTATAGTACTTTGGATATAGAAAAGTATTCTCAAGATTTTTCATTAAACAGTACGGTTGCTAAACTTCTTTCAATAAGAAAGAAAAATATAGATAATATTGATCTTTTTTTAAAGCCTACTATCAAGAATCTGATTCCAAACCCAAATATTCTTAAAGATATGAATAAAGCTACCGAAAAAACTTATGAATGTATTAAAAATAATAGAAAAATTGGAATATTTGGAGATTATGATGTTGATGGAGCTACATCTACAGCTTTATTGAAATTATATTTTAAATCTATTAAACAAAAAACTTCAACATATATACCAGATAGAAAAAAAGAAGGGTATGGACCTACAAAAGAAGGTTTTAATAGTTTGATTGATCAAGGTGTTAAAATAATTTTTACTGTAGATTGTGGAACCTTATCATTTGATCCTATTAAAAAAGCACAAGATGAAAATATAGATATAATTGTTTTGGATCATCACCAATCTGATATTAAACTTCCTGCAGCTTTTGCAATCGTAAATCCAAATAGATATGATGACACTTCTAATCTCAACTATCTTTGTGCGGCAGGCGTATGTTTTATGTTTCTCGTGGGTTTAAATAAAAAGTTAAGGGAAAACGACTGGTTTAAAAATAACAATATATTAGAACCTAATATTTTAAGCTTTCTTGATTTAGTTTCTCTCGGAACAGTTTGTGATGTAGTCCCATTAATAGGTTTGAATAGAGCTATCGTAAAACAAGGTCTTAAAATTATTAAAAAAAGATCTAATTTGGGCTTAAAAACATTGTATGATTTGTGTAAAATTGAATCCAACCCTACAACTTATGATTTAGGTTACATTCTGGGCCCCAGAATTAATGCTGGAGGTAGAGTGGGAAAATCATCACATGGAGCTGATTTATTATCATCAACGAATGCACAAAAAGCATACCAACTTGCAACAGATTTGAATAAATCAAACGAAGAAAGGAAAAGCATAGAATTGTTGTTATCAAAAAAAATAAACTCTGAAATAGAAGAAAACTTAAAAGATCCAGTTATTATTTTAGCAGGTAAAGATTGGCATGAAGGAATAATAGGGATTGTTGCTTCAAGAATAAAAGAAAAATATAATAAGCCAACTTTTTTAATCTCTTTAAATAGTGATATTGGCAAGGGGTCAGCAAGATCAATAGTTGGCTTTGATATTGGTTCAGTAATTATAAAAGCAGTTCAGTTAAATATTTTAATAAAAGGTGGTGGCCACAAAATGGCTGGTGGGTTTTCACTTAATAATGAAAATATACCACAATTTAAGGAATTTATTATTAAAGAGTTTAAAAAAACTTCTTTGACAACTTCAAAAAAATTAAATTTATATTTAGATTCAATAATTACTCCCACATCTTTAAATGAAGGATTTTTCGAGGAGATTAATAATTTATCCCCTTTTGGATCTGGAAATAATGAACCCAGATTTGTTTTAGAGAATCTAAAAGTAATTTCCTCAAAGATTGTTGGAGATAATCACATCAAAACAATACTAATAGGTTCTGATGGTACAATAATTAAAGCAATTGCTTTTAATGCAAAAAATACCAATCTAGAAACGTATCTTAATAAAAAAAATAAAAAAAAATTTAATATTGCTGGTAAAATGAAATTAAATGATTGGAAGGGTGAAAAAAAGGTTGAATTCGAAATAGAAGATATTTCTATTAATTAAGCTAAATTTTATATTCTTTAAATTTAGATTCTATATTTTTTTTATACATTTTCCAAGAATCAACCGAAGATGTGTACATTTTTTTTCTAACCTGAGTATCACTAACAGTTTTAACCGATCTTTTATTTTCATAAAATTTAAGACATGAATCGTTCCACTCCAAGTTACATTCTTCCAATAAAAGATTTATCACATTTTTTGGGTTTTTAACCAAATCTTCATAAGAAATATCATAAACAAAATTGGGAACTAGCAATTTCCAATGCTTCATTAAATCTGAATAAAGATTGTAATACTTGCATATCTCATCAAAATCAAAAGCAAAGTTCATTTTTTGGCTTGTGAAGTAATTTTTATATATTGAAAAACAATTGTCTTTAGGGTTCCTTACGCAATGAATAATTTTTGAGTTTGGAAATAATATTTTAATCAAGCCTATATATTTAAAATTTATTGGAAGTTTGTCCGTGACTCTTTTAGAGTTTTTAGATATTTTTTTTAAATTAATTATATATTCATTTGAAATGTTGTTTAGTAAATCAATATCTTTTTTAGATATATTTATACCATTAATAAGATGTTTTGATATTAAATCAGGTAATAAACTTAGCTCATCAGCGCCGAATACATCTTGATGATTTGACAAGATTTGTTCTGTAAGAGTTGTTCCAGATCTAGGCATACCAACTATAAAAATAGGTGTGCTGTCATTATTTAAATTTTGTTTAAAGTTTAAAAGCAAATCACTAGTAAAAGTTTTTTTTATAGAAGTAAATTCGTTTTTAATATTTTCAATTGAAAAGGTTATATTCTCTCTTTGAATTTTATTTCCTTTTTAAAAAAAAAAAAAAGCACTTTTAAAATCTTTTATATCATCATAAGCTTTTCCTAGAGCAAAACATAACTCACTGTTAGGATTTTTCTTAATTTCCGTGTCATTATTAATTTTTTTTAATAACGTAAAATGCTCATCGTTTATTTTGTAAGTCATAATTTGACTTAATGTTCTATGTGCAGAAAAAAAATATGGTTTAAGCTCAATAGTTTTATTTAAGTGTTTTTTTGATTTCTTAAAATTTCCAATATTCTTATAAGTTATAGCTAAATTATAATGAGATGGAAAAAAAGTAGGATTAATATTTAAAGCACTTAAATATATGTCTATTGCATCTTGGTTTTTATTTATATCTTGATAAAGATTTCCTAAATTATTTCTTGATTCAGGGTTGTTTTTTTCTAACTGGATTGCTTTTTTAAAACAAATCTCTGCTTCATTATAATCTTTATTAAATCTATGAAGGTTTCCTAAATTATTATACAAAGGTGCGAACTTTTGATTAATCACAATTCCTTTTTTATATGATGATAGTGCGTCGTTATAATTTTTTTCATCAAAATATATAAGACCAATTGTATTATATAAAAAAGCATTTTTAGGGTATTCTCTAATAAGACTTTTATTAAGCTCTTTTGCTTCATTTAATTTTCCTTTTTTTAATAAATTAAAAAGCAACTGAATTTTTTTATCTACATTTTTCATTAATTTAATTATTAACTATTTAATACTTGTTATTAGGATTCTTTGCGATAAAAATACATCATTGAAACAAAATTAAATATATATTAAATACAAGATTAGTTTAAAAGGTCCCATCGTCTAACGGTTAGGACAGGTGGTTTTCAATCACCTAATCGGGGTTCAATTCCCCGTGGGACCGCCATAAAAAATGAAATTATTAAGAGTTGGAGATATTAATAAAGAGAAGCCAGCGATAATAGATGGCAATGGCTCCATAAGAGATTTATCAAACATTGTTGAAAATTTTAATTCACAATCACTTAATCAAAAAAGTTTAGATTTAATAAATAAAACAAATTTAAAAAATCTAAAAGAAATTCCAAATAATGTAAGAATAGGATCTTGTGTGGAAAATCCCGGAAAATTTATTGGCATAGGATTAAATTATAAAGATCACGCAATAGAGACAGGTGCAGCTTCACCAAAAGAACCTATTATTTTTATTAAAGCAAATAGCTCAGTTTCTGGTCCTAATGACAATATAGTTATACCTAAAAATTCTAAAAAAACTGACTGGGAAATAGAACTGGGAATAATAATAGGAAAGAAAACTAAATATATTTCTGAAAACGATTCTTTAGATCATATTTTTGGATACTGTATTGTTAATGATGTAAGTGAAAGAGAATTTCAACTTGAAAGATCTGGCCAATGGGATAAGGGAAAGGGCTGTGATACCTTTGGTCCGATTGGACCTTACTTAGTCACTAAAGATGAAGTTGAAAATATTCAAAATCTTAATTTAGAACTTAAATTAAATGGAAAAATAATGCAAAAAGGAAATACACACAATATGATCTTTAGTGTTAAATATATTGTTTCATATTTAAGTAATTTTATGACTTTATATTCAGGAGATATTATCACAACAGGAACCCCGGCTGGGGTTGGTATGGGAAAGTCACCTAAGATTTTTTTAAAAAATGGAGATCGATTAAATTTAGCGATTACCAGTTTAGGTGAGCAAAAGCAAAAGGTGGTTGCTGAATAACATAAACTATGACTTATTTTGTTTATGTGCTTAAAAGCCAGAATAAATCAAAGCTTACTACGTACGTAGGGTACACAAATAATTTAAAAGAAAGGATAAATTTACATAATAATGGAAAAGGTGCAAAATTTACTAGAGGAAGATCATGGAAGATTGTATACAGTGAGAAATTTTTAACAAAAAAAGAAGCAATGTCTAGAGAATATTATATAAAGAAAGATAGAAAATTTAGAAATTATATCAAGAATCGTTAATATGCAAAAAAAGAAAATCGCTATACTTCTTCCCTATAAGGATCATTACACAAACATAAAAGCTGGCTCAGCTTCTATTTGGGTTAAAGATTTTAATAAGAAAAGTGCGTTTAAAGATAATATTACAGTTTTCGGTAATACAGATAATTTAAACGACGTTATTGATAGGTCTATATATTGTAACTTGTCAGTAAAAACCTTAAAATTAGGTAGTAAAAATATTTCTTATGTTGATGAGTTTATTAAATATAATAAACAGCATAATTATAAACTAATTGAAATACACAACAGACCTTCTTACGTTCATCATTTTATAAAAAAGAAAATTAATTCAAAATTTATTTTAATATTTCATAATAATCCTCTTACACTAGGAGGTTCTATAACAATAGATGAAAGAACAATTTTGCTTCATCGTTGTGCCAGACTAATATTTGTTAGCAATTGGGTAAAAGAAAAGTTTTTTGAAGGCTTTGAAAAGAAAAATAACTCTAGATGCGATGTAATTTATCCAAGCATTCAGCCTTTGAAGATATTTCCAAAAAAGAAAAAAATAATCTCATTTGTGGGTAAATTAAATAGATCTAAAGGTTTTAATATTTACGGTAATGCAATTATAAAAATTTTAAATAAATACAAAATGTGGAAATCAATAGTTGTTGGAGACGAACCTAGAGAAAAATATAACTTTAAACATAAAAATTTAGTATATAAAGGCTGGATAAGTCATAAGAAAACTTTAGATTTATATAATGAAACAAGCATATCGGTGGTACCTTCTGTTTGGGAAGAGCCCTTTGGTAGAACGGCTGTCGAATCTGCTTCAAGAGGGTGTGCTACTATTGTTTCAAAAAGGGGAGGTTTAATTGAAACCATACCTAATCGAATTTTTTTAACTAAATTAAATGATAAAGAGCTTTTTGGTAAAATTGAAGAATTAATTAAAAATAAAACACTACGAAAAAAAATTCAAAAAGAATCATATAAAAATGTACTACATAATTTAAATGATAATACTAAAAAAATTGATCAATATAGGTCTGAACTTCTTCTTATTAATAATAAGTTTTTTATTAATAAAAGTAAAAAACTCAAAATATTGCATATATCAAACTTTGGAAACTGGTTATTCAATAGACTTTATTTTATTTCAATTGCAAAAAAATTATCCAATGGTTTTATTAGGTCAGGGCACGATGTTTTGGATCTAAGTGATAGAGACGTAGTGAGGTATAATAGGGTTTTCCCTAATGTAAATGGATATAATTTTTTAAATAAACATATTTTAGAGTCCGCAAAAAATTATAATCCTGATTTTATTTTATTAGGACATTCTAATAATATTTACGACGAAACTTTTGAAAAAATAATATTAAATAATAAAAATGTTGTTATTTCCCAGTGGTTTGAAGATCATCTCGCTGATACTGGCCCTGACTTTCAATCTAATAGAAAAAAAATCTTTAAATACAGAAAATATATAAAAAGTAATTTCATTACGACTCACCCATCTGCTTTAAAATTTTTACAGGATAAAAAAAATTTCTTTTATTTACCAATACCAGTTGATGAAAACATAGAAAGATTAAACATATTTAATAATAAACATTGTATGAATGATTTATTTTTTTCAATGAGCCATGGTGTAAATAGAGGAACGCTTAAGAAAAATAAGAAAGAAGAAAGAACAATCTTTATTGATAAACTAATGGAAAAAAGTCCAAATATAATTTTTGATATTTATGGTTACAACAAAAGGGAACCAATTTGGTCAGAGGATTTTTACCATTCTATTAATATGTCAAAAATGGGATTGAATCTTAGCAGAGGTAAGCCTACAAAATATGCAACAAGCAACAGAATTGCCTCTTTGGTTGGTAATGGCTTGTTGACATTTATAGATAAAAAAACCCAATTAAATCATTTTTTAAATAACGACGAAGTAATTTTTTACGAAAACGTCAATGATTTATCTGATAAAATAAATTATTTCAAAAATAATGATTTTTTAAGAAAAAAATATGCAAAAAGAGGAAAAGAAAAATATTTTAAATATTTTAATTCTACAATTATAAGTGATTATATAATTTCAAAATCTTTTGATGTAGATGCTAAAAAAAAGCTTAAATGGATGTAAAATCTTGAATAAATTTACTAAACAGAAATCAGAAATTAAAAAAGTTAAATTTGGAAAGAATTGTAAGATAACTGAACCTGTAAACTTATATGGATGTAAATTAGGAAATTCAACTTTTGTAGGACCTTTTGTTGAAATTCAAAAAAATGTTGTAATTGGTAATAAATCAAGAATACAAAGCCACACTTTTATATGTGAAAAAGTTACCATTGGTGCAAATTGTTTTGTTTCACACGGAGTGATGTTTGTTAATGATCTGTTTAAAAAGGGCAAAATAAATAGTAGTTCAAAACTTTTTAAAAAAACAGTAGTAGGAAATAATGTTATTATTGGTTCAAATTCTACCATCTTGCCTGTAAAAATTAGTAGCAACATTGTTATTGGGGCGGGGTCTGTTGTAACTAAAAATTTAAAAGTAAAAGGAATTTATGCAGGCAATCCTGCTAAATTAATTAGAAAACTATAAAATGTATAAAGTATGCTTAATTGGATATGGTTACTGGGGGAGCAAGCTTGCTAGAAATTTTAAAAATTCAGATTACTTTGATCTTTATTCTATAGCTGACAATAAAAGAAAAAATTTATTAAACGCAAAAAAAATTTTTCCATTGGTAAAAACCTATACTAGTTATCAAAAATCCATAAAAAGTGATTTAATAAATTTAGTTATTATTGCAACCCCAACAGCAACACACTATAAAATTGCTAAATATTCACTGGAAAACTCAAAACATGTTTTAATTGAAAAACCTATGTCTTTATCACTTAAGGAAGTTTTGTCTTTGAACAAAATTGCTAAAAAAAATAAAAAAATGATATTTGTTGATTATCCTTTTTTGTTTGCGGGTACAATTAACTATATAAAAAATATTATTACGAAAAAAAAATATGGTAAAATTTTGGAAATTGAATCTTTCAGAGAGCAAGCTCCTGTTAGAAAAGATTCAAATGTAATATGGGACTTGGGTGTTCATGATATTTCAATACTTACATATCTCTTAAATGCACAACCTTATAAAATTCAAACTATAGTAAAAAAAAACTTTAAAAAAAATATTTCTGACACAGCATATATTAATCTTAAATACAAAAAATCAATAAACGTTCTAATTAAAAATTCATGGGTATCTCCAACAAAAATTCGTACGATTAAAATTAAATTTGAAAAAGCAATATTATATTGTGATGAAAATGAATCCATTTATAAAATTAAAATTTATAAAAATAAATCTATTAAAAATTGGAAAGATTATAGTTTGGAGTTACCTAATATAGATTTACGTGAACCTTTAGAGAAATTGACAAAATATATATTCTATTCTATGAAAAATAACACAAATCACCTTTTTAAAAATAATCTAAATGAGAAAATTACTTCTCTAATTGAAAAAATAAATAAGAATAAATAATATGATTAAGTTTACTGAAGTTAATCCCTTAAGTGATGTAGAAATAAAGGTAATCCAAAAAAAAATATCACAAACTATTAATAAAGGAGATTTTATATTAGGTGATTCTGTCAGAAACTTTGAAAAAAACTTTTCTAAACTTTCGAAAACAAAATATTCTGTTGGATGTGGCTCAGGAACTGATGCTATAACTTTAGCCTTAATGTCTCTCAATCTTAAAAATAATGATGAGGTTATTGTGCCGGGGATGACTTATATTTCAACGGGTCTTTCTGTAATACTTAATAACAATAAATTAGTACTAGCAGACATAGATAAAGAAACTGGTTTAATATCAATAGATGAAATTAGAAAGAAAATAACAAAAAAAACAAAAGTAATTATTCCTGTAAATCTGTATGGACAAAGAGTTGATTTTCAAAAGCTTAGAAAAATTGCAGGAAAAGAAATTTTTATAATCGAAGATAGCGCTCAATCTCATTTTGCATTTAATAAAAATGATAAAAAAGTATCTCCAAATAAACTTTCTAATATTTCTTGCTACAGTTTTTATCCTGCGAAGAATTTAGGAGCTTATGGTGATGCTGGTTTAGTTGCTACTAATGACAAATCTATTTATAAAAAAATAGTCGCTCTTAGAAATTTGGGCTCTATTAAAAAAAATAAGCATTCTTTAATAGGATTAAATAGTAGGCTAGACACTATTCAGTCTGTAGTATTAAACCATAAGTTGAAGACAATACTTAAATTAAATGAAAAAAGAAGAAATATTGGCGAGATGTACGATAAGTTATTACATCCAATTAATAAAATTAAGTTAACAAAAACAAATAGAGGATCTTCAAGACATCTGTATGTTATAAGAACGAAAAATAGAGATAAATTAAAACGATACTTGGGCAGGAAAGGAATATCGTGTCAAATGCACTATCCATATAGTCTAAATAAACTAGAGGCTTTTAGAGGTAAATTTAAAAAAACTAAGTTAAAAAAATCTGAATCATGGGCCAAAGAGTGTTTAAGTTTACCTATATATCCAAATTTAAAAGCAAAAGATATATTATATATTGTAGATCAAGTAAAAAATTTCTTTAGTTATTCTTAACGAGTAGAGGCTTTTTTTTTGAAAAAAATTATTGTATTTAAATCTGATAGGGTAGGTGACTTAATATATTTTTCACCTTGCTTGAAAACCATAAAAGATAATAATAAAGAATCTCTCATTACTCTAGTTTGTTCAAAATATAATTATCAAATAGCAAAAAACTACAAGTTTATAGATAAATATATTATTTTAGATAATAGTATTTTTTTATTTACTTTAATAAAATATTTTAAAGATTTTTTTTTAACAAAATATAACTATTTATTTCAATTTGACGGAAAAAGTAAATCTTATTTAATTTCTTTTTTTACACTAGCTTCTATAAAGTCTACTATATGTTTTGTTAAAAATAAAAAATTTTTTAATTTTCCTTATCGTGTTTTCAGACCACGTAAAATCTTTTTAAATATTTTTTTTAATAACTTTTTATTTTGTGATGAAAAATATTCTGATCAAAAAAAAATTCATTATCAAACTTTATACTTTAATATATTAGAAAAATTAAATTTTCATATTTACAATAAAAAAAATTTATTCTTTTTGGATAAGGGTTTTGAAAACATTTATTATTCTTTTTTTAATAAAAGTATTAACTCTGATTATTTTTTATTTCATTTTGATGAAAAGTGGAACAGGTGCACAGACTCAGATTTTATAAATTCTATGCTTTTATTAAAAAAAATATCCACTTCAGGTCATGTGGTTATAACAACTGGTATAAAAAATTTTAAATTTCTTAAAGATCTTAAAAATAATTTTACTACTTATAGTTATAATAAGAATAAATTTAATCTTTTGGAAAAAAAAGAAAATGTTTCAGTCTGTGTTATTGAATCTCTTCCTTTGAATCTCTTAGCATATTTCATAAAAAATTCTAAAAAAAACTTAAGCTATCACTCAGGTCCAATAGTTCATATTTCTCCATCTTTTAATAGAGAAATAATTGATCTTATTCCTGAAAAGAAAAATAATGAGATTGATAGATGGATACCTATAGTTTCAAACTACCGTAGAATTAATTTCGAACAATTAAATAAAGATTTTATAAATAACTTTAAAATTTAATTTTATTTAAAGCATTGTTTTTAAATAGATTTGCTTCATGAATATATCTTCGTACCATTTGTGTCGTTTTATGACCTGTCATGGCCATTATATTTCTTTCCTCAGCACCAGATTCTGCTGCTGATGTTGCAAACCCTGATCTCAAGCTATGTCCACCATATTTTGTTGGATCTAATCCTGCCAAACTAGCGTATTTTTTTATTATAAGAGCTATACTTTTATCCGAGATATCAAAAATTTTTTTAGACTTAATCTCTGAAATTTTTAACCATTTTTTTAAACTATTTACTGGACAATATAATTTATTCTCAAAGTAGGGTATTGCTTTTATCATTCCCTCTCCCGATTGGTCTGTTTTTGATCTTTTAATAAATATTTTTACTCCTTCGTTAACAAACTCTACATCATCAATTTCTATATTAACTAGCTCTGACCTTCTAAATCCTCCAGCAAAGCCAATTAATATAATGCTCTTGTCTCTAAATTTTCTTTTATCATTTTGTTTTAATTCATCTATTGCTTTAATAATTACTTTTAACTCATTGATTAATATAGGTTTTTTGGCTTTTTGATTGCTTCCTTTGATCCTTTTTATGCCAAGAAGGTTTTCTATTATTATTGGATGTTTGGTGTCTAGATAGTGACCTTTCAGCTTATGTATCACGCTTATAGATGCTATTCTTCGCTTTAAAGTGCTAAATTTTGATGATGTAGATAAATGAGTTAGGTACAAAGATAATATTTTGGGTTCTGTTGGTAATGAAATTAAACCATTTTTTATACAAAAAGCAGCAAAATCCCTATAGTCAGATTGGTAAGCTCTTAAAGTATTTAAAGCTTTAGAATTTTTAAGATTATTAAGAGTTTCCAGCTCAAGGCTTTTTATATCAGTTACTAAATTATTCATAATATTTTCCGATAACCATTAATTATCGGAAGTAATATAATAGATACTTTTTAATGTCAATACATTAAATTGAATTAAATGATTAAAGATTCTAAAGAACATTAATGAAGGGAACTAAATTTCAGATCAAAGTATGGAAATACCTTAAAACTATACCTAAAGGTAAGGTAAAAACCTATAAACAGGTGGCTATAGGCATAAATAGTCCTAAATCAGCTCGTGCTGTAGCGAATGCTTGCGGTAAAAACCCTTATGCTCCTAGAATACCATGTCATCGAGTAATTAGAACTGATGGTGGTTTAGGTGGATACTCAGGAAAAGGTGGTATTAAAACAAAAATTAGGCTTCTAAAAACTGAAAAAAGTGTTTTTTAGCGTTGGCAATGTTTAAAAATCGTAAAAAAATAATATTGGATAGAGGTCCCAGTTGGCCCGATTATAAGACAGCAGAGCCATTTGTAATACGGTATTACCCCCTTTTTAGATACAGACCTAAGTGGTTTCCCTTTAATATTTTTATTCATAAGCTGCTAAAGAGTGATTTAGGAGATTTGCACGACCATTATTGGACGTATGTAACGATTATTATTAAGGGAGGTTACTGGGAAACAACAGAAAGTGGTATTTTTTGGAGAAAACCAGGATATATTGGTTTTCGAAAATACAAACATAAACATAGCATCAAGATACCTAAAAATAAACATGCCTGGACATTGCTCTTTGTTGGACCTAAAAGAAAGGAAAAATTATACTCTAAATATGCAAAAAACTTATAGTTTAAGCCTTTTTTTGACAGTTTTACCCCCTACTTTTACAAAACCCTAGTTTCACCTAACAGTTGTAGTGTTATATGTCATTTCCTTAAAATTAACCCCTCTATGAGCCTTTAATCGCTATATTCCTAAACTGCAACCCTCACAATATAATCTCCACTGATCATTTTTTTTGCTTAAATTTACTACATTTTAAAGCTTTATTTTACTTGATTTTCATTAATTTTAAAAAATTTATCTTAAATAACTAAAATAACGCATACTTACTTGTTTTTCTTTTTTTTTTATTAAAATAGATTTAATTATAATTAACATTATAATATCAAGCTAACTAACTGTATTTATTGTATATTTTAAATAACTTAAAGTGTTACATTATATACAATTACTTAACTGATAAATTAATCTTTTCTCTAAATGAAATATAAACTCCAGAAAATACTATTATAGATAAGCCTAGCCAAGTCCAATGATCTGGAAAATCACCAAAGAAGTGATAACCTAAAAGGACATTAGTGAATATTTCAAAGTAACTAAAAGGCGCTAATTTTGAAGCATCAGCGTATTTAAGAGACAAAATTAGAAACAGATGGCCAAGGCATGCAAAAATACCCATTAAAGCTAGCAACAGCCATTGATTAAAAGTAGGATTTATCCAAACAAACGGAACTAAAACAGAAGCTATAATAAGCCCTACTACACCAGTTAATAATAAAGTTAATAAAGGACTATCTGCAGTATGTAATTTTCGGGTTATAATAAGATAAATCCCGTAAAAAAAACCTGTACCCAAAGCAGCTATGCTTGCTAAATCAAAATCAATAAAACCAGGTCTTATAACTATTAAACTCCCGATAAAACCAACGAGTACAGCAGACCATCTTCTAAAGCCTACTTTCTCACCTAAAAAAAAGGGAGATAAAGCTGTTGTTATTAATGGCGCAACAAATGCTAAAGTTAAAGCTTTTGCCATTGAAATAATTGAAATAGCGAAAAAAAACAAAATATTAGCAAAAAATAAAGTTAACCCTCTAAAAATTTGTAGGCTTGATTGAGTGCTCCAAGTTAGATTTTTTCTAAAGAAAAAAAACATAATTGGTAAAGTAAAAACAACTGTAAAAAAATATCTTGACCAAGTTATTTGAAAAAAAGATAGATCAGAGCTCAGATATTTAGCAATAGTATCCATAAAGGGTAATATTGCCCACGCTAATAGATTATAAAAAATTGCTTTCACAATTTAGTTAAAGTATTTCAAAGAAATAAATACTACAACAATTAAAGTAAAAAATGACAAGAATGTCGACAAAGCTACGGTGCTAGCTATATTAGCAGATATTTTTTTAGGTGAATAAATCTCACTAACTAAAAAGGTTAGGACAGCAGATGGCATAGAGGCTTGTATAAACATAACACCAGCTTCAACACCAGAAAGATTGAAAAATTTAACAAAAAACAAACCTACAATTGGACCTATTATAACTCTAATAAGAGAATAAATAAGGGTTTCTTTAAATGAAAAGATTTTAAGTTTAGATAACGCAATACCGAGAGACATTAGTACTAAAAAGATTGTTGAATAGCCTATTAAAAAAGTAGCATTTTCTAAAAATTTTGGAGAAGGTATATCAAAATAAATAAATATGAGTGATATGAATAGCGCATATACTGGAATACAGTTTAACAAAGGTTTTAAAGAAAATTTTTTACTAGCTAATAAAATATTAAGACTAAAATGAAAAACTAATATAACTGATGTAATTGCGGTGGCTATAGCTAATCCAATTTTACCATACGCAAATAAACATAATGGCATACCCATATTTCCAGTATTAGGTAAAATTAATGGCGGTAATAACCTGTAAATATCTTTATTTAGAATTTTTAAAATTATTAACCCAATAATTGAAAATATTATAACATATAAAGTCATGTAGTATGAAAAACGCAAAAAAAGGTCAATGCTAATATTTGTAGTCGTCAATGAATAAAAAATAATAGATGGCAATCCAAAACTTCCAGCAAAAACAGTGATGAACTTAGTATCAAATTTTGGGTCTTTTTTACCGTACCAGTAACCTATTCCTATTATTAAAAAAACGGGAAAAAGAACTTCAAAAAGTTTAACAATGAGATACATTTATGATCTCAATATATCGGGACTTGCCTCTGTAGGTTTTATATAACCAATGGATTTTTCAAATTCTGTAAGTCTTTTGTGGATTGATCTTAACTCAGTTATTCTAGTCCAGTTTTGCATAAATAAAGAAAAACTACCTTGAACCTCTCTAAATGCACTTGATGTCTGTATTAAAATTCCTAAAGTCATTGCTCCAGTAAATAATCCCGGACCCATTAGTATATAAGGTACTATAATCATAGTTTGGTTATACATAATTAGCCATAAATCAAAGTAACCATAATGCAAAAATAATCTGTGGTAGTTAAATTTTATACCTGCAAAGAGTTCTAATATTGTTGGAGGCTTAGCATATTCCACCCTATCATCTTCACCGTAGACAAGCTCTTTTCGAAAAGCAGCCTCGACTACTTGGTTTTTGTACTCAAGTCCTGGAAGTTTATATCCTACAAACCAGCTTATTAAAACACCACCCAAACTTGCAGTAAGAGAGAAATAGACAAGTGATCCATTAATATCTTTTAGCCATGGCAAAACAACATTAGAAGATAGTCCCCAAAGTATTGGTATGAAAGCAATTAACAGCATTAAAGCTCTAACAATTTGTAGACCTATACTTTCAACTATTTTGGCAAAGTTCATGCAGTCTTCTTGAATACGTTGAGAAGCACCTTCAACTTTTGCATCAATTTTTTTCCAATAAGGCATGTATGCAAATGTCATAGCTTCTCTCCATCTAAAAGCATATAGGCGGGTAAAATAATTAGTTATAGTATAAATTATGACGTACGGGATAGCTAATTTCATAAAAAGAAAAATTCCATCATAAAATTCGGAAACATCTCTTTCAGTAGCTTGTTGTAAAAGATCGTAAAAACCTTTGTACCATTCGTTAATTTTTACATCAATCCAAGTTTGAGCAAGCAAAGAAGCTATAATAAAAGTAAAACCTCCCCAAGCCCATAATGCCCATTTTTTACTATAAAAAAAACTTTTTAACATTTAACGATTTTTCAAAAAATTATCAGTGTAAGATTTCTTTATAATCTTACGTTTTTGTGGTTCAAGAATATAATAATCTAAATTATTTTTTTTTGCATAGCTTATAGCTTGATCTTTACTATCAAATTCTAGCTTAATTTCTGACATTGTGTCTTTAGAAGAGATCCAGTCCATAAGAGGGCTAACTTCACTGTCAAGAGTATCAAATTCTAACAGCCACTTTTTCGTATTCTTTTTTCCAGATTGCATGGCAGTTTTTGCTGGTTTGTATATTTTAACTTTTTTCATATAATGGTCGGGGCGGCAGGATTTGAACCTGCGACCCTCTGGTCCCAAACCAGATGCGCTACCAGGCTGCGCCACGCCCCGATTAACTAGTTTTATATTGTATAAAGTGATTTTTAGCAATTGAAAGGTTAAAAGATTCTCATAATATGATTAAAATAATGTTAATAAATGTATAGTTCCAATTTTCTAAAATAAATTTATACTTATAAAAAAATTATAGATTATGAAAAGTAAGTTATTATGGTTTACAGGGTTGTCAGGATCAGGAAAAACAACTTTGGGTAAACTTTTAAATTTATACTTAGAAAAAAATTACCAAACTTTACATATTGATGGAGATATATTCCGTAAAAAGAAAAAAACAAAATTTAAATTAAACAGAAAAAATATAATAAATAATAACATTGCAATCATTAATGTGTGTAAAAAATTAATAAATAAATACGATTATATAATTGTTTCTGCAATTTCACCTTTGAGATACTCAAGAAACTTAGCAAAAAAAACTTTTGGTAATAAGTATATTGAATTTCTAATTAAAGCTAATATATCTGACTTGTTTAAAAGAGATACAAAATTACTTTATAAAAGAGCTAGAGAAGAAAATTTTCAAGTTTTAGGTTATAACTCAAAAATAAAATATGAATTTTCAAAATATAAAACAAGTGTAATTAATACAAGCAAGATGGATAAAAGAGAATGTTTAATTAAAATTAAAAAAAAGGTTTTAAAATAAAATTATACTACAATGATTAATTATATTAACGCACCATTTAAATGGTTTTTTAAACTTGAGGCAGCAAGCGGTTTAATCCTTTTAATTGCAGCTATAATTGCTTTAATTTTAAGCAACTCAAATCTTAGCAACTACTATTTTGACATACTAAACAGTTACATATTAATTGGATCAAAATCTTTTGGTTTAAAACTAACTATTATTCATTGGATTAATGATGCTTTAATGGCAATTTTTTTTTTTATTGTTACTCTAGAAATTAAAAGGGAATTTTTACACGGAGAACTTTCAAAACCTAAGCAAGCTTTCTTACCTATCATAGGAGCTGTTGGTGGTATGGCTATTCCAGCAATAATTTATATTATTATTAATTTTGAAAATGGATATACAATAAGAGGTTGGGCTATACCTTCGGCTACTGATATAGCTTTCTCGATTGGAGTATTATCTTTATTGGGATCAAGAGTTCCCATATCTCTTAAAGTTTTTTTGACAGCTCTTGCAATAATTGATGATTTGGGAGCCATAGTTATTATTGCTTTTTTTTACTCAAATGAACTTCAATATTATTATTTAATTATGATGTTAATTTCTTTTGTAATTTTATTAATGTTAAATAAATTTGGTGTTAAAAAGTTTATACCCTATCTAGTGGTTGGACTTTTTTTGTGGTATTTTACTTATGGATCGGGAATTCATTCAACAATATCTGGGGTTTTGCTAGCTATTTCTATACCACACAGAGAAAATCAAAAAGATTTTTCATTGTTGTTAAAATTAGAACATTTATTATCACCGTATGTTGCTTTTGGAATTATGCCATTATTTGCTTTAGCAAACGCCGGAGTAATTTTAGAAGGCCTATCCTTTAAAGCTTTGTTAAATCCAGTTCCTTTAGGGATTCTTTCTGGTTTATTTTTTGGCAAACAAATTGGGGTTTTCTTATTTTCTTACGTAGCAATTAAGTTAAAATTAGCTCAAATGCCAACAAATTCAGATTGGATTAAACTTTATGGAGTTGGAATTTTAACAGGCATAGGGTTTACTATGAGTTTATTTGTCGGTAATTTGGCATTCAATGATTACGCTAATGATATGTCTGGAGTAAAAATTGGTGTACTAACAGGATCCTTTCTATCAGCTATAGTTGGTTATTTGTTATTGCTAGCTGTTAGTAAAGCTAATAATACCAATAAAAATGAACAAAAAATATAAATTTTTTTTATCAATAATTATTATGACATTCTTTTTTTCTAAAGCTTCAGCAAATTATAATAAACTAGCATATGATTTTAGTTTTAACGATCTTGATGGGAGTGAATTAAATCTTTCGGAGTATAAAGATAAAGTAATCGTTGTAGTTAATGTAGCAAGTCAGTGTGGATTCACAAAACAGTATACAGATATGCAAAAAATATGGGAAATATATGAAAAGAAAGGCATCGTTGTTTTGGGAGTTCCCTCAAATGACTTTGGGAATCAAGAGCCAGGAAATAGCAAAGAAATAAAAAATTTCTGTGAAGCTAAGTTTGGAATAACATTTCCTATGACCGAAAAAGTTTCTGTTAAAGGATCTACGGCGCATCCCTTTTATATCTGGGCCGAAAAAAACCATGGTAAATCTGCTGTTCCTAAATGGAACTTTCATAAAATTATAATAAATAAGCAAGGCAAAGTTGCAGATACGTTTTCTTCTATAACAAACCCATCATCTAATAAATTTACTAAAGTTTTAGAAAATTTAATAAAAAATTAAAATTTTATAAATTTAACTTAAGACCATCATAAGCAGGAACAACATTTCTGGGTAAAATTTTTAACAACGTATTATAATCAATATCATGATGTAAATTAGTTAAGATTGTTTTTTTTGGTTTAAGTTTATGATGAATAAACATTGATTCCTGTAAGCTAAAATGACTGGGATGTTTTTTATATTTTAAACAGTCAATTATTAAATAATTAAGGTTCTTAAATTCTTTTCTCTCAACAATAGATAGATCGTTAGAATCGCTAATATAAGCTGTTTTTTCGAATATATAGACCGTACTTTTGGTTCTACCGTGTTTTACGCTAGTAGTTTTAAAATTTACTTTTTCTAAAGATTTTCCTAAAGAAAAATTCTTTTTTACAATATTAGCATTAACTAAAGGAGGATAATCGTTAACACCGTTAAATAAATAAGATTGTCTTTTAACTAAACTGTTAATTGTAAATTTATTTGCATAAATATTTATTCTTTTTTTATTATTCCAATAAAAAGGCCTTATTTCGAAAAGTCCATTTGTTTGATCGGCATGTTCGTGGGTATACAGTATTGAGCTTATATTTTTAATATTATTAGATAGAATTTGGTTTTTGATGTCTGGTGAGGTATCAATCAATATATAATTAGATCCTTTAATTATTATTGCTGAACATCTTGTTCTAATGTTTTTTTTGTTATTTCTATCACAAAGCCCCCAGTGACCATCAATTCTTGGAACTCCTACTGAACTACCACTGCCTAAAATAATTAATTTAGCCTTCATTTCAATTTAAGTTAAAGAGTTTAAAAAAATTACTTGTTGTGTTTTTTTCAATTTCAAGGGTGGGTATTTTCTTTATTAAAGCTAATTTTTCAAGAGTATGTATTATATATGAAGGTTCATTAGATTTACCTCGAAGAGGTATAGGGGCAAGATATGGGGAATCTGTTTCAACAAGTAATTTTTCAAGAGGTATATAAGATACGGCTTCACTTAGTAGTGTTGAATTTTTAAAGGTAATAATACCACTAATAGAAATATAACAATCAATATCGATAAGTTTTTTTGCAAAAGATTTTGTTCCGGTAAAACAATGAATTAAAACATTGAGGTTTGAGTTTTTTTTTTCATTTTTTAAAATATCAAAAATATCATTCTCAGCGTTACGTGAATGGACTATAAGAGGGATTTTAAGCTCAGATGCTGCATGTATATGTTCAACAAAGCACTTTTTTTGAACATCTCTGTCACTGTAATCATAATAATAATCTAAACCTGTCTCCCCTATTCCAATTATTTTATCATTTTTTTTTTTATAATTACAAATATTTTGAGAATTAATCTTTTTATTTTTTTTTGTCTCGTGAGGATGAATGCCAAACGTACCGTATACGTTTGAGTATTTTTTTACTATGAGATCAATTTTTTTAAAACTCAAAATTGTAGTACATATTGTTAATAAATATTTTATATTGTTTTTATCAGCCCTATTAATAATATTGTCTAATTGATCATAAAGTTTTGGGTCATCTAAATGACAATGTGAATCAACAATCATTAAACTACTTTTTTAAAAAGTATTGTTAAATTTTTTACTTCAACAAGATCTTGCAACACATTTTTTCCATCTAAAAATGAAAGATTTCTATCCTTTTTAGGAATATTTAATGAATCCAAAACCTTACTTGTGGCTATTGGAATTATAGGGTTTAACAAAATTGATATTTTAGCAATCTGTTCTAATGAAAGATGTAAAATATTGTTCATCTTATCAAGATTGGTTTTTTTTAACTTCCAAGGTTCTTCATCATTAATATATTTATTTGTGAGAAAACTTATATTAATAGTGGATTTTATATAAAAGTTTAGATTTTGATTATCCATCTGAACTCTTAAATTTTTAGTTAAATTATTAGTTTCGTTAATGAGTGTTTTATCTTGATCAGAAATTTTTATATTTTTTTTTACTTTATTTTCACAGTTATTTTTTACAAAGGAAAATATTCTTTGACACAAATTTCCATAATTATTTGCTAAATCACTATTAATACAATTCTCTAAACTCTTTAAAGAAATGTTACCATCGCTTCCGTGAGAAACTTCTTTCATTAGATAGTATCTAAGTTGGTCAATTCCATATTTTTCGATAATTTCTGTGGGATTTAAAATATTTCCTTTTGATTTAGACATCTTTTCGTCGCCTGACAAAATCCAGCCATGTCCATAAATTCTTTTGGGAGGTTCTATTTTAGCCGCAAGCAAAAAGGCCGGCCAATAAATTGCATGAAATCTTAAAATATCTTTACCTATAACATGTAAGGATGCTGGCCAAAAATTCTTATACAGCTCATCATTTTCATTAGGATAGTTAAGAGCACTTAAATAATTTGTTAGGGCATCTAACCAAACATAAATTACATGGTTATTATTTTTTGGCGTCTTAATACCCCAGGTAAAAGAAGTTCTGCTAATAGATAAATCTTTAAGCCCACCTTTTACAAATTTAATAACTTCATTTCTTCTTGAGATAGGAAGAATAAATTTATCATTTTTATTATAAAAATCTATTAATTTTTTTTCCCAAGCTGATAATTTAAAAAAAAAGGATTCTTCTTCAACCCAGTTTACGGTTGAACCAGAAAAAGTAGAAATTTTTTTACCATTTTTTTCTACCACTTCGTCATCATTGTAATAAGCTTCATCTGATATTGAATACCAACCTTTGTACTTTGATAAATAAATATCACCAGATTCTACTAATCTATTCCACAAATTGTTTACAGATGTGTGATGTCTTTTTTCTGTAGTTCTTATAAAATCATCATTAGATAGGTTTAAATTTTTTGTCAAATCCTTAAATACATTAGAAATTTTGTTACAGTATAAAAGTGGATCTAAACCTTCTTTTTCAGCAGATTTCTGTATTTTAAGACCATGCTCATCTGTGCCAGTTAGAAAAAACACATTTTTATTGTCATTTCGATTAAACCTAGCAAATACATCTGCAAGAATACTCGAATATGCATGTCCCATATGCGGATTTCCTGATGGATAATAAATAGGAGTGGTAATATAAAAATTTTTATCTTTCATTTTTTATTATATCTGTTATTTGAAACAAAATACTCTTCTCGTCTAAATTATATTTTTTCATATCATTAAGTTTTTTTAGTATTTTAATATAGTTAAAATAATAAAAATTAATTCTGCTTACATTTTTTTTACATAAATCGTTGTAAAATAACTCTATAAGA
>Ga0114993_10000337_pt1 | contig 55125 bp, 50 predicted proteins | sample ArcticOcean_MG_C_FD_87042 | JGI IMG/M metagenome (GOLD analysis project Ga0114993, IMG submission 87042) | Marine microbial communities from western Arctic Ocean - ArcticOcean_MG_CB2_150 | ecosystem: Environmental > Aquatic > Marine > Oceanic | place: Arctic Ocean: Canada Basin | collected... | reverse complement strand
GCATAGCGATTGGCGATGTCAAAAAATCCAAGCTGGCTCATATTCCATTCCCTGATCAACTCGTAGCGCTATCGTGATTCTAGCAGATCAAAAACTATCGGGGTATTTATAGAGGTGCCCTAAAGTTATCGCTAACCGCCATTTCGATGCTGGCGCTCGCCGGGTGCGGTGCGGCGGCGTTGACCGTGACCGGGGTGGCCGCCGGCGCCGGCGTCGATCACAGTTTAAGCGGCATCACCTACAAGACCTTTGCCATACCGGCGGACGAACTGCGCCAGGCAACACTGGTGACCCTGGCGCGGCTCGATATGGAGCTTACCGATATGCGCGAAACCGATGCCGGGTGGGATTTGAATGTGCGCGCCCGGGGCCGCGATATTTCCATCGAGCTGGAGACCCTGACCCGCATGGTTACCCGCATGCGGGTCACCGCCGATGAAGGGTTTCTGTTCCTCCGCGATACCGCCACCTCCACCGAGATCATCCTGCAGACCGTCGAGACATTGGATGTCCTGATCGATCTGGAAGACCAGGTTGGCAATCAATCCGGCAGGCAGGGAGGGTAAGCCCATGCGCAAAGTCTCTGCTTCCAGCCTGATCATCGCCGCCGCTGCAGTCCTTGGCATCTACGCTCTGACCACCACCAGCAGCGCCGCTGAAACCGCCGGCTCCTATGCATTGCTCACGCCCGGCGGCCAATCCATCGCCCGCGCCCTCCATAGGGCGCAACTCCTTGACTACGGGTCCGGGAAAATAAGCTTGGATAGGATCGCGGCCATGAAGGCGGCGGCGTCCGGCTGGGGACCGGTGTTCAATCAAATGAAGTCCGGGGGACTGATCGCTGGGCGCAGTTTAGGCTTGGTTATTCTCGGCCCTCGCCGGGTGGCTGCGTCGCGCGCTCAGCGGTCAAATTCCCGGGCCATCGTCGTTACCAATGCCATGGGCCGCCAGGTGAGCTTTTTTCGCTCCCGGCTCAAACGCCGGCGCCAATCTTTGCCGGTCCAAGCGGTTAGCGGCGCGGCGCCTATGCAATTCGCCGGCAGCGCGCCGCGTATTGTGAGCGGTGCAACGGCACCGGCAACCGTGCGCAGCACCTTGTCCGGCATTCGCAATGGACGCGGCCGACGACGGACGAACAAGGCGAACAAATAGGCCGCTTGCGCGGGCCCCTCTACGGCCTATATATAGGCCGCACCCCGCCAGTGGCTGGGTGGCCGGGACGGTCTGGGGATATCCGCGCGTGTCTGTAAATGTCGATAAATGACAACAATGTCGATGCTGTTTCGGCGTGTTGCATGTCGCATCCAGGTTTCTGTCTCAGCCGCAATGGATTTAGAGAGAGCCTGTATCTATGAGCGAAGTTCAAGACCACGCCCGCGCCGCCAACGCCTGGCCGTTCGCCGAAGCCCGCCAGCTGGATAAGCGCCTCGGCGGCAAGGCGCCGGACAGGGGCTATGTGTTGTTCGAAACCGGCTACGGGCCGTCCGGCCTGCCCCATATCGGCACCTTCGGCGAGGTCGCCAGGACAACCATGGTGCGCCGGGCTTTCGAGGTCATGACCGGCATGCAGACCCGCCTGATCGCCTTTTCCGACGATATGGACGGGCTGCGCAGCGTGCCCGGCAATGTGCCCCAAAAAGACATGTTGGAGCAGCATCTGGGCAAGCCGCTGACCGAGGTGCCCGATCCGTTCGGCACCCATCCTAGCTTCGCCGCCCATAATAACGCGCAGCTGCAAAGTTTCTTGGATGAATTCGGCTTCGACTATGAATTCAAGAGCGCCACCGACGCTTATAAATCCGGGGAGTTCGATACGACGCTTTTGGCCATGCTGGCCAATCACGAGCGGGTGCGCGGCATAATCCTGCCGACCCTCGGCGAAGAGCGGCGCAAGACCTATTCGCCGTTCCTGCCCATCTGCCCCGACACCGGGCGCGTCCTCCAAGTGCCGGTGATCGAAACCGATACAGAAGCCGGCACGCTGGTCTACGAGGATGAGAGCGGCAAAAAGGTGGAAGTGCCGGTCACCGGCGGCCATTGCAAGATGCAGTGGAAGGCGGATTGGGCCATGCGCTGGCTGGCGCTCGGCGTCGATTATGAAATGTCGGGCAAGGATTTGATCGAATCGGTGCGCTTGTCGTCGAAGATCGCGCGCCTGATGGGCGGCAATCCGCCGGCCGGTTTCACGTACGAATTGTTCCTGGACGAAAACGGCGAAAAGATTTCAAAATCCCGCGGCAACGGACTTTCCATGGAGGAATGGCTGAAATATGCGCCGCCCGAATCCCTGACCCAGTTCATGTACCAAAAGCCGACCCAGGCAAAACGCCTCTATTTCGATGTGATCCCGCGCAACGTGGACGACTATCTCCAGCACGTCGCCAAATACCCCGAACAGGAAGGCCAGAAGCAGCTCGAGAATCCGGCCTGGCACATCCATGGCGGCGCGCCGCCCTTTGAGGACGCGCATCTGTCCTACAACATCCTTCTCAACCTGGCCGGGGTCTGCAACACCGAGGACAAATCCGTTCTCTGGCATTTCATCAGCCGCTACCGGCCCGGCGCGACGCCGGAAAACGCGCCGACCCTGGACCGGTTGACCGAATATGCGGTCGAATATTTCAGAGATTTCGTCAAGCCGGGCAAAACCTACCGGGCGCCGGACGGGCCTGAGCGCACCGCCCTCGAAGCGCTGGACGCGGCCCTCGCCGCCCTGCCGGCCGGCGCGCCCGCCGAAGATATTCAGAGCCAAGTCTATGAGGTCGGCAAGCAACATTATGGCGAGGATTTGAAAAGCTGGTTCAAGGCGCTTTACGAGACGCTCCTCGGCCAGTCCACGGGGCCGCGCATGGGCTCGTTCGTTGCCCTTTACGGCATCGACGAGACCCGCCAGCTGATGGGCCGGGTGCTGGCCGGCGAAGATTTGAGCGCGCCGTGATATGTCCTTGCGCATCGAGCAGCTTGTTGATTGCGAAAACTATCTCGGCGAAGGCCCGGTGTGGGACTTAAAATCGGGGTTTCTTTATTGGGTCGACGGAACCGGGCGGCGCCAAGGCAAGGACAATGTGTTCCGCATGGAGACCGGCTCGGGCCGGCTCGAAAGCCGCTCCATTCCCGACCATGACGTGGGCGCCATCGCGGTGCGCGAAAACGGCGGCCTGGTGGCGGCCATGGATGACGGCTTTTATTTTTATGATTTCGACACCGGCGATTTGGAGCTGATCGCCGCCATCGAAGCGGATCAGCCGCGCACCCGCCTCAACGACGGCAAGACCGACCGGGCCGGCCGCTTCATCGCCGGCGGCATGGATGATCGGGAAGAGCTGGCCATCTGCGGGCTCTGGCGCCTGGATGCGGATCTGTCGGTAACCCGCATCGGCGGCGATATCATCTGCACCAACGGCCCCTGCTTCTCGCCCGATGACAAAACCTTTTATGTGACCGATACCTTCCAAGAAGAGATCTGGGCGCACGATTACGACATCGAAACCGGCGCCATCTCCAACCGGCGGACCTTCGCTTCGACCAAGGGCGGCCTCGGCATTTGCGACGGCTCCACCATCGATGCAGAAGGCTATATGTGGACGGCGGAACTGGTCACCGGCGAATTGGTGCGCCGGGCGCCCGACGGCGTTATTGAGCGGCGCATCGGCATGCCGGTCAAGAACATCACCAGCGTCACCTTCGGCGGTGAAGATATGGACGCGCTGTATGTGACCACCATGGCCCGCATCGATCACCCCGGCGCCGCCGCCCACGGCCGCTTCGCCGTGGAAACCAGCCCCCAATTTGGTGCCGGTTCGCTATTCAAAGTCACCGGCCTCGGCATCCGCGGCATCCCGGAGCCGAGATTTGGGGGGTAGGGGAGGGCTTCGTCATTTTTTATGTGTATAAAATTTCAAAATGTACATATATATGATTATATGTGTCATTAATTTATAAACGTACACATAATATATTGACATGTGCATTGGGTACACATATATCTCTAATATGAGTAAAAATTAGAAAAACGTACACATATTAGAGATATATTTTTATGGCCGATTTTGACCCACGGATTCCTTATAACGGATTGCCGGACCTCCCACCAAATCTTGACGTGGAAACGCCAAGAATTCTGAAGAGATGTCTAGAGGCTCGGGTTGCTTTGGAAGGTCTGAAGACAGCCGGCGGGCTCATCCCCAGCCAGAATGTATTAATCAATTCAATTCCCTTGCGGGAAGCCAAGGATTCTTCGGCCATCGAGAACATCGTGACGACCGACGACAAGCTTTATCACCACGCGGCGGCCGAAGAAGGCGATGCGGACCCGGCAACCAAAGAAACCTTGCGCTACCGGACGGCTTTGTTCGAAGGATTTGGCGATATCCAAAGCCGTCCAATTTCAACGGCAACGGCGGTAAAAATCTGCCGAACGATACGCGCCATCGATATCGATGTTCGAGCCACACCGGGAACAGCACTTCGGAGCAGCGTTTCGGGGGATATCATCTATACGCCGCCCGAGGGCGTAACCCTGCTCCGGGACAAACTCGGAAATTGGGAATCGTATCTCAATGGCAATACCGATATCGACCCCCTTATTCGAATGGCCATCGGGCATTACCAATTCGAAGCTATTCACCCGTTCACCGACGGCAATGGCCGGACCGGTAGAGCGCTGAATATTCTTTATCTTGTGGACCAGGGTCTTCTTGAAATACCGGTGCTTTATCTCAGCCGGTATATCATCGAGAACAAGGATGATTACTACCGTCTTCTCAGAGATGTGACGGAATTCGGCGCCTGGGAGCCTTGGATCATATATATGCTGACGGCGATAGAGGACACGGCAAAATGGACAAAGGCAAAAATCATCGCCATCAAATCGCTCATGGACCACACGCGCGATTATATCAGCACGGTCAACCCGAAAATCTACAGCCACGAATTGGTTGAACTGGTTTTTGCACAGCCCTATTGCCGCATTGGCCATTTGACCGGTTCCGGTATCGCCCAGAGAAAAACCGCATCCCGTTACCTGAAATCATTGATCGATATCGGTGTCCTGTCGGAGACACAGATTGGCAGGGAAAAATTTTTCGTTCACCCCAAATTTCTCCAACTGCTCATGGCCGACGTGAACAAATTCAAACTCTATGGCCCAAGCGTCACCAATATTCCCGGCCCGAACTAGATCAAGCTCTCAGCACGTAACCGCATATGTCAGGGTCTTGGCGCCCCGGCTGGGGTTTGGATTTGGCCATTAGCGGCGCGCTCGGAAAAAGTCTTGCAACAGTTTGGCGGCGGCGGCTTCTTCGATACCGCCGTATATTTCCGGCGCGTGGTGGCAGGTTGCTTGGCCGAATATGCGCGGCCCGTGCTCGACGCCGCCGCCCTTGGCGTCATAGGCGCCGAAATAAAGCCGCCGGATGCGGGCCAGGGATATGGCGGCGGCGCACATGGGGCAGGGCTCCAGGCTCACATAAAGATCGCAATCGGCGAGCCTGGGCGCGCCCCTTATTTCGCCCGCCCGGCGAATCACCAGCATTTCCGCGTGCGCCGTCGGATCGTTTCGCTCGATAATGCGGTTGCCGTCCGCCGCCACCACGCGGCCGGAGGCGGCGTCCACCAGCACCGCGCCCACCGGCACTTCGGCACGCCCTTGGGCCGCTTCGGCCTCGGCGAGGGCGCGCGCCATGGGTTCCATTTCCGTGTCGCTCATGCCGCCAAACTGGCGGAATGGGGGTGGCATGGTCAAGGCCGGGCGTTGCGCGGCTCCGGCCAGCGTCATAAAGTGCGGCCATGAACAGCCCGACCCCGCGCACATTAAACAAACCCTTGATCGGCATCACCGCCGATACCGAGGCGGCTGGCGGCTATTCCAAATTCCCCTGGTACGCGCTCCGCCACAACTACGCATCGGCGGTGGCCAAGGCCGGCGGGGTGCCGCTGATCCTGCCCCACGAGACCGATTTGGCGGGCGAATTGCTGTCCAGCGTCGATGCGCTGGTGGTGACCGGCGGCAATTTCGATGTCGATCCGGCCCTTTACGGCGACGACGGCACCCACGATACCGTGACCCTGAAAGAGGACCGCACCCAGTTTGAAATCGCCGTCACGAGGGCAGCGTTGGAGCGCGACATGCCGGTGCTCGGCATCTGCGGCGGCCAACAATTGCTGGCGGTGGTGCTTGGCGGCACGCTGATCCAGCATATCCCGGACGAAGTGGCGGGGGCCCTTGAGCACGAACAATCCAATCCCAGGGACGAGGCGGGGCACAAAGTCGCCATCGAGCCCGGCACCCAATTGCACGATATCGTCGGCACCCAAGAGATGAACGTCAATTCGGCCCACCATCAGGCGGTCAAGGAGATATCCGGCTCGATGGTGGTCAATGCGCGCAGCCGCGACGGCGTTATCGAGGGCATCGAGGCGCCGCGCCAGCGTTTTTGTATCGGCGTGCAGTGGCATCCCGAATTTGAAATCGATGCGGGCGATATCCGCATATTTGCAGCCTTTGTCGATGCCGCGCGCGCCTGAAAAAACCGCCACGGGCGGTGCGCCAGATGGCGAGCGCAAGGGCGAGCGCATCGCCAAGGTGATGGCGCGCGCCGGGCTCTGTTCCAGGCGCGAGGCCGAGCGTTGGATCGCCGAGCACCGGGTCGCCGTCGATGGCGAGGTGCTGACCACGCCGGCCTTCCTGGTGACCGGTGCCAGCCGTATCACCGTCGACGGCGTCGGCATTCCGCAAAACGAGCCGGTGCGCATGTGGCGGGTGAACAAGCCGCTCGGGCTTTTGACCACCCATAAGGATCCGGAAGGGCGGCCCACCCTGTTCGAGCAATTGCCGAAAAACATGCCAAGGGTGATTTCCATCGGGCGCCTCGACATCAATTCGGAAGGTCTGCTTCTCTTGACCAACGACGGCGAGGTGGCGCGCAAGCTGGAGCTGCCGGCCACCGGCTGGACGCGGCGCTACCGGGTGCGCGTGCATGGCCGCGTCGACGAGGACAAGCTGGCCGCCCTCGAACGCGGCATCGAAATCGAAGGCATCCGATATGCCGGCATCCGCGCCGCCCTCGATCGCACCCAAGGCGCCAACGCCTGGCTGACCATGGCCCTGGTGGAAGGCAAGAACCGCGAGATCAGAAAGGTGATGGAGCATCTGGGGCTGGCCGTTAACCGGCTGATCCGCACCGCCTACGGGCCGTTTCAGTTGGGCGCGCTCGGGCCCGGCCAGGTGGACGAAATTCCGCAAAAGGCTTTGGCCGAGCAGTTGGGCTTTAAAAAGGTGGCTCCCGGTGCGCATAGTCGGCGGAAGAAATAGAGGCCGCCGCCTGATCGCGCCCAAGGGCGCCGCGACGCGGCCAACCTCGGACCGCATCCGCGAAGCCATATTCAATATCCTTATGCACGGGCTGCAACTGGATTTGGACGGCTGCCCGGTGCTTGATCTGTTTGCCGGCACCGGCGCCCTTGGCTTCGAGGCCTTGTCCCGGGGCGCGAGTTCCGTCCAATTTATTGACAATTCGAACGCCGCCATTGATCTCATCCGCGCCAATGCGGACGCCCTCGGCGAAGATGCGGCGACGGTGGTGCGCGCCGATGTGAGGCGCCTGGGCGCGGCGCCGGCGAGCGACGATCCTGCCCGGCTGGCTTTCCTGGACCCGCCCTATGGGGCCCAGCTGATCCCGGCGGCGCTGGCGGTGCTGGCGGGCCCCAATTGGCTGGCGGGGGGCGCCGTTCTGGTGATCGAAACCGGCCGCGATGAAATTCTGGCGCCGCCGGACGTCTTTGAGATGGTGGAAGAACGCAATTACGGCGCCACCAAAATCAGCTTCGCCCGCTTCCACGCCTGACTCTTGTGCCGAATTTGCATGGCTGCCATGACCAATAATCCGGCGGAATCGCTTGCGTTGGCGCGTTTTTAAACTATTTCACTCTGTATGCTTAACCAAATAATGCAGAGTAAAAAATGAAAAATATTCTATCAGTTTCCGTTATCGTTCTCACGGCGCTTGGCGCCATTTTGGCTCTTGGGGCCGTTTCGGTGCGCGCCGCCAATCCCGCTCACGCCGCTGCCGGCGTTTGCAGCGCCGACATTCGGTTGCCGCAAAACAAAGAAGAATTGAGCCGCTTCGATGTGGAGCATGCGCTGCGCCAGCTTTTCGCCCGCGCCGGCCAGACGCCGACCAGGATTGAAAGCCGCCATGCCGGCGAGGACATCATCGCCGCCAGCGTCTATTTGGCTGATGGCAAGCGCTTCTGGACGGTGCGCATCGATAGCGCCGAGGCGCGCGTTATTTCCAGCCGTTATCACCTGAAAGCCGTTGGCTTCGGGAACCCTAAAAAATATTCCAGGGGCGCCGGTCTCCGCCGCGAAATTTCCGATACGATGCGGTTGCGCCGGCACATGCTCGGCGATGGCCAGCCGTGGGGTGATTGGGTTGGTTCGATCAAATCCACCTGCGCCGATGATTACCGGAACGGCGCGCCGGAAATGCTTTAGTTCGCTAACGCCGCCCGAACAGCTTTTCGATATCGGCCAGTTTCAGCTCCACATAGGTGGGGCGGCCGTGATTGCATTGGCCGGCGTGTGGGGTGATCTCCATGCGCCGCAGCAAGGCGTTCATCTCATCGCCGTTGAGGCGCCGCCCGGCGCGGACGCTGCCGTGACAGGCCATGGTCGATGAAATATCGGCCAACCGGTCTTTCAAGGATATGGCTTCGCCCAATTCCGCCAGATCATCGGCGAGATCGCGCACCAGGGCGCCCACATCCACTTCGCCCAAAAGCGCCGGCATTTCGCGCACCACCACGGCGCCGGGGCCAAAGGCTTCCAAGATCAGTCCCAATTCCGCCAGTTCGCCTGCGTGGCCTGCGATGCGCGCCGCCTCGTCCTCGCTCAACTCGACCACCTCGGGGATCAGCAAGCCCTGGCGTTCGACCCCGTTTGCGGCCAGTGCCGCCTTCATGTCTTCGTATACCAGCCGTTCGTGGGCGGCGTGCTGATCGACAATGACGATGCCGTCTTCGGTCTGCGCGACGATATAGGTTTCGTGCAGCTGCGCGCGGGCGACGCCGAGGGGCCAATCGGCATCGGCGGCGGGCTCGGTTTCGGCCTCGAAGCGCGCCGACGGCGCCCCATCCAGTCCGGCCAGCGGTGCGTGGTAGGGGGTGGCGTCTTCGGAGAGGCCGGTGGGCGCGCGATAGGCATAGTTTCCGCCGCCGCCTCCCACATTATTTCCCATGTTACTCCCCATGGGTCGGAAGGCGCCCATGGCTTGGTTGCCGACGGTGGTCGAGGCCAGGTGGCCGGCCTCGGCGAGGGCGTGCTTTAGGGCGCTGACGATGAGGCCGCGCACCAGACCGGGATCGCGAAACCGCACCTCGGTCTTGGCCGGATGCACATTGATATCCACCTGATCGGACGGAATATCCAGGAACAGGGCCAGCAAGGGATGCCGGTCATGGGCCAGGAAATCCCGGTAGGCGCCGCGCACCGCGCCAAACAGAAGCTTGTCGCGCACCGGGCGGCCATTGACGATGAGAAACTGCAATTGGGCGTTGCCCCGGTTGAGGGTGGGCAGGCCGATATGACCGGTCAGGCGGATGGCTTCGCGCTGCGCCTCGACGGCCAGGGCGTTTTCGGCAAATTTGTTGCCCATGATGGCGCCCACCCGGTCCAGCCGCGCATCGAAGAAATCACCCCCGGCGGCCGCCAGATTGAGCAGGCTGCGATCACCGTCGCCGAGGGAAAAGGCGATTTCCGGATGCGCCATGGCCAGGCGCTTGACCGCATCCAGGGCATGACCGCGTTCGGTGTTTTCCGCTTTAAGAAATTTGAGCCGCGCCGGCGTCGCAAAAAACAGATCGCGAACTTCAATGGTGGTGCCGCCTTGCCGCGCCGCCGGCGCCGGTTCCGACTTGGCGCCACCCTCGATGGAGATCGCGAAGGCGGTATCAGCGCCGCCGGGGCGCGAAGTTATGTCCATGCGGCTGACCGAGCCGATCGACGGCAAAGCCTCGCCGCGAAAACCGAGGGTCGCAATTTGTTGCAAATCATCGCTCGCCAGTTTCGACGTGGCGTGGCGCTCGACGGCGAGGCTCAATTCGTCGCGTTCCATGCCTTCGCCGTCGTCGGCCACCGACATATAGGTGCGCCCGCCGCCCCGGATAATCACGTCGATACGGCGCGCGCCGGCATCGATCGCGTTTTCCACCAATTCCTTGACCACCGATGCCGGGCGCTCGACCACCTCGCCGGCGGCGATGCGGTTGACAATGGTGGTTGGCAAAAGCCGGATGGTCATGGCCGCCCCGCCTCCAGGGTGCGGCGCGCCATTTCCTTGCCCGCTTCCACCGCCGGCTGATCGAAGGCGTTGACGCCCAACAGATGCGCGGCGATCACGGTCTCGATCATGAAATGCATCATCAGCGCGCCCATGGCTTCCTCGTCCAGACGCTCCAGGGCGATGATCCGAACGGGCCGTTTGCACTGGGTTAAGGCGGCGGCGGTGGCGCGCTGCTCGGCGTCCAAAAGATCGCCCATGCGGTGCCCGGCGAGATAGCCGAGCCCGGCTTCGGAAGCCAGCTCCGCATCGATCATGGCGCCGGTGCCTTTGGCCGCGGCGAAGATTAGCGTGAACAGCTTGTCAGATGGCCCATCCAGATAGAGCTGCAACTGGCTGTGCTGATCGACGGCGCCGAGGGCGCGAATGGGCGTCGTGCCGAGGCCGTTCTTTCCCAGACTTTCCGCCCAAAGCTGGCGGAACCAGGCGCCGAATTCCGTCATCCGGTCCAGATAGGGCATCATCACCGTGGCGGTGACGCGGTTGTTTTGGGCCAGCCCGACATTGATCGCGGCGCCGATGGCCGGGGCGAAGTTTTCCGGCGCCGCGCCATCCAGCAATGGCGCCAAGGTCCCGGCGGCACCTTGGCGCAAGGCGTCGCCATCGAGCCCGGCGATCAGGGCGGGCAGCAAGCCGACAACGCTAAGCGCCGCATAGCGCCCGCCGATTTTGGGGTCGTGATCGAGGATCGGGATCGAAAACTTTTGGGCGAGGTTGCGCAAGGGGCGCGGGCCGGGCTCGGTTATGGCAGTGAAATGATCAGCTATTTGGGCGCCGGGCAAGGCGCTCCGCATCCAATCGAGGGCGATCAGGAACTGGCTCAAGGTTTCGGCGGTGGCGCCGGATTTGGAGGTAACCACAAAACCGGTGCGCGCCGGATCGATGGCGCCGAACAGGGCGGCGAAGCTGTCGGGATCGATATTGTCCATGAAATGAAGCCGCGGGCGCTCTCCGCTCAGCGGCGCCGGGCTAAGCGCGCACAAGGTTCTGGCGCCGAGGCTGGAGCCGCCGACGCCGAGGCAGACCACATGGTCGAACGCCTCGATATATTTCTCGGCAATGGGTTCGAGCGATTGCAGCCCGCCCGCCGCTTCGCTCATATCCATAAACGCCAACGTGCCGCCGCCCGCGCCGGCGCGCAATTTTTCGAGCGCGCCCGAGCATTGCCCGAGCAAGTCCCGATATGCATCGTCGCCGAGGCCGGTCTCGCCGATCACCCCGGCGAAGCAGCCATCCGTATTTTGCTGATAGCGCATGGCTTTAGATTAGCAAATGCGCTGATGCGCAACCAGCCTCGCGCCTCCGCCGGTGGCCGGCCGGCATAAACCCTTGATCCGATTAAGGTTGCGTGGTCACGTTTTTGGGCTTGCCGACGACCACCAGGGTGATGCCGTCGGGCTTAAGGAGCGTTTTGGCGACTCGGTTGACATCATCATTGTTGATCGCCGCGATCAGCCCGTTGCGCTTTTCGATATAATCGATGCCGAGCCGTTGCAACTGAATGCCCACCAAGATCGACGATATGCGCCGGGACGAGGTGAAGCGCAGCGAATAGGAGCCGGTCAAATAGGTTTTGGCGTCCTCCAATTCCTTTGGGCTGACGCCTTTGTCTGCCATGCGCCGCCAAACATCGCGCATCACACCGATGGTCTCGCCGGCGCGCTCGTTGGCGGTGCCGGCGCCGCCGAGAACCAATCCGGCGGCGTTCATCGGCGACAAATAACTCCAGGCCGAATAAGCGAGGCCGCGCTTTTCGCGGACTTCCTCGTACAAACGGGATTCGAAACCGCCGCCGCCGAGCACGTAATTCATCACATAGGCGGCGAAGAAATCGGGATCGTCGCGCTTGATGCCGGCATGGCCGAAGCGGATGATGCTTTGCGGCACCGGCTTGTCGATGACGATGGTCCGCTTGCCGGGCACCGCCTGCACTTCGGGGAGCGTCCAGGGCGCCGCCTTGGCCGGCAAGCCGCCAAACACGATGTCCAGCATCGCCGCCGTCCTCGCCGGTGTAATATCGCCGACGATGCCGACCACAAGATTATCGCGGGCGATGCGCTGGGCCACGAACACGCGAAGATCGGCAAGCTTGATCAGGGGCACCGTCGCAAGCGTGCCGTCGCTGGGGCGGCCGTAAGCGTGGTTGGGAAAGAACTGCCGCATCAGGGCGCGGCTGGCGATATCGCGGGGGTTCTCGGCCGAACGGCGCAGCCCGGCGAGGATTTGCCGGCGCACGCGCTCGACCGCCTTGGTGTCGAACCGCGGCTTGGTCAGCGCCGCCGCCAAAAGAGAGAACGCTTGCGAGGAATTGGCGGTCAGGGTCCGAAGGCTGCCGGTAAAATTGTCGCGCCTGGAGCCAAAGCGCAGCGAGATCGACAAATCCTCCAGCTTGCGCTGAAATGCCTGGCTGTCCAGATCGCCGGCGCCTTCGTCCATGGTGGAGGCGGCCAGATTGGCGAGCCCTTCCTTGCCGTCCGGATCGAGGGCCGAGCCGCCGCGAAAGGCGATGTTCATGGTGATGATCGGATTGCCGTGATCCTCCACCAGCCAGGCCGTAATGCCGGACTTATTTGTGACTTCTTGAATTTCAATGGCGTTTGCCGGCGCAACCATAAGGGCTCCGGCGATCAGCGCTAAGGCGGCGAGAGATCGCATATCAATTCCTCTCAAGGCTTGGCCAAGGGCAGCAACAGACCGGTCACCGAGGCTTTGTTGCGGAACACGGCGCGCGCCGCCGCATTGATCTGTTCTTTGGTGACGGCGCCGATGTGCTCGGGCCAGCTTTCCACGTCTTCGATGCTTTGCCCCGATGCCAGCGCCGCACCCAGCGTGCGGGCGCCGCCGACCGAAGAATCCCGGGCATAGATCGCGCTCGAGCGCATTCTTTGTTTGGCGCGCGCCACCTCTTCGTCCGTAACGCCGGCGCCGGTCAGCTTGGCAATTTCCTTTTCCACCGCAGCTTCGATTGCGTCCATGGTCACGCCGGGGCGCGGGCTGGCGAATATATGAATGCCGCCGGGGCCCATGGAATCGCCGTCATAAAAGGCGCCGGCGGATACCGCGACCGGCGCGTCGACAACCAGGGCGCGGTTCAGCCGGCTGGTGGCGCCGTCGCCGAATATCGCGGCCAGAACCTGCAGCGGATAGACATGCTTGGTCTCGCCGGTTCCCAAAGTGGGGGCGAGGTAACCCTTGCGCCAGGCGGGCTGGCGCACGCGGGCATCGCGCAGCACCACGCGCCTTGCCGCATCGTGGGGCGGCTCGGAGGGGCGGATGCGTTTCGGGATATTGCCGGGCGGGATCAATTCGTAATGTTTGATCGCCAGCGGACGCAATTGCTTGGCGGTGATGTCGCCGGCGACCACCAGAATGGCGTTATTGGGCCGGTACCATTTGTTGTAGAACGTTTTCAGGTCTTTTTGCGTGATCGCCCTGACCTCATGCGCCCAGCCGATGACCGGCTTGTGGTAGGGATGATTGAGATAGAACGACGCGTTGAACTGCTCGGAAAGGCGGGCGCGCGGCGAATTGTCGGTGCGCGAGCGGCGCTCTTCCAGCACCACCTGGCGTTCGGTTTCAATCTCGCCCTTGTTCAAAAGCAGCCCGCGCATGCGGTCGGCTTCCAGGCGCATGACGATCTCCAGCCGGTCGACGGCGACGGTCTGGTGATAGGCGGTGTAATCCTGGCTGGTGAAGGCGTTGTCGCGGCCGCCATTTCGGGCGACGATCTTTGAAAATTCGCCCGAGGCGCGGCGCCGGGTGGCCTTGAACATGAGATGCTCGAACATATGGGCGATGCCGGACTTGCCCGCCGGCTCATCGGCGGCGCCGACTTTGTACCACACCATATGGGTGACCACCGGGGCCCGGTGATTGGTGATCACCACCACCTGCATGCCGTTGCTCAAAGTAAAGGTTTCCGGGTTGAAGACCACCGCCTTGGCGGGCTGGAGGTGCGCCAAGGCCAGAGCGGAGGCCGCCACTGCGGAAAATAATCGGATCGGATGCGCCATCGTTGAAGAATTCCCAATATCATTGATCAATCAATTCGGCGCCATTCTTTGCCATCGCGCCGCACGTGCTTCACTTTCGAAATATAGCCCATTGTTTGCGCGTTCAAGCGAACTCGCGCCAATGTGAAGGAGGGTGATCGGAGCGGGCCGCAATCAGCCCCGGAATTACTTGAATACGCCGTCCAGAAGGGCTTTTTTCTTGCGCATGACGACGGGCGTGTTGCCTTCGTTCAAGGGGACCCCCGCAGCCCTGTTGGCCTGAATGCGCTTCTTTTCATTCGCCGCGTCCACCTCGACGCCGAATTCGGGCTTTTTCCGCCAGAATATCATCGTATCGGTCAATCCATCGGCGCCATCGGCGAGGATGGCGCTTTCCTGGTTGACCTGGTTGCGGATTTCGCTGGTGACGTCGAGGGCCCCGGTGATGCGCAGCACCGAAAGCTCGCCCGGGCTCAAGGTGCTCAAATTCGGCTTGCCGGTCGCGGTGATGCGTGGGCGCAGCGTGGACGTCTGGCCAAGGGCGGCGCGGGCGCGGTCTCTTGGGTTGACCGATTGCGGGCGGTCTCTTCCCGGCGCCGGCGGACGCAGACGGTAATTTGGCGGCAGGCTCAACGGCGCGCGCTGATAAACCGCGAACTCATCGGGCGCGTTTTTGGTCTGGCCGAGGGCGCGCTTGGTCTCTTCGCAACCGCCAAGCAACGCCGCCAACCCCGCCAGCAGAAGCGGCAAGCCGGGGCGGGAGCCGCTGGCCGATTTCCAGATATTCGCGTTAATTTTAAGCATCATCCATACTATTACGATCATCGGCGCGTGCAAACAGGTAATCGAATATCAGCAGCACTGCGCCCACCGTGATGAAGCTGTCGGCGGCGTTGAACGCCGGCCAGTGATAGAAGCCCACATGCACATCGAGGAAATCGAGGACCGCCCGGTGCACGGCCCGGTCGATGACATTGCCGAGGGCGCCGCCGATGATAAGGCCAAGCGCCACCGCCATCCGCGTTGTTTCCGTGCCCCACAGCCAGCGCAGCAAATAGGCCACGATGGCGAGGGCAAGCAGCGAAAGCGCCAAGGCATTGAAATTGCCGTCGTCGTTAAACAGCCCAAAGCTGATGCCCCGGTTCCAGGTCTGCACGATGTTGAAAAACGGCGTAACCGTGATGGCCTGCCGCGATTGCGAAAAGACCTCCAGAATCCAGAACTTGCTCGCCTGATCGGCGATGATGGCCAGGCCGGCTATACCCAAGCCAAAGCGGAAGGGCTTGTGTCGCACGGCCGCTATTCGGCCGCCGCCGGGAAATTGGCGACGGCGTCGGTGCAGCGCCCGCAGATGCCGTCGTCGGCGTGGGCCGGCACTTCGGGCAGGATGCGGTAGCAGCGGACGCATTTCTCGCCATCCGCCCGGCCATTGGCGACGCCGACGCCGGGCACGTCATCCAGGGTAAAGGCATCGGCGGGCGCGGTTCCGGCTTCCAACGTGGCGCCTGAGGTGATGAAAATTTCGGCGGCGTCGATGCCCGCCATCACCGATTTGAGCTCGCCCTCGAGATACACCTTGGGGTGCGCTTCGAGGCTGGAGCCGATGCGCTTTTCGGCCCGCTCCCGTTCCAGCGCCCCGGTTACGACGCGCCGGACTTTGCGGATTTTCTCCCATTTCTCGGCCAGCGCCGGGTCGGACCAGGCGGCGGGCAGTTCTGGAAATTGCTGCAAATGGACGCTGGTTTCTTCGCCCGGATGGCGGGCCAGCCAGGCTTCCTCGGCGGTAAAGCAAAGGATCGGCGCCAGCCAGCGGACCAGACAATTGAAGATATGATCGAGGGTGGTGCGCGCCGCCCGGCGCAGGCTTGAATCGGCGCGGTCGCAATAGAGCGTATCTTTGCGGATATCCAGATAGAACGCCGACAATTCCAGGGTGCAGAAATTATGCAGCTCGATGAAGATCTGGTGGTAATCGAAGCGGCCGCCGGCTGACCGGATCATGGCGCCCATGGTGTGCAGGCGGTGCAAAACCCATCGTTCAAGCTCCGGCATCTCCCCTTCGGGCAATTTTTCCGCTTCGTCGAACCCGGCCAGATTGCCCAAGAGGAAACGCAACGTGTTGCGCAGCCGCCGGTAGCTGTCGGTCTGTTGCTTGATGGTCTCAGGGCCGAAGCGCGGCTCTTCGGTATAATCGGTGCCAACCACCCAAAGGCGCAATATGTCGGCGCCGTTCTGGGCAATGACATCTTGCGGCGACAGGGAATTGCCGCCCGACTTGGACATCTTGTCGCCTTTTTCGTCCAAAACAAAGCCGTGCGTCAAAACCGCATCGTAAGGCGCCCGCCCCCTTGTGCCGCAGGATTCCAAAAGCGACGAATGGAACCAGCCGCGATGCTGGTCCGAGCCTTCCAGATACATGGACGCCGGCCATTGCAGATCGTCGCGCTGTTCCAGAACAAAGCTGTGGGTGGAGCCGGAATCGAACCAGACATCCAGGATATCGCTGACCTGTTCGAAATCATCCGGGTCGCGGCCGGGGCCCAAAAAACGCTCCGGTTTCGAAGTAAACCAGGCGTCTGCGCCCTCGGCTTCGATGGCATCGGTGATGCGCGCCAGGACCGCTTCGTCGCGCAACGGCTCGCCCGATTTTTTGTCCACGAACACGGTGATCGGCACGCCCCAGGCGCGCTGGCGGGACACACACCAGTCGGGCCGGGTCTCGATCATGCCGCGCAGCCGCGTGCGACCCGACGCCGGATAAAACGCGGTCGCCTCGATCGCCGCCAGGGCGGTCTTCCTAAGATCGCCGGTCTCCATGGAGATGAACCATTGCGGCGTATTACGGTAGATCAGCGGCGCCTTGGAGCGCCAGGAATGGGGATAGGAGTGGCTGATTTTGCCCTTGGCCAGCAACGCATTGGCGTCTTCCAGGGCTTCGATCACGGCCATATCGGCCTTGAACACATGGATGCCGGCGAACAATGGCACATGGCCGAAATACAGCCCGTCGCCGCCGACCGTTTCGGGCACTGTAATCCCATTGGCGATGCCCAGCTCCCAGTCGTCGGCGCCGTGGCCGGGGGCCACATGGACAAAGCCGGTGCCGGTTTCCATCTCGACGAAATCAGCGGCCAGCAGGGGCACATCAAACTCGTAACCCTGGCCCCGGAACGGATGTGCGCAAAGGGTGCCGGCAAGATCGGCGCCCTTGAAGCGGGCGATTTCTTGGGCAACCGTGATGCCGCAATCGGCTTTCACCTGATCGGCCAGCGGGCCGGCGACGATGATCCGCTCACCGGCTTTCGCGGCGGCGTCTTCTTCGGTGCCGGTAATTTCCAGGCACACATAGTCGGCATCTTCATTAAAAGCGATGGCCCGATTGCCGGGGATGGTCCAGGGCGTGGTGGTCCAGATCACCACCGACGCGTCTTCGAACTCCGGCCGGGACGCGGCCGTCACCGAGAACTTCACCCAGATGGTGTTGGAGGTGTGGTCGTGATATTCCACCTCGGCCTCGGCGAGGGCGGTCTTTTCGACCACCGACCACATCACCGGCTTGGCGCCCCGGTAGAGCATGCCGTTCATGATGAACTTGCCAAGTTCGCGGACGATCTGCGCTTCGGCGGCGAAGGTCATGGTGGTATAGGGGTTGTCCCAATCGCCGATGACGCCGAGGCGCTTGAATTCCTCGCGCTGGATATCGATCCAGTGGGCGGCGAAATCCCGGCATTCCTGGCGGAACTCGGTGACCGGCACCTGATCCTTGTCCTGTTTTTTGGCGCGGTATTTTTCCTCGATCTTCCATTCGATGGGCAGGCCGTGGCAGTCCCAGCCGGGCACATAATTGGCGTCCTTGCCGGTCATCTGCTGGGAGCGCACCACCACGTCTTTGAGGATTTTGTTCAAGGCGTGGCCGATATGCAGATTGCCGTTGGCGTAGGGCGGCCCGTCATGAAGGATGAATTTCTCGGCGCCCTTGGATTGCTCGCGCAGCCGCTTATAGAGGTCCAGCTTGGCCCAGCGTTGCAGCAATTCCGGCTCGCGTTTGGCCAGGCCGGCTTTCATTGGAAAGTCGGTGCGCGGCAAATAGACGGTTGATTTCAGATCCGTAGCCATCAAGCAGTATTCCAGTCCCCGGCGCTGAGCCGGAGGCTCGCTTCCTTGCAGTCTTTGTCAATTTGCGCCTTCAGCGCTTCGACGCCGTCAAACTTCTGCTCGGGGCGCAGGAAATCGATTAGGCCGACGCGTAAGTGTTTGCCGTAGATATCGGAATCAAAATCGAACAGATGCGCTTCAAGAACGGGCGTTTCGCCATCGAAGGTAGGTCTATAGCCCAAATTGGCAACGCCGTCATGCCAAACCGTCCGCGGCCCTGCATCGACGCCGGCGCGCACCGCGTAGACGCCGAGCGCCGGGCGCACATTGGCCTCCAACTCGATATTGGCGGTGCGGAAACCGATCTGGCGGCCGCGCTCATCGCCGTGGGCGACGCGGCCCTCGATCTCGTAGGGGTGGCCCAACAGACGCGCCGCGTCCGCCGGATTGGCATCGAACAGAAATTGGCGGATGCGGGTCGAGGAAATGCCTTCGCCGCCGGCGCCCAGAACTTCAGCGATGCTTTCGCATTGAAAGCCAAGCTCGGTGCCCTTGGCGGCCAGGTAGTCGGCCGTGCCCTTGCGGTTATGGCCGAACACAAAATCATGGCCCGATACAATATGGCGGGCGCCGAAGCCGCCGATCAGCACCCGCGTCACAAAATCTTCCGCCGCCATGGCCGCCAGTTTCATGTCGAAATGCAGGACCACCAGGAAATCCACGCCCAGCGCTTCGATCTGGCGCAGCTTGACGTGAAACGGGGTCAGCCGGAAAGGCGGCGCGCTCGCATCGAACACCATGCGCGGATGCGGCTCGAACGTGAGGACGCCCCACGGTGCATCGGCGGCGCGGGCCGCAAATCCTGCAGCATTGATCACCGTTTGATGGCCCAGATGGACGCCGTCAAAGTTGCCGATGGCGATGGCGCCGCCTTGGTGCTCGGCGGATATTTCGTCAAAATGTCGGTAGACTCGCATGGGCCGGGAAAGTGTCTTAACGTCTCTGTTGGGTCAAGCTGGAATATGGGTGATTTTCGGCTCCATCGGCGCACCGTCCGAAACCCCGAGCAGTTCTTCCATTGCCGATGCGTTGGCCAGCAGCCGTGCCTCTTCGCCATTGGCGGCGATCAATTGCATGCCCACCGGCAGGCCATTGCCGGTGAATCCGGACGGCAGCGACAAGGCCGGGCAGGCGGTAAGGGTGATGCAATAGGTGATGGCGATCCATTCGATGTAATTGTCCATCCTGGTGCCGCCGATTTCTTCCACATAGCGGATGTTGACATCGAACGGCGCCACCGGTGCCGCCGGGCAAAGCAGCAGATCATAATCGCCCAGGAACTCTGCCACATTGGCGATCAGGGCGCCGCGCGCCGCCTCGGCCTTGGCGATTTCGCTTGCGTTAAGGGCCAAGCCCTTTTCCGTGTTCCAGACAATCTCCGCCTTGAACTTGCCGGGATGGGCGGCCATCAAATCGGCGTGGCGGCCGGCGAAGGCGGCGGCGCGCAAGGTCTGAAAGGTCTCGCCGGCGCCCGTGAAATCGGGCGATACCTCGTCGACCTGGGCCCCCTCGGCGGCCAGTCTCTCAGCCGCGCGACGACAAATATCGGCGATTTCCGGGTCCACCGGCAGACAGCCGAGATCGGGCGTGAAGGCAACTTTTTTGGGCAGCTTCGGCGCCTCGGCGGCGGCCAGGAACGGCGAGGGCGCGTCCTTTAAGGACAATACGTCGCCTGCTTGGCGCCCGGCCATGGCATCCAGCATCAGCGCCACATCGCGCACATCGCGGGCCATGGGCCCGATAACGCCGAGGCTATCGAACGGATTGGCCGCCGAGCGCGCCACGCGCCCCGGGGTGGGCCGCAAGCCGACCACCGAGCAAAAGCTGGCCGGGGTGCGCAAGCTGCCGCCCAAATCGGAGCCGGTGGCCAGCCAGACCTGACCGGTGGCCACCGCCACCGCCGCGCCGCCCGATGAGCCGCCGCAACTGAGCGACGTGTCCCACGGATTGCGGGTTGCGCCGAACACGTCGTTGAAGGTGTTGGCGCCGGCGCCGAACTCCGGCGTGTTGGATTTGGCGATCACCAGGGCGCCGTTGCGCTCCAACGTCTCGACCGGGATGTCGGAGGCATCGGATATATTGTCGGCGAAGATGGGCGAGCCGAAGGTGGTGCGCACGCCGGCCACATTGTTCAGATCCTTGATGGCGATGGGCAGTCCGGCCAGCCAGCCGGGCGAATGGTTGCTGGGTGGCTCCAAATTCCGCGCCGCCTGGCGCGCCCGGTCCATACAAAGGGTCGGCAAGGCGTTCAGCGTCCCGTCCACCGCTTCGATACGCGCCTCGGCGGCGTCGATCAATTCCCCCGGCGTTATCTGGCCGGCTTTCAAAAGGGCGACAACCTCGCGCGCCGGTTTGGCGATCAATGGGTCCATATTTTTTCCTTGGGGCATTCGCAAATGATTCGCCCCTTATTAATCTTTTTGAGTAGACTCTACCATCGCTGTCTATAACTGCCGCTGAACCGCTTGAGGAAATAGTGCAGAGAAAATTCATCCTTCGCGTCGGGCTTCCGGTTCTGATCGCCTTTGTGGCGGTGACCGTTTGGCAGTTTCTGACCATCGCCGAGTTGAAAGGCGCCCTGGCCGAATTGCAGAGCGCGCGCCAAGCGCCGCCGCCGCCGCCGGAAATTTTGCAGAGCGCTCAGCAAGTGACGCCGCGTCTGCAAGCACCGGTGCATGCGTTTGCGGCGGATAAAACCTTCGCCATGCCTATCGATTGCACGCCGGGCCGGGATTGCTGGATGCCCAACTATGTGGATGCCGATCCCTCCAAAGGCGCCCGCGATTATGCCGGCGGCGTGCGCACCTACGATGGCCACAAGGGCGTCGATTTCGCCATTCGCGACCGGCGCGCCATGATGCGCGGTGTTGCCGTGCGCGCCGCCGCCGATGGCGTTGTGCTGGCCATCCGCGACGCCATGGCCGATATCGATTACAAATTGCTGAAGCCCGAAACCCTCAAGGGCCGGGAATGCGGCAACGCCGTCGTCATCCGCCACGACGCCAACTGGCGCACCCAATATTGCCATATGCGCTCGGCCAGCATCGCCGTGGCCAAGGGCCAGCGGATCAAGGCGGGCATGGCCATCGGGCTGGTCGGCCAATCGGGCAAATCCGAATTTCCGCATCTGCATTTCATGGTCTTTTTTAAAGGCCAGCCGGTCGATCCCTTTACCGGCGTCACGATCCGCGATGCCGCCAAGGTCAGCGGCAATATGTGGCGCGCCGATGCAAGGGCCAAGCTGCCATACCGGGAATCCAATATCTATCATGCCGGCTTTGCCGCCGAGACACCCAAATTTCAGGCCGCGCGGCGGGGCGATTACGCGCCCGCCCGCCTCCCGGCGCCGTTCAAAAACCTGTTCGTCTGGATGGATATATTCGGCGTCCACAACGGCGATCAGATTACCGTGCAATTGATCGGACCGGGGGGAAAGCAACTGGCGACGCGGCGCCTGAACATGAAACTGAAACGGCCGCGCGCCCGCCAGTTCCTGCATTTCGGCTTTAAAGCCCGCCACGGAAGCTGGCCGGCCGGCGCCTACCGCGGCGAGATTACCCTGACCCGGCCGGCGCCCGGCGGACCTAAAATCTTCCGCGCAACCCGGCGCGTCACCATTAATTAGATGCCAATAATTCTTCGAACAAGGTCTCGCGCTCGCCGATAAAATCGCGGGTCTCGAAGATCGCATCGCCGGCCTCCAGAATACGGGATTTGAGCTGGTGGCGATGGTCTTCTTCGCATGCCAGTTTGACGGCGATACGGGCATAATCAGCCTCGTCACCGGCAACCGTGTCCAGGATATCCATCTGGCGCAATAAGGCGTAGGAGAAACGGCCGCCGAAATAGGCGCCGGGCAAGGTCACCACCGGCTTGCCTTGGGCCAAAGCCTCGAAACTGGTGTTGCCGCCGGAAAACGGGAACGTGTCCAGCAACACATCGGCGGCGGCGATCAGGTGCGCAAACGCGGCGCCGCTTAAGCGGGGTAAGAAACGGATGCGCCGGGCTTCGGGGATGGTTTTCCGGAAACGGTTTTTGAGCGCCGCCGACCAGCTTTCCTGCTGGCCGTCGATGAACAAAATTTCAGCTTTAGGGTCCTGATCGAGGATTTGGGCAAAGGCGGCGTCCATTTTGGGATGCACCTTGAAGAGGCTCTGGGCGCAGAGATAGAGATGGGCATTGGCCGGCAATCCAAGTTCGTCCCGGGATTTCGGATTGCCCAGCAACCCCGGGCGGGCGTAACAGACATCCAGCCGCCCCGACAGGATCAAAGGTTCGCTGTAATAGGCCTGGGCGTCATCGGGCTCGGCCATTTTGTTGGAGAGGAAATAATCCATCTCCGGCAAGCCAGTTGTCACCGGATGGCCCCAGGTCACGCATTGCAGGGGCGCCAGCCGCGCAAAGCCCAGAAAATAGCTCATCGGCTCCATACCGATATCGGGGTAATAGAGGATATCCAGGCGGGCTTCGGCAATCGCGGCACGGGCGTCCGTCAGGTTGGCGGGAGCCTCGTGGACCGTGGCATTGAGGCCGGGCGCGGGCTCCGATCCGCCCAGCGCGAACACATGCACATCGAACGCCTCCCGGCTCAATCCGGCGATCAGCCGGTGATTGAGCTTGGCGATGGTATGACTGCCGAGATGGGCGGAGACGAAGCCGATTTTGGTTTTGCCGGCGCGCCGCGCTTTCGCCTCGCAATGGGGCGCGACATAGCGGAGCGTCGGGCAATTGCGGGCATAGAACGCCGCCAGGGCTTCTTGCAAGGGGCGGTCGTCGAGCCCGTGATAGACCGCCTGAAAATTGGTCATGCCGATTTCGCTCAACGGATCAACAATGGTAGCATCCAGATTTTCGAGGCGCGCGATGCCGGCCTCCATGCGCGCCCGCGCCGCATGCAGCATGTCCGCCGTCTCGGCGATATACGGGAGCGCCAGGGCGTCCAAGACGCTGAGTCCGGCGTCAACCGGCGCCGCCTCCAGCGCCGATTTCAAGACCGTTAGCGCGCCGCCATAATCGCCGAGACGAAGCCCGACGCGGGCTAGATTGGCGGCGATCACCGTATTGCCGGGCTCCGCCTGATGCGCGCGGATCAAATATTCTTGCGCCGCTTCATTGCGCCCCAGGGCCTGATTGGCCATGCCCATATTGTTGAGGGCAACCGCATCTTCGGGCGCCGCCGCCAGGGCGATGTCCAATATATCGATGGCCTCAAGGGGCCGTCCCAACTCGTTCAGGCAGGCGCCCAGATTGATGCGCCCGTCCAGATGGCCGGCGTCGATGTCGAGCAGGCGGCGGTAGGTTTCGGCGGCCCGCTGGCGCATCCCCCGGCGATGTTCGAGCCGCGCCAGGGCAAACAAGGCGGCGCTGTCGCCGGGCTCGCCCGCCAGGTGCGCCCGGTATTGGATTTCGGCTTGCCGCCCGTCGCCGGCCTGATCGTAGAGCACTGCCAGATTGAACGCGGCGCCGGCCAGGTTTGGCTCCAGCTCCAGCGCCTGGGCAATATGGCTGATCGCGGCGGCACTATCGCCATCGCTGTGCAGCAATTGGCCAAGCAGGTGCCAGGCCTCGGCATCGTCCGGCGCGGCATCGAGGGCGGCCTGATATTCGGCCTTGGCGGCCGCCAAGTTGCCATCCCGGTGATGGGCGGTGCCTTGGCGGATATGAAGTTTGGTATCGGCGGGCATGGTTCCCCATCATAATGCGATAATGCATAAAAAATCGATAAACGGGCCTAATGAGATGCTGGGAGTTGTTCTTGCCCTTGGGCTCAAGTAAATTCGTAGCGAATGATGTTCTTGATTTGATCAAGACAGACCCCGTTGTATCAGGGCTAAATGCGTGACCACTGCACAATCTGTAAAATCAGGCGCCACTGAAGAGGCGAAAGCCGGTTCCGGTTTGCGCGCCACCGTTCCCGCCGGCGACCGCACCTATGAGGGCGGCGGCCGCGCGCTGTGGCGCATCTGGCTGATGGCGCTCGGCTACCGGGTGCGCTTACCGGTCGCGGTCGTGGCGGTGATCGTCGCCGCCATCCTGCAATTGTTCATCCCGCTCTTTTTGGGGTCCGCCGTCGATAACGCCATGGGCCTGCTGGGCGGCTCCGAGGCGGCGCCGGGCGCGGTCAAGGACGCATTGCTGCTGGCGGCGCTGCTGGTTCTAGGAACCTCGATCCTGCGCGGTCTGTTTACGTTGCTGTTCAACTACCAAGGCGAGGCCATGGGCCAGTCCATCGCCTACCAATTGCGCCTCGCCTATTTCGATAAACTGCAGCGGCTTTCGTTCTCCTACCACGATCAGGTTCATTCCGGCGATCTGATGACCAGGGGCATGCTCGATATCGAAGGCGTGCGCCGCTTTATCGAGCACGGCATCATTCGCGTCATCCAGCTTGTGGTGCTGATCGGCGCCGGCGCCTGGCTGTATATGGGCTCGGATCCGCTGCTTGGGTTTTTGTGTTTGAGCTTCGTGCCGTTCGCGGTCTGGCGGGCCGGCGTGTTCCGGCTGCGCCTGCGCGCCTTGTGGAAAGTGTTGCAGGAGCGTTTGTCGGTGCTGACCCGGGTGATGGAGGAAAATCTGGGCGGCATCCGCGTGGTGCGCGCCTTCTCCGGCCAGGACTACGAGATGGAAAAGTTCGACGAGCGATCCGAGGCCACCTTGGAGATCGCCTTGCAGCGGGTGGCGGTGCGGTATTCGAACACCTCAGTTATGACCTATTCCTATTTTCTGGCCATGGGGCTGGTGCTTTGGGTGGGCGGCTTGCGGGTTATCGACGGCCTCATCACGATCGGCGAACTGACCCAGTTTCTGGCCTTCATGACGGTGCTGCAGATGCCCATCCGGCAGACCGGAATGGTCATCAACGGCATCGCGCGGGCTTCGGTTTCGGGGCTGCGTTTGTTCGAAATTCTGGATATGGAACCGGCGGTGATGGAAAAACCCGGCGTCGCCGAATTGAAAATCGGCGACGGCGCGCTCGAATTTCACGATGTGGGATTTTCCTATGGCGGTTTTCCCGGCGAGCACACGATATCGAATGTGTCCTTCAAGGTCGCCAAGGGCGAAACCTTAGGGATCGTCGGCCCGCCCGGCAGCGGCAAATCCACCATCGCCCATCTGATCCCCCGCTTTTATGACGTGACGGAAGGGTCCATCACCATCGATGGCCAGGATATCCGCGACATTACGTTGGATTCGCTGCGCACCCATGTGGGGCTTGTGCAGCAGGACACCTTCCTGTTCACCACCGAGATATCCAACAACGTTGCCTATGGCGAGCCTTGGGCGGACTCAGCGCGCATCGTGCGGGCCACCGATTCGGCGCAATTGCACGACTATATCGCCGGCCTGCCGGAAGATTACGAAACTATGGTCGGCGAGCGCGGCGTTTCGCTGTCGGGCGGCCAGCGCCAGCGCCTGTCCATCGCCCGCAGTGTGCTTTTGACGCCATCGATCATGGTGTTCGATGATTCCACCGCCGCCGTCGACGCGGCCACCGAGATGCGCATCCGCCAGGCCCTCAGGGATCTGACAGCCAACCGGGCGACGATCATTATTTCGCACCGGCTGGCCTCGCTGATGCACGCCGATCAGATCATCTTCCTGGATGGCGGCGCCATTATCGAGAGCGGCAGCCACGCAGAGCTGTTGGCAATGGATGGGCGCTACAAGGCGCTTTATGATTTGCAGATCGGCGCCGCCAGGGAGGGCGCTCATGCTTAATCCCTCCAGAGAAACCGCCCGCGTCGCCCGCGGCGGCGCATCGGGCCTGCGCGGAGAGGAGCTGTTCGGCAATGCCTTCGACGGCAAGGTGATGGGGCGCTTTCTGTATTTCGTTACGCCCTACCGGCGGGTGCTGATCGTCGCCGTTCTGGCAGTGTTGGCGTTCACCCTGACCCAGATCGCGGTGCCGCTGGTGATCCGCATTATCATCGATGACGCCCTGATCGGCGATGCCGCCAACCGCGATCTGCTGCAAATGGCGGCCATCGGGTTCTTTGGCGTGGTTACCATCAACTATGTTGCCAACTATATTCAATTGATCACGGTCGCCAAAACCGCCGAGCGTATTCTGATCGATATCAGGCGCGCCATGTATGCGCATCTGCAACGTGTGTCGCTGTCGTTCATGGATAAGACCGAGGTCGGGCGCCTGATGTCGCGGCTGCAGGGTGATGTGGGCTCGCTGCAGGAATTCCTCGAAACCTCGATCTTCGCCATCGGCGATATCGTGCTCCTTATCGGCATCGTCACGGTGATGGTCATTCTGGACTGGCAGTTGGGATTGCTGACCTTGTCGGTGGTGCCGATCCTTTTGGTCATCCGCGTTGTCTGGCTGCCGATCGCCAAGCGCGCCTTCATGCGGGCCCGGGAAACCTCGTCCATCGTCAATGGCGCGCTCGCCGAAAACATCAACGGCGTGCGCACGGTCCAGGGAATGACCCGCCAGCAAATCAACTACGACGCCTTCGAAGGCAAGGTGATGGACAACCTGTTGGCCCATTTGCGGGCCTCGCGGCTGGCCCAGATCATGGTGCCCACGGTCGATACCCTGACCGGCGGCGCCATGGCCATTGTCATCGTCATCGGCGGCAATCTGGTGCTCGAGCGCACCCTGGATGTGGGCGTGATGGTCGCCTTTCTGTTTTATATCCAGCGCTTTTTCGATCCTATCCGGTCGCTAACCATGCAATACAGCGTCATGCAGCGGGCCATGGCGTCGGGCCAGCGCATCTTCGAAGTGCTCGACGTCAAGGTCGAGGTCGAGGACAAGCCCGATGCGGCCAGCCTCGAGGATGCCGACGGCTCGGTGGAATTCAAAGATGTCACCTTCGGCTACGTCAAGGGCCAGGCGGTCTTAAAAAACATCAACTTCCGTATCGAGCAGGGTGAAACTATCGCCCTGGTGGGGCCGACCGGTTCGGGCAAAACCTCGACCACGGCTTTGCTGCACCGCTTCTATGACGTCTGGGAAGGAGAGATACTGGTCGGCGGCAAGGATGTGCGCGACGTCACCCAGGAATCCCTCGGCCAGCATGTGGCGATGGTGCTGCAGGAGCCGTTTCTGTTCACCGGCACGGTGTTTGAGAATATCCGCTACCGGGCGACCGACGTGGGCATGGAGCAGATCGTCGCCGCCGCCAAGGCGGTCGGCGCCCATGATTTCATCATGGCATTGCCGGGCGGCTACGATGCCATCCTTGGCCAGCGCGGCGGCAATCTTTCCATCGGCCAGCGCCAATTGATCAGTTTCGCCCGGGCCATCGTCGCCGACGCCAAGATCCTGGTCCTCGACGAGGCGACCGCCAACGTGGACAGCTTTACCGAGCGCGATATTCAGCAAGCCCTGGCGCGCACCCTCAAAGGGCGCACCGGCATCGTCATCGCCCACCGCTTGGCGACGGTGCGCCATGCGGACCGGATCATTGTCCTGCAGGACGGCGCGATCACCGAGACCGGCACCCACGAAGAGCTGCTTGACCTCGGCGGGCTTTATCACCGGCTGCACGCAATGAACTATGCCTCTTTCGACGATGTGAACGAAGGCAAGGCCGCCGCCGCGTCGGTGGCCCTCGGAGAATAACCATGGACAGCAACGCCGACGACGGCAATTACCTGCGCCGCAATATGCAAAATCGGACGTTCTTTAACCCCACCACCATTCCGGCCCATGAGCGCGGCAAGCCTATCATCCGCATGGATTTGAACGAATGCCCCTATCCGCCGTCGCCGAAAGCGATTGCCGCCATGCAGGCCCACGCCGATAAGCTGAACCGCTATCCGGACGGCACCTGCCCCCAATTGACCGAGCGATTGGCGGCCATGACCGGCGTTGCGGCGCGGCAAATCTGTTGGGGATCGGGCTCGACGCAGCTCTTGAAAAGCATCATGGAAATGGTCATCGCGCCGGGCGATCATCTGGTGTCACCGAGCCTTCTTTGGCACCGCTTCCACGGCGTCTACGAGACCCTCGACGCCGAGGTGACCATGGTACCCAACTTAGCCGATGGCCATATCGATATCGACGGGCTGATGGGCGCCATCGGCAACAAGACGCGGCTCGCGGTTTTGCTGACGCCGAACAATCCCACCGGGCTGATGCTGGACGCCGACCAGATCCGCCATGTCTGCGTAACGACGCCCGAGAACGTGCTTTTGTTCATCGACGAGGCCTACCACGAATTTGCCGTCCATGCCGGCGGCGCCGATGCCTTGGAAATCGCCCAAGACCGGAAGGGGCCTTGGGTGGTATCACGCACCTTCTCCAAGGCCTATGCCCTGGCCGGCGCGCGCCTCGGCTATGCCTATTGCTCGTCCGAGGAATTGGCCAACGCCTTGCGCCTGATCACCTCCACCTTCAACATTTCGGCGTTTGCCGAAATTGGCGCGCTGGCCGCTCTTGATGACGCCGAATACAAAGATTTCATCATGGACAGCAACGCCACCGAGCGTCAGCGCATCATCGATGGCTTAAAAGAACTGGGCTGCAAGCCGATGCAATCGGTGACCAATTTCGTGGCTGCCGAGACCGGCGCGCCCGGCGAGAAGGTGGTGGCCGCCATGCGCGCCCGGGGTATCCGCATCGGGCGTCTGGCCGATTCCGGGTTCGAGACTTATGTGCGCATCTCCATGGGCCAGCCAAACGATACGGTTGCCTGCCTTGGCGCCCTCAAAGAGGTGCTGGAGGAATTGCGGAACTAGTCCCGATACGGCAAATCCCCGCCCATTGGGCGGGGATCTGTTTGTTGCTGTCCTCGGATCTTCTTTATGGCTATGCCTGGACCCGGCTGCGCCTTGGCGGCGGCGGCGGGCATTTAAAGATCAGATCGCAATTCCTGTCTGGCGCCAGGTCGATGTGCTTTTGCAATCGGGGCAAACGCGTTCCCCGGTATGGTTCGACATAAATTCGTCGAGACACATCACACATTTGCGCATTTTCGGCTGAAGGTTTTCAGCTTGCGGCTTTTTATTCATTTCAGAACGAGAGGCCATTGTTTACCTCCTAACTCCCTCGGGTCCGTAACACTTTCCCATTTCTTGTTCGGCGATTATTCAGTCGCAATAACTCGCTCCTGCCCATTGTCACCCGTGGCCGGGCGACATGGGTTTGTCACCGTTATCTGAAAACGAGAAGCGTTATATAGTCGGAATCCGATTCAAATTACCTCTGCAAAATTTGCATAGCTGCTATGTGATAATAGCTATTCCTATGGGATACCCGCATGATTCTACGGTTTTCCAGGGGGTAGGGGTGGCCAATGCCGGTCTCGGGCCTGGCGAAAATTGCCGCTACATGTCTTCCAGGACGATCTCGAGCCCCTCGATGGTATCGGCAAAAGCGCCCAATTGGTGGTCCTGGACGCCCAGGAATATGGGCTCGGAGTTGCCCCGGTAGATGTTGATTTTGGCGTTATAGGCGTGCCGGGTGAGCCCGTGCTTGTCGGTAATCAGATATTTTTTGACGGTGTAGCTGTCGTCGTCGGCGTGCTCGCCGGTGAGGTAGCATTTGATCGCCTCCACCGGCTCGCCCGACAGCACCAGCCCTTCCAGGCTGGAGAGGGTTTCCTGGGTGCGCTCGATAAAATCGACGGTATCGACGCGCATCGCGGTTTCGCCGCCGGCGCCCGGCATGGGCACGTCGAAATCGCCGACCACCACCTGGCCGGGCACGGTGCGCTCGATCAGGCGCGCCAATTCGATGGTCACGTCGCCGACGATATAGCTGTAGATGGTCGGGTTGAGGCCCTCGGACTGGTAAAACTCATAATGGCCGCCGACGTGAAAGGCGGCGCGCAACAGCGGCGTGACGTTGCCCGACGATTTGGCGCGCGCGATGGCGTTGTCGGCGAGCACCAGATGCATGAAGTGGTAGAGATTGATATTCGCCTGGATCGAGCGGTCCCGGTTCCAGATGTAAAAGCCGTCGCCGGTGGTGGTGCGGGCGAAGCTGATATCGATTTTTTTGGACAGCATCTTGGAATGGGCGGCGTTCACCGAATAGGACAGGCTGTTAAGCTGGGTCACCTGTTCCAACGGCGAAAACAGGGAAAAGCCGACAATATCGAACAGGGTGACGGCGCGGTCGCCCACATAGGTGATGCCATAGCGTTTGACGATTTCGCTGATCTCAACCGCCGCCTGGCTCACATCGGCGTCCAGTTTCACAAATGTCGGTGGAAAGCCAAGCGCCTCGCAGCGGCTGTGCATGATCTCAGGCGTTAGCTGTTTATCGCCGCCCAGCAGATCCTGGATGAAGGCGTGCGGATTGCCGGCGGCGCGGTCGCTACGCTCTTGGGCCGGATCGAGCCCGCCGGCGATGACGTAGTGGGGCACGACAAGCAATTCCACCCCATCCGCGGTCGGGCACCAGCCGAGCACCAGATTGCGCCCAAGGTTCCACAGATCGTGCAGGTCTGCTTCAAACGCAGCCTTGAAATCGCCGCCGGGCAGGGCGCGTTCGGCTTGGCCCGCCGATGCATCCGCCGGATTTGACGTTTCGCCCAATCGCCTGATTGGTCCGGACACGGTCTCACTCCCTTGTTGACGAGGCCATTGCATCATGTAGATGGCCCTTGCGACAAGAGATTTCCACAGTTTTGCAATTGGCATTGAAAATTCGGACATGGCGGCGACGGTGGTGCGGGTGGAGAGACTCGAACTCTCACTCTGTCGCCAGAACGGGATTTTGAATCCCGCGCGTCTACCAGTTCCGCCACACCCGCTGAGCCATGCCGTCACAAGGGCCGGGATCATAACGGGCGGAAGCAGTGGGTCAACCCGGCCATGGGGCGTGGCTGCCCGTCAATTGCCCCGTTAATTGCCAAGCATCGGCGAACCGGGTAACAAAGCCGCGTCGCCGCCGGAACCGACATTATAAAGGATAACAACGGAAACATGTTGCGCCGCCTCTACGACTGGACACTCGAACTATCCGCCCATCGCCATGCGATCTGGCTATTGGGCCTCGTCGCCTTCGTTGAGAGCTCGGTGTTTCCGATTCCGCCCGACATCATGCTGATCCCGATGGTGTTGGCCGCCCGTGATCGGGCCTGGCTGACCGCCTTGGTGGCCACCGCATCCTCGGTCGCCGGCGGTATGCTCGGCTATGCCATCGGCGCCTTTTTCTTCGATGCCGTCGGCCAGCCGGTGCTGGATTTCTATCACTATGGGCCGCGCTTCGATGAATTTCGGAGCGCCTATAACGCTTGGGGGCCCTGGGCCGTGTTTACCGCCGGCGTCACCCCGTTTCCCTATAAAATCATCACCATTTTGAGCGGCGTGACCGGGCTCGATCCGGTTGTGTTTACGGTGTCTTCGGTGGCCGCCCGGGGCTTGCGCTTTTTCCTGGTGGCGTTGTTGTTGTGGAAATTCGGCGCCCCCATCCGCCATTTTATCGAGGCGCGCCTCGGCCTGCTGTTCACCCTGTTCGTGGTCCTTCTGATCGGCGGTTTTCTTGCCGTCGGATTGATCCTATAAACGCGCCATGATCCGATTGACGCCGCGCCTGATGCTGGCCGGATTGCTGGCGGCGGGCACCGGTCCCCTTATCATCGCCCTCGGCGCCCAATATCTGGGCGGGCTGGAGCCGTGCGTGCTTTGCCAATATCAGCGCATTCCCTATTGGACGGTGATGGCCTTGGGCCTGACCGGTCTGTTGGTTGGGCCCGCCGACAGGCGCGGCATATTCCTAGTGGCCGCGGTTGTGCTGGCGGCCGGCGCGGCTTTGGCGTTTTATCATTATGGAGTGGAGCAGCACTGGTGGGTCTCGGCGGCCAAGTGCGGCGCCGGCGCTTCGCAAACCAACAGCTTCGAAGCCTTCCGCGCAACCGCGCTGACGCCGCTGACAAAGTCCTGTGACCAGATCGATTGGACCCTGTTCGGGCATTCAATCACGGTTTACAATGCGGCCCTGTCGCTGGCCCTGGCGGGCGCGGCGGGCTTTGCCGCCAGCCGTTTCAAAGCCGGCGCGATTTGAGGAAGCAATGGCCAAAACCCATAACCGCCTCGGCCCCTTGCCCGGCGATCCCACCAAGGCCGAAATGGTCGAACGCATGATCCGCGTCGATCAGGCCGGCGAGTTTGGCGCCAAGCGCATCTATGCCGGTCAGATCGCGGTGCTCGGCGAGACCGAGGATGGCCCCCTGTTGCGCGAAATGGCGGCCACCGAAGAGCGCCATCTGGACCGCTTCAACCAAATGCTGGCCGAGCGGCGCGTCCGCCCGACGGTCTTAAGCCCGCTTTGGCATGTTGCCGGTTTTGCCCTTGGCGCCGGAACGGCGTTGTTGGGGCGCGAAGCGGCGATGGCCTGCACGGTCGCCGTCGAAGAAGTGATCGAAGAGCATTACCAGCGGCAATCGGACGCCCTCGGCGATACCGAGCCCGAATTGAAGGGCATGATTGATGAGTTCCGCGCCGACGAGATCGGCCACAAGGAAAGCGCGCTAGGCGCCGGCGCCGAAAACGCAACCGGGTATCCTTTATTGTCGGCGGCGGTAAAGACCGGCTCGCGCCTGGCGATTTGGCTGTCCGAGCGGGTCTGAGGCGGTTGCGCAACCTCACGCCAGTTGCCGGCGCCGCCCTTTGGATGACCGGCGCGCTTTTGTCCTTTGCCGCCATGGCCATCGCCGGGCGCGAATTGTCGGGCACCATGGGCACGTTCCAAATTTTGTCTCTGCGTTCGGGGGTGTCGCTGGTGATCGTCGTTGCCATGCTCCCCTGGCTGGGCATGGGCGCCATCCGGACCAGCCATATGGGGTTGCACCTGTTCCGCAATCTGGTTCACTTCGGCGCCCAGTTCGGCTGGTTCTTAGGCATCGCTCTGTTGCCGCTGGCGACGGTGTTCTCGCTGGAATTCACGATCCCCATCTGGAGCGCCGCCCTGGCGGTATTTTTTCTCGGCGAAAAGCTGAACCGGGGCCGCATCATCGCCATCGTGTTTGGATTTGGCGGCGTTCTGATCATCCTCCGGCCCGGCTCCGAGGCCATCGATGTGGGCTCCCTGGCGGTCCTCGGCGCCGCCTTCGGCTATGCGGTCGCCTATATTGTTGTCAAGAAATTGACCGCTTGGGACAAGCCTTTTGTCATTATTTTTTATATGAACCTGATCCAGCTTCCGCTCGGGCTGGCGCCGGCACTATTTGATTGGGTAGCCCCGGTGGCCGCCGATATTCCGTGGATATTGCTGGTCGGGGTGACCGGGCTGACCGCCCATTATTCGGTTACCAAGGCCTTCATGCTGGCCGACGCGACGTTGATTTTGCCGATCGATTTCCTGCGCCTGCCGCTGATCGCGGTGGTCGGCTTTTTGTTCTATTCAGAAGGCGTGGACCTGGCCCTGTTCGTGGGTGCCATCGTCATATTCGCGGGCAACTATTACAATATTCGATTGGAATCGCGGCGCGCGGCGGATTGACGCGCGGCGGTACCAGAATTCAGGCAACGCCCTGTTCGGCGGCTACCGGGAGGTGGCGATGGCGTTGCCGGAGGCCGTGGCCAGCCCGTCCATAACCCGGCCGGTGGTCAACAGCTCGGGCAGCACCAAGCCGTCTTCCTTGCCGGGCCCATAGATGGCGTTGAACGGGATTCCGAAGCGCCCAAAGCTTTTCAGGTACGCCGTGATCTTCGCATCGGGGTGGGTCCAGTCGCCCTGCATGGCGACCACCTGATCGCCGGACAAAAGCTGGAACACCTTGCCCCGGTTCAAGACGGCGGCCTTGTTGACCAGGCAGGTAATGCACCATTCCGCGGTCACATCGACGAACACGGTTTTGCCCTCGGCCACCAGACGCGGGATCGATGCGGGATCGAACGCTACCCAATGGGAATTGCTTTTGGAAACCGCTTGCGCATCGGGCACCGGCGCATATTGATAAGGGGCCGCGAAGGCGCCGAGGATAACAACCACAAGTCCCGCCGATGCGGCGCGGCTCCAAAACCCCTGGCCGCGCTGCTGGCCGACCAGCAATAATGCGACAGCGAGCATCAGCACACCGACGATGATCGCCGCCGTAATGCCGGTCTGCACCGCCAATACCGACAACAGCCAAAGCGCCGTCAGGGCGAGCAAGCCGCCCAGCACCTGCTTCATGCGGATCATCCAGTTGCCCGGTTTCGGCATCATCGCGGCCAGACCCGGCGCCGCCGCGACCGAAATAAAGGGCAAGGCCATGCCGACGCCAAGGGCGGCAAAAATCAGGAAGATATCGATGGTCCGCCCGGCCAGCGCAAAGCCGACGGCGGTGCCCAGGAACGGCGCCGAACAGGGCGTCGCCAGCACCGTGGCGAAGGCGCCGGTGCCGAAGTTGCCGGCAAAGCTTTGGTGGTCCGCCGGTTTGCCGCCGCCGCCGGCCAGATCGCCGACAAAGGATGGCAGGCGCAATTCGAACAGTCCCCAGAGGTTATAGGCGAACAATGAGACAATCACCGTTAGTGCGACAATGAACCAGGGGTGCTGAAACTGGATGCCCCAGCCAACCGCGGAGCCCGCCGCTTTGAGCCCGGCGAGGCCGCCGGCGATGACCAGGAACGAAAATATTATGCCCAGCGAAGAGGCGATAAAGCTTTTGCGGATGACGCGCTTTTCGGCGCCGCCGTGGGCGGCAAAGGACAGAATTTTAAGCGAGATCACCGGCAACACGCAGGGCATCAGGTTGAGGATCAGCCCGCCAACCAGCGCCAGCGCCAGGATCAGCGGCAGCGACAAAGGCAGCGCCCCGCCCGCCGGCGCACTTGCGGCGGCGCCCTGGGTGAGCCTGAGGGTGCGCTCCGCCGAGCGCTTGCCGTCGGTCAGGGTCAGGCGGATGTCGGTCTTCAAAATCTTGGTGTCTTCTTCCAAAGTCACCGGAACCCGTAACGTCGCTTGTCTGCCGCCGTTTGAGAGGGTCACGGCGGGCACCGAGAAAAAGGCCAGTTCCGGGCCTTCGATAAACACATCGGGTTTCGTGAACGGCACCTGGCTGGTGGCCGTCACGCGGACGAAACCTTTGCGGATATCTTTTTCCACCTGGCGCGCATCGCCGGCCATTTCGATTGTGTCGATGGCGAGGCCGTGCCTGGCGCCATTGCCGGGCACCAGATTGGCGAATTGGTCGATCAGCTGGAAGTGTGGGCTGGCATTGCCGTTGCCTTGGCCAACATCCAGCGCGAGATCGGCGGTATAGGGAATGCAGATATCGTCGCAGGTCAGGTAATTGAGCTTGGCGCGCAAATGCAACGGCGCGCCGGCCTCCTTGACGCTGGCGGTTATGGGAAAAACCACTTCCTTTTTGTAACCCATGGTCTGAAAGCCGAGGACCTCGAACCGGGTCGGCGCCGGCCAGCCGAAATCGGCGCTTTTCAGATTCTCCGAGCCTTTCCAGTCCAGGCTCGGCGGGAAACCCGCATCGCCGGGTTTGCGCCAATAGATCTTCCAGCCCTTCTTGAGCTTGAATTGCAGGCCGAGGCGGACGGTCTCACCGTTGCCCGCCTTATCGACAGCCGAGACCAGGCGCACCTGGGTCTGCGCGGTCTTGATCCATGGCGAGGCGGCGGCCTCCGGCGATTGGGCGTACCCTGGCGCAGCCGCCGATAAGCCGCCGATCGCCAATATGGCGCTGGCTCCGATTTGAATAAGGCGAGATTTATTGTTCATGTTTGATCCTGTACGCACAAAAATTCGGCACCGCAATTGGCCGATATATGCTGGATAATATACCGGATTGCATTTCATATATAGAATGGCCGGCGCCAAATGGAACCTCGTTGGCCCCAAATCACGTGATCTTTACCATTTGTGCGCGAGGTGATAGTCCCCGGGAGACCCTGGGCGGCTTCGGCGGCTCTTCACAACCGGTGGCGCTTGTGCCAGAATAGCGGCGCTTAAATTCCAGTTCATACGGTGAAGTTTGTATGCCCAACGATGCCCAATCCGATCTATATCTCGCCGGCCAGTTGCTGATCGCCATGCCCGGCGTGCGCGACGAGCGTTTTGCCCGTTCGGTGATCTATATGTGCGCCCACTCCGAAGAAGGGGCCATGGGATTGGTGCTCAATCAGGTGCTTGAATCCCTGACCTTCGCGGAACTGTTGAGCCAGCTCGGCATCAAAGATGAAAGCCCGGAATTCGAAATTCCGGTGCATTTCGGCGGCCCGGTGGAAGCCGGCCGGGGGTTCGTGCTGCACACCACCGATTTCAACCAGGATGCCACGTTGGAGGTGGATGGCGAGATTGCGCTGACCGCCACCATCGATATTCTGAAAGCCATGTCGCGCGGCCGCGGGCCCCGGCGGCATCTGTTGGCGCTCGGTTATGCCGGCTGGGGGCCGGGCCAGCTGGATCAGGAAATTCACCAGAACGGCTGGCTGCAGGCGCCGGCTGATTCGGAAATCATTTTCGATACCGATCTGGAAAGCAAATGGGACCGCTCGGTCGGCGTCATCGGCGTCGATCCGCGCATGCTCTCCGACGAAGCCGGGCACGCCTGAATAGCCTGGCTTTGCGGCCGCTCCAAGCGCATCAATTATAAACAATGACAGCAACCCGGGCGTTCGGCGGCATCGGTCAGGCCTTTCAAAGCCGCAATTACCGCATTTACTGGTGGGGGCATCTGAACCTGACCCTCGGTGCCTGGGTGTACCGCATCGCGGTTGCCTGGATTACTTGGGAGCTGACCAAATCCACCGCCTGGCTGGGCGTCATGGCGGCGGGAACCATGATCCCGGTATTGCTGCTCTCGCCCCTGGGCGGCGTCACCGCAGACCGCTTCGGCCACCGCGCCCAACTGATGGCGGCGATCCTGGTGCATGCCATCGGCGGCGGCGCCATCGTCGCGCTGATGGCGGCGGGCGCCTTGACCATCAAGCTATTATTTGCGCTGACCCTGGTCCAAGGGCTGGCGCGCGCCTTTTCGATCCCGTCCCGCAATGCGCTGGTGCCGCTTCTGGTGCCGCGCCCAATTTTGCCATCGGCCATCGGTGTCGGCAGTGCCACCTATCACGGCGCCAATTTTACCGGCCCGGCCCTTGGCGGCGCCCTGATCGCGTTGCTCGGGCCTGGTTACGCGATCATGTATTACACGTTAGGAGCCGTGGTGGCCGCCGTTTCGCTGCTCTACCTCACCATTGAGCCGCCGCCGTTGCGCGCCCGGCGGCGGTCCAGCCTGAGCAATGATTTCATGGTCGGTTTCCGCTACACATTGCGCCACCGGGGCATCCGCATGACCATATTGATGGTGGCGCTGATCGCGCTGTTTATTCAGCCCTATCTGGAGATGCTGGCCGGCGTCGCCGAGCTGGTGCATGGCATGGGCAAAGACGGCCTCGCGTTGCTGGCCACCGCGTCCGGCGCCGGCGCCATGTCGGGCGGATTGTGGATCGCGTGGCGCGGCCGCACCCAAGGTTTGGTGCGCATTCAGATCACCGCCATATTCTCTGCCCTTTGCACGATGATCATCTTCGCCCTCTCGGACATCCTGTGGCTGGACCTGATTGCCCTGTTTTTCACCGGCGGCGGATTGGTGGTGGCCGGCACTTGTGCTTCCAGCCTGATCCAGACGGCGGTCGATCCAGCGCTTCGCGGCCGCGTGATGTCCCTGGATTCCACCGTCAATCACGGCGTGCCGGCGGTTGGCGCGTTGGCTGTCGGCTGGGCCGGCACCCATTTCGGCGTGCAGTTGCCGCTGGCCTTCGCCGGCGCCGCCGGATTGGTGCTGCTCGCCTTGAGCGCCCGGCGCATGTTCGCCTGCCGCACCGAACTGGAAGACGGCTTCTCCGGGCCGTAATCGCCGCCGGTCCGGTTTTCTATTTTGCCAGGCACTGCAATCGGCTATAGTCTTCTTTAAGCAATCAATACCGGCGCTATCCGGAATGCATTCTTTAATCAGAAATGGGAGGATATCATCATGCAGAAGTTATCATTTGTTGCCGCGGTGGCGGCTGGCGCCGGGTTGTTGTTTGCGGCCAATGCCGGGCCGGCGCAATCGGCGGAGCTTAAAGTCGGCACCTTTGCCTCGGCCAAGTCGTTCACCGTGAAGGATATGTATATCCCGTGGATCGCCAAGGTCGAAAAGGAAGCGGGCGGCGCCGTCACGTTCAAGCAATTCTGGGGCGGCGCGCTGATCCGCAGCCCGCGCAAGCAATATGAAGGCCTGTTGAACGGCATCCAGGACGCTTCGCCGTTGCTGCCCTCCTATACCCACAAGCTGTTTCCCGATTTCTCCTTCAACGCGCTGCCGTTTTTGTTTCGCGACGGTGAAGAAGCCTCCAACGTCGGCTGGAAAATGTATGAGGCGGGGCACCTGCGCGGCCTTGAAAAAGTCTATATTGCCGGCATCTGGACCAACGACAATGGCGGCATGCACTTCAACAAGAAGCTGAATGCCATCTCCGAGATCAAGGGTCTTAAAATGCGCGCCGCCGGGCCGGCGGAAGCCGCCGTCATTAAAGTCATGGGCGGCGTGCCGGTGGGTATGAGCATCACCCAGGTGGCGCAATCGCTGCACCGGGGCGTTATCACGGGCACATTCAACGGCTGGTCGGCGCTGAGAAGTTTCCGCATCACGCCGCTGATCACCACCCATATGGATGCGCCGTTTGGCGTTCGCGGCTTCTTCTTCGGCATCAAAAAAACCAAGTTTGACGGCCTGCCCGCCAAGGCGAAAAGCGCCATCCGGGCCAATTCCGGCCTCAAGACCAGCCGCATGTGGGGCCGCATGAACGAAAACCGGGGACAAAAGTTCCGCAAAGCGGCTGGTATGGATGCCAAGCGCAACGTGCTTTCGGTTCCGGGCGCCGAGCAAGCGGCGTTCGCCAAGAAGTTCCAGTTCCTGCACGATGAATGGATCAAGGGCCGCCCGGACGGCGCCAAAAAGTATCAGGCCGCCAAAAAGTTCATCGCCGATTACCGTAACGGTAGTTAGCCACTGGGTCTGCCGGCGGGAACCGGTAAATGCCCGAACCGTTTGATGCCCGGCGGCACCTAGACCGCTGGACCAACTGGATCGCGCTCGTCGGCGCCGGCGGTATTATGCTGCTGGCGAGCGCGGTCGTGGTTGACGTGTTTATGCGCGTCGCCTTCAACGCGCCGATCCTCGGCGTCGACGATCTGGCCAAATTGATCCTGGCGGTGATCGTCTCCAGCTTTTTCCCGGTTGGCTTGGCCGGCGGTCATTTCGTCACCATTCGCTTCCTTGGCAAGTTCATAGGTTCCAGGGGCGGCGCCTGGCTCGAAGTGGCCGGCGGGCTCGGCACCTTGCTCGTGTTCACATTGCTGGCCTGGCAGTTCTTCCGCTTCACCCTGTTCGACATCACCCTGACCGGATTGGGAACCGTGGTTCTGGAATTGCCGCAGGCGCCCTGGTGGTGGACGGTGACGCTGATCATCTTCGCTTGCGTTCCGATCCAGTTTATCGTCCTGGTCGATGCGGTGCTGCGCGCCGTCCAGGGGCGCCCGCCGGCCTACGAAACCAGAGAAGACAGCGAGGCAACCACCGGCGGCTAGGGGCGGGCGATGCCCTAACTTTAAGCGCCTAATTGGAATAAACAGATGGATCCAATCGTAATCGCCACTCTCGGGATCGTCGGCATGTTTGTGCTGATCATCCTGCATTTTCCCATCGGGATTGCCATGGCGATCGCCGGCTTTGCCGGTATTACGGCGATGACCGGAATGGATGTTGCCTTCCGCTCCTTCGCCACCTTGCCGACCCAGGTGCTGGTCACCCAGGAGCTGGGCGCCATCCCCATGTTCCTGTTGATGGGCAGTTTTGCCGCCGCCGCCGGCCTATCGACCGATCTGTACCGCCTGTTTCACGCCTTCGTCGGCCATTACCGGGGCGGGCTTGCGGTCGCCACCATCGGCGGCTGCGGCGGCTTCGGCGCGGTCTGCGGCTCGTCGCTGGCGACCGCGTCCACATTCATGCGCATCGCCATGCCGGAAATGCTGGCCCGCAATTACCGGCCATCGCTGGCGGCGGGCTGTATCGCGGCGGGCGGCACCCTCGGCATCCTGATCCCGCCTTCGAACCTGATGCTGCTCTACGGCGTGCTGACCGAGCAGTTCGTGATCGCGCTGTTTACCGCCGCCGTGGTGCCCGGGCTGATCTGTCTGGTTATCTATTTCATCACCATCGGCACCTATGTGCGCATCAGCCCCGAGGCCGGACCGCGGGGCCCGCGCATGCCTTGGGCCGAGCGCCGCCGCGTGGTCAAGGATTGCTGGGGCGTGGTGACCCTGGCAGTGATAGTGTCGGGTGGCATCTATGGCGGGCTGTTCACGATTTTGGAGGCGGCCGCCGTGGGCTGCATTTTCGCCGCCGCGTTCGCCGTGTACCGGGGCCGCATGAGCATGGAAATTCTGTGGAAGGTGTTGTCGGAAACGGCGGCCACCACCGGGCTGATCTACATCATCATCTTCGGCGCCACCATCTTCACGGTGTTTATTTCCCTCACGCAAATGCCGGAAATTCTGGTGAATGCGATCAAGGCGGCCGATATCGCGCCGGGCATGGTTATCTTTCTGCTTCTGGTCATGTATATCGTGCTCGGCTCCATCTTTGAGACCGTCGCCGCCATGATCATCACCCTGCCGGTGGTGTTTCCCCTGGTCGTCGGGCTCGGCTTCGATCCGATCTGGTGGGGCATCATCAACATCATGGTGATTGAAATCGGCCAGACCACGCCGCCCATCGGCATCATCCCGTTTGTGCTGCACGGCATGCGCCCGGACATCGCGCTGAAAACCATCTTCACCGGCATCATTCCGTTCTTTTTCGCCGACCTGACGCGGCTCGGCATTATCGCGGTGTTCCCGCAACTGGCCCTCTGGCTGCCCGATAAGCTGGGCATGCTGCTCGGCAATTAAGCCGGGCAGTCAGGCCGGGGCCGGCATTTTTAATTCCCAAAAACCAAAGGTTTTGTTTGGGCCATTAGTCTATTTATCCCGCGTCCAGCCAGGCCTTGGATTCGGCCAGCAGCGCCGCCTCTTCGGGACTGTTCACGGTGATGATATGTTTCGATGGTGGAATGCCGTTCTTGGCCAGCCGCCAGCTCAGGAAGCGCACCTCTGGCGGAAACCCGGCGAAGGCGTCCCGATCGAAATAGCCATCCGGTATGGCCTCCCCATGGACCGCGTCCAGCCGGTCTTTCTCATAGACCATGGTGCGCCGGAACAGGCGCCAAATGCCGTCGCCCCGGCGCTCCACCAGATCAAAGAACTGGCCCCAGAATTCCCAATCGAATTCGAGCCCGTCGACGATCACCCTGGCGCAGTGATTGACGTGGGTCTGGCAGAAAGCGCGGCCGCCGTTCAGCAATGTGTTGGGCGTAGCCATGATATGTTTGGCATGCTCGCCCTTGCCGAACTCGGACAGGCGCTCGGCGGATTTGTCGACAAATTCATGGCCGGAGCCGGTGATCCAGGCGATCTGGATGGTGCCGTCGCCATGGAAGCAGTCCCGCAGCACGTCCCAATCGCCCCGGTCCCGCGCCTGGCCCCAGCGCATGATCAAATTGGTGATTTCCTGGGCGTCCACCGCCGCCATCAGGCGCGCGTCATCCATGCTGCATTCCTTGCCCTAAAAGTACCGGCGCTGAACGGCAAGCTTACGGTCTTCTGCCCACATGTCAATTTGACCGGGGCGCCCGGCGCCTGTATATGGCAAGCCTCGCCTGTGGAGCAGCACCATTTTCTTAAACCCAAATTTTCTCGGCGTTCCCGATGTCGGCGTCTGGCTCTTCGCCGGGTTGATGCTGGTCTCATTGGCGACCACCATCCTCGGCACCCTGGCCGGCACCGGCGGCGGCCTGGTCTTGCTGGCGACCATGGCCATGGTGTTCCCGCCGGCCATATTGGTGCCGGTGCACACCGTGGTCCAGTTGGCAGTGGGGACCAGCCGGGCGATAATCATGTGGCGCTATATTTTGCGGGCAACAGTGCTGCCGTTTCTGATCGGGGCTGCCATCGGGGCTGGCTTGGGCGCGCAGATATTCATCTCGCTGCCCACCGGGCTTTTGCAAGGCGCCATCGGCATTTTCATATTGCTGCTGGTCTGGCTGCCGAGGTTCACGCGGCTAGGCCCGGAAAAACACCGTTTCGCGGCGCTTGGATTTGTCGCCACGTTTCTTGGCATGTTTGTCAGCGCGACGGGCACGCTGGTCGCCCCGTTCGTTGCCAGCGCCAGCCCCGACCGGCGCAACCATTCGGCGACGCTGAGCGTGCTGATGGCCAGCGTCCATACCATGAAGCTGATTGCCTTCGGCCTTTTGGGTGTTGGCGTCGCCGCCTATACGCCGCTGATCGTCGGTATGATCGGGACCGCAATTTTGGGAAGCTGGGCCGGTCTTAAATTGTTGCACCGCATGTCGGAACGGCTGTTTCGGATAATATTCCAGGTGCTGGTGACTTGCCTGGCGGTTCGTCTTCTGTGGGTCGGCGCGGTGGAAACCGGAATTTTTTAGCGCGCGGCGAGGCGGGCGGCGATGCTGTCCAACGCTTCGATATTGCTGCCGTCCGGTCCTATGCACGCGAATGTGGGTTTGGCGGCGGCCACCCGCCGGGCGGCGCGCAGCACGTCCTCCGGCCCGACGGCTTCGATCTTGGCAATGACTTCCTCGGTCGGGATGATGCGCCCGAACACCTGCAACTGGCGCGCCGCCTGTTCGCAGCGGGCCGAGGTGCTTTCCAGCCCCATCAGCGTATTGGCCTTCAATTGGGCCCGCGCCCGCGCCACTTCGCTTTCCTCCACCGCATCGCAGGCGCGCATTAATTCGTCGCAGATCAACGGCGCCAGCTCGGCCGCCTCGGCGCGCCCGGTGCCGGCATAGATGCCGAACAGACCGCCATCGTCGTAGCTGGTGGAAAAGCTGTAGATGTTATAGACCAGCCCGCGCTTTTCCCTTGCTTCTTGAAATAGCCGCGACGACATGCCGCCGCCGAACAGGGTCGAAAATACCGCCAAGGCATAATGGTCGGGATCATCGTGGCTGAGGCCTTCCAGCCCCAGGACCAGATGCACCTGTTCCAAATCCCTGGTTTCGCGGTATTCGCCGCCCATATAGCTAAGTGGCTCGGGCGCGCCGCCGGGGTTCTGTGCCAAGCCGGTGAACGCCACTTCGGCGGCCTCGGCAAAGGCGTCATGGTCCAGCTTGCCGGCGGCGGCGAGGACGATACGCCCGGCCGAATATTCCTTGCGCATATAATCCATGATCGTTTGCCGCGCCATGCCCTCGACCAATTCCGCCGATCCCAGGACCGGGCGGCCGACCGGCTGATCGGGGAAGGCGGCTTCCTGGAAATGGTCGAATATGATGTCGTCGGGGGTGTCGGCGGCCTGATGGATTTCCTGGATGATGACGGCGCGCTCGCGCTTCAATTCCTGCTCATCGAAGGTGGAGTTCTGCAAAATATCGGCGATGATATCCACCGCCAGGGGCAGGTCATCGGCCAATATTTTGGCGAAATAGGCGGTGTTTTCGCGCCCCGTATAGGCGTTCAAATGGCCGCCCACATCTTCGATCTCCTCGACAATGGCCTGCGCCGAGCGGCGCTCGGTGCCCTTGAAGGCCATATGTTCGAGCAAATGCGATATGCCGTTCTGTTCCTTGGCCTCGTGGCGGGTGCCGACCGCGACCCAGGCGCCCACCGATACGGTCTCGACGGCGGCCATGGTATCGGTGACCACGCGCATGCCATTGCCAAGGGTGCTGACACGGATGCTCATGCAGCCCCCCCGGCGGCCAGCTGGCTGTCCAGATAGGCTGCAATGCGCTCGATATTATTGGGTAGTGTCGCAAACCGTTCGGGCCGCTCAAACAGATCGGCGAGCCGGGGCGGCAACTTGGGGTGAATGCCGGTGGATTCTTCTACGGCTTCGGGAAATTTGGCCGGATGCGCGGTGGCCATGGCGATAATCGCCGTGCCGGCGGGCAAATCGGCGCGCCGCGCCGCCTCGACGCCGATGGCGCTATGGGGGTCCAGCAACTGGCCGGTGCTTTTGTAAATATCGCCGATCACCGCCTTGGTGGTGTTGTCGCCGATGAGGTGGCCCTCGAACAGTTTGCTCATGGCGCGCCAGCGGCCCTTGCCGAAATTGGCCTTGCCGGTGCGCCGGAAGCGATCCAACGCCTTGGCCACGGCGGCGCCGTCGCGGCGGTAATATTCGAACAAAAGCCGCTCGAAATTGCTCGAGACCTGGATATCCATGCTCGGGCTCAACGTCGGCACCACGTTCTGCATATTCATCTGGCCGCTTTCGAAATAGCGGGTCAGGATGTCGTTGGCGTTGGAGCCGATGATCAGCTTTTCGATGGGCAGACCCATGCGCTTGGCGCAGTAGCCGGCAAAGACATTGCCGAAATTCCCCGTAGGCACGGCGAAGGCGATGCGCCGGTCGGGCGCGCCGATATTAAGGGCCGCCCAAAAGTAATAGACGATCTGCGCCATGATGCGCGCCCAGTTGATGGAATTGACGGCGGAAAAATTATGCCGCTGGGCCAGGGCTTTGTCCGCGAACAGGGCCTTCACCATGTCCTGGCAATCGTCGAAGGTCCCTTTGAGGGCGATATTGTGCACGTTGGCAGACATCACCGTGGTCATCTGGCGGCGTTGCACTTCGGACACCCGGCCCTCGGGGTGGAAGATGAACATTTGGATGGCGTCCCGGTCGCGGCAAGCCTCGATCGCCGCCGAGCCGGTGTCGCCCGACGTGGCGCCGATGATGGTGACTGTTTTGCCGCGCTTCGCCAAAACATGATCGAACAAGCGGCCCACCAGTTGCAGGGGATAGTCCTTGAAAGCCAGGGTGGGGCCATGAAACAGCTCGGTCAGCCACAAACATTTGTCCAATTGCACCAGCGGCGCGGTGGCCGGATGGCCGAAGCCTTGATAGGCGCCGGCGATCATCGCCCGTAATGGGGTCTCGCCGATGGCGCCGTCCACATAGGGCGCCATGATGCGGTGCGCCACCTCGTTGTAATCGAGCCCGCGCATGGCGCGAATTTCAGGTTTGGTGAAGCGCGGCCAAACTTCGGGCACATAAAGCCCGCCGTCGTCCGCCAGCCCGGCCAGCAGCACGTCTTCGAATTCCAAAATCGGGGCCTGCCCGCGTGTGCTCAGATAGCGCAACGCAATTTCTCCGGACCAATTTGGCGGTTACCCTATCTTGCGCCCGATGCACTCACAAGTCCGGGAAGACGCCCGTTAGCCGAGGTAACGGGATTGTAAATGCGCGATGAAAATTTCCGGATCAAGGGGCGCGCCGGTGGCCGCGGCGATCAAGTCCGGCGTTTCCAGATAGCTGCCCTGTTGGTGAATGTTTATCCCCAGCCAGCCATAGAGCGGTTTGAAATCGCCGCGCCCGATGGCGTCCGGGATTTCCGGCGCCGATGTAACGGCTGCCTGGAAAAACTGGGCCGCCGCCATGGCGCCCATGGTGTAGCTGGGGAAATAGCCGAAGGCGCCGTCGAACCAGTGGATATCCTGCATGCAGCCGTCGGTATCATCGGGCGGAACCAGTCCGAGGAGGCGCTGCATAGCCTCGTTCCAGGCGCCGGGCAGATCATCAATGGCCAGATCGCCGGCCAGCATGGCGCGCTCCAGATCGGTGCGCAGGATTACGTGCAACGGATAGGTGGCCTCGTCCGCATCGACCCGGATTAGCCCGCAATTCACATGGGTGAAAATGCCATAAAGGTTGCCGGCGTCCCATAACGGGCCGCTGCCGCCAAAGGCGTCTTTCAGGAGCGGCGCCGCATAATCGATGAACGGCTTTGAGCGGCAGGCCTGCATCTCGATCAACAGCGATTGGCTTTCGTGGACGTCCATGCCGCGCGCCGTGCCCACCGGCTGCAGACGCCAATCCTTGGGCAGGCCGCGCTCGTAAAGGGCATGGCCGGTCTCGTGCAGGATGCCCATTAGGCCGGTGGCGAAATCGTCCTCGTCATAGCGGGTGGTGATGCGGAGATCATCGGGGGTGCCGCCGGAAAACGGATGCGTCGAGACGTCCAGCCGGCCGCCGCCGAAATCAAATCCGAGGGCTTGCATAAAGCGCATGCCGACGGCGCGCTGGGTTGCCTCGGGGAACGGGCCTTTTGGTGTCTCCGGTGCTGGATTGGAGGCTTGGCGCTCGATCACGGCCGCGATGAAACCGGGCAGAAACGCGGTTAGCTGCGCGAACGTCCGCTCCACGGTGGCGGTATCGATGCCCGGCGAATATTGGTCCAGCAGCGCATCGTACGGGGTGCAGCCCAAAGCCTCGGCCTTGATCCCGGCGGCTTCGGTTTCCAGGCGCAGAACCTCGGCCAACAGCCCGGTGATGGCGGCGAAGTCGGAATTTGGGCGAGCTTCCCGCCAGGCCATCTCAGAGGCCATGCCGGCCTTGCTGCGCGCTTCGACCAGATCGGCGGGCAGCGCCGTGGCGTGCCTCCAGCCGCGCAGCATCTCGCGCAGATTGGCCGCCTGCCAGGGGCTTAAATCTTTCTCTTCTTCGGCGGCGGCGAACAAATCGGCCATGTCGGGGCGGCATTGCAATTCATGGCGGAGGGACACGAGGGCGGCGATCTGCTCGGCGCGGGCATCGGCGCCGCCGGCGGGCATCATGACGGCGGCATCCCAATGCAGCATGCCGGTCGCCTGACCGATGGCCGCCAGCCGCCGGTATCGGGTTTCAAGCTCGCGATAAGAAGACATGCCGGGGACGTGCGCCCGCTTAGGCGAACAGGGGCGCTAGGAAGTGATCGCCGAGCAGGGTCAGAAAGACGAAAAATAAATGCAGGATCGAAAATCGGAACATGGCGCGCGGGGTGTCGAAATCCGTGCACCGGTAGACGCGCACCGCGTGGGTTATGAACCAAAGGCTGAGCGCCGCCAAGATAACGCCGCCGGCCATGCTGGTCATGCCGATGAAGGCCGGCGCCACCACCACCGGCGCCAATATCAGCGCATAGATCAGGATTTGCGTCTTGGTGCTGCTTTCGCCCGATACCACCGGCAGCATGGGCACCCCGGCGCGCTCGTAATCCCCCGACCGGTATAGCGCCAACGCCCAGAAGTGAGGCGGCGTCCACAGAAAGATGATGGCGAATAAAATAATCGGCTCGATGGATATGCCGCCGGTCACCGCCGCCCAGCCGATCATTGGCGGCAAAGCGCCCGACGCGCCGCCGATGACGATGTTTTGCGGCGTCCTGCGTTTCAGCCAGATGGTGTAGATAAAGACGTAAAAGGCGATGGTTATGGTCAGAAGGATGGCGGCCATGGCATTGACCCAGACCGCCATGGCGGCCACCGACAGGATCGATAACACGGTGCCCAGCCACAAAGCATGCACCGGCGCCAATCGTCCGGCGGGGAGCGGGCGGTCCATGGTGCGTTCCATCTTGCCGTCGATATCGCGGTCGTAATACATATTTATGGCGCCCGACGCACCGGCGCCGACACCGATGGCGATAACCGCGATCAGCGCCGTCGTGATATCGAGGCTGCCCGGCGCCAATAAAAGCCCGGCGAAGCCGGTGAACAGAACCAGCGACATTACGCGGGGTTTGAGCAAGATCGCATAATCGACCATGCGCCCCGGCGCATCGGCCGCTGGTTTGCGCTCTTCCAGTTGGGATATTTCGGCGGTTTGTTCGGTCATTGCGGTATTTAAAACTATCCCTCGGACACTGGTTTCTTGAACAACGCTATCAGCATCATAATTACGAATGCGGCGGTGGCGATGATCGCCATGGCCAGACCCAAATCCCTGAGAGCGATGGCAATAACGGCGGCACTGTTGTCCATTTCCAATCCGGCGCCCATGGATTTCCTCGCCGCCCCCATGGAACCGGCTATAAACAAGCCGCCGATAAACAAGCTCTGTCCCAAGGCATACAGGATCAACTGCCACCTGACCAGTCTCGGAAAGTGCAATTCGCGCCCCAAGGCCGGCAGGAACCAAGCATAGAACAATCCGTAGAAAGCCAGGTTGATGCCGCCGATGACGCCGTGATAATGGGCCGGGGTTCGGGTATCGGCGCCATCGACAAAAAAGCCGAGGGCGCCGCCGAAGGTGAACACCAATATCGCCAGGACTAACGCCAAGGTATCGGGCCTGGAAAAATCGGCGCCCGCCCATTGGCCGCGGGAGCCCCAAGCGCCGGCGGCAATGATCAGCGCCGGCACCGCCATCAGATATTGCAGGTTGGTGAACGCGGTGGTGTGCAGATCGCCGCCCGCCGGAAAGGCGCCGTAAAAGGCCAGCCCGGCGACGGCGCCCAGGAACAGAACCGCCATGGCCGTATTGAGATAGACGCTGGGCGCCAACACCTCGCCGAGGCCGGAGCGCGACAACAGGTTCAAGCCCAGGATCAACAGCGCCACGTTGAGGAATTGCAGGATATGGCCGCCGCCCCAGAACAGGATCTCATTAAAGGCGAAATCCACCGCCGCGCCTTCAAGCTGAATAGTGGCCAGCACGAAAGCGATCAGGGCGGCGATATAGATCAAGCCCGCCGATACCAGCGCCATGCCGTCGTCGGCGGCGGTGGCGGCTTTGCGAAACAGTTTCGCCAGCATGCCCGTGACCGGCACCGCAACGCCGCCGGCGAGCACGCCGAGCCCGGTATAGAACAAAGGATCGATGATGGCCGGAATGTAATTGTTGAGGGTGGGCGCACCCCGTTGGCCGAGGCTCGCCGCCAGGATCAGCACCGTGCCGGTCCAGGCGAGGCCGAGGCCGAGCGCGTCGAGGGGGAGGTTTTCCGATGCGCCGGAGCTATCGGGCGTCAATTGCGCCATGAAGCCGAACGTCGCCAGGTACCAGACCACGAAGGACAGCACCACATGGACAACCAGGCCTTTCTGGAAGAACTGCTCCGGCCATTGGATGGCGTCCTGTAAAAAAGGCATCTTCGAGGCGGCCGGGACAATCAGCGCCAGCCCGGCAAAGGCCAGCGACAGGACCGCCAGCAACGCCCAGCCCCAAAGGATAGCGCGCACCGGGCCCTGGACCGGCTTCATCATGTCTTTTTCATCATGTCAGGAGAGCCCGGCGATTTCGGGACCCGGAAAGAATTGATAGAGCATCAAATATACCGCAATGCCGGTCACCGATACATACATCCAGACCGGCCAGGTCCAGCGGGCGATGCGCTTGTGCCGCTCGAACTTCCCGGTGAGCGCCCGATAGAGGGTGACGCCTACCAGCGGCACGATGGCCATGGCCATCACCACATGGGTGGCCAGCAGGGTGAAATAGAATATGCGGATGGCCCCCTCGCCCTGGAAGGCGAAGATCGGCGCAAAAAATCGCAAGGTGACATAGCTGATCAGGAACACTGCCGAAATGCCGGCGGCGGTGAGCATGAAGGAGCGGTGGGCGCGCTTGGCACCGGCGCGGATCAGTACGAAACCGATGAGCAGACAAACGGCGGCGGCGGCATTGAGACCGGCATTCACATGGGGCAATACGGCAATGACATTCATGGCTCTGGTTCCAGTGGCCGGGTTCTAACCGATGCCCACATTGATGATTGTGGATACATACATGGCCACGGCAACCAGCGCCAAGACCACTATAAACACCATATTTTTCTTTTTGGGCGTCATCGATCCGATCCTTGAGTTGGCAAGCGTTTACCATTCGGCCCGATTGTCCGCAACCGCCACCATGCCGGCCGGCGCCGGAATAGGCTTGAATTCCGATGCAATGGCGATTGCAAATAGTAATCATTTTTCCTTTGAATTCCGGCACTTAATAGGCACATAAATTTCTGCAACGCTTTACCGATGGCGCGAATTTCTGTATAGGTGCCAAACGCTGTTTTGATTATAGTGGATACCCTATCTACGGTTTAGTGGCCCATAAACTTCCGAAAAGTCCCCGGCTTGGCGTTGGTTGCGAATGCATCGGCGCGGCCCTTGGGACAGCGTATAAGGAAAGTATGCGATGAACCGATGCCGATGGATGTTACCTTCCTTTATTTTTGTGAGCGTCTGGCTGGCCCAAGCTGCCGGCGCCCTGGCCGCCGGCCCGCAACCCTGGCAAATGAATTTCCAGGAAGCGGCGACGCCGGTGATGGAAGACATCGTCTCCTTTCATAATCTGTTGCTGGTGATCGAAATCATTATTGTGCTGTTTGTCCTCGGCCTGATGCTGGTGATCATCGTCAAGTTCAATTCCAAGGCCAACCCGGTTCCCTCCAAGACCACCCACAACACCCTGTTGGAGGTGGTCTGGACGGTGGTGCCGATTGCCGTTTTGATGGTTATCACGGTGCCCTCCATGAAACTCCTGTTTTTCATGGATAAAGCCAAGAACCCGGAAATGACCCTCAAAATCACCGGCCACCAATGGTACTGGACCTACCAATATCCCGATAACGGCGACTTCGAATTCGACAGCAATATCGTTGACGCCGAAGACCTGGAAAAAGGCGGCAAACGCCTGTTGGAGGTGGATGAACGGGTGATACTGCCGGTCAATACGGAAATTCGCCTGTTGATGACCTCCGACGACGTCATTCACAACTGGGCGGTGCCGTCGTTCGGCGTCAAGATGGATACGGTTCCGGGGCGCACCAACGAAGCATGGATCAAGGTAACCAAGACCGGCACCTTCTATGGCCAATGCTCGGAATTGTGCGGCGTCAATCATGGCTTCATGCCGATCCGCGTCGATGTGGTCAGCAAGGCGGAATTCGCCAAATGGGCGGCTGCCGCCAAAATCGAATATGCAGCCATTGAGGTTGCGCCAAAGACAGAATCCGGCAATTTGGCCACGTCGAAAAAATTGGCCAACACGGCCAAGGCGATAAAACTTGTCCAAGCCGCAGCCCACGCACCGGCGCTTGTAAATATGAAGGGGGAATAGCCCATGTCCGAACTTGCGCATGCCGGCGCCGACGGCGGACATGATCACAGCCCCAGGGGCTGGAAACGCTGGGCCTATTCCACCAACCACAAGGATATCGGCACCCTCTATACCTGCATCGCCTTGGTCGCCGCAATTGTCGGCGGCGGCATGTCGATGCTCATCCGCCTGGAACTGACCGAGCCCGGCATTCAATTCATAGAAGATTTCCAGTTCTACAATATGGTTGTGACGGCACATGGCTTCGTGATGGTGTTCTTCGTGGTCATGCCGGCGCTGATCGGCGGCTTCGGCAACTGGTTCATCCCGTTGATGATCGGCACCCCCGATATGGCCTTCCCGCGCATGAACAATGTCTCGTTCTGGCTGTTGGCGGCGGGCCTGGTGTTGCTGGTCACCTCGACCTTTATCGCCGGCGGCGCCGGCACCGGCTGGACCGTCAATCCACCCTTGTCCAACGCCGACTTCCATCCCGGGATGGCGGTCGATTTCGGTATCCTGGCGCTGCATCTGGCCGGCGCCTCATCCATATTGGGCGCCATCAATTTCATCACCACGATCCTCAATATGCGCGCGCCGGGCATGACCATTCACCGCATGCCGTTGTTCGTGTGGGCGATGCTGATCACCGCGTTCTTGCTGTTGATGGCGATCCCGGTGCTGGCCGGCGCCCTCACCATGCTGCTGACCGACCGCAATTTCGGCACGGCGTTTTTCTCCCCCGAAGGCGGCGGCGATCCCATATTCTGGCAGCATTTGTTCTGGTTCTTCGGCCACCCGGAAGTCTACATCATGGTGATCCCGGCGTTCGGCGTGATCAGCCAGATCGTCACCACGTTTTCGAACAAGCCGATCTTCGGCTATCTCGGAATGGCCTATGCCATGTCGGCCATCGGCTTTGTCGGTTTCATTGTCTGGGCGCACCATATGTACACGGTCGGCTTCAACGTCGAGACACGCGCCTATTTCGTGATCGCCACCATGGTGATCGCGGTGCCGACGGGGGTCAAAATCTTCTCCTGGCTGGCGACCATGTGGGGTGGATCGATCGATTTCAAAACCCCGATGCTGTACGCCATGGGCTTTATTTTCCTGTTCACCGTCGGCGGCGTGACCGGCATCACTCTTGCCAACGCGGGCATCGACCAGGCTTTCCACGACACCTATTTCGTCATCGCCCATTTTCACTACGTTTTGTCGATCGCCACCATCTTCGCCATCTATGGCGGCATCTATTATTGGCTGGGCAAAATGTCGGGCCGGCAATATTCCGAAGCCCAGGGCCGCTGGCAGTTCTGGATCACCTTCGTCGGCGTCAATGTCCTGTTCTTCCCGCAGCATTTTCTGGGCATGGCCGGTATGCCGCGCCGGATTCCCGATTATCCCGACGCCTATGCCGGCTGGAACATGGTCTCCAGCATCGGCGCGGCGATCACGCTCGTGGGCGCGCTTCTGTTTCTTTGGATTCTGTATCGGACGGTGACCGCCGGCGCGCCGGCCGAGGACAATCCCTGGGGTGAGGGCGCGACCACATTGGAATGGACGGTGCCGTCGCCGGCGCCGTTCCACACCCACGAAGTGTTGCCCGAAATGGGCGATGATATGCAGCCGGCCGAGTAAGGAGCCAGCCCAATGAGCGACCAAGCCGCACCCGTGACCAGGGCCGCATCCAGCGGGGGCAAAAGCACCCGGCGCGCCAAGCTGACCGCCTATGCGCTGGTCGGGCTGATCGGCGGGATGGGCGCTTTGGTGGCGGCGGCGCAGCCCATGTACCGGGCCTTTTGCCAGGTCACCGGCTTTGGCGGCACGACCCAAGTTGCCGATGAAGCCAAGCTGGCGGCGCTCATTATCCCGGTGGAGGACGAAGCCGCCGCCGGCTATGTGACCGTGCGCTTCGATGCCAACGTCAACGTCAAACTGCCGTGGCGCTTCCGCCCGGTGCAAAGAGAAATGCGGGTGCGCATCGGCGAGCAAGTCCTGGCTCATTTCGAAGCCACCAACCTGTCGGACAAGACCATCGCCGGCACCGCGACCTTCAACGTAACGCCCTACAAGACGGCCACCTATTTCAACAAAATCGAATGTTTTTGTTTTACCGAACAGGTCTTGCATCCCGGCGAAACCGCGCAAATGCCGGTGATCTTCTATGTGGATCCGGAAATCGGGAAAGACATCAACGCCAAAAACGAAACCGCCATCACGCTATCTTACACCTTCTTTGCCGACACCGATCAAAGCCAGGCCAGGAAAGCAGACGCGCAGCGGCGGGCCGAGACAAAACCGGTCAATCGGGCCGGGATCAATGGATAATCGGAGCTTTTAGGAAGACAAGCCATGGCAAGCGACACGACTAAAACCCATCCCTGGCACCTGGTTGCGCCGAGCCCGTGGCCGCTCCTCGGCGCCGTATCGGCGTTCGTCATGGCGGTTGGGCTGATTTTCCACATGCACGAAGATTTCCCGTGGCTTTTGATCCTCGGCGCTGTTCTGGTGATGGGCGTGTTCATGGGTTGGCTGCGCGAGGTTGTCGCCGAGGCAGAAGGCGGCATCTTCCATTCGGAATTGGTGCAAAAGGGCCTGCGTATGGGCTTTGTTTTGTTCATCGTCTCCGAGGTGATGTTCTTCTTTGCCTTCTTCTGGGCCTATTTCCATTCCAGCCTGCCGATCCTCAACAACGTCGCCGGCACCTGGCCGAACGGCGAGTTGGAAGCGATCGGCGCCAGCGGTATTCCCATGCTGAACACGCTGATCCTGTTGTCGTCGAGCGTCACCGTGACCATTGCTCACCATGCGATTATCGAGAACGAGCGCCCCAAAGCGGTGAAGTGGACCGGCATCACGGTCCTCTTGGGCGTCATATTCCTGGGCTTTCAAATATTTGAATATGCGGAACTGATCCTGCATTCCTTCACCATCGCGGACGGTATCTATCCCTCCACCTTCTTCCTGGCGACCGGCTTCCACGGCTTCCATGTGCTGGTCGGAACGATCTTCCTGTTTGTCTGTTTCATGCGTCTCCGCGCCGGCCATTTCAAGGCGGAGCAGCATGTGGGCTTTGAAGCCGCCGCCTGGTACTGGCACTTCGTCGATGTGGTCTGGGTGTTCCTCTATATCAATGTGTATTTCTGGGGCGCATCCGGCTTTTTGCATGCGCCGGCCAGCTGAGACACGGGTTTTCCGAGTTCCTTGGCCGAAACGCATCCGCAAACCAAATACTCGATCCTGTCGGCAATCATTGGCCGCTGCCCCCGTTGCGGGCGCGGCCATTTGTTCGCCGGGTTCCTTGCCATCGGAGAGGCTTGCGATATTTGCGGCCTTAAACTCGGCGGCCACGATGCCGCGGACGGCCCGGCGGTGTTCATAATTTTGATCGTCGGTTTCATCGTCGCCGGGCTGGCCTTGTGGCTGGAGCTGGCATTTCAGCCGCCCACTTGGGTTCATATGGTAAGGTAACGGCCACTGTCATATTCAAGCTATTTGCGAAGGGACTGTATAAGGAGATTACTGGATTGAAGGTGTAGAGTTAATCAATTGATCTTCAAATCTGAGTGGTATAGCGTTACCGATTGTGCATGCTCGACCTATGCGAGTTCCGATTATGAAACCTTGGAATGAGGCCATCAAAGGACTAGCGCTACTGTCATTCCTGCTGTTGGGACTGGGCGGGTGCACCAGCGAGGCGGAAGCCTGGTACATCAGGGGTGTAGAAGCCCAAAGTCTTGATACCATGATTTTTCGCTATACCAAGGCCATCAAACTGGATCCCAATTATGCCTTTGCCTACAACAACCGGGGCGGTGCCTACAATAAGAAGGGTCT